>Ga0182030_10023181_pt1 | contig 11500 bp, 9 predicted proteins | sample 812S3MmetaG_FD_121299 | JGI IMG/M metagenome (GOLD analysis project Ga0182030, IMG submission 121299) | Permafrost microbial communities from Stordalen Mire, Sweden - 812S3M metaG (Illumina Assembly) | ecosystem: Environmental > Terrestrial > Soil > Wetlands > Permafrost | place: Sweden...
ACCTCATATGCCGCGCTGCGTTTGCGATTGTCGATCTGTTCGATAAAAACGTCCGCCAGCCGCCGCGCCACATCTACCGGCCACGAATTGCGCCCCAGCCCCAGCCCCGCTTCCAGCTTCGACGGCAGTTCCTCCGGCGCAGTCGTCGCCGCATTGAATGCCGCGCGCACCAACTCACTCGCCGCGTCCGCCGCTTCCTGGCTTACCACGGCAGCTGGTCTGCGTTGCGTGGTGGCATCCCGATCCGATGTGTTGGCCGCCGCTTTGCGCAACTGAAACTGCAGGCGCCAGCGATTCTCGCTGATCTTCGAATCGCACCACGTTTCGAGCGTGCCGATCTCCGTCAGCCGTGCGCCCAGCTTCACCGGAACGAGGCGTTCGCCGCCTTTGCCGAAACGAATCAACGCTTCGAGCGGCGCATGCTGATGTAGTTCTTCGGTCGGGGAGAACTGCACCACCTCGCCCGGCTTATCGTCGGTGCGCGTCAGCGAGCTGATCAGGCGGAATGCCACAGGCTTGTTGGCGACCAGCTGGATATCCTCGCGATCCACTTCCACGCTGTCGCCTTCTTCCGCGCCGCGCGGCACGAGGCACACGGCGCTCGCGTCTGAAAGCCCGACGTAATAAGCGCGCGGCAAGCCGCCACGCACCAGCACACCCGCGCCCGTGGATCGAACGTACGAATAGTAAGCCGCACCGCTCGCCACCGCCAGATCGAGATCGCGGTTCTCGAAAATCTCCGGCCGTTTGCCGTACCAGTTCTCGAGAATATCCGCCACACGCGTGCGGCAAATCTCAGGAATGAAGAATCCGCCGTTGAAGAGAATGGCGTCGGGGGCCTGTCCGGCGTTTTCGAGAAACGCCGCCAAATGCCGGCTGATGGCGGGATCGGACACATAGGGCAGCCCCAGCTCGCGAAACAAGCTGCGCTTTTCTTCCTTCGGCTTCTCGCCAATCGGCGTCAGCGGGAGGAAGCCTTCCAGCGTGAGTTCGAGCGCCTCGGCGCGGGTGATCTCCGTCTTCAGCGTGCCGCCGATGATCGACGATCCCGCACCCAGCACGTTGATCTCAACGCTCTCGCGATGTGGATCGCACAGCAGAATTTCCTTGGCCGCCGAACACTGGCGCCGCAGGCCGCTTCTCTGCCGGATGGAAAGCTGCTTGCCGAGTTTCGATTCGGCGAGCCACGCCAGGGTGAGATCGAGATTGTCCCCGCCCAGCAGCAGATGTTTCCCCACGGCGGTGCGCGTGAAATCGATCTTGTCGCCGTCGCGCGCGACCTTGATCAGCGAGAAATCGCTGGTGCCACCGCCGACGTCGCAGATCAGCACCACCTGGCCGTCGAACAGCGCCTTGCGCGAGCGCGTGAAGTTGTTCGCGATCCACGAATAGAACGCCGCGGCCGGCTCTTCGATCAGCGTGAGCTTCGGCAGCCCCGCATCCTCGGCTGCCTTGACCGTGAGCTCGCGGGCTTCTTCATCGAAGGAGGCGGGCACCGTCAGCACAACCTCGTGCTCCGTCAGCGGACCGAAACGCCCGCTCTGATCCCACGCTTCGCGAATCGCGCTGAGAAACCGCGTGGAAACTTCCACGGGCGAAAGAACGCGCCCGCCCTCGCCTGCGTCCCACGGCAGGATCTTTGCCGTGCGATCCACATCCGCGTTCGACAGCCACGACTTTGCGCTGTGAACGAGGCGAGTAGGCACAATGGCGCCCTGCTCGCGCGCATACGTGCCGACCGGATTGCCCTCTTCGAGGAAGAGAAACGACGGCAGCGTGCGGCGCGGTTCGATGCGGTTCGGGGCGACGAGCTGCGGGATATCGAAAATGTGGATGGGCGGAAAGCTGGTGTCTTCCGCGTCAGCCGGATCGATCCAGGCGAGCGCGGAGTTGGTGGTGCCGAGGTCGATGCCGACTTTCACGCGACCGTCTCGCGAACGTTAAATTCCAGCTTCCAGCGACGCCCGTCCTTCGCCACGCACCACAGCTGCAGCATGCCTGTTTCGGTGATCACCGTCTCGAATGATACCGGCACCAGGTCTGCACCCGGTTGATCGGACGTCAGCTTCACTTCGACCGGCGAAAGCTCTTCCAGATCGCCGCCGAAATCTTCGATGAGCGCGCCCGGCGCATCGTTCTTACGCGCCGCCGAACAGAAGAAGCGGAACTCGGCGGGCTGATCGACGATGAGTCCGAACTCGCGATCCGGAATCCGGAGCGACGTCCCCTCTTCCATACCGAACTGCGCGACCGACAGGGCTTTCACCGGCGCGGCGATGCCAGGTACGGCAGGCATGGCCGATTCGATCCCCACATAATAGGAACGCGCGATGCCGCCCCGGATGCGCACGCCCTTGCCCTGCCGGGCGCGCCCATAGTACGCGGCGCCGCGCGCGACGGCCTGCATCAGGTCTTCGCCCGAAAGCGGCTGCACGGGCCTGAACCCTTCATCCGCCAGCCAGCCGTTCAATACCTGAAGCAGCCGATCGCGCACGAACTGCGCGTACATCACACCGCCGTTGAACAGCACGTGGGTGGGACACGCGAGCCCGCTCGGGCCGCGCCGCACCGAATCGTGCTCCGATGCCGAAGCCTGCTGCCGCAGGAAGCGCGCGAGGTGCCGTGTGATGGCCGCGTCCTGCGCATATGGCAGCCCCATTTCCTGCAAGCCGGCGCGACGGGCAAGCTGCGGCATGTCTGTGCTTTTCGCCGACGGCAGGAAGCCATCGAGTATCTGCTCGATCTGCTCGCGATGCAGTTTCGCCTTGATCGTGCCGCCGACCAGCCCGGACCCTTTGCCCAGAATCGTGACCGGCACTTCATCCGCTTTCGACTCCGGATCGAGCAGCTTCTCCTTCGCGAGGCGGCAGTTGTTCCACAGCGCCTGCAGCTGAAAGCCGTCGATCTTCTGCCCTTTCGCCGCCAGTTCCCCCGCGATGGTATGCGCCAGCGCGAGATCGATGTTGTCGCCGCCGAGCAGAATGTGTTCGCCCACCGCGACGCGTTCGAGCTGCAATTCCCCCTCGCGCTCGGTCACGGCGATGAGCGTGAAATCGGTAGTACCGCCGCCGATATCGACCACAAGCACAAGGTCGCCCTTGTTGACGCGCTGCCGCCAGTCGGGATGCCGCTCGATCCACGCGTAGAACGCGGCCTGCGGCTCTTCAAGCATGGTGAGGTTTTTGAACCCCGCCGATTCCGCGGCCTTCCCCGTGAGTTCGCGCGCAATCGCATCGAACGACGCGGGCACGGTGACCAGCACGTCCTGTTTGTCAAAAGGTGTATCGGGATGTTCCGCATCCCACGCCGCGCGCAGATGCTTCAGATACTGCGCGGACGCCTCAACCGGCGAAATGCGCGCCAGCCCCTCGGCGGCCTTCCATGGCAGCATGGCCGCGGTGCGATCGACCGATGAATACGACAGCCAGCTTTTCGCCGACGACACCAGGCGGCTCGAAATCTCGGCGCCGCGCCGCTGGGCAAGCTTTCCGGTGACGTAGCGCGGCTTGTCGTCCCAAGGCAGTGCGATCGAACCGGGCGGAAAATCGCGCTCGCCCGGGATATAGAGGAACGAGGGCAGCAGGAACTCCGCTGCGACCTCATTCGCACTCACCAGCTGCGGGATCGGCGCCACACGGACTTCGGCGCCGTCACCGGCGGCACCTTCACCGGCCGCTTCCACGTACGCCAGCGCGCAGTTGGTGGTGCCCAGATCGATGCCGATCGAATACCGGGTTTTCGACGACGCCAAACCCTACTCCACTTCGATTTCCGCCGGAGCGAGCACGGCGAGGTCTTCGCGCTTGTTCAACGCGGGCAGGGTGGCTTTGGTGGCGCGCCATCCGCGATGCCGCAGCAGACCCGCGGGAGGCTTGCCAGCCGCCGGCACGTTGCCGATATATTTCACCAGTGCCGGATTGCCGTCCGGCGCGTTGGTGGTGCTGCCCTCCACCGCGTCGATGACGGGGGCGGGCGCAAAATGCCGCAGCAGCACTTCGCGTGAATGCTGGTGCACGTCGCGCGCCGCGGCTCCCACCTGCTCATCGCTGTAAGGCGCGATGTCTTCCATCAGGAAATCCAGAATGCGCGCTTCTCTCTGCAGCATGCCGAGCAACTGCAGCGCGCCATCGGCCGGTTTGACCTCCGGGGCGGGCGGTTTCGGCGGAGGCGGAGGCGGCGCAGTTACTTTCGGCGCCAGGCCGAGTTCAGCGACCAGGTCGGCGGGCAGGCTGCCGCCGAACAACAGGGCGAAAAATGCTCGAAAAGCCAAGACAATGCGGTTCAATGAGGAATTTGCTCCAAACGCTCAGGATAGCAACGCAACCCGTCACCCAGCCGGACGGGCACCCGCTGGGAGATAATTACATCGTGAGATTTCGCAGCCTGCACGCATTCGGCTTTTTGTTCCTCGGCGCCCTCTGTCTCGCCCAGCAGAGCGACTGGCGCACCGCCGACGAAGTTCCCGGCGTCGACTGGCACGGCCTCAACGGGGCCAAAAGGCTGGCCGCCATGAAGTTTATCCGCACAGAGCAGTGCACGTGCGGATGCTCGATGAAGATCGCCGAATGCCGAATGAAGGACCCTGGCTGCAGCTACAGCCGCAAATCGGCTTCGATCGCGATGAAAGGCTTCGCGGACGGCAAGAGCGTGGATGAGATTAAAGCCGAGGTGAAAAAAGCCGCCGGGGAAGCGCCGCCCGTCATCGAAGATCCCGTGCCGATCTCAACTGCCGGCGATCCCGCGAAAGGCCCGGACAACGCGCGCGTCACTATTGTCGAGTTCTCCGACTTTCAGTGCCCGTACTGCTCGAAGGCCGTCGCCGAAGCCAACAACGTGGTGAAGGCGTTTCCGAAAGATGTGCGCCTGGTCTTTAAGCAGTTCCCGCTCGACTTCCACGAGCAGGCCGGGTTTGCCGCGGAGGCCTCGCTCGCGGCGCAGGCCCAGGGCAAGTTCTGGGAGATGCACGACAAAATGTATGCGGGCTTCCCGGATCTGCGGCCGCCTACGATTATTCGCTACGCGCGCGAAATCGGCCTCGACCTGAACCGTTTCACGGCTGAGCTGGGCGCCCACAAGTACCGCGCGCGGGTGCAGAGCGAAGAGCATCAGGGGGAAAACGCCGGAGTGGGCGGCACGCCCACGTTCTTCATCAACGGCAAAAAGTACAACGGCATTTTCGACCTGGCTACGGTTTCGCCGCTGATTAAGAAAGAACTGCGGTAGGGCTGCTTCTTCTACTAAAAGCACCGGCGGCGTTACTTGGAGCGGACGGTGCGTTTGAGACGGTCGAGCTGTTTGCGCGCCGCGCCGGCCCATGAGCTCGTGGAATCGAGCTTCAGATAGGCCTGCCAGTAGCCGATCGCCTGTAGCACGTCGTTGTTGCGCTCGCAAAGCAGCGCCAGATTGAAGTGCGCATCGGCGTATCGCGGGCTCAGGCGAATGGCTTCCAGATAGTGCCGTCGCGCCAGTTCGAAGTTGCCCTGCTCGTCGTACAGGTTGGCCAGATTGAACTGGGCCAGCGGATACTCGGGATCGGCCATGGTGGCGCGCGTGTAGTACTGCGCGGCGTCGTTCATTCTTCGCATGCGGAAGGCAATGGTCCCCAGATTCACCAGCGCTCCCGATGCATTCGGATTGGCTTCGATCGCCTTCCGGTAGGCCGCCGCTGCTTCCTCCACCGGCGCGCCGGTTTCCTCCAGCGCCAGGCCGCGCTGAAACCAGTGCTCGGCGAGCCGCTCCTTCGCGTCGTTTTCCGCTTCCACGGCGGCGGTCTGCACGGGAAATGCGCGCAGCTTTTCGATCTCCTTCGCGGCGTCGAAATCGAGCAGCAGCTGCCCGCTGATCGGTTCCATCATGCTGCCCGCGACGCGCACGGTGATCTTCCGGCCCTCCGCTGTGATGCGGAGCTGCGCCAGCGGATGATCCACGGCGTCAAGTCCCGATTTCAGCGAGGTGATGGCGCGGCGGATCTGCTTCGGGGGAATGCGCTGGGCGCGCAAGGTCTTGAGCGTTTTGAGAGCGAGGAGGTCGGAAAATCCGAATTGTTCCTGGGATTCGACAAGCCCCTGCCGCTCCCATGACCGCAGCTGGCGTTCCGTAACGTCCGCAATGCGGCGAACATCGTCGCGCCCCCAGAGTTCACCCGGTGTCATTTCAGCAACAGCCGCCAAGGTAAATTATCGCGCTCCGCTCGTAATTATCGCGCTCTGCCCGGGCGCTAAACGAAGTTTACCAGGTTCGCCGCGCTAGAATCGAACATTGTTCATCCGGTGCCTACTCGTGCTTGCCGGCGGCGGCGTGGGATCGCTCACCCGGTATCTTGCCACGCTGGGCGTGAATGAGCACTACGATGGCCGCTTTCCCCTGGCCTCATTTCTGATCAACGTGACCGGATCGTTTGTCATCGGACTGCTGTTGGTGCTGTTCGATCGCGAGGACCTGCTGCATCCGAATCTGCGTCCGCTTTTCGTGACCGGATTCCTGGGCGGCTACACCACGTTTTCCACGTTTGAGTGGGATGTGCTCGCGCTGGGCCGCTCCGTCCCGCCTGTCGCATTCCTGTACGCGGTCTCCAGTGTCGTGGTGGGCTTGTTAGCCTGCTGGGCCGGAGCGGCGATCGCCAGCCGCGTTTAACTATTAGTGCGGCAATTGCATGTGAAGACGCCTTGCGTTACGCAGAATACGTAAAGTTCAGCGCCGGGCAGAAGCCCGGCGGCAGGCTGGAAAGCCTGGCCCCACTAAGCGCTGACGGCACGGCCGATTCATTTTCTGTGGGGACGCGCTTATGCCTTTCTGACGCGGGCCTCCCTATACTTCGTCCATGGTAGCCCTTGAAAGCATCTGGGCTGATCGAAGCCGAACGCTGGTACGGGTACTCAGCGGCACACTGATCGCGGCGATTGCCCTGGTGGACTGGTGGACCAAACCGTACGTCTCGCTCGGATTCCTTTACCTGTTCCCCATCATGTTCGTGGCCGCATTCCTGCCACGCTGGGCTGTCGCCGTTCTCGGCGCGGGCTGCGCGTGGCTTGCCGAAGCATTCAGCGCGCTCGAGCCCTCGTTGGTGCGGATGTCATTTGAGGTTCTCGCGCTGGCTGGCTGCGGACTTTTTGTGGCAGAACTGGCGCGCAACCGACGCCTGGTTCAGGAAACGGAAGCAAGACTCAGAGCGCTTGTTGAAACCAGCCCGGCTGCTATCGTGATCGTCGACGAAAGCGGCTTCATCGAACTCAGCAACGAGTCTGCGGTCGCGCTCCTCGAGCCACGGGATGGACAACTGACCGGCACTCCCATCGCCGAGTTTTTTCCCGAACTGCATCATGCGCTGCTCTGGGAGGAAGCTCCGCAGTTTCGTTCGTCCCTGCGGTGCAACGGCCGCCGGGGCAATGAGCAATCTTTCCATGCGGACGTTTGGTTGTCCACGTGGAAGCAGGGAGCGGGGCGAAAGCTGGCCGCGATCATCGGGAACGTCTCGGAAGAATCCGCGACCGCGTCGGTTCCCGTGGGCGCGCAGTTCGCCGTAAACGACCGCGAGACTCAGGTATTGGGATTTCTGATGCAGGGTTTGGCAAACAAGGAAATCGCCGCCCGTATGGATGTTTCTGAAGGCACGATCAAGAACACGCTGCAGCAGCTGTTCGCGCGCACCAACGTTCGCACGCGAGCTCAACTGGTGAGAATTGCTTTCGAGCTTCAGGGCACTGCGGAGATCTCTAAAGTCACCGTGCTGCGGCGGCGCAGCGTGTCCCCCGAAGCGCGGCGTATGTTGACACCCGGCCGCTTCGCGTCGTAGCCGCGCGTCTTACTTCTTCCGAACCGCCGACGTGGGGCGCAGGCCCATGGCCTTCAGCTGTTCGGCGGCCTGATCCGCCAGGTCGGAGTGCGGATACTTTTTGATCAGGGTGTTCCAGACCTTCGCTGCGGCGTCCCGCTGTGCGTTGGCTTTGAGCGCCTTGCCCTTCATGAAATACGCGTCGGGCGTTTTGGAATTCTCCGGGAAGCGTTCGAGAACGGCGTCGAAGTCCATCACCGCCTGATCGTACTTGCTCTGGCCGTAGTGAGTCAGCCCGACGTAGAACTGTGCTTCGGGCGCGCGCGGGTCATCGGGATACAAACGCACAAAATCGGCGAATTCGCCGGCGGCAAGGTCGGCCTTGCCGCTGGAATAATCGGCGCTGGCATTGTCGAAGATCTGTTTGGGAGAAGGCGGCGCGCCGACGCGGGAGACGCCCCCGGCAGACGGATCACTCCCTGCAGGCGGCGGAGGCGCGGCCGGCGGGGCCTGCATCACTTTGATCGTGTTGTTGACGTCATTGAGCTGCGTTTGCAGCCGGTTCAACTGCGAGGTAATCTCGCCCATCGCGGTTCTTATATCGGAGAGATCGTTGTTCGCGTTGTCGACCTTGGCGGAGAGACCGGCGACGGGCCGCAGAGAATCCTTCAGGTCGCGATCGAGCGTCTGCGTGATGTTATTGGCCAGCACGCTGAGGTTGGTACTGGTCTTGTTCCCCGCATCGAGGGCCTGTTCGACGAGCGTCCGAATCGCGGCAATCTGCTGATCGAAGGCGCTCTGCAGCCGCTGCACCTGGTCCTGCAGTTGGGCAATGTCGCGTTGCATTTCCTGCTGTTCCTTGCTCGCGGCAAAGCCGGCGCCCGGAGTGAGCAGAAGAAAAAGAGCGGTTGCACCGATGTAACGCTTCATAGTTTTACTCTACTGCGAATTTGCGATTTCCCGAGTTACTGTAGTTTCACAGGCTATTGGCCGCCGGAGAAATGAGCCCGGCGGTTTCTCTGCCAGCATGCCTCGTCGGATTCCGTACACACGGGACGCTCTTTGCCGTAGCTGACGGTTTTCAAACGATCCGCCGGAACGCCCAGCATAATCAGATAGTCGCGCGCGGAACTGGCGCGGCGGTCACCGAGGCCGAGATTGTATTCCGCCGATCCGCGCTCATCACAATGACCTTCCACATTGATCACGGCCGTGGGGAAGTCCGCGAAGATGCGCTTGAGGGCGTCCGAATCGGAAGTGAGCGCGGCGCGCGCGTCGTCGCGAATGTTGTTCGAGTCATAGTCGAACAGAGCATCGCGCAGGTCACTCTGTATGCGGGTTTCGAGGGTGCGCGTGTCACGACCCGTATTGCGGCCGGTCACGTTCGCCGGGGCTGCGGGGCCGGTCACGGTTACGGTCGCTGCCCCCATCGCCTCGCCGGCCGGACCGGTGGCGGTCAGATTGTATGTGGTCGTGTCATTCGGGGTGATGCGCTGCGTTCCGGTGGCAGGCACGGTGCCGATCCCGTGGTCGATGACCACGCTGTCCGATCCGGTCACGTTCCAGCGCAGGGCGGCGGACTGGCCGCGTTCTATCGATCTGGGTTCAACGGTGAATTCGGCGATGACGGGACGGCCGGTGCCGGTGGATCCGCCGCTCGGCGCGGGCGCGGCACTGACGGGCGGCGGGGGCGGAGGAGGAATCGGCGTTTTCTTGCTGCAGGCCGATGCGGTCAGAATCATAACCACTGGGAGAACGAGCGAGAGTCGGGAAGAGAAATTGGTCATAATTACCGTCAACGTTACTTAACACCCCAAACGGGTGATCTATTATCGCCCTGCGTAGTCAACTGCTTGACCTGCGTGCCGTCAGCGAGCATTGTATAAATCTGCGATTTGCCGGAACGGGTGGACGCGAAAACCAGGTGTCGCCCGTCGGGCGCCCAGCTCGGATTTTCATTGCGTCCTTCGCCGTGCGTCAACTGGACGTACTGGCGGGAACCGATATCCATGATGAAGATGTTGAAGTCGCCCTTGGCGTAGCCGCTGGTCCATGAGAAAGCGAAATGCTGTCCGTCGGGATTCCACGCGGGGTTCGACGCTTCGCCTTCACCGTTTGTGACACGCGACACGCCGACGCCGTCGGCGGTCATCTGATAAATCTGCTCATGGCCGGGACCGCTGGCGAACAGCAGCACGGCCGGGTTCTTCGGATTGACTTTCGGTTCGGCCTCGACGGCATCGCGGTGAGACACGCGCCGGAAGCCCTGGCCATTCACATCGGCAACGAAGATCTGCGCGAGGCCTCCGGCGGTGGAGGCGTAGTAGATCTGCTTGCCGTCGGGCGTGAAGCTGGCATTGGCATTCATCGAAGCCTCCTGATTGTAAAACGGCAGGGCGCGGCCCGACATCGAGTCGATCATCATGATGCGCGGAGTGCCTCTGGCCCAGGTGGTGAACGCAACACGCGAGCCGTCCGGCGAAACCGTCGGGAACGCCGACAGCGCCTTGAGCCGGGTCAACTGCGTCTGGTTGCCGCCATCCCAGTCCATGGCCCAGATTTCGTCGCTTCCGCTGCGTTTGGAAACGAAGTAGATCCGGCTGCCGAGCAGAGAGCCACTGCCGCCGAATTTCTGAATGATGTCGTTGGCGAATTCGTGCGCCACGTGAATTGCGCCGGCTTCATCGAGCGAACCCGCGTAGCGCGAGGCCATCAGCTGCGCCGACTGCGGATTCGACTGACGGGCATCGTCGACATAGCCATAGAGCGCGAGACTGCCATTCTGCGCGGCGGTGTAGCCGAAGACAAGATGAGAAGCGTTGACCGGCGCGCCCGCCCAGTCAGAAAGCGCGAATCCCTGGCCGCCGTCGGCGGGACGAAGATCTTCAGGCCGCTGCGGGTTGTTGAGCGGGAACATTCCCTTGGGCTTCAGATCGAAGATGCCGGAGTTCTGCAGATCGTTAAACAGTGTGGAGTTGAACGCAGACATGAGCTGCTGCGAGCCGGAGCCGCGAAAATCAGTCACCGCGAGCGCGGGTTTGCCGCCGCTGTCGCGGAGCCACTCCTTAATGTCCTGGGCAAACACCGTCGCGGCGATCAGCAGAAAACCCGAAGTCAGTTTCAGAACAGAGATACGTCTCATTGTTTCAGCTGGAAGTTCAGCTCCACTGTGGCTTCACTGCGTGGAAAATCCGGCGGCAGGGAGGGAAGCGGATCGGAATCCAGAATCGCTCTCTTTGCCGACGTGTCCAGAAGTAGGTCCCCACTTTGCTGGCTGATCTGCACGTTCGTTACCATACCGTTGCGTTGAATGGTAAACGTCACGGTGCAAATCTGCGAGGGCAGAGAGTGGAGATTCGAGCGATTCCAGTGCTGTCCGATACGGTCGCGGATGAGACTGGCGTAAGCTCCGTAGCGATCGCCCAGCACGGAAGCTTTTCCGACGTCGATGCCGCCGGCTCCCTGCATTCCATACATGGGTGAATTTGCCGCTTGTGGTGTGTTGGAAAAGACCTGGTTACTTTTGTAGGGTTCGGGCGGTTTGAAAAGATCACGCACCTGTTTTTCCGGTGAGAGCTTCTTCGGCTTCGGAGTTTTGTCCGGGATCTCGATGGCCTTCTCGGGCTCCGCTTTGACCTGCTTCTGGTATTTCACCGGCGCGGGCTGCTGAGGCACTACCGACGTCGAGTCATTCGCCAGCGGATTTGTCGGGCCGGGGCGCCGCGGAAT
>Ga0182030_10023183_pt1 | contig 11499 bp, 10 predicted proteins | sample 812S3MmetaG_FD_121299 | JGI IMG/M metagenome (GOLD analysis project Ga0182030, IMG submission 121299) | Permafrost microbial communities from Stordalen Mire, Sweden - 812S3M metaG (Illumina Assembly) | ecosystem: Environmental > Terrestrial > Soil > Wetlands > Permafrost | place: Sweden...
AGTATAAAGAAGCTCGCCCTCACCCCGGCCCTCTCCCCCGAGGAGAGGGAGAAACGGTTTCCGCGTCCTGGCGATGGCGCGCTGCTGGATTTGCGAGTGGTTCATGGGTTCAATGCGCGAACCTTTGTTCGAGGACTTCTCTCCCCATCGGCTCCGCAGACTCCGCCGACGCGGAGAGGGAGAAACGCTCCCAGCGTCTCGACGAGCTCCAACGTGGGGTGGTTCAGGGGTTCAACGCGCGAACCTTTTTTTGGGGAATTCTCACGCCGGAGGCGGCCAAAGCGATATTTCCTTGTCTCATTTTTCGTCCGGCGCACATATAACTGGTGAATGAACGACGCGCCTGACTCCGAATTGCTGGCGGAATTCGCCCGAAACGATTCCGAGACGGCGTTTGCCGTCCTGGTGGAACGGCATCTGGGGCTGGTTTATTCGGTGGCGTTGCGTCACTCCGCCAACCCGCAGCACGCGCAGGATATCGCCCAAGCGGTGTTCATCGTCTTGGCGCGCAAGGCCGGCACGCTCGGGCGCAAAACCGTCCTGGCAGGCTGGCTTTACAATACCGCACGGCTCACGGCGGCGAATGTTCGGCGCTCGGAAACGCGCCGCGTTCGCCGCGAACAGGAGGTCTTCATGCAATCCACCCCGGCTGAAACCACTCCGGACGCCGCGTGGGGCGAATTATCGCCGCAGCTCGACGAGGCCATGGCCCAGCTCGGCGGCGCCGACCGGGACGCGCTGGTGTTGCGCTTTTTTCAGAACAAAAGCCTGGCGGAAGTGGGCGCGGCCTTGGGCGTGGAGGAACGCGCCGCGCAAAAGCGGGTGGGCCGCGCGCTCGAAAGACTGCGAAAATTTTTCAGCCGGCGGGGAATCACGCTGACCACCGGGGCCATTGCCGGGGCGGTGGCGTCGAATTCCGTGCAGTCCGCGCCGGCGGGATTGGCCGCCGCCATCACGGCCGCCGCCCTTTCTGGAAACGTCATCAGTACGGCGGCCGTTGCCGCCGCCACCAAAGCCATTGCCATGACCCTACTACAAAAAACCGTCGTCACCGCCGCGCTGGTGGTCACCGTGGGTGCGGGAATTTTCGAGGCGCATGAAAATTCCCAATTGCGCTCGCAATATAAAAACCTCCAGGCGCAACAAGCGCCCCTGACGGCGCAAATCGAGGCGTTGGAGTGGGAACGCGATGGGGCGACGAATCGATTGGCGACCCTGGCCGGGGAAATCGCGAGAAACAAGAGCGACAACCTGGAATTACTCCGGCTGCGCGGCATGGCAGGGGTGGCACGGCGGGCAACTGAAGAATCGGAACGGCTGCGGACACAATTGGCCAAGCAGGCGAGTGAGACGGGCACCAACCTGTTGACGAGTGCGATGGCTGACGGCATGAAGCAGGCCATGGAACAACAGGTGCAGGGGCACCTGGCCCGCATCACCGCGAGCCTGCATCTGACTCCGGAGCAGACCCAGTCAGTCAGCAATATTCTGATGAAACAGGCAGATGCGATGTCGGCGGGCATGCAACAAGCTTTTTCGGGAAAGTTCGACAAAGATGAAATCACGCGGCTGGGCAAGGAGGCTGGTGATCCGGACACACAAATCAAAGCCTTGCTGACACCGGATCAGTTGGCAGCCTATCCGGCATACCAACAGGAAGAAGCGGCCCACACGGCGAGCCTGGCGGCGAACAGTGAACTGGTCGGACTCCAAACCACTCTCGGTTTGACGTCCGAGCAATTGGATCCGGCGTATGCCGCACTGTATGACGTCAGTTTTAATCAGATCACCGGCAAGGCAAAACCACCCACCAACGTGACCGGCATGACTGGGGTGACGCAGTGGACTTTGGACCAGAAAACCGCGGCGCTGGAGCCCATCTTGACATCGGCACAGTTGGAAACGTACCGGCAACAGCAGGCCACGCAGGCCAAGTTGGCCAACGACATCATCAGTAAGATGACGGGAGCGCCCGGCCCGAAATGACCAGAATTCCGGACTGCTTTGGGATGCCGGTTTTTTTTATGACGCCTATCCTGATTGCCTGGCTGGTGCTCGTCTTTGGCGGTGGCGCGGCAGCTGCCGGCCAGCAATTGGTCAGCTTGCGACGCATCGAGCGCAAGCTCGATGCCTGGTTGAATCAACAGGGAGTTTCTCTGCCGCCGCAGGCGAGAATTTCCGAGGGAGTTCAGCGGCTCGCACGTGATCCCGTGCATAAAAAGGAAGCCATCATGCTACATCAAGCGGAGACAGGACTCGGCTTTGCAGAAGCGAGGTCGGAGGTCGAGGATTTTATTAAAACCATTGTCCGATCTTGAATGCCCTTGAAATGAGAAGGACCCTCTATTTGACGTTGTTCACCCTCGGCGTTGCTCTTTTTGTTAGCGCCGTTCCCTGGCTCATGTCACTGGGAGCTGCTCTGATGTGGTTGGTTGAGCTAATGCCCGGCCGTTTGGGCGGGGCTACGAGATTCAGAACGTCCGTTAACTGCCTCCTGCTGCTGCTCGTTTTGGCCAGCGGGATCTGGGAATTTAAAATGGCTCTGCGGGACGGTCATCTATGGCAGCGATTCCCGCTGTCGTGGTGGTGGGTCGGCATTATGCTGCTGGCATGGATTTCAGTGATGGTGACGGAGCTGAGACGGAAGAAGAAATGGCCCGGGTGAAAACTTTACGCGCAGACCCCGCAGTAAAGAGCTTCGCAATGCGAAATGATAATCCAGGCGGAAATATGCTGAATTTCATTAAAAATATTGCCCCATTTAGAAAGCCCATCGAAATGAGACCGGCCCTCTATTTAACATTGATCACGCTTGGGATGGCTTCATTTTTGACCGGCATTCTCTGGCTTTGGCAATTTGGGGCTGCCGCGATCATATTCGTTCAGCTAATTACCGGCCGTTTTTCAGGCGGTAAAGTATTCATGACGTCGGTTGGCTGCCTCTTTGTATTGGGCGCGCTGGCCAGCGGCATTTGGCAAATTAAAATGGCTCTGCGGGACGGTCAATTATGGCTGCGAATCCCGCCGCCTTGGTGGTGGGTTGGTTTTATTCTGCTGGCGTGGATTTCGATGATGGTGACGGAGCTGAGACGGAAGACGCCGCGGTAGGGCGACGGCTCTACGCGCAAACCCGGCGGTAAAGGGCTTCGTAACGCGACACGATGACTTGGGCGGAAAAAAGCTCGCGGGCGCGCTGTTGCGCGGCTTCGCCCATCCGAATGCGCACCGCCGGGTTTTGCATCAGATGTTCGACCGCCTGGACCTGTTGCTCTACTTCGCCAAACGGCACCAGCACGCCGCTGACCTGGTCTTCGACCACTTCGGGAATGCCTCCGACCCGCGAGGCCACGCTGGGGCAGCCAAAGCACATCGCTTCGAGAATGCTCAGGCAAAAGCTCTCGGATTCGGACGTGAACAGGCCAATGTCGGCCGCCTGCAGATAATCCTCAATGTCGGTCACGTTTTCGCGCACCAGCACCCGGTCCTCCAGGCCCAGCCGGCGCACTTCGGCGGCAAAGGGAGTAAAGTCGCCGCCGGCCAAAATCAGGAGCTTGAAGGCTTCGCGCGGGCGGATGCGCGAGGCGACTTCCAGCAGCAGATCAATGCGTTTCAGCGGCCGCAGATTGGAGGAATGGACCAGCAGCGTTTCATCGGCCAAGCCCAGCTCGCGCCGCATTTCCAGCCGGGAACGCCGGGGCACGTGCGGCTCGAAAAAGTTGTGGATGACGTCCAGCGGCCCCGTGAAGCCAAGCACGCGTTGAGTTTCCTGCTTCAGGAATTCGGAAACCACCGTGACGGCGTCCGAGTGGGTCAGGGCGTAGTGGATGGCCGGGCCGTAGCCGGGGTCGCAGCCGAGCAGAGTGGTGTCGGTGCCGTGCAGGGTGGTGACCACGCGGGGCTGGTGGCCCGGTGGCAGCATGGCCCGTGCGAGCATGGCGGCCGTGGCGTGGGGCACGGCGTAATGCACGTGCAAGATGTCGAGCTGGCACGCCTGGCTGACCTCAGCCATCTTCACCGAGAGCGGCAGCGTGTAATCGGGATATTTGAACAGGCCGTAGTTGTTGATGACCACGGGATGAAAATAGAGCCGGGGCGCACTGGCAGGCATGCGGAACGGCCATTCATAGCTGATGAAATGGACTTCGTGTCCGCGCCAGGCCAGTTCTTCGCCGAGCGCCGAGGCGAGAATGCCGCTGCCGCCCACGGAGGGATAACACGTGATGCCGATCTTCAAGGGGCGCGCGTCGCTCATATCACAATTTCAAAAACGCCGGGCGCTGCGACCGGTTTGGGCCAGCGATTCAAAAATCAGCGGGTCGTTGGGAAACAGGGGAATGGCGCAGGCGATGCCCGCGCGGGCGCCGAGCAGCCGGGCGCGGGTGAGCTGCAGTTCCACGTAATTGCGCGTGGCGGTTTGCGAGGCGTGCGCCTGCATGGCCGCGGTCCAGGCGGAGACGACTTCCGGCGCGGACACGTCCAGCAGCACGGGCATGAGGTCGCGCGGCTCGGCTTCAGGCGTGACGGCGTAAAAGAACAGTTGGGCAATCACGTGGGGCGGCTGGCGGCGCAGGTCCCGCAACCCGCCGTACCGGGCCAGCCGGGCGGCATCGCGCGCGAGCCGGCCGAGCCGCGCATGGTCGGGATGCTGATTTTCCACGGTGCTGGGCGCGAGCAGGATCGCGGGCCGGATACGTCGGATGATCGCGGCCAGCTTGAGGGTGTGGGCGGCGCGCAGCTCCAGGCGGCCGTCCCCATCGAGTTCCAGAAATTCGAGCGTGGCGCCGAGGAGCGCGGCGGCTTTGCGGGCTTCGGCGGTACGCTGCCGGGGCGTGCCGTGGCTGCCAGCTTCGCCGCGCGAGCAGACTACGAAATGCGCGGGGCGGCCCAGTTGAGTTTCGCGCGCAATGACGCCGCCGCAGCCAAATTCGATGTCGTCCGGATGCGCGCCGAAGGCCAGGAGCGGGGCCAGTTCAGGGGAGTTCGGTGTAGGCTTCATCGGAACGGTCAATGGCGTCGCGCGTTACAAAGGTGATTTCGGGTGTTTCTTCGGTGCGAAGATAAGCCCTCTCGCCCGCGCCGGCAACGTAATGCGTGCAGTGCACCACCGATTGCATCCAGCGCAGGCGCGAATCGCGCGTGGGGCTGACCTGCTCCCGGGTGAAGGTGGCCGGGGGCAGCGTGATGAACGCGTCGCCGCCCTCGTGCAATTTCAGGGCGCCGTCCAGGAAGCGCGCCCGGACGATTTCGCCTTCGTAGGGCACGTCCACGAAAAACTCGGAGACTTCGCAGGCGGCGCGGCGAAACTCCGGATCGCTCGAACGCATGACGCGCACGCCATCCAGCAGGCCCATGCGACGATACAGGTCGAGGCAGAAATCGGCCACGTTGGCGGCGGACACCTGTTGGAACAGGTCAATCAGCGGATGGCTGACATAATTGGGGAGCTGGAGCGCGGTCTGGGCCTGCCAGCCCGGGGCGATGCGTTTCAGGTGCAGCGGCGAGAACTTGCGCTGGGTCTTGTTCTGGCAGGCGAAATTAAGGTGAGCAGGCTCGTTGGTTTTGCGGTGCCGGAGGATGGTGCGGGTTTCGCGCGGGTCGTGGTCGCTGTCGTGCAGGAAGAAAACAATTTCGCCGCCGAATTCGCGTTGCAGGCGGCGTGCGGTCTGGATTTTGGCGAACAAAAAGCGCTTCGGAAAGAAACCGCAGGGCTGCTGGCCGAAGCAGATGACGGGCGCGTTCATGTTGTCCCCAGATTATCGCGTTCGCCGTCCGCGCCCAAAAACAATTGGAGCAGGCAGCTCAAGGCCACGCAGGCGGCGCAGCCGATGAGGGGATACCAGAGGTAGGAAATGGACAACTCCCGGAAGAGGACGAACACGAGCGTTTGCGCCGCCAGCGCCGCCCAAAAAACCGCCGTGCCGCCGACGTGGCGGAGGAAGAACGCCACCACGAACAAGCCGAGCATGACGCCGTAAAAGATCGAGCCGAGGATGTTCACGGCCTGGATCAGGTTTTCCACCAAATGCGCGTAGAGCGCAAAGCCGATGGCGACCACCCCCCAGAAGGCGGTGAACCACTTGGAGGCCTTCACGCAGGCGGCGTCCGTGGCGTCGCGGCGGATGAGATGCCGGTAAAAATCAATAGTGGTGCTGGAACTGAGGGCGTTGAGCTCGGCCGCCTTGGACGAGAAGGTGGCGGCAAAAAAGGCGGCCACCAGCAGGCCGATGATGCCGTGCGGCAGCTGGTGCAGGATGAAAGTGATGAACACGTAATCAGCCTCGTTGCCGGTGGTGCCGTGGTTTTTGGCGGCCAATTCCTGCGCCGCCGACTGGCGGATCTGTTCGCCCTGCCGCTGGGCCTGGGCGGCGGCGGCGAACGCGGCGTTCGCGGCGATCGGGTTGCCGCCGTGGCGGGCGGCGATCCAGGCCCGGAGCTGCTGCTGCTTTTCGGTCTGGGTGTTGTTGAAGGAGGCTTCGTAGGCCTGCAGCTTCGGACCGTTGCCCTGGCCGGCCAGGACCCGGGCGGACACGGGATTAAAGAACAGGGGTGCCGGCTCGAATTGATAGAAGACAAAGATCAGCACGCCGAGAAACAGGATGGAAAACTGCATCGGGATTTTGCACACGGCGTTGAACATGAGGCCCAGCCGGCCTTCGCGCAGGGACGCGCCGGAAAGGTACCGCTGCACCTGGGACTGGTCGGTGCCGAAGTAGGAAAGCATCAGAAACGTGCCGCCCAGGAGGCCGGACCAAAGGGTGTAGCGCTCGTGCAGGCTGGTGGAAAAATTCACGGCGTGGAGCTTTTGGAAGCCGCCGGCCAGCGTCAGGGTGTCGCCGCTGGTGAGCCCGGCGGGCAGCTTGGCCAGCAGCAGGCCGAAGGCGGTGAGCATGCCGGCGAAGATGATGCCGAGCTGGTATTTCTGGGTGACGGTCACGGCATCGTTGCCACCGGCCACGGTGTAGATAATCACCAGCAGGCCACTGCAAATGATGGTTAGATCCAGCGGCCAGCCGAAGACGGTGGTGAGGACAATGGCGGGCGCGTAGATGGTGAGCCCGGCGCCCAGGCCGCGCTGAACCAGAAACAAGGCCGCGCCCAGCAGCCGCGTCTTGGTGTCGAACCGCCGTCCCAGGTACTCGTAGGCGGTGAAGACGTTCAGGCGGCGGAAAATCGGCAGGAAGAAAATGGCGATGATGAGCAGGGCGAGCGGCACGCCGAAATAGACCTGCACGAACCCCAGCCCATCGGCATAGCCCTGGCCGGGCGTGGAAAGAAAGGTCACCGCGCTGGCCTGCGTGGCCATGACGGAGAGGCCGATGGCGAACCACGGCGTATGCCCGCCCTTCAGATAGGCGTTCAGGTCGCGCCGGCCGCGCGTCTGCCAGATGCCGTAGCCGGCGATCCCCAGCATGGAGCCGATGAGGACGACGAAATCGAGCGGGCTCATGAAAACATTTCGGTCAGGGCGATGAGCAGCCCCACCCACAGGACAAAGCACGCGAGCACGAAAACATAAACCGCCCGCCAGGACCGGAACAGCGGCAGGCCGGGCGTTTCGGTTTCGATTTCGGGGGCGGGTTTAACCGGAGCCGGGCTTTTCATGGCGTTGGCCGCGGGCGGCGGGAGTTTTGCCGGAGACGCGCTGCGTTCATTTGCCGAGGGAAACGAGATTGGCGAACAGCCGGCAGGCCCCCGGCACGCCGGCGGGAAGCTCGCGGAAAAAGACCAGCCCGGTGTAAACGAACCAGCCCTTGCCGGACTGCGCCACCAGCAGGCCGCCCTTGAGCGGCGCCTCGCCAGGGTCGCTGCAAGCCAGGATGGGCGTGAAATGATCATCCCATTCATTGGGAAAATAGATTCCGCGCTCCTGCACCCAGCCGGCGAAATCGGCGCTGGTGATTTTGTTGGGCGTGTTGAGCACGGGATTGTCGGGCGCGAGAAACGTCACGGGCGCGGTTTCATCGGTCACGCGATCGTTGGAGAGGTGCAGCGCGAAGGGGGCGAGCTGGTTGGTGCGCGCGTTGTCCGGGCGATTGTATTGGGCCACCACCGTGCCGCCGCCGGCCACGTAGTCGAAGAGGGCAGGGAGGTGCGACGCGAGATTGGTACGCACATTGAACGCGCGCACGCCGATCACCACGGCGTCCAAGCCGCGCAGATTTTCCGCCGTCAAATCGGAGTCGCCGAGCATCCGCACGGCATAGCCCATGGCGGTCAGGGCATCGGCCACCGTGTCACCGGCGCCCGGCAGATAGCCCACCGTGTGGCCGCGAATGGCCAGGTCGAGGCTGAGGGCCTTGAGGCGGGCCGGCGGCTGAAGCAGTTGCCGCGGAATGTGCGGGTAGGAGATTTCCTCGCGCTGGTTGTCGTAGCGCACGCCGCCGACTTTCGCGCTGGCAATGATGCGGGCGGTGGCGGCTTGCGCCGGCGCGGTGACGATGAAAGTGAACGTCTGCCGGTCGCCGACGGCTGCGAGCGAAAAGTTTTGTTTGGCGGGCGAAGCCGTCCAACCGTCCGGGGTCTCCAATTGCACCATGCCGGTCTGGCCGGGGCGCCAAGCCGTCACGGTCACCGCCACGGAATGCGATTGGCCGAGGGCGAACAAGGCGACGTCGGCGCCGAATTTGAGCGACACGGGCGGGATGACGTCGAGTGGTCGGCGGATTTCCGCGCCGGCGGAATTGGTGAGGAGCTGCACCGGTTCATCCGGAACGACCAGCGTCTGGCCGTCCACTTCAAACACCTGCTCGACGGGGAACGCCGTCGGATTCTCCGGGCGGCCGATCAACGAGGCGTCGGCCACGACGAACATGCCGGGCGTATGATCTTCCCGCAGCCAATATGGCTGGCTCAAGGGCGTACCGGCGGGCAGGGTGGGGGCCGAATCCAACGAGCGGCGCTCGTTGGCGCGGAGGCTCTCCGGGGGCCGGATTTTGCCGTGAATAGTCGGATACCGCACGCCAACCCAGCGCACGGGAACGTCCGAATGAATCACGACCGAATGTTGAAGATGCATGGTTTCGCCCGGCACTACTTCGGAGTCCGGAATGGTGGTGGCCACCTCGAGGCCCAGGCAAGCCTGCAAGATGCGGTCGAGCTGCGCGCTTTTTTCGGCCACGACGGAATCCTGCTCCGGCAAGGCCGCGACCAGGCGGCGCAATTTCAGCAAGTCGGACACGCTGGCGGCGGCATTTTGGGGATTGAATGCGGCGATGATGCGGTCAGCCAGAGCGCCGATGGGCGCGCCGTGCGGCACGCGGGACCAGGTGGTGTCAACGCCGTCCAGGATGTCGTTGGTGGCCGGGGCGCCGGCGAGCAACTGAAAGGATTCGGTGCGCGGGCCGGCCGCGCCGCCGAAGCCGCGGAAATTATCAAAGCCCTGCGTCTTGTGCATGGCGCGGCTGCGCATGGCGAGTTCGTTGAACGAGAGTCCGCTCACCGGGTCATTGCCGCTGATGTCCATCTGGATGCTGCCCTCGGCGCCGCCGCGGCCATTGACAAGAATGCGGGCGGGCTGCCAGGGCGGCAGGTGCTGCTCCGGGAACGCCGCGGGGTCGCCGGCTTTTTTGAACGCCTCCAACGCCAGCACCGCGGAGGCGGTGTGGTGTCCGTGTGTGTTGCCCGGTTGCGTGGAAAAGCGGGTGATCACCACGTCCGGCCGGAACTCCCGGATGACGCGCACGATGTCGCTCAACACCTGGTCGCGGTCCCAGATGCGGAGCGTTTCGCGGTAATCCTTGGAGAAGCCAAAATCCATGGCGCGGCTGAAGAATTGCCGCCCGCCATCGAGCCGGCGCGCGGCCAGCAACTCTTGCGTGCGGGCCACGCCGAGCTTTTCGTCGAACTGCGGCCCGAGCACGTTCTGGCCGCCGTCGCCGCGCGTGAGTGAGAGATAGGCCGTGCGATAGTTCCGGCCGCGCGCCAGATAGGCGAGGAGCAGCGTGTTTTCATCGTCCGGATGGGCGGCGACGTAGAGCACGGTGCCGAACTCGCGGAAACTTTTCAGTTCCTGGAGAATGGCCGGGGCGGAATTGGTGGGCGCCCCGGCCGCCGGAGCCGGCAGCATCCCGGCGATGAGGCAGATGAGGAGAATGCCGGCTAGCCTGGATATTTCATAGTTGCATTGGCGGACGAGGGCAACCCCGGCGTAGCGCAGGTTTCCAAACCTGCCGTATCGCCGATCTCCAAATCGGGGGGGTATCGCAATTGCGTGGGGTCTGCGGGTTTGGAAACCCGCGATACAGCAGACTTGGAAGTCTGCGCTACCGGATTGGCTGGATATGGAAACGACCGGGGTTTTCACTTCAAGTCTGAGATCAGCGCGTCGTTGAGTTTCACGTAACCGGCGTCCTTGGCTTGGACGGCCAGCTCGGAAGAGCGCTTGGCTGCGGCGATGGCTCCGTCCTTGTCGCTGAGTTTGGCCAGGATCTGCGCCTTGAGATGCTCGACATAATAGGCGTCGTGGTTGGTGACGGCGGCATTCACCCAATCACTCGCTTTGTGGAGGTCCAGTCCGTGGTCGTAGTAGAACATCGCCGCCGGATAGTACGGTTTGTCCGGGGCGTTCGACGCCATGACGGCCTCGATCTGCGGCACGAGCTTGCTGGTGAGTTCCACTTCGAGGTGGATGGGCACCACAGTGTGGTCCCAGACCAGTTCTATCACGGCGGATTCGTCACGCAGGTGGTTGAATTCGATGGCGAAGGTGTCGATTGACTGAGGGATCTCAACGGGCGTGACCTGGAACCGCGCGACGTCGGCTTTCTCATCGTATTGAAAGGCGCCCCATTGTTGGGAGCCCTTGTTGATGATGATGGTCCATTCGTTTTCGCCGGGAATGGTGAAGAGCGCGTAGGTGCCGGCCGGGATGTCCGTGCCGTTCAATTTCACCGGCGTGCTGAAGATGATCTTGGTGGCGGCGTTGGCGCCGGTGCGCCAGACTTGGCCGTACGGCACCAAGGCGCCGAAGATCTCGCGGCCCTTGACGCTCGGCCGGGAATAATCCACCTCGATGTCCGTGAGGCCCACGCGCTGTTTGATCGTGCAGGCCGGGCTGGGCGCGGGAAAGTCAATCTTGGCTGGCTGGGCGGGCAGATTGGTCCCCAGCAAGAGGCCGCCAGCAAGCAGGCAGCAGGTCCGCAACAGTTGGGTGTGCATATTGCGAGTGTTGGGTTACTGCTGGACCGTGAACGGCGCGGAATATTCGGTATTCTCCCAAGACATCTTCAACACGCCGCCGCCGGGGGGATTCTTGGCCACGGAGATCGTCAGTTGATCCACCGGCGTACTCAGGGCGGTCTTGGTGAGGTCAATGCGCGCGAGGTCGGCTTTGTCGTCGTAGCTTCCGGGCCCCACGCCCCATTGGCCGATTTGCTTGTTGATGATGAGTTTGGCCGATCCGTCTTCGGCCGGCAGCGTCCACAGCGTGTAGGCTCCCGCCGGCACGGTGGTGCCGCCCATGACCAGCGGCTTTTGGGTGATGAGCGTGGTGGCTTCATC
>Ga0182030_10023184_pt1 | contig 11499 bp, 10 predicted proteins | sample 812S3MmetaG_FD_121299 | JGI IMG/M metagenome (GOLD analysis project Ga0182030, IMG submission 121299) | Permafrost microbial communities from Stordalen Mire, Sweden - 812S3M metaG (Illumina Assembly) | ecosystem: Environmental > Terrestrial > Soil > Wetlands > Permafrost | place: Sweden...
AAAGTCACCGGCCGTTCAGGGTTCGTTCACTAGAGTAATCACCGGCACCCTCGGACGCAAGCAGTTTTGGGGCCCGGTGCACGTCATTCGAGCCGGTTTCGGCCCCGGACCGGCCGGGGGCGCGGAGGGTCGGCCGACATGGGTTCGATAGCAATTCTGGCCCACCGGGGCAGCCCCGACCGGTCCGGTGGGATCTTCGAGAACACCCTCGAATCGTTCGCCCGGGCCCGTGGCCTGGGCGCCGACGGGGTCGAGCTCGACGTCCGGTTGACCTCGGACGGCGAGCTGGCCGTCCACCACGATCCCGTGGTGGACGGGGCCGGACCGGTGGCCGAGCTGAAGGTCGCAGACCTCCCCCCGTGGGTCCCCCTGCTGCCGGCCGCTCTCGAGACCTGCGCCGGGCTCACCGTCAACATCGAGATCAAGAACCTCCCCGGCGAGCCGGGGTTCGATCCGGAGGACCGGGCGGCCCGGGAGGTAGTGGAGCTGGTGGTAGCGGCCGGTCGGGTCCCCGACGTGGTGGTCTCGTCGTTCTGGCCGGACACCCTCGGGGTGGTGCGCTCCGTTCACGCCGACCTGGCCACCGGGCTACTCCTCTCCTCGTGGTTCGATCCGGTGGTGGGGCTGGCCCTGGCTATCGAGCGGGGGTGCACGGCCCTCCATCCCCATGTGGACCTGATCGGTCCGGAGATGGTGGAGCAGGCCCATCGGGCCGGGCTGTTCGTGGCCACCTGGACGGTCAATGACCCCTCTCAACTGGAAGCGGCTGCGACCGCCCGGGTGGACGCGGTCATCACCGACCACGTGGTCGAAGCGGTCCGCGCGCTCCGGCCGGAGTGACCTCCCGGACCCGGGGTTCTGACCTGGGATCGCGGCCCGATTGGTCCAAGAGGCCTTTTTCAACAACAATGCACGCCCATGAACGTCGTTGTCTGTGTGAAGCAGATCCCCGATCCGGCCGCACCGCCGGCCCTGGATCCGGGGACGAAGAACCTTGTCCGAGAGGGAAAACTGATCCTCGACGACTCCGACTCCTACGGGGTGGAGATGGCCCTCCAGCTGGCCGACGCGGCCGGAGGGGGCGATGTCACCCTGGTGTCGATGGCTCCCAACGGGGAGACCTCCGGCCTGCGCACAGCCCTGGCCATGGGAGCGGCCAAGGCCATTCTGGTCAGTGACGAGGCCCTGGCCGGCAGTGACTCCCTCGGAACGGCCCGGGTGCTGGCCGCGGCCATCAAGCGGGTCGAGCCGGACCTGATCCTCGCCGCCACCGAGTCCACCGACGGCTACACCGGGACCACCCCGGTGCAGATCGCCGAGCTCCTGGGTCTGCCCTCGGTCACCTTCGCCAAAAAGGTCGAAGTCACCGGCAACTCGGTCAAGGTCGACCGCCAGACCGAGGCCGGGTACGACGAGGTGGAGAGCCCGCTGCCCGCCGTGGTCACGGTGACCGCAGGTGTGGTCGAGCCCCGTTACCCCTCGTTCAAGGGGATCATGGCGGCCAAGTCCAAGCCGGTGGAGACCCTCACCATCGCCGACCTCGGGCTGGAAGCCTCCCAGGTCGGAAGCGCGGGCGCCCGTCAGGAGATCACCCAGGTGGTCGAAGCCGAGGCTCGTTCCTCCGGCGAGATCGTGGTCGACGAAGGTCAGGGTTACGAGCGGGTCATCGGGTTTCTCGAACAACTGAGGGTCCTCTAGGGACCGGGTAGGAGAACAAGCAACATGTCTGTCCAAAAGATCTGGGTCCTCGCTGAAGTGGCGGACGGGGCTCCCGTCACCACCTCGCTGGAACTGCTCACCGCGGCCCGCTCGCTGGCTTCCACGGTGGAAGCTGTGGCTTGGGGCGATGCCACCGCCGCGGTGGCCCCCACCCTGGGTGAGTACGGCGCCACCACGGTGTTCGACGTCGGAGACCTGGGGGGCGGCCTCCCGGGCGCTCCGGTCGCCGCCGCCATCGCCGAGGCCGTGTCGGGCGGCGCGGCCCCGGACGCCATCCTCTTTCCGGCCACCTACGACGGCCGGGACATCGCGGCCCGGCTCTCGGTCAAGCTCGACCGTCCGGTGTTGACCAACGTGGTGGACCTGACCGAGCAGGACGGGGTACTGGTCACCGCCCACGCCATCTTCGGCGGGAGCGAGATGGCCTCGGCCCGGTTCACGGGCGATGGCCCCGGCATCTACGTGGTGCGGGCCAAGTCCTTCACCGCCGAGCCCTCGGGTGGAGCGGCGGCGGCCGTGGTGGCGACGCCGGCTCCCGACACCGGAGCCACCGGTGCCGCCCGGATCGTGGCCCATCATGTCGAAGAGCGGACCGGGCCCAAGCTGGACGAGGCCGACGTCGTGGTCTCCGGCGGTCGGGGACTGGGCGAGAAGGACCAGTACGTGCTCATCGAGGAGCTGGCCACGTTGCTGCACGGCGCGGCCGGGGCCAGTCGGGCCATCGTGGACGCCGGGTGGGTGCCCTACTCGCACCAGGTGGGCCAGACCGGCAAGACCGTGAAGCCGACCGTCTATATCGCCTGCGGGATCTCGGGTGCCACCCAACATCTGGTGGGCATGAAGAACTCGAAGAACATCGTGGCCATCAACAAGGACCAGGACGCTCCGATCTTTTCGGTGGCTGATCTGGGCATCGTCGGTGACGTGCACAAGGTGCTCCCACAGCTGATCGAGGCCATCAAGTCGCGGGGTTGAGCCGGACCCGTCGCAAGGCGTGAACGTGTGTCGCAGATCCGGTCGGGATTGACGCCAGGGGACACCGTTCGGCGAGAAGGGCGTGCCATAATGTTGGGCCGATTGCCCAATCGCTCCGATCCCCAGGGACGTGATCTCCACCGCTCACCGCCGCCGTAGCCGTCCTGACCCAAACGAGAGGCTCGGTGGAGCGTCGGGATCGCATCTCCACCCGGTCGCCAGGCGAGTCGAGCAGCTGAAATCGGCGGGCGCCCCGTTGACTGCGGCGCATCGTGCCTAGGCCGGTAGAGGGAACCAGCCCGTACCTCCCGGGGCTGGACGGAATCCGTGCCGTGGCGGTGCTGGCGGTCATCGCCTTCCACCTCAACTTCGGGTGGGCCTCGGGTGGCCTGCTCGGCGTGCAGGTGTTCTTCGTGCTGTCGGGGTACCTGATCACCGACCTGTTGATGGCCGAGTACAGCCGTCACCGGGGGATCGGGCTCAAGATGTTCTGGCTCCGCCGGGCCCGGAGGTTGCTGCCGGCCCTGTTGGTCATGTTGTTCGTGACCGTGGGCTGGGCCACCCTGTTCGACCGGGCCCAACTGGGCGCCCTGCGCTCTGACCTGGTGCCCGGGATCTTCTACTACAGCAACTGGTGGTTCATCTTCCAGCACGTCTCGTACTTCGCCAAGTTCGGCCCGCCCTCGCCGCTCGGGCACCTGTGGTCCCTGGCCATCGAGGAGCAGTTCTATCTGGTCTGGCCCCTCCTGATCCTGCTCGGCTTCCGGTTCCTCCATGCCAAGCGGGTGCTGTTGCTGGTCACCCTGGGCCTGGCCGCGGCCTCGGCCATCGAGATGGGAGTTCTGTTCTCCCTGCTTCCCCCGAACGGCGACACCACCCGGATCTACGAGGGCACCGACACCCGGGCCTTCGCCCTCCTCATCGGAGCGGCCCTGGCCATGGCCCTGCCCCGCAACCGGACCTTCGCCCCGGTGTCGGCAAACGCCCGGCGCCTGCTCAACGGGGTGGGTGGCCTCTCGCTGCTCGGGATCCTGGTGATGTACTGGCACACCAACCAGTACGAGCCACTCCTGTACCAGGGCGGCATGGTCCTGCTGGCCATCCTCACCGCCATGCTCATCGCGGTGACCGTCCACCCCGGATCCCAGCTGCGCACGGTGCTCGGTTGGGAGCCGCTGCGATGGGTGGGGGAGCGCTCCTACGCCATCTATCTGTGGCACTACCCGATCATCGTGCTGACCACCCCGCTCAACGCCGGGCCCAACCTGGTGCGGGCCGTCCTCCAGATCGCCGCCACCCTGTTGATCGCGGCCCTGTCTTGGCGGTACATCGAGCAACCGGTCCGGCACGGAGCGCTCGGGCGCCAGTGGGAGAAGATCAGGCGCCACCAGTGGCGGTGGCCGACCCTGCGGCCGGTGGGGTGGGTGGTGGTCTGTGCGGTGGCTCTCAACACCGCCCTCTGCGCCCTGGGCCTGTTCGGGGTGGTGTCGGCCTCGGCGGCCGATACCGGCTCCCAGGTCACCGCCATCCTCACCGCCCCCCGCCACCACCACCACCGCACCACGCCGACCACGGTGCCGGGCCACCGGGTGAGCACGGCCACCACCACCACCGTTCCTCCCCCGGCCGGTCAGGGCGTGACGGCCATCGGCGACTCCGTCATGGTGGATGCCGCTCCCTACCTCCAACAGATGTTGCCCGGCATCGCCATTGACGCCAAGGTAGGCCAACAGCTCTACCAGGTACAGGACGCCGTGCCCCAGCTCAAGCAGGAAGGGATCGTGGGGAACCGTCTGATCCTCGAACTCGGGACCAACGGACCGTACTCGGTGCAGCAGATGGAGCAGCTCATCAATTCGCTGGGCCCCATGCGCAAGATCGTGTTGGTCAACACCCGGGTCCCCCGGCCGTGGCAACAACAGGTCAACCAGACCATCGCTGCGGTGGCCCAGGCCTATCCCCAGGCCACCGTGGTCAACTGGTACGCCGACAGTGCCACCCACCCGGGCTACTTCTACCCCGACGGGGTGCACCTCGACCCCCCCGGGGCCAAGTACTACGCCTCACTCCTGGCTCAGGCGGTCAAGACCCCGCCGCCGTCGACGGTCCGGAACCGGGCCGAGCGCGGTAGCTGACCCTCCTCAGACCAGCGGCCACGGATACGGGGGCCGGTCACCGGTGGGCTCGGGGAAGATTCCGGAGTCGACCAGCCAGCGGGCCCGGTGCCGCACCGCGGCCCGCTCAGGGCCCGACAGCAACTGGTCCAGCTCCTCGGGGAGGTCGTCGGCCAGCCGGGCCAGGTCGCCGAGCAGGGCCTCGGGGAGCGGGTCCTCGGCGAAGTCCCAGATGACCGTGCGCAGTTTGGGCTGGCGGTGGAAGCAGAGCCCGTGGTCGATCCCCCACAACCGGTCGTCGGCCCCCAGCAGGACGTGGCCGCTCTTGCGGTCGGCGTTGTTGGCTACCACGTCGAAGGCGCAGATGGTCCGGAGCACGGCGTCATGGTCCCCTTCGTCGAAGAGGGTGAAGTAGTGCTGGGCGTAGTCGGCCTCCACGAAGAGCTGGAGGGAGCCCTCACCGTAGGGGCCGTCGTCGCGGAGCACCGTCGGGGGGACCAGGCCCCACCCCAGCGCCTCGGACAGGGCGAAGGCCGCCACCTCGCGGAGGAAGAGCCGGTCGGGGAAGTCCCACAGGTCCCGTTCACCCGAGCCCGGCTTGTACACCGCGGCCAGCGTGTCCTCCCCACCGGTCTCGAGGCTGACCAGGTAGGTCAGGTTCGAACTCCACGGCAGTCGACCGAGCACGGTGAGCTCGGCGGTGGTCAGTAGTTCGGTCGCCGTCTCGAGCCCGGGACCGCCATCGGGGCTCCAGCCGGTCACACCGCCGGCGGTCGGTGGCCGTTCGTGCGCGGGCATTCGTGTCCCGAGGGGTCGAGGGGCGATCCGCACAGCGGGCAGGGAGGACGGCCCGACTCGACCAGCCGGGTGGCCTGGATGGCAAATGCCGCGGCCTGCTCCCGCGAGATGGACAGGCGGGCGATGGCGCCGGTCTCGTCCTCGGCCACCAGCTCCTCGATGACCAGGATGACCCGGTCGTCGGTGTCGTCGTAGGACACGCCGACCGTGCCCACCACCCAGGCCGGCTCGGCCGGCTCTTCCAGCGGGAGCTCGTCGGGGAGGTGGCCGGGGCGCTGCTGGTCCCGGACGATGCGGGCCAGATAGTCCGCCACCACCGCCACCTGTTGCTTCTCGATCTTGAGGGTCAACAGGACCGGTCCCTGCCGGCACTGCAGGAGGAAGAGCCGGTCACCGACCGGGCCCACCGTCCCCACGGTGATCCGCTCGGGAGCCGAGAGGTCGTAGCCCTCGCTCACGCCATGGCCAACTCGTCGAGGGAGGCGGTGGAGTTGACCGCCAGCACATGGGGCCCGCCGGCGGTGAAGGTCAGGGCCGAGACCGAGCACGGGGACACCACCAGTCGCTGGAACAGGTCGAGGGGAGTTCCGGCGGCGGAGGCCACGGCGGCCTTGATGGGATCGGCATGGGACACCGCCACCACGGTCTCGCCGGCGTGGCGCTCGATCAACCGCGCGATGGCCGAGGACATCCGTTCCTGCATCTCGAGGAAGGACTCTCCTCCGGGGAAGCGGAAGCCACTGGGCCACTGCTGGACCTGTCGCCACTCGGGTTTTTTGGCCAACGAGGTGAGACGGGCGCCGGTCCAGGCCCCGAACTCGCACTCGAGCAGGCCCCGATCCGAACGCACCCGCAGCCCGAGCTGGCGGGCGATGGGCCGGGCGGTCTCCATGGTCCGCTCCAGCGGCGAGGCGTAGACCGCCACCGGTGCCCGCCGGCCCGACGCCACCATGGCGGCCATGCGCGCCCCTACCGCCTCGGCCTGAGCCCGGCCCTCGTCAGAGAGGTGGAGGCCGGGCGCCCGTCCGGGCAGCACCTTGCCGGTGGTCGGCGTCTTACCGTGACGGACCAGGAGTACCACTGTCGGTCGGCTGGGTACATCCCGTCGGCTGGCCACGCCCGTTCACCGTACTCTGTCCCAGCTGGGGCCCGACCCTCCTGAGCCGCCTTCGGGCCCGGCAGTTTCCCGGGCGCTACCTCAGGGCGCCACGCCGGCCAGCGGTCGGGCCTCGGACTCGACGGCGGGGCAACCGTCCAGCGGCCCGATGTTCTCGGGGGCCACCGGGTCGTGGCTGTGGTCCTCACCCGAGAGTCGGGACGGCCACCAGTTCCACCGCCCCAGCAGTACCACCACGGAGGGGACCAGCAGGGTCCGCACGAAGAAGGTGTCGAGCAGGATGCCGGCGGCCAGGCCCAAGCCGATCTCTTGGACCTGGACGTTGCCGGTGGCGGTCAGGACGCCGAACGTGCCGGCCAGGATGAGGCCGGCCGAGGTGACCGTGGTACCGGTGGCCTCGACGGCCCGACGGACCGCCACCTTGATGGGGGCGTGATGGGCCTCTTCCCGGATACGGGTCATGACCAGGATGTTGTAGTCCTGTCCCAAAGCCATGATGAAGATGAACATGAAGAAGGGCAGCACGAAATTGATACCGTCCTGGCCTCCGATGATCACGAAGACCAGTACCGCCAGGCCCAGCGAGGCCAGGTAGGAGAGGCCCACGCTGATCACCAGGTACAGCGGGGCCACCAGGCTCCGCAACACGATGGCCAAAAGGAGGGCCAGGACCAGCATCACGATGGGGATGATCTCTTTGAGGTCGTGCCCGGAGATGGAGCCGACATCGGTGGCCAACGGGGCGTCCCCGGTGACCCCGCTGGCCGAGGCCCCAATCGTTCGCCCCACGTGCTCCACCACCACCCGCACCCCGGGAATGGCCGCGGCCGCCGCCGTGCTGTCCGGCCCGCCGGCCACCAGCTCCGTCTGGTACTGGACGGTCCGCCCGTCGGCGGTGATGAACTGGTTGGAGGCCTGGTACGCCCGGTAGGCGGCGTCGGACACCGTGACCCCGGGCGGGGGAGTGGCCGGCAGTGAGGCCAACTGCTCCCCTGACAGCTGGGCGCGGGCCTGCGCCAGGGCGGTGGCCGACACCGCGGTGCCGTCGGGGTTGAGGGCCCCGGTCACCGCCGAGAACTCACCCGAGCGGACCAGTGCCTTCTGGGCCCGGGCCAACACGTTCGGATCGCTCCAGACCGAGACCGGCAGCCGGAACACCACCGTGGTGGGATTGGTCTGGACCGAGGGGAAGTCGGCGCTCAGGATGGCCTGGCCCCGCCCCGAGTCGGAGGTGGCCGACACGGGCGGATTGTTGAACCCGTTCGGGGCGTACGCCAACATCGACGCCGCCAGCCCGCCGAAGATCACCAGGCCGATGATCAGGGTCAGCACCGGTCGGCCCACCACCTTGCCGGCGATCCGGCCCCAGGCGCCATCCTTGTGCCGGCCGACCCTGGGGATCCGGGGCCAGAACACGCTGCGCCCCAGCACGGCCAGAAGCGCCGGCAACAAGGTCAGGTTGGCCAGTAGAGCCACGGCGATCCCGATGGCCAGGGCCGGACCCAGGCCGTTGTAGAGACCGAAGCTGGCCACCACCACGGTGGCCAGCGCACCGATGACCGTCAGCCCGGAGAAGCTGATCGATTCGCCCACCTTGCAGAGCGAGAAGGCCACGGCCTCGTGGATGTCCTTGCCCCGGCGGAGCTCCTCACGGAGCCGGAAGATGAGGAACAGGCCGTAGTCGGTGCCCGCCCCCAGCAGGACCACGATGAGCAGGATCGGGGTGAGGTCCGAGACCTCCACGCCCAGATGGGTGGACACCGCGATGATCGGTCCCGCCGCCACCAGGGCCACCGCCGAGGGGAGCAGGGCGACCAACGGCGCCAGCAGGGCCCGGAAGGTCAGGAAGAGGAGGGCCACGATGAACAGAACGGACAACAGCTCGGTCAGGGTCTGGATGTGGCCGTTCTGGTTCTGCTCGTCCAGGGCCGTGGCCAGTCCCCCGGTCAGGTGCATGGCCAGGCCCGGCGGTGGCCGGGAGATGTCCAGCGCCACCCGCAGGTTGTCCACGGCCCGGTTCTCGTCCCGGGTGGCCGACGCCGAGGGGACCCGTGCCTCGACCAGGGCCCGCCGGGCCTTCCCGTTGGCCGACACCCCCTGGTCGAGGACCGCCGTTACCCGGCCGACGGTCCGCATGGCCTGCTCGGCCCGGTCGATGGCCGCGTTGTCGGCCGCGGTCAGCCGCCCGGTGGGGGTGGCGGCCACGAAGGTCGTGGTCTCCAGCGGCTGCTTGGTGTTGAAGGCGTTGGCCAGCCCCTGGGCCACCACGCTGGGCTCGGAGGCCGGCAGGAACTGGGTGTTGGAGTTCTTCTCGACGCTGGTGAGCGACGGCAGGGATACCGCCAGCACCACCGTGACCACGATCCAGCCCGCGATGATCAGCCAGCGGAACCGTACCGTGAACCGTCCCAGGGCGGCGAACAAGGCGAAATCCTCCAGGGTTCGAAAGCTGGACCCCAGAGGCGGGACGGACCGACGGCGGTCCCCCGGACAATGGGCTCTTCACTGTGGCGCCCCGACCACCGGACAGAATCCGGGCTCCCGAGGACCCAGCCTACGCCCACGTCCGTGTGCGATTTAGGGCCGAAGGACCCTGAAAGTTGGATTATTACGCGTTTTTCACGTGGTGGCCGGCAGCCGCCGGGGCATGGGGACCGCGGTCTCCGGCCAGCGCCGGCGGCTCACCCGGGCCAGCTTGTGGAGCAGGGCGATGGCTCCGGGGTCGTCGTCGCCCGGCCTGGTCTCGAGGGCGCCGTCGGCGATCATCTGGTTGAGCAGGTCACGGCCGGTGTCGGTGCGGACCATGGTCAGGGTCCAATCGTTGAACGCCCCGATCCCCCCGGTGGAGATGTCGGCGTGCTCGGCGGCGAAGTCCGGACAGCTCTTACAACCCTCTCGGGTCCAGGCGTGGGCCTCTTTGAGCGGGATCTCGTGGTACCCGCCATCCCTGGTCCATACCTGGAACACGCCCTTGATGTTCATCTTGGCGATGTCGGCCCGGGCGATCCCGTACTTGGCCTCGAACAGCTCGGGGAAGATGGCGTCGTCGAAGGTCTTCGAGCACATCAGCCCGATGGTCAGTGAGAGCCGACGGGCGATCTTGCCGGCTTTGCGGGCCTTCATGACCGGCGCCGCCGATGCCTGGCAGCCCATGCCCACCAGGGCGATGCGCTCGGCGCCGGCCTCGATGGCCTGGGGGTAGGCCAGGGGATTGGCCGAGTAGGTGTAGCGCGATCCCGCCGCCGCCAGCACCTGGGCCCGATCGGTGGCCAGTCCGGGGATGGCTTTCCAGGTGGAGCCGTCCCCCTCGAGGATCGAGACCAGGGCGGCATCGATCACGTCGTGCTCCAGGGCCCAGATCAAGATGGCCGAGACCAGCCCGCCGTCCTGGCCCAGCTCCAGCACCTCGGGATCGGTGGCCCGGACCAGGAGGGTGTCCGAGCTGACGCCGGCCACTTCCTCGTCGGTCCGCTCCCGTCCGAAGAGATGGTTGTCGATCTCGGGCTCCCAGGTGCGGAACCGCGGGCAGGCCCGGGTGCACATGGTGCACCCCTTGACCCCGTGGGTGCAGCTGTCGGGGCCTCCCTCGGCGTCGATGTGGAACGGCTTGTAGCGGCCACCGGTGTCGTCATAGGACAGGACGTCGTAGGGGCAGGCCACGATGCAGGCCGCACATCCGGTGCACAGGCCCGACGTCACCACTTCGGTCAAGAGCTCGGCCCAATGAGGCTTTTCGGGGGGCATGGCCCAACCCTATCGAGGCGGCCGTACCCCGGCAGACACCCTGTCCGGTCCGGTGGCCGTCGGGGCTGGGTACCCTCGGGCCGTGCCCGAGTTCCTCGAAGTCGAGATCTACCGACAGCTGGCCGAAGAGGCCCTCGACCGGACCATCGCCTCAGTGATCAGCCCCGATGCCTGGTTCCTGAAGGGCGCCACCACCGGGCCGGCCCTTCGCCGGGCGCTGGTCGGCCAGGAGTTCGTGGCGGCACGCCGGATCGGGAAGCTCCTGTTGCTGGACGTGGACTCCGGCCCGACGGTGGGCATCCGGTTCGGGATGACCGGCACCCTCCTGGTCGACGGTCGGGCCGGGGTGGACGACATGTACTACGCCCCCAAGCGCCGCCAGACCAAGTGGGACCGGTGGAAGGTGCGCTTCGAGGACGGTGGCTCCCTGGTGGTCCAGGACCCCCGCCGCCTCGGCGGGGTGCAGCTCGAACCGGACGTCTCCCAACTCGGTCCCGACGCCGCGGCCATCACCGCCGGCGAGCTGGCCGCGGCCCTCGGTGAGTCGCGGGCCGCCCTCAAGGCCCGGCTGCTCGACCAGTCCAAGGTGGCGGGGATCGGGAACCTCTTCGCCGACGAGCTGCTGTGGCGGGCCGGGCTCTCCCCGCTGCGGGCATCGGACTCGCTGACCCCGAACGAGGTGCGGCGCCTCCATCGTCACGTGCGCCGGACCGTCGACCTGCTCGGCCGGCGGGGCGGGTCCCACACCGGCGATCTCATGGAGGAGCGGTACCCGGGCGGCCGCTGCCCCCGCGACGGCACCGAACTGATCCGGTCCACCGTGGGTGGTCGTACCTCGTGGTGGTGTCCGACGCACCAGGTCTGAGGTCCCGCCCCACCCGGTGGAGGGCGATTACTTGTCCAGCTCGGCCAGAACCTTGTCGGCGTGGCCGTCGGCCTTCACGTGGTACCAGGCCCGGGCCACCTTGCCGTCCGGACCGATCAGGAAGGTCGAGCGGATGACCCCGATCGACTTCTTGCCGTACAGGGTCT
>Ga0182030_10023185_pt1 | contig 11499 bp, 10 predicted proteins | sample 812S3MmetaG_FD_121299 | JGI IMG/M metagenome (GOLD analysis project Ga0182030, IMG submission 121299) | Permafrost microbial communities from Stordalen Mire, Sweden - 812S3M metaG (Illumina Assembly) | ecosystem: Environmental > Terrestrial > Soil > Wetlands > Permafrost | place: Sweden...
AAAAACAAAGCGAAGGACAAGGACTTGTCGCCGAAGGGGAAGAAGCAGCTCACGGAGGAGGAGAGAGAGTTCAAGTCCAAGCGAAAACTCGTGCAGGAAAAACTCATCAAGTTCGCGGCACGAATCCCGGCGTTCATGTATCTGACCGATTTCCGCGAGAACACCTTGCAAGACGTGATTACCAAGATCGAGCCAGCGTTGTTCGAGACTGTCACTGGTCTGACGGTAACGGATTTCCACCTGCTTGTGAGGCTCAAGGTGTTCAACACCGAGCAAATGAATCAGGCCGTATTTGCATTCCGGCGTTATGAGGATGCCTCCCTGTGCTACACGGGCATCGAGAGCCATGAAGGGCTCAGACACTACGGTCTGTACGACACCGTGGTGGCGCGTGATTAGGCCTTCTTCCAATCGGGATTATGCACTTACCCACCGAACCTCATCGTACAGCATACAGGATGGCTGAAGAACCATTACCCTCTGAGGAACGCCAATGGCAGTTGGACTCCAGAGCATTTCTATGGGCTTTTTTGCGACATTGGGAAAACGTCGGAACGGCAGTGTTTGGATGCGGTGCTATCGGCCTTTGGATTGGGAGAGGCTTCGTAATCCTACCGTCCATATTCGCAGGACTCTCGATCGTTTGCTTTTTCGTCGCTTGTTTTCGCTCATGGCGCGATGAGCGAAGGTCTAAAGAGGCAGCTTTGCGTTCTAAAGAAGCGGCTTTGATTAGTCTTAAATCATACCGTGACGAATGTGAGGAAATTTGGAAGCCCAAAATAAACTTGGCATGCGGTTCGCAAATTCCCGGCTGTAAAGTTATTGAGGAGAACGGAGTTGATTTTAATCAGATTTTCCGAGTAGAGGTAAGATCACTGGGGTTTAATCCAGTGCTCCATTGCCAAGGAACACTTCTTCGTATTGAAAAGGACGGTAAGGAATTATGGTCAAATAGTCCTTCGACCCTAACTTTTGCAAGAGCCGACAGGTCGGATTCCACCTGCAAAACCATAGACCTTACAAGCCCTCAATACTTAGAAGTGGTGGGTGTAATAAAAAAGGAAAACGGTCATCGCAATTTTGCAAATTGCGTGCGCATGGCAGTGAATACTCACCAGCGCGAATTGTCTCCCTCGCTTCACGGGCAGCTAAGTAACCCCGGAAAATACCTAATCGAGATCGCGGTTTCCGGACATTCTACAGTGCCGGTTAAAGCAGAACTGTGCTTTGATTGGACGGGCGAATACGGCACTTCCAGCTTAACTTTGATAAAGCAGCATTCCGTTTCTCCTGCGCAGCCTTCAGCAAATCCTGATAAGTCAGCCTCTCTACTAATTGCAACAGATTTCCCCGAAACATAAACTTGTTCTCCAGATTGTTAAGCCTGTTGATTACCACGGTGGTTCCAGGACCACCAGTTCAGGAATGACTTGACCTCTGCTCTCGCTGAAAGAAGCGTCTACCGCTGTGGTCTCCTGTACACTCGGGCTAGTATTCATACCCGATGTGTTGCCATGAATCCTTGGCGATGGGAATCTTGATTTTAAGAGATTTGAAGTCCCCTGCTTCAACTACGAAATGCAATGTTTTGTCCTGCCACTCTTCGGCTGAGACTTCGTGAGGAGCTTTCCCAACTAAATACAAGCACTTTCCGGGCAAGCGGACAGATTCTTCATCTCTGAATTCCCATCTGTTTATGTAAACGGGACCAGCGTCCTCCAGTGCTTTTTTTGGCACTTCGATCCGCTTGGAGCTTAGTAGCCCTGTTTTGAACTCGATCAAAATTCGCGAGATTCTTCGCGATTGCCATGCCTCTCGATCACCGGTCGCTTCGATCGTGGCCGTTGCCTCCCCCCAAAACCGTGTTTGAGCGGTAAGCACAACTCGATTTGTTGCACAGCAGTATTCTTTCGACATAGTGGCCTCGTACAAACGCATAGCAGGTCCCGCATCCGCGGGCGATCACGATTGAAGATCCAAGATCGTATTGCCATCCGTTTCAAAGACATCGAGAAAAGCGTTTGTATCTTAGCCTTTCTTTCTGCTTCAGTCGTTATGAAGCCAATAAACCTTATGAGTCACCCGACAGCCTTCATTTCCTATTCTTGGGATTCATCCGCCCATAAGGCTTGGGTCGTCCAAATTGCGACTCGTCTGAGGGGTGATGGAGTGATATTTGCCTCGACCATTGGCACGCTGTGCCGGGCGACCAACTGACCCAATTCATGGAGCAGGAAATTCGCGACAATGATTTCGTGCTCATTTTCTGCACGCCCAAATATAAGCACAAATCGGATAACCGGATTGGTGGAGCTGGTTACGAAGGGGACATCATGACGGCTGAAGTGCTGACCAGGCAAAATCACTCCAAATTCATTCCGATCCTGGCCTGGAATGATTGGAAGGAAGCGGCTCCCTCATGGCTCGCCGGCAAATTTTATATTAATCTTTTTGTTCCCGATATCTTCGAGGCGGAATACACCAAGCTACTTGCCACTCTGACCGGCCAGATTCCTAAAGCACCTGAACTCGGGCCAGTCCGGAAATTATTCGAGCCGGCAAAGCCGAACTATCAACCAGAAGCAGCGGTCAATGAGCAGGAGAGAATCCTTTTAATCGACTGCCATCTCGATGGCGAAATTTACCTCACCCCCTCGGACTCTACCGGCGAGTTTATCCAGACGAGGAAAAAGCAGTATCTCGACATAAAAGATCCTACCGTCCAGGCGATGTTCCTGGACGCTGCCTCATCCCTGCAGCATAAAGGCTTATTGCGGCCAGATGGCGGGAATTTGCGTCGGCTTACCGGGACTGGATTTACCTTGGCGCGAGCCTTGGCAAAGGAAGCCCAAGTGCCCGATCAACCCGCGAAGGATGCGGAATCGGAACATACATTCACGGGCAAAAATGGCATGGGCAGGGATGTGCCCGTTTCTTTCCCGCGTATTGCGTACATTGGGAAGGTCGCGCAGGACTATAACTTTTTTGCCTTCAGCGTTATTTACCAAGCCAACCAAGGGCGAGTAGACTTCGGAGGATTCGCCACAGGTGAAGAAGCCACGCGAGAGCGCTCAAGACTCGCAGAAGCATTTCAGACCTGGGCCAATCGCCCTTAGCCCAACACCATGCAGCACCGCACTTGGATCACAGCTCTTAATTTGCAGCAATGGGCTCCCACGGGCAATGCGAAGCTGCGAATTCCTCAGCTTGTGCGCAGGCTCGTGCACGCCACTGTTGACCGCACAGCCCTGGAAACCGTGGAGTTCCCTGCGGGCGAACAGATCTATCGACCCGATTACGATGGGATTACCAAAACCACCTCCGGGAATTTCAAGGTTCCCAAAGGCCTGACATATTGGGAGATTGGCGCCGGCGCAAAGACCAAGAAGAAGCTCGACGACGATTACAAAAAGCGACTCGACACTCGCGGTGACGGTGACTTCAAGGATGTCACCTACATAGCAATCACCCCTTACTCTTACCGCCCAAAGAAGAAATGGGTGAAGGAAAAGAAAGCGCAGGGGGATTGGGGCGATGTTCGAGTCTATGACTCGGCCGACTTGGAAGAATGGATCGAAACTTCGCCAAGCGTCGGCATCTGGTTTTCTCGACTTACCGGGAGCATGCCGGAGGGAGTAACCGATTTGTCTTCGCGCTGGGAAGTGCTGACGGCAAGCCTCCGCAAAAAACTGCCGGCCTCGCTCCTGTTAATCGGGCGGGAATTAATTACTAAGCGCTTCCTAGAGTGGCTTGATGCGCCGCCAGGATTTTTGCATGTCGCGGGTCATTCACCACAGGAGGTTGTCGATGTTTTCACCGCTTGGGTGGAATCGCTGCCCTTAGCCTCCCAGACCATCATTTCGAGCCGAGCGATCATTGTTGAAAGTCCTGACGCATGGCGCGCCCTCGTGACCTCCATTAATAGCTTGATTCTGGTCGCCTCGGAAAATCTCGACCTGGATGAAACGCTAATCGCGTCAGCCAACGGCAAAGGCCACCACGTTTTAATTCCATCAGTCACAATCGGATCGCGCGGAATCGAGGTTGTTCGGCTACCTCGCCTTAACCGAGGAGAATTCGGAACCAAGTTGGTCGAGGCCGGGCTTGGTGAGCAGGAAGGCCATACGCTCGCGAACCAGTCCGGCGGAGTCTTCAGCGTTTTCAAACGACTTTTCAGTAGCAGTGCAAACGTCAAGCCGCCTAAGTGGGCCGAGGCTGGGTCGGCTACAGACATTGCTCCGCTGATGCTTGTTGGCGCATGGCAGAATGACTTGCCCGCCGATCAGCAAATTGTTTCTCAAATCTCTGGAAAATCACACGACGATTGCGTGCGGACTTTGAACAAGTGGCGCAAAGGTTCCGATTCTCCCGTGCGTTTGCTTGCCGGCATTTGGGAATTCGTGTCGCCCTTGGATGCCTGGGTTTTCCTGCATCATGCCCTGACCTCCCAGGATCTCGATCGCTTCGAGAAAGTCGCTGAAGAGGTTTTGTCTTCGGACAACCCAGCCTACGACCTCCCTAAGGAGGAACGATGGCAGGCGGCCATTAAGAAAAAGGTTCCCAAGTTCTCATCGGAACTCCGTTCCGGACTTGCCCAGAGCCTTGCGGTGGTGGCCACCCAACCTATTCCCGACGATCTCCCTAATTCCGTTCCGCTTCCCCACCGGGCCTATCGCGTCGTCGAGAAGCTACTTGGAGGAGGCGTTAGTTGGCAGCGCTGGGCTTCTCTGAGTCGCGTTCTTCCCGTGTTAGCAGAAGCCGCGCCTGGCGCCTTTATGCAGGCAGTCGAAGACGATCTCCGATCTGCGAACCCGAAGATACCTCTCCTCTTCGATCAGGAAGTATCGGGGATTGCCGGACGAGCCGAACACACGGGACTTCTGTGGGCTTTAGAGAGGCTCGCGTGGTCTGACATACATGTCACCAAAGCATCTGATTTGCTTGCGCAGTTGAGCGAGAAAGACCCGGGTGGAAAATGGGCAAACCGGCCCCAGTCCAGTCTAAGAGATGTTTTTTTTTCGTGGATGCCGTACACGACAGCGAAGCTTGACCAACGCCTCAACCTCATCGCGGGGATTGTGAAAAATCATCCCGCAGTAGGATGGAAGTTGGTGCTCAGTCTTCTGCCACGTGCCTCGGACTCCATTGGCCGGAATTTACCACCCGAGTGGAATTTTTGGGCGGAAGGCTGGACGCCGGGCGTTTCTACCGCTGAGTACGCGAAGACCCTGACGGAGTTAGTGACTTTGGCTATTTCGGTCCTCAAACGCGAACCGTCAAAGTGGATCGACATTTTGCGCAACATCGATCACCTCCCAATACGGGATAAAGAGGCGATTCTCTGTGCGCTGGAAGGCGTGGACCTCGCATCTTTTCCAGAGCCCCTGAAACAACCTTTCTGGAAGGCCCTTCGTGACCAGATTCTGCGTTATCGGTTTCACGCCGATGCTCCCTGGGCGCCCTCAGCAGATATGGTCGAGCGGCTGCAAAAGATTCAGGATAAATTTGAACCGGATGACATCGTCGAGCTGGTACTTCCTGCCTTCACAAACGGCTTCGGGATGCTCGGGGTTCGAGATATGCCCTGGGAGGAGCAAGAAAAGCTCCGACAGAAAAACCGTTCCGACGGACTTAAACAGGTTCTCGATAAAAAGGGCTTCAATGGCGTCCAGCTCCTTGCCGCCAAAGCTTCTGATCCGTTCGGCGTCGGGATTACTTTGAGTCTAGTCTCGGACGATCAATTTCTGGGGCAAACGATCCCGGACCTGTTGGTCAGCGATGATCGCAAGGTTGCCCTCTTTGCGTCGGCGTACCTCATAGGCCTCACCAATAAAAATGGTCGCGACTGGGCTGAACAACTTGTTTCGCCTAATTGGACGGCAGAGCAAGTCGGAGCATTCGCCGTAAACCAGGGTTTCGATTCTCGAACCTGGGCGTTTGTGAAGGCGCAAGGTAGCGGTCAAAATGAGGCCTACTGGAAAAAGGTTCAGCCACATCCGATGGGCCTTCAACCGGAACAAGTCGCGGAAGCTGCGAGGCATTTGATCGAAGCGAAAAGGTCACCCTCGGCAATCTCGTTGTTATCGTCGAGTACCTACCAGAAAAACGCGCCAGCAACCAAAACCCTCTTCGATCTCTTCGAGTCAACAATATTTGCCTCGTCAGGGCCGAATGAAAAACTTGAAGATCCTCACGACATCCATGCGATTTTAGGAGCCATTTACTCAGCTTCGGAGGAGGTTGATGAAAGTCGCCTGGCAAAAATTGAATGGAACCTGCTTCCCATTTTGGACCGGCACACGATGCTGCCCCAAGGGTTGCATCGCCTGCTATTGCGGGAGCCTAAGTTTTTCGTCGAATTATTGACCCTGCTGTTCCGGAATGAGAATGAACCGGAAACCGAAGTAGAGGAGCCCGAAGAGGACGCTGAGACAAACGACGCCAAGAAGCGGCAGAACGCCTGGCACCTCCTTCATGATTTTGCGACAGTTCCAGGTGGTGATGACGAAGGGAAAGTTGACCTTGGCAAGCTTCGGGAATGGGTAAACAAGGCCCGTGAGCTTGCGAAGACGGAAGGAAGGCTGACCGTTTGTGATTCAGCGATCGGCCAGTTATTTGCCAATAGCGGCGATGCAGAAGACGGGACGTGGCCAATCATCCCAGTGCGCGAAATTATTGAGGAGATCGCCTCGGACAAACTCGACAATGGTTTTTTCGTAGGCGTACTTAACCGCCGCGGATCCACTTGGAAAGCGGTAACAGAGGGAGGCAATGCCACTCGGGCCCTGGCCGATCAATGGGAAAAGCATGCCGAGGCTTCCAAAGTGAAGTGGCCGAGAACGGCATCTGCCCTGCGAGCAGTTGCCTCCAGTTACCGGGGTGATGCAGCAAGGGAAGATGCAGATGCTGAACGCCGGATTTGAGCCCCAAAAATATCCCTGAAATTCCAAGTGTCACGAAGCGACGCTGCTCTCGGGAGTTTTAACGTAGGCGCAATGAACGAGTAGCTGCCGGACTTTCCCTTCAGGACGATTGGTTTTGGTCAGAGCCGTTTAACGACTGGAAACCACTAGCTGAATTTGACGAACCCAAAAAATAATCCGCCTGACGGCGCGTCGCGTGGCAACAGCGGCGGTCGGCACTAAACACCGAAGGTCTCTTTCACTATTGAAAGCAGGGCAGCGTCTAATTCGTCTTCCCTCGCTTTCTTAGCAGGAGTCATTTTTTGAGTGTCAGAGTTTTTTAAGTCGATCTCGTCCCACCCTTCCCAAATTAGTTTGGTTACACGCTCAGGTAATTTTATGTCAGCGGTAAACTCCGACTCGATGTTGCTCAGTCGGTTATCGGCCTTTTCGTCTCCTAGAAGCAGCGCTTTCACACCCATATTCAAATCTTCATGCTGCATGACGCGAACGGCGTCGGTGTGACACTCGCAGCGTGCATCCCCGTCGCGCGTGACTTCAAATTTGTATTCCTTTCCCCCGACGTCCAGAGAATAACCGGCTGTCTCTTGATTTGAATCATTCATGGTGACCTCAGAGAGGACACTACTACAAAACAGTCGTATTGCGAGCGCCGCCACGGCTAGCAAAGCGCCAGGCCTCTGGGTTCTATCATGGTACTGTGGGCTCGGGCAGATTAATCCCATGATTTCAAGGATTTCAAAGGATCGAATACCGGAACCCGCAGGAACTTATACCGCACCTGAGTGGTAAGTACCTGGTCTGCTTGGATCGCGACCACCGCGGATGTCAGGTAAAGGCGCCGGCAAAGTTGGCCATTACATATGAGGATCCGGACTTGAATGCCATCGCCGATGCGGATCGGCTTAATCAGCATGCCTTCGATCCAGTCGCGATCGCGAAGCGCCTCAAGCTCCTTCCACTTGCTTTTTCGCTTTGCTCCGGGTTCGACCATCGAGCCCATCCTGATGATTCGGACGTAGCGCAGCGTACTCATGGCAGGTCCTCGGCTTCGATTAGCTTCAGCGGAGGCACCCGCTGGACCCGCCAGATGGAGTTCTGCGTCACGATCACGTCGTAGTCGATCCGCCTAATCGTGCTCGACCGGAACACGCCTCGGCGCACGACACCATTTCGCACGAAGCGCAGAAGCAGGATGACTCCCTCTGGTCGGGGGCTTTCCAACAGGTATCCATCCATGGTGTGGTTGAGCGGCAGCGACATGATGCCGGCGAAGATTCCCGAGCTGTAGTATTGGATCGGACATGGCTCAGCCCCGCCCGGCGCGCGCCCGATTTTGCTCAAGCGGACAAAATCGCCCTTCTTCATAGTCGTGGGCGCCTTTCACTGCGCCGCCTATTTCCAGAGGAAGTCGCGCTCGAATGGGGCGAGGAGAATTTTACTTTCGTGCTCGGCCAACCCGCCTGGATTTCGGCTCGCGCGGCGTCCGTAAGGCCGACCGCCCCGGCCTCCAGCACGCACACGCACTGGCCCCCCGCCAAGAGGTATGAGATGCTTCGCCGGATCTTTGCGATTACCCTGGGGTCGTCGCAGCGGGTGAATTTTTTGAGCGCGAGGTACGTCATGAGAGCTGGCCTTTAAGCACGGCACACGAAAGACGAAGGCGATGATCGAGAAGATCAGTGGCCAGAGACCAGGATTCCGCCCACTGCTCAGAGATGCCGCAAGAAGCGAGATCCGCACCGTGCTCAAGCAGGCCTTGCCACGCTCTCTGGCGCCATGCTGAGAGCGGCTTTAGATATTCCCGGTCATCGCGGGTGATTTCGTTCAGGCTGCATACGCGGATCGCCTCTACAATCGCAGGTCCGAGTTCAGCCTCATTAAGGAGGCCGCGATGCTTGATTACTCCCTCATCAGATTGGCTAAGCACAGCCAGACGGGAATAAATCAACGCCAGCAAGGTCCGGAGCTTGCCGCCTGTTTCGCTGAGGTACCTTGCCTGTTGCGCCCAATCGCGCCCGTGCAGGTCATAGGCCACGACTGTTGGCGACTCGGGCTGTTTCGCAGGTTTGATCCTTCGTAGCGCATACGGATGCTGGATCAAAATCGAGGATAGATAATTTTCCACCCATCTGAATCCGCCACTCCCTTCTTCGGCCTCATCCAGGAGTTCTTTCAACGGTCTGCTCCGTGGAATGCCAAGCTCACTGTGAACCCTAAGCACTGCGTCCTCGAAGTCCTTTCGCGCGGGCGATTCCAAGAGCACGGGCTCTGAGGAAAAGCGGCTCAGAATCTCCTCAGGCAAAAACTCCTGAATTTTCTTCGCCACTGAGAGATTCTTGGTGCTCTCTTTCGTGAAGCCCAGCGAGCCCTTGCGGCGGGTCTGGCCAAGCTCCTTCAAAGCGAAGGCGAAAGCTCCCGCACCCAGGATCATAAAATTTTGCTGGAGACGCCGAATATCAGCCGCAGTCCAATCGTGCGTTGCGAGACGCTCGTCTGCGCTCAAGATTGTCACCGCCTCGCTAAACACACTTTGGCACCAGCCTGTATCCGCGGCGGCATCACCCTTGGGCAACAATTTACAGATTTCATCGATGTAGATCGTGCCCCAAAGCTGGCCGTCGTTTTGCGCCGGACATGACCGCACAAAATCGCGGATGAGCTTGAGGGTTGGAAGCTTTCCAGGACCGACTCCCGCCACCAGCCACGCACCGGCCTCGATGGTTAAAATCGGCAAGCGACGGCGCCGCGCAAATTCTCGGGCAAGGGCTGTCTTCCCGCTTCCTGACGCCCCCAAGATAAGCACCTTGGAACAGGCCGGACGAAATCCCGCCAGCTTGGAATCGCCCACCTTCGCGTAAAGATCGGCGAGCTGGTTTAACCGAGCCAAACCCCGATTCTGACTTTCCGTACAGTGCCAAACTTCATGTTGCTTGGGGTTTTCTGGCCCGAGTTCGGCTTCGTGAGCAAACCACGCCGGGGATGGCTCATCTTCCGGGCTCACCGCTCCTGGCACCGAGGTTTCATCGATCAATTCTGCGAATCCGTTCATACCCTGCCATTATTTCAGACAAGGGATTTTCGCGGTATGGCTCTACTGGCTCATCCTGATTGGCGCGCGTATTCAGCCCCTATCTGGATGAAGTGGACTTAGGCGCCCCCTCTTTCAACGCAGACTTCGCGACGCTCTATGCGACGGAAGATCTCCCCGAACTCATAGCCGTGGCAGGGGCGATCGGAAAAGGCTCGAAGATCTGGGCGCTGCTTCGACCGCTCGACCCAAAGCTCCAGGCCATCCTGTTTGGGAGGAAGCATGAGCGCATGGATTCGCTGGCGGCCAGCCAGATCGCCAGAATCCATTTTCCGGTAGGTGGCGGAGTATTTCCGGCCACTGCCCCTTGGGCCAAGGTTCTCTTGGGCCTCCTCCAGTACCAGGTCGATTGGACGATGGAAACTTCAGATCTGCTCCCGGTCTGGGAGGCCGGAACGCTCATTGCCGTGGTCGGGGCAACGGACCAAGCGCAGCGTGCTCAGGTTTCACCGGGTGCCCTCGTTCATAGCGTCGGGCTTGCCGTTCGCAGGCTGCATCAGCTCGCCGAGCTGCGCCAGGAGGTCGAAGGCGCCAAGATGCTCCTCCACCATCAAGCCCAGTCGATTGTCCTGGCCCGGCCAGGCGGCAAAATCATGCACGGCACCGAAGGGGGAATGGCGGTCCTTCAGCGGCTTCGCTCGCTTAGTTCACTGCCCTCAGACAAGCAGGAAACAAACCTTCCGAGCGTCTTGCGCAACGCCATCGAACGAGAGGCCCGGCATATCGTCGTCGCGGATTTGCGCGTCCACTTTTGCGAGCTTCCGATCACCGAGGTTACCACAGCGACCGAACTCATCTCGATTCAGTTTTCCCGGGAACTCAAGAAACAGCCCCAAGCGAAGGCCTCTGTTCCATTGGAGGACCTGACGCCGGCTGAGCAGCGCGTGCTGCCCCTTCTCCTGGAAGGATTGCGAAACAAAGAGATCGCCGATCGGTTGCAGAGCAGTATCCACACGATAAAACATCATGTAAGCGCCATTCTCGCGAAAGCCCGGTGCAGCGACCGATTGCTGCTGGTCGCGAAGGCCAACCATTCGATGGAAGACCCCGAGGTCAAGAAGCTGGTTGTCGCACCGCTGCCCGAAGGCGACTTCCTCCCGCCCTCCATGACTCAACCGAAGACGACGAGATTGGCTTAGGCGTCAGATCGTCTGGTGAGGGCTGAATGATGCCCCGAGCGTCATCAGGAGACTCCGAAACCCCTGGTTGTACATAATTGTTGGAGAGTGGGTGAATTTGGGACCTTCCACAACTTGCTTAAAATCAAGGATTCACGAAGAGTCGCCATTTATTCTGAAAAGCGGGGTACCTGAAGTGATCGATTATTTTGGATCGATGCGCCAAATATAGTGAACGCCTACAATTTTCAGAGGTAACGATGCCCGAAAGTAAGCTGGCAGACGTGGGAAAAAGGGTCAACTGTCAACGGAACTGTCAACGAATGAGGCAAGGAAGAGGCGCACGGCCACTTTCTTCCACTTTCGC
>Ga0182030_10023186_pt1 | contig 11499 bp, 11 predicted proteins | sample 812S3MmetaG_FD_121299 | JGI IMG/M metagenome (GOLD analysis project Ga0182030, IMG submission 121299) | Permafrost microbial communities from Stordalen Mire, Sweden - 812S3M metaG (Illumina Assembly) | ecosystem: Environmental > Terrestrial > Soil > Wetlands > Permafrost | place: Sweden...
AAATTGCTCCTCGGCGATCTCCACCTACTCACAATAACATGAAATCGCTAATTAGTGTTAACACGCCCTAGACCGAATCTGTTCATCGCACTCCGCCCGAAAATCACACCAGGGTGAGGAGTTTCTGCTTATAGCGTGCGACAGAGAGCGTGGCCTCGGCGGCCTCTGATCCCTTATTGCCACCCTTGAGCCCGACGCGATCCAGTGCCTCGGCGGCCGTGTTACAAGTCAGCACCCCGAACGAGTGCGGTACGCCGGTGTCGAGCGCCGACTGTCCAATGCCACGCGCACACTCGTTGGCGATCACTTCGTAGTGCATCGTTTCACCGCGAATCAGGCAACCCAAGCAGACAATTCCCATGAACTTGCCGGTCTGCGCCAGAAGCTTCGCTGTCAACGGGATTTCATACGCGCCCGGCACGTGCGCGATCTCCAAGCGATCTCGTCCAATCCCGCTCCGGCGGAAGGTCTCGATGGCTCCTGCGAGGAGTCGTTCGGTCACCATCGAGTTAAACTCGCTGACCACAATCGCAAAGCGACTGCTGGTTGGCAGCGAAAACTCAGTAGCAAGGTCCGCCTCTCTAGCAGGCCGCGATGTCCACTTTTCTAAATACTTTGCTGAGATATCCGTCTCGATATTGATTGGATCTCCCGGCCTGAGCGAGTGCAGGTTCGTCGCCTCGAAGGTGTGCGGAATGATCGCGATTGTCAGCCGGTTCCCCTCCAGACGAGCCACCGTGAGACTGATTCCCTCAATCGCTACCGAGCCTTTGTAGACGAGATACTTTTCAAGTTGCTGCGGCACCTCGATGTGCAGCCAGTAATCCTTCGCACCTGCAATTGGCTCAACTCCGATTAGCGTGCCATGGTCGTCCACATGCCCTTGCACCATGTGTCCGCCCAGACGGCTATCGGCTTTCAGTGGCAGTTCGAGATTCACACTTGATCGCTCTTTGAGCCGAGAGAAGGAGGTGCGGTTCCAGGTCTCTTCCGCTAGGTCGGCGCTAAAGCCGCTTTCCGTAACCTCAACTGTCGTGAGGCAGACGCCGCTCACCGCCACGCTGTCTCCGATGTGCAGTTCCTGCGCGAGACCAGACGCCGCGACCACAATGCGATGGGTGCCGCCAAGAATGGTGATTGAGTCAATGCGCCCGATTCCTTCTATGATTCCCGTAAACATGGTTTTCCTCCCAATGTATGTGTCTGCGTCTACACTGTCGTCAGCAGGTGCCCGAGACGATCTTTCTTGGTCTTCAAATAGCGTTCTGCATGCGGGCTGAGCGGCGCTTCGCAAGGGATTCGCTCGACCACCTCGATGCCTCCGCGAGCCAGCGCCTCGAGCTTCTCGGGATTATTTGAGAGCAGCCGCACTTGGTGCACGCCAAGCTGCCGCACTATTTCCACCGGCAGCTGATAATCGCGCGCGTCCACCGCCAGGCCCAGCTTCTGGTTGGCCTCGACTGTGTCCAACCCCTGGTCCTGTAACGCGTAGGCACGCAACTTGGCCATCAGCCCGATGCCTCGACCTTCCTGCATTTCATAGATAAGCAGGCCCGCACCCTCGCGCGCGATGGCAGCCATCGCCAGTTCCAGTTGCGCCCCGCAGTCGCAGCGTTGTGAACCAAGCACGTCGCCGGTTAGACACTGTGAATGAATCCTCAGTAGCGGTCTTTCCGGTAGTGCATGATTGCCGTATATCAGCGCAACCGCCGTCTCCAGGCGCACGCCAGAGCTTGTGCGCACGCGCCGTTCATAGCCTTGAATATGGAATTTTCCCCATTGGGTTGGCAGCTCAGCTTCGGAGACCTTTTGTGTCTCCTTCACTTCCGCCGGCCAGTCAAAATCAAGTGCGGAGCCAGACTGCTGTCGCTCCGCAGCACTACATCCGAGATTCGTCATGTTGCCCCCTCATCATTGCGTTTGTGCCCTGGAGACACGCGCCTCCGCTTCCGCCGCCTTCTAGCTGAGTGTCAACTCTCCGCGGCGGTAGCGTACAAGCTCGTCAATGGTGAGTATCGTCAGGTCGTGCTCCCGTGCGAACCCGGTGATCTGGTCGCCCTTCGTCATGGTGCCGTCGGGATTGGTGAGTTCGCTGAGCACCGCCGCCGGCTTCAGTCCGGCCAACTGCGCCAGTTCCACAGAGCCTTCCGTGTGTCCTTGCCGGGCAAGCACTCCACCTTTGGCGGCACGCAGCGGAAAGACGTGTCCTGGGCGGACCAAATCCTCCGGATGCGCTCTGTCTGCAATCGCCGCGCGAATGGTGGTCACGCGGTCGGCCGCCGAGACCCCGGTGGTGACACCTTGGCGGGCTTCGATTGTGACCGTGAAGGCCGTCTGAAAGCGGCTCCTGTTCTCCGAGACCATCAAGGGCAGCTCAAGCTTATCTGCTGCCTCTGGTGTCAAGCAGAGGCAGACGATGCCGCTGCACTCGCGGATCAGCATGGCCATCGAGCGGTTCGTGATCTTCTCTGCCGCAACGATCAAATCGGCTTCGTTTTCGCGATCCGCGTTGTCGGTCAGCAACACTGGAATGCCGTGACGCATATTTTCCAGCGCACGATGAAAGCGCTCAGCAAACGTCTGGTCGATAATTTGAGAAAAAGAGAGGGAAGGAACAATAGCGGACATTTCGAAACGCTCCTTACTTTCTGGAAACGTTTCAGGGCAAAGCCTGCGACTCCGCAGCACAACGCGGAGATACATTTAGATTGGCCTGTCTTCTTTCATCCGGACTTTAACCGTCGGCCCTGGAATTTCACCAGATCTGCTGACCCTGTTTTCGCAGGCGCTCGCGGGCTATCACCGCCGGTAGGGACTCTCACCCTGCCCTGAAGACGGAAGCAGTCAGAGCTGCTTCTAGAGGGTGTATACGCCCCTCGCGAAACAAAGTCAATCAGTCACTACTGTATTCTCTGAGCCGGGCACTCCCTGATAGCGAGTCTCAATCACAGCTAACAAAGTAAGTATTGGACGCGAATGTAATTTGAGAGGAAGTTAGATGTGCGTCTAATGAATGCCGGACAGATTCTTAGATCAATCTGGGTCACGTGCATCAATACGCCAGACTATGCCTAAGATTCATACGCTTGTTATCTACAAGGAGGAAACACTAAAATGTCGCCGGTCGCAACGCAGAGCAGAGCTCTTGATGAAAAGACAACGGGGAAGGTTTTCCACGATCTCAGATCCTTCCTGAAAGTTTTGGAAGCAGAGGGCCAACTCGTTCGGATCAAAGAAGAGGTGGACCCAGAAGAAATCGGTGCGGCTGGCCGCGCCTCCGCGAACCTGAAGAATGGGCCAGCCGTGCTGTTTGAAAAGGTCCGGGGCTACCGCAACCCGGTAGTGACGAACGTGCACGGTTCGTGGGCGAACCACGCCCTGATGATGGGCATGGACAAGGACACGCCGGTGAAGGAGCAGTTTCTGGAACTGAACCGACGCTGGACGAAGTATCCAGTTCCTCCCGAGCGCGTGAAAGATGCTCCGGTCAAAGAAAACATCATGACCGAGAACATCAACATATTCGAAGTACTTTCGTTGTACCGGATCAATACTTACGATTCGGGCTGCTTTCTTTCCAAAGCCTGCATCGTGTCAGCGGATCCGGAAGATCCAACTAACTATAACAAGGTCAACCTCGGCACCTATCGCATGCAGGTGAAGGGCAAGGACAAACTGGGAATCCAAGCCCTGCCGTTCCACGACATAGGCATCCAGCTGACCAAGGCAGAAGCCTTGAACAAGCCTTTGCCCATCGCAATCTGTCTCGGCTGTGACCCGCTAACTACCTTCATGTCGTCCACACCCATCCGCTATGATCAGTCGGAATTTGACTATGTTGGTGCGCTGAACAACGGCGTACCGATGAAGATCACTAAATCGCCCACCTACGGCTTGGATATCCCGGCCGGCTGCGAAGTCTGCATCGAGGGATATATTGAGCCTCGCGTCCGCGAGTGTGAAGGGCCCTTTGGTGAGTTCCCTGGTTCCTATTCGGGAGCCCGCCTGCAAGGTGTCGTGAAAATAAAGTCGATCTCCTACCGGAATAACCCGATTTTCGAGAACCTCTACCTGGGCATGCCGTGGTCGGAAATCGACTATCTCCTGGCGCTGAACACTTCGGTTCCGCTATACCAGATGCTGAAGGAAACATTCCCCGAAGTCGAAGCGGTCAACGCGATGTATACCCACGGCATTGGCGCGATCATCTCCACCAAGGTTCGCTTTGGAGGATTTGCGAAGGCTGTCGCCATGCGGCTTCTCACGACCCCGCATGGAATGCCTTACGCCAAAATCATTATTGTGGTAGATGAGTATGTGGACCCATTCAATCTGGAGCAGGTGATGTGGGCCATGACTACCCGCGTCGACCCTGACAAGGACGTCTCAATCATTAAGAACTGCCCGGGCATGCCACTGGATCCTTCCTCCAACCCTCCAGGAATGCATAATAAGCTAATCATCGATGCAACTGCTCCGAAAGCGCCCGAGAAGGTGTCGCGCGACACCGAACTGCTGATGGCTCCCGCGGGTACGGAAAAGTGGGAGAAGATCATCAGCCAGCTTCAAAAGCAGAGTAAGAACTAACTATCTTTCTTTTGAGAGGAATAAGACATGATTTGTCCACGTTGTGAGACCGACAAAGTCAACCTCATGGTTAAGTCCCCGGTTGGGAATGTCTGGGAAATCTATATTTGTGAAACCTGCACGTACTCGTGGCGCTCGACGGAAAGTGCCGACAAGACTGACCCCAAGCTTTACGCCCAATCGTTCAAGATCGCCCCTAACGAAATTCCGAAGCTGTTGGTAATCCCTCCCATTCCGCCCCTTAAGGGCTAGGAAAATCCGTGACCCGCTTGGCCACTGTGAACCAGGGGCCGGGCGGGTCTTACGTGCCACTCTTGTGCTTAGACGGTAACAACATCCGTGTGGCGATAAATTCACTGCAGAACCTTTGCAATACTGGCGAACTGTTGTTTTCGTTCCAAACCGCGCAGATGGAAAACTGCGGCCTCGGGGAACTTAGCTTCCGATAAACTACGCCGCGGACAGCAACCTTGGCAAAACAGGAAGGAATGAGTGCAATGCCGAGTCCGGAATGGACCAGAATCTCACTGGTTTGGATCATGCGCACACACTGGATACTCTTAGGCTTTACGCCCGCGGCACGATAAGCTTCCATTACGATCTCGTAATAACCGAACCTGGCGTGCTGAACCGGGACGAACAGCGTCTCGCCGCAAACATCGGCCAGCGCTATTTTCTCTTGGCCCACCAGACGATGCGTCTCCGGCAGGACTACCATCAGGTTATCCTTGAATACCTCTACAACTTTGAGATCCTCATCGACGATGCTTGAAATGGTAAATCCTATATCCAGCAGACCGCGTTTGAGCTCATCTATCTGTTCACCGGGACCTTGCTCGCGAAGTTCGATCACCACCTTGGGATAAATCTCCCAAAACCACTTGAGAGCGGCGGGAATAATATCCAGGGCGGCAGTACTGATGAATCCAATGGCGATAGAACCAACTTCTCCCCTATTAATGTTTCTCGCTTCCTGGATCGCCTGGCAGCTGCTGTCGAGCAACACTCGTGCGCGGAGATAGAACGCCCTGCCTGCGTTTGTCAGAGCCACATGTCGCTTATCGCGCTCGAAGAGCTGAACTCCGAGTTCCTCTTCCAGTTGCTTGATTTGATGGCTGAGTGCGGGTTGGGCGATATGGACAATCTCTGCCGCTCTCCGAAAGTGTAGTTCCTCCGCCGTGGTGACGAAGCACTTCAACTGTCTCAGTTCCATATAGCGACACCTTGTGTCTAGCATTGGGCTCCGGCGGCATTCCGTCAAGCCAGATTTGCTAGTATACCGATAGTTTCATGGGTTTTACCGGTCCCGAGGAGGCCGGTTTTAGCGCGGATTTCCTTTTTGAAGTTGAAGCGGCTGCCGTTATGATGACGGAAACAGCAGTGTTCCTGCGGCTTTGAATGCCAGAACACTCCTCTGGAGGCTTCAACCCAGGGGGTGAGACACAAAATCAGGCGTTTCCCTTCTCTTTTAGCTTCTCTTTGAGGGTTGATTTCCAAGGCTTGCGACAGGAATCTATTGGGGAAGAATGCTTTCGCAATTAGCAATTGCTGCCTTCTTTCAGCACTTCAAGAAATCGCCTTAAAAGCACGGATTGGTCGTCCCGTCTCCACACAGCCAGTAATTCCGCCCGTGGTGGTTGGAACCTGAGGGGCCTGTAAACGACACCCTCTACCTTGACCGAGGTGAAACTGGCGGGTACAACCGCGACTCCCAAGCCCGCGGCAACAAGGTGGATACCGATCATGATTAGTCTGGTGGACAACACTTTGCTTGGAACTACTCCAGCAAGCTGATAGGCAAGATGCACATGTTCGGAGAAGCCGTGCATTGAGAACGGAGAAGGAATGATTGCCGTATAGTTTTGGAACTTGCGCAGATCAACTGGCCCACGGGCTTTCAAATCGGAAGGCAGAGCAATCACAAACTTATCGCGCTGGATCACCATAGAAGCGAGGTTCCCTCCTTCGAGTTGTGCATGCATCAAACCCACATCGAGTTTTCCACGAATGATGTCGTCAACCTGCTGGTCGGGCTCGCACTCGTGTAACTGAAGATCAACGGAAGCATACTTTGCTTGAAAGAGCCTGGTGATCCTCGGTAAAACCCCCACCACTGCCGTGCTGATGAAACCAATAGAAAATGTGCCCGCCCTACCGTCAGCTATTTCACGAATATGCTTGGAAGTTGCATCGATCTCTTCGATGATCCGTTGCGCTCTGCCCATGAGCGCAACGCCTGCCTCTGTAAGCTCCACCTTACGTTTACTTCGCTTAAAGAGCTGCACCCCAAGTTCATCTTCCAGCTGGTGGATCTGCTGGCTTAAAGATGGTTGTGAGAGGTGCAATAACTCCGCGGCGCGACGAAAGTGTAGTTCCTTGGAAACTGTGAGGAAAGATCTCAAGTGACGGACTTCCATGCTACTCACCTCATGCGTTGAAATTGTTCCCATGCCGAACCGTGATAGTGAAAGCCTATCAGTTCTCGCTAAATAACAATTGGACTCCTCGGGAAATCGCACATAATCTCGGTGGGTCCATCTGCATTCAAAAGGAAGGTACCATGAGCGCAACAGCATTAGACAATCTTCACACAGACGCAAAAAAAGCCGTTGTAGTCAACGATCTTCGCTCTGCTCTCGAACTCCTGGCGCAACATGAAAATCAGCTCATTGCCACTGACGAGCCTGTTGATCCGCTCGCGGAACTTGCCGGCGTTTACCGTTATGTGGGCGCGCGGGGAACTTGCATGCGTCCGACGAAGCTGGGACCGGCCATGGTCTTCAACAAGGTTAAGGGCTATCCCGATTTTCGAGTGCTGATCGGCCTGCTCTGCTCCCGGAAACGAGTTGGATTGCTGCTTGGTGCGGCGCCCGAAAAGCTCGGTTTCCTACTCAAAGACTCCGTCGCTACTCCAATTCCTCCGATCGTAATTCCGCAGAGCCAGGCGCAATGCCAGGAGGTCGTGCACCTTGCGTCTGAGCCGGGCTTCGATATCCGCACGCTGCTGCCGGCCCCGACCAATACTGAGGAAGATGCCGGCCCCTACTTCACGATGGGAATGGTTTATGCTTCCGACCCGGAGACTGGAGAATCAGATGTTACGATTCACCGCATCTGCGTACAAAACAAAGACGAACTCTCCATCTATTTCGTTCCGGGACGCCACATTGATGCCTTCCGGCAAAAAGCTGAAGCTGCGGGCAAATCGTTACCTATCTCGATCAGCATCGGTGTAGATCCGGCAATTGAGATCGGAGCATGTTTCGAACCCCCGACGACTCCGCTCGGTTTCAATGAACTCGATATCGCCGGCTCACTGCGCAAGAGGGCTGTGGAACTGGTTGATTGTCTTGCGGTCCCGAACGCTCGCGCGATTGCGAATGCGGAGGTCGTGATCGAAGGTGAAATCCTCCCCACTGTGCGTGTCAGGGAGGACCAGAACAGCAACACCGGAAAGGCCATGCCGGAATTTCCTGGATACACCGGCGACGCGAAGCCCGCGCTGCCTGTGATCAAGGTAAAGGCCGTTACCCATCGCCGGAATCCCATTCTGCAGACGGTGATCGGGCCGAGTGAAGAGCACGTCAACATGGCGGGACTGCCGACCGAAGCAAGCATCCTGACGATGGTGGAACGCGCTATGCCTGGTTTCCTTCAGAACGTTTTCGCTCACACTGCTGGCGGCGGAAAGTACCTTGCCGTGCTGCAGGTGAAGAAAAGAAGGCCGACTGACGAAGGGATGCAACGGCAGGCTGCGCTACTGGCTTTCTCCGCATTTTCCGAGTTAAAGCATGTGATTCTCGTCGACGAAGATGTGGACCTGTTTGACACAGACGACGTTCTGTGGGCGATGCAGACGCGCTACCAGGGGGACGTCAGTACTGTTTTCATTCCTGGAGTACGCTGCCATCCACTTGATCCCTCGTCTACGCCTGCATTCAGCCCGTCGATCCGCTTTCCGGGAGTTGCTTGCAAGACAATCTTTGACTGCACTGTGCCATACGCTCTGAAGGAACACTTTCAGCGCTGCAAGTTCAAGGAAGTGGATGTGAAGCGGTTCATTCCTGGCTTCGTTCAATAAACACGAAACAGGTTGTGCGGTTCGGGCGCCCGGATGTCGCGGGTCAATCCTTTCGATACACCGGAGCGCCCGTCCATTAATTGAAGTTTTTCGTTAGGAGGGACTGTTATATGAAATCAGCATCGAGAAGAAGAGAAACATTCTTGTGGCGGTTTGCGCTGTGCTGCGCTGCCGTCATCGTGTTGCTTAGTTTTGCGAGCGCGACTGAAAATGGGGCGACTGTGTTTCCCGTCGGCGTCGAAACAGTAATGACCGGTATGCAGCCGCATCCCGGCCAAACCATGTTCTATGAGTACACCTGTTTTTACGAGGCGAACGAAATTGACAACTCCAAAGGCCAGAAAGAACCCTACGAGTTCAAACTTCGGGTCTTCGCCACCGCCATCAAAATAAACCACACTTGGGATTTCAAGATTTTTGGCGGACATTTCAACACCAACATTGCAATTCCGATCATCTTCCAGGAACTCCACGTTCCTCCCGGGAATTTTTCTAAATACGCCATCGGAAACGTAGACCTGGTTCCATTCGGCGTGAACTACCATACGGGGATCGCGCATTGGTACTACGAGGTAAACGTTTTCTTCCCAGGTACTGCTTACTCGAAGAATGATGTTCTGAACATTGGGCAGCACAACCTTGCCATCGGTCCAGTATTCGGATTCACGCTGTTGCCGCACAAGGGGCAGACAGAAATCAGCGCGCGAACTACGTTTCTCGTGAATGGCCCTGACAATGATACGAAATACCACAGCGGCAATGAATTCTTCACTGAGTTCAATGTCGACCAAGAGGTCACAAAGAAAATTGCATTGGGTGTAAACGGCACCTTCTATCAGCAAGTGACGGACGACCATTATAACGGAGCCGTGTACGGTGACGGCTACCGCGGCCGCGATCTGCAGATCGGACCGCAGATTCGCGTCAACATTCCTCATGGCGGATTTGCCTTCAAGTACTACCGGGACACGCTGGTAGAGAACAAGCCTCGCGGCAACGCGTTCTGGTTCCAGATTGCAGTTCCGTTTGCCGGGCTCAGCAAGCCACATCAACCTGGACATTGATTTCTCATGGCAGGTGGCCCAATTCTTCGGACTACCTGCCAACTGTTATGACGGTATTGCGTGATCCTGAGCGGAAGGGTGCATTAACCCAGCCGACAAGCTACGATCTCAATTCTGTAGGAGGAAAATCAAGTGCCGACTGACAACTCTGCGACCGCAGATGTAGCCAAGTTTGCGAAGAATGTCCAACCACCGGTTCCCGCGAACAAGGCTCCAGGATTTTTCACGAAGTACAAGCGGGAACTCGGCTTCATTCTTGGTATCGTTGTTTTTCTAGCTATCTTCTTCATGCCGGCACAGCAAGGTCTGCCACGACAGGGACAGCAGTGTCTCGCGTTGAGCCTCATGACCGTGGTATTTTGGGCAACCAGTGTAGCGCATCCTGGGTACACGTCGGTATTGCTGCTTTGTGCCTGGGTGTGGACCAAAACAGCCGATGCTACGGTTGTTTTCAAACTCTGGTCCAACCCAATGATCTTTCTAGTGGTTGGCGGCTTTTTGATAGCTGCTGCCGTTGAGAACTCCGGACTGGGTAAACGCATCGCTTATGTATATATTTTGCGATATGTGAACAGTTTTACCAGTATCATCGCGTCGGCCTACATCCTTGGCTTTATCCTAAGCTTCATGATTCCCCATCCGTGGCCCCGTTCTTTCATGATCATGTCGGTCATGGCCATCATGATTAAGGCAATGAAACTTCCGCCCAAGGATGCGGCTAACATAGGGTTGGCTGTATTCGCAAGCTCGGTACCGGTTTCGTTGATCCTGCTCACCGGCGACAGCATGATTAACACCATCGCGTTAGGTTTTGCCGGCGTACAGCCAAGCTGGATTAAATGGCTTTGGTACATGGGCGTTCCGGGCATTGTCGCCTCGGTGCTCTTGTTCTTGCTCCAAGTCTGGTTGTTTAAACCTACGGCAAAGGTCGAAGTCAAGAAGGATGAAATCCGCGAACTCCTGAATGGTCTGGGAAAGTTTACCCGGAACGAGAAGGTTGTAATGTTCTGGGTAGGGCTGGCGATCATCGTTTGGGCCACGGACTTCATTCACCACATTAACCCGGCATGGGTAGCCATCGGCTGCGCACTCATTCTCAGCATGCCACGCATCGGCGACGTCCTGAAACCGGCTGATTGGGGCAAGGTTCCCATCGCCACGATGTTCTTCCTGACTGCGGCTCTTGGTATTGGGATAGTGGGCGGAGTAACAGGAATGAACAAGTGGGTGGCCAGTGTGGTTCTGCCGAGCCACGTGCCGACTAATATTTTCATGCTGGTGCTACTGTTAACAGTAGCTACCGTCGTGATCCACTTCTTCCTGGGAAGCGTGCTCGCGGTCATGGGCATTGTAATACCAGCAATGCTGGTATTTACCGCGAACAGTGGCATCAACCCTTTGGTAATTACTTTGATCGTGTACACGGCCGTTGCTTGTCACTTCGTCTTCCCCTTCCACCACATGAACGTATTGGTGGGTGAGGGGCCTGAAGCCGGCAAATATGGGTCTGCAGAAGTGTTGAAGCTCGGACTTCCCATGACACTGATTGTCTTCTTCGTGACACTCTGTGTGGAAATTCCGTGGTGGAAGATGATCGGTCTCCTTAAGTAACCTTGTTAGAACAGCCAAGAAGGCCGAGGCCTAGCGGCTTCGGCCTTTCGATAAACTTTTAAAATGGAATCATTCTTATGAGCGAAGTAGTCTTCCCGAAAAGGCTTGTTATCGGTATCAGCGGTGCCAGCGGCGCCATTATCGGCATAGATTTGT
>Ga0182030_10023187_pt1 | contig 11498 bp, 11 predicted proteins | sample 812S3MmetaG_FD_121299 | JGI IMG/M metagenome (GOLD analysis project Ga0182030, IMG submission 121299) | Permafrost microbial communities from Stordalen Mire, Sweden - 812S3M metaG (Illumina Assembly) | ecosystem: Environmental > Terrestrial > Soil > Wetlands > Permafrost | place: Sweden...
GATGAGTCGTGCAAGGCCGTCGCCATTCACAACGCGGGCGCGATTCCCGAGTTCGCAAAACTGCTCGGCATGAAGGTCCCGCCACCGCCGCCACCGACGCGAATCGTGCGCCGTCCGACGACGCGCCGTCCGCCTACTCGCCGCGCATCGTAAGGAGACGGGCCTTCCAACCCAGGGACTCATAAAGGGACTTCATCCCTCGATCACCCGGCAAGGCCAAGCCATCTCTCGGCGGGTCCTCCCCCGCCATCAAGGCCCGGAGCAACGTCGTCGCGACACGTCGTCGACGTTCGTCGTGATGCACGAAGACTCCTTCGACGACTTCGTCACGGACGAGCGCGAATCCGAGTAGTCGCTCCTCGTCGCGGATCGTCCACAGGACACCGCTCACGATGACGTGCTCCAGCAATGCATCGTCGCCGACGTCACGGCGGATCGTGTTGTAGAGCTCGGGACCGCCGCGATGATTGGTGAGTCGCTTTAACGCGTGCTCCCAAAGCTCTCGAAGTTCGTCCGACGCCGAACGTGCTCGAAGGACCTGCACGTCACCCGCTACGTGGATGCAGTTGCGAACGTCGGATGCTCACACACAGTCACGACAGAGCAAGTTCGCTCGGTCCGAGAGCTGGCTCGTCTTCTTCAATAGGCGACATGACGAACAGCGAAATTCGTCATCCTGCTTGGGCAAGATCGTCTCGGCGGGGTCAACCAAGGTGTCGACTTCACCGGGTGCCTCTTCGTCATCTTCGGGCGTCGAGGTGCGCCGGATGGTCTCGGCAAGTACCTCGTCAAGCGCCAATTCGATGTCGGCGTCGTCGACCACGTCGTCGTCTTCGACCACGACGACTTCGGGCACCACGTCCTCGTCCTCGACTTCCGCGACGTCCTCGACGTCGACTACATCCTCGACCTCGACATCTTCGACGTCTTCTACATCCTCGACGTCGACGTCGTCGGCGTCTTCGAGGTCCTCCTCGCCAATGGTCTCTTCGTCGAAGCCGTCGGCGAGCTCCTCTTCGTCGAATACTTCATCTGTATTGCCGTCACTAGACATAAATCCCTCTTCTATAGCGCTGGCATTGTAGAGCCTTTTGGGCCCGGAGTGACGCCAAATGGCATAAACAATGCTTAAGGATGGGAAAAACTAACGATTGAGGCGATTTCGCTCAGCGGCGCGCTCCGCTTCGAGTCGTTCCAGATCGGTGTCGGAGAAATCGACGTATTTCATGGCGTCGGCGATTAATTCGTGACCGGCGACCTCTCGCACCAGTCGGGCCATCTCCTGGGCGACGCGCCGGTAGCTCGGGTGGCCCTGTGGACTCGATCGAAGCTCAATCAAGTGCATCGCCTCGCGGGCGTTCATTTGCATGACGTAGCGGATCCGAAAGGCCAGGGCGACGGCGTACTGAGCCTGTTCCGGTAACTCTCGCCGTAGGTCGTAGTAGAGCTCGGCCGAGTGACGCAGCGACTCCTCGTAGCGATCGGCCAGGCCGGCCTCTCTGATGACGTCGGGAATGTCGTAGCCCAGGTCGGCCGTCAGGGGCTGCCATTCGATCGTGAGGAGGCGGTGGCGTTGGAGGTCACGGAACGCGCCGTAGTCGGTGACGAGTTCAAAGCGGTAGTCCGTGCGCTCGAAGGCCCGACCCGGACGATGCCGGCGGTTCTTGCGATCGCCGACGTACGTGGACATGAGCGATGCGCGCTCGCTCGCCGACATCGACGCCACGCGTTTTTCCGCCTCGTCGTGAGAGATCGTCGAGTTGCCAAAGACGATCGCTTCGAGCACGCGCGTCTCGCCGTCGGGATCGAAGGCGACGAGGCGCACTTGTTCGGTCGGTTCGTCCTCGTCGACCGATTCCCACATCGACGCGACGAGGTCTCGCGTGGCGCTCTTGGTCTCGGACATGTACGTCGACCACGCGACGCCGCGCTCGGGGACGTCGACTCGTTTCAGAAACGAGGGAATCACCTTGACCAACTCATCGAACATCAGTTGTCCGTAGAGACGGACTTCGAGAAGCGGGTGAGCGCGCATGTGCAACAGCAGTGATTCGTAGGCCTGGCCGGAGGCGTAGATGCCGAGATTGGACAGAGCGCTCGCCGGCAACAGGCCCCGCGTGGCGTCGAGCGCCTTCGCACGGATCGCCTGGCGATAGACGAAGTCAGTGTCGTCGGGCGTCTTCGGGAACTTCTTGGTCAACCACTCGGTGAGGATCGGCAGTAGATCGGCGTAGGTATCGAACATGCGATCCATCTCGCCCACGAAGCGGGCACCGAATCGCGACTCGAGCAGTTCGTGGTCCCGATAAAAGCGGTAGTGGCCATTGGTGAAGCGTCGGTCGTAACCCAGATAACGCGTGGACTGCTCGAGGTAACTCATGAGGCGCCCCCACTCGAGGACCTTGGTGAGAACGTTGCTCGCCTGTTCACACGCTAAGTGCACGCCACCCAACTGGGCGACCGAGTCGTCGCCGTATTCGACGAAGATCCTCTGGTAGAGCTCGTCGGCGCGATCGAGTCCGACGGTCGCGTCGATCGAGACGTCGCCCGAAAGATCGAGGTCGCCCACGAATTCGTCCAGGAAGAGCCGACGCAGGCTCTTGGAGGACCTCGAATAACGCGCGAACAACGCACCCTTCACGACTTCGGGCAGGTTGACGAGCGCGAAGACCGGCCCCTCGAGGTTGGTGAAATACCGACGCAGGATGGCGACTTCGGCGTCGGTGAACTCTTCGGCGAAGTAGACGTGCATGGAATATCGAGGCTAGAGGCGAAATCAGGCCCGGGGGTGGACGCTCGAATAGCCCGCCACGACACTGCGCAGGACCGCGTCACGGGCCTGGGCGGCGACCTCGGCGACCGACGTGAGGTCGCTCATCCGGGCCAGTTGTTCGCAGAGATCGGCCACCTGCTTGGCGTTGCGCACGAAGTCGCCGGGCGACGTCTGCCCGATCTCGACGTCGGCGAGGTCCAGCACCGTGCCGAGGGACGCGCCGCGCGCCCACGCCGCGATGGTCGTGGCGAACTTTCCGTCGGGCTCTTTGGCGTTCGGCACTGAGAAACGGTTCTCGATCTCTTGGATGGCCGCCGCGGTGAGCGAGATTTCGGACAGTCGGTCGTTGAGGGTGCCTCGGCGCTGCTGGCCGAGTCGGTCGTGCAGGTTGCGCTTCTTGGTGGTCACCTGTCGCGAGGCGTTCGCGGGACGACCAGCTCGCTTCGATTCAAAGACAAAGCAGGACAACAGACCGGCCATCTGGGCTGGCTCGAGACCTTCGAAGACGCCGGCGGTGATCGACTCGGCGATGAGCAGATCGCACTCGTGATAGACCGAACGCAGCAGTTGACCTCGGTTCGTGAGGTGCCAGCCCCGGGCGTAGCCGAGCTCTTCGAGAACGTGATGACGTGCGACCATCTGGTCGCCGAGTGGCCGTTTGTTGCCGGTCGGTCGATGGTCCGTCTCGAACTGGGCGAAGGAGCGTTGCACGACTTCGAGCGCCGTCTCGTATTCGAAATGATTGATGAGGTTGGCGGTGAAGTTGTAAGTCGGTCGAAACGACGAGTGCAGGTCGGACGGCGGCGCGAGCGCGACTCGTCCCACGTCCACCAGCGCGACCTCGGTCGCGAAACAGACGATCGCGTGGCCCTCGTCGTCGAGGCCCCGGCGACCGGCGCGCCCCGTCATCTGTGAGAACTCCGCGCTGGTGAGGAACTTTCGCCCGGCGTCGGAGTACTTCGAGAATCGCTCCAACGCCACCGAACGCGCGGGCATGTTGACGCCCAATGCGAGCGTCTCGGTGGCGAAGACGACCGCGAGCAGATTCAACTCGAAACAGGTCTCGACGATCTCGCGAAACGCGGGCACCATTCCCGCGTGATGCATCGCGAGACCCCGTCGTAGACAGTCAATGAAGTCGGCGTATTCGAGGGCTTTGAGGTCGTCATCGGAGAAGTCGACGAGGCGTGACTCGGCAATGGCCTCGATGTCGCGCCGCTCCTCGGGCGTCGTGAACATGAGTCCGTCACGCCGACATTGGTGCGCCGCGTCATCACACGCCGCTCGCGAGAATATGAACACAATGACCGGGAGCAGGTCCTCACGCTCGAGGGCGTGAAGGAGTTCACTTCTTCGCGGGGCGCGAAACGGCGGCGGTGGCGCGCTGGTCTTGGGCCCTTTCCACTTCGGTCCCGGTCGAAACTTCCGGGTGGCCTTCATGAGATTGTCGATGCGGCGCGCCTCGTCCGAGAGCCGCTCGCCGTCGAGCAGGTCGACGATTTCGACGGCCACCTGACCGCGGCGCATGACCGCCAAATGGTTGTGCAGTTGGATTGGCCGCTCGTTCTCCACGATGATCGCGGTCGCCCCGCGCACTTCGGCGAACCACTCCCCGATGAAATTCGCGTTGCCAATCGTCGCCGAAAGCGCGACGAAGCGTACGGCGGCGGGCGTGAGGATGATGACCTCTTCCCACACCCCGCCGCGAAAAGGGTCTTGCAAGTAGTGAACCTCGTCGAGCACCACGAGTCCCAACGTGTTCAGTTGGTGTGATTCGGTCAACAGCATGTTGCGCAGGACCTCGGTCGTCATGACCACGACTTCGGCGCCGGCGTTGATCGACACGTCACCGGTCAAGAGACCGACCCGGCGTTCACCGTAGAGGGCGCAGAGTTCGCCGTATTTTTGATTCGAGAGCGCCTTCAGTGGCGTCGTGTAGAACGCCCGCTCTCCCCGTTCGAAGATGCGACCGATGGCGTAGTTGGCGATGAGGGTCTTGCCCGAACCGGTCGGCGCGCTCACCAAGACGTTGACGTGTTCATCGACCGCGTCGATCGCCTCGATCTGGAAGCGATCGAGTCCGAAGGCCAGGCTGTTGATGAATCGACCGCGGTAGTCGCCGTCGGTCACTTCTTCAGCAACTTACCTACGCCGATGGCGATGAAGTAGAACACGGTGAGCGGCAACGCCAGGGCCAACATGGAGAGCGGGTCGCCGCTGGGCGTGAAGACCGCCGCGGCGATGGTGATCGCGATCAGTGCGTAACGCCAGTAGTGCAGCAGCTGTGTGGGAGTGACGATGTTGGCCATCTCCATCGCGACGAGCACCACCGGGAACTCGAAGGTCACGCCGAAGATGAACATCATCAACAAGAAGAGCGTCAGGTACTGATTGGGGTTGTACTCGGTCAAGAGCGACTTGCCACCGATGGACTCGAGGAATTGGATCGCGTGGCCGAAGCTGTAGTAGGCGACCGTCATCCCCGAGATGAAGAACAGCAATGATGCCGAGACGAACGGGATGATGTACCGGCGCTCTCGAGCCTTGAGGCCGGGCGTGATGAATCGCCACAACTGCCAGAAGAGGACCGGCGAGGCGAGGAGCAAACCGCCGAAGAAGCCGATCTTCACGCGAAGTGTCAGTCCGTCCAGCGGGGCCGTGACGAGGAACGTGCAACCCTTGTGGGCCGCGCTGCGTGCGGCGCAGTACGGCTCTTGGAGCACGTTCAGTATCTGAGGGTAGAAAATGAAGGCGACGACGCCGAAGACGGACACGGTGATCGCCGAGATGAGAAAGCGGTGTCGTACCTCGGCGAGGTGTTCGGCCAGCGTCATGCCGGACTGGGCTTTGCGAAATCGAGACACGTGACCTAGTTCAGCGACGGATCAGGCGGCGAGGTTGAGTTCTCTGTTCGTGCCACGACCGGCCGACTCGGCGGGGTGATCAGTGGCGGCGCCACCGTCTCGGGCGGCGCGTTCTTCCTCACCTCGGCGGCCTCTTTGGCGTCGACCTGATCGGAGAGCTGATTCAAGAGATTGATCGGGCTGCGCACGATTCGCGCGATGTCACCGGTGCTCGGCAGGTCGGGAATGGCGTCGCGGACTTCACTCTCGACGCGCTCTTGAAGACGCTTGAGGGCCCGCCAACTCGATCCGAGACGATGCGCCACTTCGGGCAACTTGTCGGGACCCATCAAGAGCAGGACCACGGCCACAATCACCATGATCTTGACGGGGCTAAGGAACATCAGGCCATTGTAGGCCGGTGACTAAAGAAATCCGATGCGGGAAACTGGCCAGATCCGCAAGAACGCCTTGCCGATGATGTCCGAGCGTGGCACGGTCCCCCACATGCGACTGTCGCAGGAATCCGAGTGATTGTCGCCCATCATGAAGTATTGATTGGCCTTCAACGTGATCGGGGTGATGGCCTGACCGAGCGGCTCAGTGTGGGTCCACGTCTCATTCAATGGCTTGTTATTGACGTAAATCGTGTTGCCCTTGGATTTGAGTGAGTCGCCGGGTACTCCAATGACTCGTTTTACGAAGTCGGTGACCGGTTCGACTTCATTGCACGCCTTTACGGCCGCGGTCGGGGCCTTGAACACGACGATGTCGCCCACGTTGATCGTGCCCCAGGAGATGGCCAGCTTGTTCACGATGATGCGATCACCGACCTGCAAGGTCGGCACCATCGAAATCGACGGAATGACGAATGTCTGAAAGGCGAAAACCCGCATCACGAACGAGACCAGGACGGCGATGATGATGATCGCGCCCCACTCGATGAGTGCGCGCCGGCGAGGTTTTGACGGTTGTTCGGGAGGCGCCGGATCCGCCGGCACCTCGGACGTCAAGAGGCCCGTGGACTCTTCGGGGGTCGAATCAGACACTTAGTAACAGTAGTCCGCTCAACCGTGGCGCTCTAACGAGAGCAGGAGCTTCTGAAATCGCTCGTCGGTGCTCTTGAAGGGATCCTTGAGCAACACCGTGCGCTGCATCTCGTCGTTCAACTTCAAGTGGACCCAGTCAACGGTGTAGTCGCGACGCCACTCTTTCGCGGCCTTGATGAAGGTGCCACGCATGTGCGCGCGGGTGGTGGGCGGAGGCGTGTGCGTGGCGTTGGCGACCTCTTCGTCGCTCACCATCCGACGAAGGTGCCCTCGCGCCTGACGCCGGTAGTAGAGACCGCGTTCGAAACTCGTGTCGTGATAGAGCAGGTCGATGAGCGCGATCTTGGGATCACTCAGTTCGACGCCGCTTCGTTCGCGCTCTCGTTCGATGATCTGTAGTTTGGCGATCCAGTCCACGCGGTCCGCGAGCCCCATCGGATCGTTGCGATACTGTTCGATCACTTCTCGCCACAGCTGCACGGCGTGCACCTGATCGGCCGGCAGAGGATGACCCTGCAAGAACTGCTCGGCCCGTTCGCATAGATCGTCCTGGATCTCGAGAGCCGTCAGGTCACGACCGTTGGTCAACTTCACCGGCTCCTTACTCCACAGATCATAAGAAATGTCGCGCAGCGCGTTGATCGGCGAGGCCATGTTGTAGTCGCGAAGAACCGTGTTGCGGTCTTCGATCATGGCGAGTACGACGGCGGCGGTGCCGAGTTTGAGGTACGTGGCGAACTCGCTCATGTTGGAGTCACCGACGATGACGTGGAGTCGTCGATACTTCTCGGGATCGGCGTGCGGTTCGTCGCGGGTGTTGATGATCGGACGGCTTCGCGTGGTCGCCGAGGAGATCGCTTCCCAGATGTGCTCGGCGCGCTGGCTCATCGAATAGGCCGTGCCCTTGGCGTTGGTGACGACCTTGCCGGCGCCGGTGAAGATCTGGCGACTGATGAGGTACGGGATGAAGACCTGCTCCAGGCGCGTCAGGTCGTCGATGCGTTCGATGCAGTAGTTCTCGTGACAGCCGTAGGAGTTGCCGGTCGAGTCGGTGTTGTTCTTGAACAGGTAGATGTCGCCGCGAATGCCTTCGTCACTCAGCTGACCTTGGGCGTACTCGACCAGTTCTCGAAGAATCGACTCCCCCGCCTTGTCCTGGGCGACCGCGTCAATCAGGGTGTCGCACTCGGCGGTCGCGTACTCCGGGTGAGAGCCTACGTCGAGGTAGAGGCGACTGCCGTTCTCCAAAAAGACGTTGCTCGATCGTCCCCACGCGACCACTTTGCGGAAGAGGAATCGGCTGACCTCGTCGGGACTGAGTCGTCGTTGACCACGGAGAGAGAAAGTGATTCCGTATTCGGTTTCGATGCCGTAGATGCGTCGCAGCATGCCGTCACCCTTGCTGATCGCTCAGCGAAGGAGCTCGCTGACTTGGTCGTCGTTGAGGCGGGTGAACGTGCGGCGGCTCCCGCGGTCCTCGAGAATCCCGACTTCGAGATCACTGACTTCAATGATCCGGTCCGGTCCGGCAAGCGCGCCCACGGCGTTCTTCAACGTGAGCGCCAGGGTCTCGAGCGTGTCCTCGGAGGCGGCGAAACGGGCCTTGATGGTCTCGGCGTCCCCGCCCAAGACGGCGAAGCGGGGCTCGTCGGAAATCGTGCCCTCGTAGGCGATCCGGTAGAGCTTCGTGGGGCGCGTCGTGTTGCCCAACTGCGCGACGAGGATCTCGACCTCGAGCGGCTTTTGTCCCTCCGTGAACATGTCACCGAGGTGCTGGGCGTAGTAGTTCGCCAGGGCCCGGACGTCGACGTCACCGCGCGAATAGGTGAAACCGGTCGAATCGGCCCAGCGAATACCCGCCTCTCGAAGACGGTCGAACTCGTTGTACTTGCCGACTCCGGCGAAGGCGATGCGGTCGTAGATCTCGGAGATCTTGAAGAGCGACGCCGAGGGATTCTCCGCCACCAACACGACGCCGTTGTCGAAGATGGCCCCCACGATCGATCGACCCCTCGCGATGCCCTTCTGGGCGAACTCGGCGCGGTCGCGAATGAGCTGTTCTGGGGCGACGTAAAAGTAGTTGCTCATCGCAAGGAGCCCCCGGCGACGCCGCCGCTCTGGGTGCGACGCTCGTTGATCACGCGGAATCGTCGCTCAACGTCATCGTGCTCGAGCTCTTGGAATCCCTCGCTCGAGATCGTGACGATCATCGGGAAGAGGTTTCGCACGAAGTCCGGTCCCCCGGTGCTCGGATCGTTGTCGCCGGCCTCGTAGATTGCCAGGGCGCCGAGTTCGATGGCGGCGTCGCGGTCCAGATCGGCGTTGAATCCGAGTCGCAACGCCCCTTCAGCGAAGGGGGTCCCTGAGCCGATCGTGGAGAAGTCGAATCGCTCGTAGCAACCGCCCGCGCCGTCGTATTCGAATATTCGCCCGACCTGGAGTGCGCTGTCCCACCCGGCCAGTAGCGGCAGCACGAGCAGCGGCGACGTGAGGTTGTTGCGTTGGATGATCGGTGAGAGGTAGTTGGCCTTGCCTTCGAGGCTCAAGGCGGTGTCAGTCATCTTCTCGTAGTGCTCGAAGGACAGCTGCGCCATGCGGATGAACTCGATACCGCGCGCGGCGGTGCCCGAGATGGCGATCGCCGTGAAGTGATCGGCCTCCTCGATCTTGCGCACGTCGCGACTCGCGATGTAGTTACTCGTCGCTTGGCGGTCTCCGACCATCACGACGCCGCCGTTGTAACGCACGGCGATCACGGTCGTCGCATGAGCCGAGCTGGCGCTCGCGTTCGAGACCGGCGGTGTCAGTCCGGTCGATTGGGCGAAGTGGAAGAACGAAGGCCCCGGATCGTTCGAGGCGCTGAACAGCGGTAGGCCCATCTACTCCCCGCCTTTTTGGACGTAGTTGCGAACGAACTCCTCGGCGTTCTCTTCAAGCACTTCGTCGATCTCGTCGAGCAAGTCGTCGAGGTCGGCCTTCAACTGGTCGCCCTTGGTCGCGTCAACCGAGACGGGCGGCGTTGATTCGTTCGCCCGTTCAGTGCGCTGTTTTTGGATTCGCTCTTGTTCTGTCATACGTCTGTTCTACCTGTCTAGTGCTTCGAGAAGCGCTTGTGCCGTCGCACTTGTTTCTAGCAACTCTTCAGTCAGTTCTCGTGTACCCCTGAGAGGATCGAGCATTGGCACCCGTTGCAACGGTCCTTCGCCCAGATCAAAGACGACCGAATCCCAATTCGCGGCCACGATCTCGTCGGGGTATCGAGCGACGCACTGGCCGCGAAAATAGGCCCGCGTCTCGTCGGGCGGATTGTGAACGGCTTCACGAACTACGTCCTCCGGATGCAATACACGTAGACCGACGCGCCGTGCGAGCGAGCGTTCGGGGCGCAGGTCGTGGTACTGCAGGTCGATCGCGTGGAGGCGCGCGTCGCCATCGGCGAGGGAATGGCGCTCCTGGAAACCTCGGACAATCCGCAGTTTGGCCACCCAATCGACACGGTCGGCCACCGTGTCGGGGTCATCACGCACGCCGTCGAGCATCTCGCGCCACTCGGTGAGGACCAGGTGGACTTGGTCGGGCGGAGCGACCGCGTCGGCGCCCTTTCGCTCCACGTGGTCATTGGCGAGGTGCCAGAGTTCGTTCTGGAAGTCCCAGGCCGTGCGTTCGCGGTCGTCGTCACAGAGGACGGCGTATTTGAGGCTCGGGTCGAGCGCGAAGCTTCGAACGGCGCCCACGGGCTGGCGCGGCATCGCGGGGAACGCGCCGAGACCGGAGTCCTCCAGCGCGGCCAGCAGCAACGCGGTCGAGCCGAGCTTGACGAAAGTCGCGACTTGGCTCATGTTGGCGTCGCCGATGATGACGTGGAGTCGGCGGAATCGCTCCGCGTCGGCGTGCGGTTCATCACGGGTGTTGATGATCGGTCGTTTCAAGGTCGTCTCGAGGCCCACGATCTCTTCGAAGAACTCGGCGCGCGAACTCAATTGGAAGAAAGGTTCGCTCTCCAGTCCGGCTTCGGTCTCGGCACCCACCTTGCCGGCGCCCACGATGATCTGGCGAGAGACGAAGTGCGGCACCATCGCGCGCACGATGTGGTTGAACTCGACGTCGCGGCTCACGAGGTAGTTCTCGTGGGTGCCGTAGGAGTTGCCCTTGCTGTCGGAGTTGTTCTTGTAGAGCGATATTGCCTGGTGCGGTTCGATCATCTCGTTGGCGACCATGAGGGCGCGTCGCATGACCTCCTCGCCCGCGACGTCGTAGAGCGTGGCCTCGAGCGGCGTGCGGCACTCCGGTGAGGAGTACTCGGGGTGCGCGTGATCGACGTACAGGCGAGCCCCATTGGTGAGCACCGTATTGGCGAGGTGCGTTTCGACGATCGGGGCGAAGGAGGTCAGATCGGGCAGGCCCCGCGCGTCCATGTCGGGCGTCTCGCCTTGGAAGTCCCAATTGATCCGGGTTCGACCTTCTTGGGCGTAGGCATTGACGATGATGCTCGACGCGACGATCTGATCGGCGTCCGGACCCCCCGCGATGCCGTACTCAGTCTCGATCCCGAGAACCTTGGCGACGGACATTGTCCTAGAGGTACTGGCCGGTGCCGACGTGTTGGATCGATCGACCGCCGAGGACGTCGGTCTCTTCGCGATTCACGAGAGTGCGGATGAAGATGATCCGTTCGCCCTTCTTTCCTGACACGCGCGCCCAGTCGTCCGGGTTCGTGGTGTTGGGAAGATCCTCGTTCTCGCGGTACTCCTGACGAATCGACTCGATGAGGTCCTCGGCGCGCAGTCCGCGACCCTTGTCGGCGATCTCGCGCTTCACCGCGAGCTTCTTGGC
>Ga0182030_10023189_pt1 | contig 11498 bp, 6 predicted proteins | sample 812S3MmetaG_FD_121299 | JGI IMG/M metagenome (GOLD analysis project Ga0182030, IMG submission 121299) | Permafrost microbial communities from Stordalen Mire, Sweden - 812S3M metaG (Illumina Assembly) | ecosystem: Environmental > Terrestrial > Soil > Wetlands > Permafrost | place: Sweden...
GCGAGCCCAATCTGAAGATCATTCTTTGCGACCTTGAAATGCCGGAGATGGACGGCTTCGAATTCATTCGGCATGCCAAGCTGAAGACCAGGGCGAAGATTATCGTTGTGTCGTCGGTGGCCGTCGTCGGCTCGCCGCAGGCTGTCAAGGCTAGACAGGTGGGCGCCGACGCGATCGTGGCGAAACCATCGGGAGCGATCTCCCTCGATTTTGGTGACAAGCGAGGCTCTGAGCTAGTTCGCGTGATGACTGCATTGGTAGGGCCGGGATGACGAACCCACCGGCAATGGCGAGCCACGGCGGAGGCCAGTCGTGTCAGACGATATAAGTGAAATCTGGGGTTTGTATGCCGACGACGGCGCCCAAGCGTTGGACGCCGCCGAGAACGCACTGCTTCGTCTCAAGCAGCGCGCTGGAGACAAAGCGGCGGTCGCCGAGCTATTCCGCTCGATGCACACGTTCAAGGGCAATTCGCGTGTCATCGGACTGCGTGTCGTGGAATCGCGGGCGCATCTGGCTGAGGACCTGATCGGTCTCGTCCGGGACGAGGGAGTGGCACCCGATGATGAGCTCATCGAGCTTCTGCTGGAGGTCACTGAAGTCTTACGTTCCATGCTCGAGGAAACAGCGTCGCGTCGCAAGGACGTCGAGGAATCGGCCACCGCGGAGCTCGTCGTCCGAGTGCAATCCAAGCTTCAGCGATGTCGCGAAAGCCTGAAGGAGGCCAAGTCTGCCGAAGCGCCATCGGCCAAGAGTGCATCCCTGCCGCCGGAAGACATGGTGTTCAAGGAGGCGGTTGTCTTCGATCCAGTCGACATGACGTCGCTGGCCGCCGATCCGGAGTATCAGAAGATATTCTCCGACCAGGCTGAGGAGTTCGTCGCCGCGATCTGCGAGAACGCAGGTCGCTTCGCGGACTCCCCCGAGGCAGCGCGCGCGGCCTGGAAGGAGCAAACTCGCTGGCTTCACCTCGCCGCAGGCCAGATGGGCTTCGCGGACTGGGCCGACGTCCTCGGAGCGTTCCTCGCAAAAGGCGAGCCTACCGTCGCGGATGCCGAAGCCTTGCTGGCCTCCATCGAGGCGCTACGCAGACCGAAAGATCCGGTCGCCGCCCCGGACGTGGCAGGCGACGTGAGCGCGCAGGTTCGTCCGTTCCTAGAGGTCCTCGAAGGGGCGCTCAGTGAGCTGTCGATGTGTGCGGCAACGATGGCGATTGGACAACCTGCGGATCGCGAAGCTGTCGCTCGCATTGCGGGTGACATGGCGGCAGCGGCGGAACACGCGGGATTCGTGCGACTGGCGGACGTCGCGAGCGCACTGCCCCAAGCCTGCTCGAGCGCGGAGGAGTTTCAGCGATCGGTCTTTCAACTGTACGAGAGCCTTTTGGGCCTGGATGACGTGGGGAGTGACGGAGGGGGAGAAGGGTTCCGTATCCAGGCGGCGGCGGTGCTCCGGTCGTGGTGCGCGGACCGGATATTTCAGGTGTTGTCCGATTTGGGCAATTCGCTCGATGGATTCGCGAACAAGGCCGACGGAGCGCAAAACTGCCGAAAGACGGCCGGCCTGCTGCAATGGGTATCCTACGCGTGTCAGCATCACGACCTCGGGGCGGCAACGAATTTGGCTATTTCGCTGGCCGACATATTTGGCAGAGGCGAACACTTCGGTGAGGTGACGCCCGCGGTGTTGCATATCGCGCGGACCTTCGCGACCGCTATGCGGGAGGTGCTCGGGGCAGTCATGGGCGGCGATGTTCCCGGGATGGCCGAAGTCGAAGCGCTCGCTCGTCAGGTCTCCGAGGTCGAGTTTGTGACCGACGGGACGGCGTCGCCCGTGTCGATCGAGGCGCGACTGGGATTGCCGGCGTCCTTCCACAAGGTATTGACCCCAGAGAGTGTGCGGGCGGCGCTCACTGCCCTGGACGCGAGGCTACGATTTTATATCGTTCGTGCTGACCCGAACGCGGACGAGGCCCTCGCATCCACGTTCTCCTCGTGGTTGGCGAGTAGCGGTGCAACCGAGATCAGCAACGTGACGGTGTTTGAAGGGGACCGCGCGGTATTCGACTATCTGATTGCGTCGCCGCTCGACGAGAGGTCGATGGGCAAAGCGCTCGAGCGTATGGATGCCACAGGAGCGCGGTTGCGGATCGAACGGGCCCTCGTGGATTCCGCTTCGAGCCACTCGAGCCCCGGGATTTCGGACCTCGAACGTGTCGCGCCTCCAGCTGCAGCCGTAGATCCGACGCAGGATTCCGGCGACATGCTCGAGATGATCGGCGAGGTTGTGACGGGGGAGGCGATGCTCAAACGGGCGCTCGCCGCCCTTTCTGAAAGGGACCTCGTGCGAGAGGTCGAGGGCATTTGGCGTGGTGCCGGTACCCATTGGCGTGACGTTCAGGCCGCGGTTCGGGCGCATCTGGAGAGTTGGAAGGAGGAGATCGACCGTGTGGCGGCGCTTGAATCGCAGCTGGCGGGAGGACTGGATCGCCTGCAGGAACAGGCGAACGCGTCGAGATGTCGACCTGGCGCAGTGCTGCTCGATGCGGTTGTGAGTCACGCTGAGGCGCTCGCTCTCCAATGCGGGCGCGACGTTGCACTTTCGGCCGAGGGCGGAGACATTTCCGTCGACGGCCGGATACTCGTGAATCTCCAGGAGCCTATCCGAGACCTTGTGGAATTCTGTGTGTCCCAGAGCATCACGTCGCCCGAGTCTCGCGAGGCGATCGGGAAAAAGCCCCGCGCGCGCCTCTCCGTGGTCTTGGCCAAGCACGGGGGAAGCATTGTCGTGACGATCGAGGACGATGGCGTCGGCTTGGATGCAGCGCGCATCGCGGCGCGCACGAAGGAGCTTGGGTGGACGGACGCCGGCGGTGGCCCTGACAAGACGGGCAATCTCGATGTCGTCTCGAGAGACCGATTCGGTGCGATGTTCGCGGAGGACGGTACCGGCAGGGGTATCGACTTCTCCAAGATTCGAAGCGATCTCCGTCGGTTCGGCGGCGATTTGCGGGTGGCCCGGTCGCTGGCCGGGGGGGCCGAATTCAAAGTGACCGTTCCGCTGACCAACGTCGTCATCGATGGAATGGTCGTTCGCGTGGGACCCGTGATTTACGTGGTTCCCGTGGACGCGATTCAGACGATTGTCCATTCCGAAGGTGGCGAGGTCATGCGGGTGTCCGCGGACGGCGGACGCACGATGCTCCGAGTCGGCAGTGACGACGCTCTCCCTGTTCAGTTTCTGCGATGCGATCGGGTCGTTCAGGGAAATGGGGCGAACCAGATCTCCGGACGGCAATTCATTTCGGACGTGGCCGCCCGGCAGACGGAAGGGTCCGACGCGCGGCGCCTCTTTGTCGTGGCGGGCAAGGGATCGAAACGAGTCGCGATATCTGTCGATGAGATCATCGGGCAACAGCTGGTTCTCATGCGACCTTTGCAGGGCTATCTGTCACTCATTCAAGGTGCGACCGCGTGCGCTCTGCTGGGTGGAGGCGAGGTCGGAGTCGTGCTCGACGTCGCGTACGCCTTGGCTCAAGCATGCGGAGACGCAAGGCCCAACTAAAAGGCCGGCGTCTTTCGGTCGACCCCTTCGCGATCCCGGCGTCGATCGTGCTCGCGTACAGTCGTACGCTCCGCGCGACTCGCCGCCGGCCTCGCTTGGTTTCGGCCGAAATACGGCGGCCTTTTCCTCTGAACTCCGACGGACCCTTACCTTTGCGGCTTTGCGGCTCTCCCCCCTGGCTACGTCGCTCGCACCGCGAAATGACTCGTCCTCGCGTACGGGAAGTCGCGCTCCTGGCGACTCGCCGCCGGCCTCGCTTGGTTTCGGCCGAAATACGGCGGCCTTTTCCTCCCGAGTGTCTCTCGAGATGTCTCGGACTTCGCTCAACGCTGCGGCGGTCGCTCAGCCTACTTTGGTTACCTCTAAATCCTGGGCGGCTGCCGTCGTTGCCGAGATCGGGTTCACGCTCGAGGCGGATACGTTCCTCGCTCGCAGCCATTGAATCATTCGGCGATCGTGGTCGCAGATATGCCGCACGAGCCATCCAGCGAGCTCCTGGCTCAATGCCGAAGGCAGGATCGTTGCTGCGAGGCGATAGCGATCCATCAGTCCGGTCGCGAGATGACGCCCCTCCCGGTGCTGCACGCGATGTGCTTCGATGTCCGGATATCCCTCTTGCGCCATGAGCTGCTCTTCCACGGCGAAGTGCATCGCGGTGTACTCCCAGAGCTTGGTCAGTGTGGGTTCGAGCGCCGCGCGACCCCGGCCTTCCTGGATCGCGTCGTAGAGCTCGTTGACGAAGCCGAAGAGAGTTCGGTGGTGCTCGTCTACGAGCTCGTCCCCTGTGAGATAATCATCGGACCATTCGGCGACGGGCATCGCGAGCCTCTTGTGGTTGAGCAGCGAGACGGATGAACAATGCGCGGCGTCTCCGCAAACCAGGGGAACGGGTATCGGTAAGCTTTGCTTGAGGGCGACAGCCGGCCGGAGCAAACGAATCCGACGTGCCGAGGTCGCTCGCCGGTGCTCCGCGGTCGCAATCCCTTGCTATGGGTCTGCAATTGTCCACTCGTGCAATCCTCTGCCGAGGGCTCGTTGCGCGAGGTTGCGCGACACAGCGCCAAAAATGGTACGTATACGTGGGACCTCGATCCGTGCGAACGACAGCGCCGTCTGCTTCAGCGCGATGCGCGAAATCCGACGGCGTGTGACACATGTTCAGGTTGGGGCCGATGAAAGGCGTTTACATGAGCTTTCCTGGTCAGCTACGGTTCCGCCTACGTCATCCCATGTCCGACGCGAAGCGAACAACCGGCGCGCGTCGTCCGACGCGCTTCTTCTCCTCTCTCGCGATGTGTGCGGTTGCCCTGGGGGTGTCACCGCTGCTTGCGGGCGGACCGCCGCCAGCGTTGCGTGGGAAGGTCGTGGGATGGGAGCGGCTTGTCAGCCAGACATATGTCGACGCAACGCGTCCGGAAGCTCACGGCTACACCTGGCGTGAGCCGTCCCCCACGGTAAAGCAAGATTTTCGGAAGCTCACCGCGAACGTGTCCCGGGATGTATGCGTCGTCGCGCTCGGTGCCGGTACCGCGCAGGCGCATGAGCCCATTATCGTGAAGGTCACCGGAGGCCGCGCGACGCCCTCGACGCTGGTGCTCTCCCCCGGGTCTCGCCTGAGCTTTCAGAATGAGGACCCTTTCGAGCACCTGCTCTATGAGGTCAACAATCCGGCCTGGGGCCCCAATTCAATCGCCCCGAAATCATCTCGCGAGTGGTCCGGCAACTCGCCGGGCAGACACGTAATTCGCGATCAGAGCTTCCCGAGCGTCGTGATGTATGCCGTGATTGAACCCGCTGCGTTCGAGTTGGCCCTCCCCGACCGCGATGGGTCTTTTTCGATGACGCTGCCCACTGGAGACTACTCGTTCAAGGCGTTTTTCGAGGGCAAGCAGGTTGGCAAGGAGGTGTCATCGGTGCACGTCATCGGCGACAGAGGCCTCGAACTACGCGATCCGTTGGTCCTCGGAGGCGATTCGAAGTGATGATCCTGTCGCGTGTTTGGTATGTCGTGCTCGGCCTAGCGGCCGCAGTAGCCCTCTACGTCGTCTACTTGGGCGTTGGCCAGTATGACCGTCAGACCTTGCGGGCGCTCAAAGAGGGGTTGGCGTCCGATAGCCAAACCGTGGAGTGGGCGCTCCGAATAGATTCTCGGCACCGACTCGACGCTCTCCTTCCTGCGAGTGTGGACGCCTCGCTTCAGCAAGTTTTGGTCGGCGCCAATCTGAACCGAGAGGGAAAGCTTCCGGACAAGCTCAAGGGGGATGCCAAGAAAGCGCTTTCCGCCCTTTATCAGGGCATCCCAGCGGAATGGCGCGGCGACGCTATTTTTGCTATCGATCGCGATGGACAGGTCGTCGGTCAATATGGATTCGACAGTTGGGGGACTTCGGACGATTTTGAGCTTGGTGGCTACACGGCTGCAAACGATGCGCTTCATGGCTGGCTCCGGGACGACATCTGGGTCTTCGGCGGCAGAATGTTCCTCGTCGTCGCCCGGCCCGTGGAATACGACGCGGCGCAACGGCCTGTCGGAGCGGTCATCGGCCTTCAAGAGGTGACCAAGCGCTTCCTCGATGATCTCGCCAGACGCACCCGCACGAACATCGCGTTCTATACGTCCGGTCGGCGAGTAGCGGCTGGCAGCTCGACGGAAGGTTTCGACTCCGAGAAGTTCGATGCGATCGCGGGCGATCTGAAGACCGTGGACGATAAGACGTATTTGGATGGATCGCGGTCGGATGTGCGAATGCTTGGCGAGGATCTGGGAGTCATCTACGCCCGCCTTCCGGGTGAGGCGTGGGGCCTTGGCTCCGGATTCGCCGTCGCCCGGACGAAAACGGCCCTCGGGGGCCCCCTGGGCTTTATCAATAAGGCCGACGATCCCGACAAGGCGAATGTCCCGTTGGGTATGCTCGTGGGAGTCGTCGTCCTGGCAAGCCTAGTTGGGTTGCTATTGACTTGGATTGAACACTCGCTTCCGCTCCGTGAGTTCGCTGCGCAGGCTGCTCGGTTCAAGTCTGGTGCGCCAAACGGGTTGCAGGTCGCTCGTTTTCGTGGAGCCTACCGATTGGCGGCTCAGAGCATCAACCAGGGGATCGAACGCGCGATTGAGAGCGCCGGAGGCGTCACTCGCACGCCTGCAGACCTCGAGTCCATACTTGGTCCCACTCCGGCCCAGCCCGCCATGAGCGCCTTTTCATTTCCTCTGGGGGATGGATCTGACGCAAGTTCGGCTCACGCGCCTCCCGCGCCCATTCGGCCGCCCAGCGCGGGCTTTCCGGTCGCATCGACTCCACTGCCTCCCCCCCGACTTCCTCTCGCGTTCCGCGGTCCAAATCCACCGCTTGGCATTGGGGCGCCGCCCGGGCGTCCACCGTTGCCACGTCCCCAGCTCGACGAGGACAACGACGACGAGGCTACGATTGTCGGGGCCGTCCCGGCCGATCTCCTGGCGCAGGCTACCGGTGCTCTTGCGCCAGTCAGCGATCAGTCGGAATGGGTGGACGTCTTCGACGAGTTCATCCGGACGAAGGCATCTTGCGGTGAGTCCACCGATGGGTTGACGTTCGAGAAGTTCGCTAGGACGTTGAAAAAGAACAGAGACAGTCTTATCGAGCGCCACGCGTGTAAGCGCGTGAAGTTCATCGTCTACGTCAAGGATGGCCATGCCTCGCTGAAGGCCAGCCCGGTGAAGGATTAAACGAACCCAGCATGTCCGGCACTCGCAATGTGATCATCATTGGCTCAGGACCGGCGGGTCACACAGCAGGGATCTACTCCGCCCGAGCGAACCTTGCCCCGTTGATGCTCGAAGGCGTCGCTCGAGGCGGCATCGCGGGCGGGCAATTGATGCTGACGAATGACATCGAAAACTATCCAGGATTTCCGCAGAAGATCGCGGGCCCGGAGCTCATGGGACAGTTCCGCGGGCAATCGGTAGCGCAAGGCGTGGAAATTGTCGCCGAGGATGTCGAGCGGGTAGACCTTTCCGCTCGCCCCTTTCGAGTTCATATTGCGGACTCAGCAGCGTTCTATGCCGCTCGTGCGCTGATTATTGCGACCGGTGCACAAGCCAAATGGCTTGAACTAGAAAGCGAACGAAAGCTGAGAGGGCGCGGCGTCAGTGCTTGTGCAGTATGCGATGGCGCATTCTTTCGAGGGGAGGATGTCATCGTCGTCGGTGGCGGGGATACCGCGATGGAAGAGGCAACGTACCTCGCTGGCTTGTGTCGGAGCGTGACCCTCGTTCACCGGCGTGAGGAGTTCCGAGCGAGCCGTGCCATGCAAGAACGGGTCAGGCGGCACCCCAAGATACGAATCCTGACGAACACAATCGTGGAGGAGATCTTGGACGTCGGAGCCGAATGCGTGACTGGCGCGCGGCTATACGACCGAACTGCGAACGCGTCTCATACCGTGTCGGCCGCGGGTTTTTTCGTAGCGATCGGACACACGCCCAATAGCGACCTCGTTCGCGGTCAGCTCGAGCTCCACGACAACGGATACATTAGAACGGTAGCTGGGAGCAGTCGCACGAGCGTCGAGGGAGTGTTTGCGTGCGGCGATGTTCAAGATTTTACCTACCGACAAGCGATTACGGCGGCAGGAAGCGGTTGCATTGCAGCGCTCGATGCGGAACGTTGGCTCGCGCAGTCATCGTAGGCTGCCGTATTTCGACCCGGTTTGTCAGGCCAATAGCCATCCCACGCACGGCTGCAATCTGCGGGTTCGGCAGTTGAGCATTCGGGCGAGGAGCGCACGGATCGCACCTTAGTCCCTGAACCACGCACCGCAGCCCGAAGCGGACCCTTGCGAGATGTGCGGGCAGCAGTCGTGCGCAATATAGCGTCCGCCCGGCGCGGGAACGTAAGTGGACGGGGAAGAGTTGGAAACGTGGCGAACGCGCCCGCGCCAGGCGTCTCGGCAGATACGGTCGCATAGCGCGGTCTCAGTAGTGCGACTTTGCAGTCACGCCTTTGCAACAGCACAATCTCGAAAATGGCGTCCGAACGCCTCAATCGGTTCGGTCAAGCGATGCTGCCTGTGTCATGCTGATTGCGTGAGAATCGAAAAATCCACCGAGCCACTGTCACCGGGAGATGTCTCTACCACCACACAACGAACGGCCTCGACGATATCTTTGCAGCACAAACAGCTTCGAGACGACGTATTACGGCACCTGGTATTCACGTGTGCAAAAGAGCCATCGGACGCGAGCCCCGTCGACGTGTATCACGCGATGGCCTATGGCGTCCGTGACCGCCTGGTGGATCGTTGGCTGGCCACGCAACGGATTTACACCGAGCGCGACGTCAAACGCGTGCACTATCTCTCCGCGGAGTTTCTCACCGGACGCAGTCTGGGTCTCTGCCTCGTCAACTTGGGACTCTATCAGGAGGCGGAGGCTATTGCGGCGAGTCTAGGACATCGTCTCGACGACGTGCTCGAGGCAGAGGGAGACCCCGGTCTCGGAAACGGCGGTCTAGGTCGCCTTGCCGCTTGTTTCATGGACTCGCTCGCTACCCTTGAGCTGCCGGCTATCGGCTACGGCATCCGGTATGAGCACGGCATTTTTGAGCAACGGATCGACCGCGGCCAGCAGGTGGAGCACACGGACAACTGGCTGCAGTTCGGTCATCCGTGGGAGCTTCCGCGCCACGATCGGATGCAGGTCGTGAGGCTTTACGGCACGACAGAGATGCGGAAGGATTCGGAGGGACGTCTGATTGTGGATTGGCTAGACGCCCAGCTGCTGGTGGGATTGCCGCACGACTCTTTCATCATCGGGCACGAGAGCGGTTGTGTGAACACCCTCAGGCTTTGGGCTGCGCGAGCGTCTCACGACTTCGATTTGCGCCTTTTCAATCAGGGGGACTTCCGCCGGGCCGTCGAGGAGAAGGTTGAGGTTGAGAATATCTCGAAGGTGCTTTATCCGAACGATCAAACCGAGGTCGGCAAAGAACTTCGACTCAAGCAGCAGTATTTCTTCGTTGCGTGCTCGATCGCTGACATCGTGGCAGAGTTCAAACGCACTCACGACGATTTTCGCCTTTTCCCGGAGCGCGCGGCAATTCAGCTCAATGACACGCATCCGTCGATTGCGGTTGCGGAGCTCATGCGAGTGCTTCTCGACGTGGAGCACATTCCTTGGGATCTCGCGTGGGAGATTACGCAAAAATCGATAGCGTATACGAACCACACGCTGATGCCGGAAGCGCTCGAGAAGTGGCCTGTTCCCATGCTTCGGCGCGTTCTGCCGCGGCACATGATGATCATCTACGAGCTAAATCATCGATTCATGCGGCAGGTGAGCACGCGATGGCCCATGGATCCATCTCGGATGGACCGCACGTCGATCATCGAAGAAGGGCCGGTTCAGCACGTACGTATGGCACATCTCGCGGCGCTTGGGTCACATAGCATCAACGGTGTCGCCAGACTCCATTCTGAGCTCATCAAGCATGAACTTCTTCCCGACTTCTACGAGCTGTTTCCAGAGCGATTCAACAACAAGACGAATGGTGTGACGCCGCGTCGGTGGTTGCTGTTCTCGAATCCGGCGCTTGCGCGTCTTCTCTCCGATCACTTTGGGCCGGACTGGCTGGATAGGGCAGCCGGTCACGAGATCGATGCGGCATCATATGCCAACGACGAGGAATTCCTCGATGCGATCACGGCTGTGAAGCACGAGAACAAGGTGCGATTGGCCGCGCAGCTCGTGAAGTGGACGGGGCAGGCGGTGGATCCTGGGGCGATGTTCATAGTCCAAATTAAGAGAATTCATGAATACAAGAGACAGCTTCTCGCGTGCCTCGAGATCGTCGCACATTACTGGCAACTGAAACACGCGTCACCACTGGACCATCCAACTCCTCGAGTGTACTTGTTCGCCGGAAAAGCCGCGCCGGGTTATGTCACCGCGAAGACTCACATCCGACTGATCAACGATATTGCAGATATGGTCAATGGCGACTCGGCGATGGAAGGGCGGCTGAAAGTCGTATTCGTGCCGAATTATGGGGTGTCCATCGCGCAGGCGATCGTTCCAGCAGCGGATGTCTCACTTCAGATTTCCCAAGCTGGAAAAGAGGCGTCTGGCACGAGCAATATGAAGCTTGCTCTGAACGGGGCGCTGACCGTCGGGACGCTGGACGGCGCTAACGTCGAATTGAGGGAGGCCGCGGGCAACGCAAACTTCTTCCTGTGCGGGCACACCGTGGAACAGGTCCGAGAGATGCAGCGCGAAGGGTACCGGCCGGGGCGCTTTATCGTCGATTGTCCCGAACTCGCCAATGCGCTCCAAATGCTGGAATCTGGATTCTTTTCACTCGGAGAGCCGGGTCGATACACCGGCATAACGCAGAACCTCCGCGAGGTCGACGATTACATGGTATGCGCCGACTTTGAATCCTATTGCATTGCGATGCGCGAGGCTGCTGCTGCCTACCTCACGCCTCGAGAGTGGGCGAAGCGGTCCCTTTGCAACATGGTTGCGGGGGGTGCATTTTCAAGCGACGCGACCATCCGCGCGTACGCGCGTGACATCTGGAATCTCAAGCAGGTCGACGTCGGGGAGGCGACGCGCTCTTTTGAGCTGACATACCGGTAGAAGGCCAGCGTCTTTCGGCCGATCCCTTCGCGATCCCGGCACCGATCGTCCTCGCCTACGGGAAGTAGGCTCCGGGCGTTCGCCGCCGGCCTCGCTCGGTTTCGACCGAAATACGCCGACCTTCTGGCCAATGAGTGCTTCAAAGCGCACCAATTTGACCGGGGCTGCGAGCAGGGCTCACGGGTCGACCGGTACAGGTCCTCGCTCGTCGGCTCGCCATTCACGCACGTGGATCGCACCAGCGACTCCTTAGTATGCGATGCACGGAGCACGCGTTGCGGACGTGACGTAAGGGACTCAGAATCTCGGCGTGCCCAGCGAGTCA
>Ga0182030_10023190_pt1 | contig 11498 bp, 8 predicted proteins | sample 812S3MmetaG_FD_121299 | JGI IMG/M metagenome (GOLD analysis project Ga0182030, IMG submission 121299) | Permafrost microbial communities from Stordalen Mire, Sweden - 812S3M metaG (Illumina Assembly) | ecosystem: Environmental > Terrestrial > Soil > Wetlands > Permafrost | place: Sweden...
CGTGACATCGGTCGCAAAGCCGGACCCGCCGACCTCGGCGTCGGTTCCCAGGCCGCCGATCAGGGCCCAGGGCACGAGACCGCCGCCCGCGGAGCCCTCGACGTCGGTCACTGCGCCGGTCCACTGGAGGCGGTCGCCGGCGAACGCCGCCGGGGCTTCGAACCCGAGGCCGAGAAGTCCGCACATCAACGCCGCCCGCAAGATGCCGCTCGAGATGCACATTCACCCAAGGCTAAACGCATATCGGCTCGAATTTCGTGTCCGAGCGCACAGCCTCGGTGCTGCCGACCGATTAACCTAAGTCGATCTCGAGTCCGGCAATGAAGTTCATGCTACGACGTACAACGCTGTGCGCAGTATTATGCGTCACGATCCAGGTCCCCGCGGCATCCGCGGAGACTCTTTACGATCGACTGGGCGGCGAGCCCGGTGTGCATGCGATCGCCGTTGCGCTGATCGACCGGGCCGCGGTCGATCCCGTCATGGGAAGGAGCTTTGCCGACGTCAATCTCAAGCGGGTCAAACGGCTGCTCACGGAGCAGATCTGCGAGCTCAGCGGGGGACCCTGCCGCTACACGGGAAGCTCGATGCGGGAGGCGCACGCGGGCCTGCACATCTCGCAGGCGGAATTCTACGACCTGGTGGACACGCTGAAACACGTGCTTTCGGAGCGGCGGGTGCCGCTCGGCGCACGCAACGAATTGCTGAAACGTCTGGCTCCGATGAAGCGGGACGTGATCGACGCCGGGGCACCCCCACCTTAGACCATGGACGCTGTTCGGACACTCATCCTGGCGCTGACCGCGACGGCCGCATGCACCCCAGCCCGCGCCACGCACGTGACCATCGAGGTCAGGACGCCGAGCGGAGCGGCGGCCCGCGATGCCGTCGTCGTCGTGGATGCACAGGACGGCGCGGCGGCGCCGGCGCACGAGAAGGCCGTGGTCGATCAGGTCAACAAGCAGTTCGATCCGCAGATCACCGTGGTGCGCACCGGCTCCACGATCGTCTTCCCGAATCACGATCAAATCCATCATCAGGTCTACTCGTTCTCCGAGGCCAGGCGCTTCGAACTCGACCTGTATGCGGGATCGAGGAATGCCAGCGAGGTGTTCGGCAAACCGGGGCTCGTCGTGCTCGGCTGCAACATTCACGACCGCATGCTCGCCTTCGTGGCGGTGGTCGGCTCACCCTATTTCGCCAAACTTCCCGCGAACGGCACCGGAGATTTCGATCTGCCGCCGGGCCGCTACACGGTCAGCGCGTGGCATCCGGAACTCGGCGCGGTACACAAGCAGACCCTGACGGTGGAGTCGGCGCCGGCGAAAGTGACGCTGACCCTGCAGGCGCCCCCGACCTACGACCCTGTCTCAGCATGGCCCGAGTGAAACTGCGTGCAGCTACGGACGCGCATCGCCCTGACGTTCTCATTCCTTCTGACCGTGGCCTTGGCGACGGCCCTCGTGGTCGTCTCGCTGGCCAATCAGGACATCAAGGAGCGCACGGTTTCGCGCGAGGTCCGCAATTTCCGCAGCGCCTTCGAGGCCCTGCTCGAGGCGAACCGGCGCCAGCTGACCGAGGCCGCCCACAGCGTCACCGACGACTTCGCGGTCAAGCAGCAAATCGCGCTCCGTGACAGCGCCACGCTGGTCTCCACCCTGGAGAACGGCGCTTGTCGAATCGCCCGCGCGAATCTGCCGTCGGACGCCTCCTCGACGCCCGGTTGCGATGAAGCACTCGAGGCTTCGCGCATCGACGGGGTGATGAGCGTGCTCACGGCGGTCAACGGCAGCGTCATGGCCTCCTACGGCTCGCAGCTGGAGCCCGGACAGAAGTTTCCGCACCTCGATGAGATTCTCGCATCGCCGCGAGGGCAATCCGCGTTCATGGTCGTGCACGGACGTCTCTATCAGCTCGTGGTGGTCGAGGTCCGCAGTCCGCTGCGCGTCGCCTGGCTGATCATGGGCTTCGAACTCGGCCGGAAGACCATCGGGGATCTGCGCAGAAACAGCCTCCTTGACGTGACGCTGCGCATCGTGACGCAGAGGGGCTGGGTGCGTGTACAAAGCACGGCTCCGGCCGATGCGGCAGGCGACGAGAAGTTCTGGGTCGATCCGCTGAATCTGTCGGACATCGCCCAGATGCAGCTCGCACCGACCCGCGTCCTGCTCGACCAGGCGAAACAGCCGTTCGACGAACTCCGCAACAAGCTCGAGTGGCTGGCGCTCTTGAGCCTGCTCGCCACGGCCGGTGCCGCATTCTGGCTCGCCCGGAACATCACGCGGCCGCTGGAAAATCTCACCAAGGCGGTCGATCGGATCCGGGCCGGACGCTACGACACGAAGGTCCCGGTCGAGCGGAACGACGAGCTCGGGACGCTGGCCGAGGGGTTGCAGGTCATGCAGGCGGAGGTGCTGCACCGGGATCAGCGCATCCGGCGACTGGCCTTCCAGGACGGGGTGACGGGACTCATGAACCGCACGGCGTTCGTGGAAGCGCTGACCGCAGCCCTTGCGATACCGGGCCGACCGATCGCGGTCGCGGTCTTCAACCTACACCGCTTCCGCCGCATCAATGAAAACCTGGGTTACGACGTCGGCGACGCCGTGCTGCGGCAGGTCGCCGGGCGCCTCGCGACGGCGGGCGGGACGCCGGCCCGCGAGGGCAGCGGCGTGGCCCGCCTCGGCGCGGATGAGTTCGCGGCGATGACTCCGCTCGACGACCAAGCGGATGCTCGGAGCTGGGGTGCGCGCCTGCTGTCGAGTTTGTCCGATCCGGTCGTCGTCGACACGCAGCCGATCGACATCACGGCGACCGTGGGCGTCGCCGTGACGCCCGATGACGCGAGTCAAGCCGACGAGCTGCTGGTGTGCGCCGACCTTGCCCTGCAGAACGCGCGCAGCGAAAAGCGCGGACTTGCGTTGTATCGGTCGTCGTTGAAGCTCGCCACGCGCGATCAATTGTCGCTGCTGGGTGAGTTGAATCAGGCCATCGAGCGGGATGAACTGCAGCTTTACTTCCAGCCCAAGGTGGAACTGGCCACCGGCCGAGTCGCCGGCGCGGAAGTCCTGATGCGTTGGCAGCATCCGAGCCGGGGCCTTCTCGGCCCCGCCGCCTTCATTCCGTTCGCCGAGCATACGGGCTTCATCTGCCGCATCACGCAGTGGGCCGTTGATCGCGCCGTGCGCCAGGCGGCACTCTGGCACCGCGCGGGATCCTCTCTGCCCATTGCCGTGAACATCAGCACCGATGACCTGGCCGATGTGCAGCTGGACCTGCGCATCGCGACGGCACTCAAATTCCATGGACTCCCACCGAATCTGCTCACGCTGGAGGTCACGGAGAGCGGCTTCATCGACAACCCCGATCGCGCGCTGCAAATGCTCGACACACTGGCGACGCTGGGGGTTCAGCTCTCGATCGACGATTTCGGGACCGGTTATTCGTCCCTGAGCCACCTTGCGCGCATGCCCGTCAACGAGGTGAAGATCGATCGCAGCTTCGTGATCGGCCTCGAAGCCGACGAAGAATTCACGACCGTGGTGCGATCCGCGATCGAAATGGGCCACAACTTGGGCCTCAAGGTCGTGGCCGAGGGCATCGAGACCGAAAGCTCGGCGGAGCGGTTGCGCGCGATGCATTGCGACATAGCGCAAGGCTACCTCTACGCCAAGCCGATGAGCGCCGGCGCCTTGGAACAGTGGCTCGACGGCAGGCCCCGCGTGCCGCTCACCTGCGCACGCACCCTTCCCCGCGAAAGGGCCGACGCCGACGCGCTGCCCGAAGCGGCAGAAGCGCGTACCGCCTAGACGCCGTAAAGGACTTGATGCAGGTCCTTTTTTAATGTGGCGGAGAGGGTGGGATTCGAACCCACGTGCCGGAATTACCCGACCATCCGATTTCGAGTCGGCGCCGTTATGACCACTTCGGTACCTCTCCGTTGACTCTTGGCCCGCGCCTTGACTTAAGCCTAATTGGCTTCTGTGACGCGATGCTCGTTAAACCTAAAAACGCATTTGTCAATAGTCCGTTGGGGGCAATAAACGGGTATTCTATCGCATCGGCAATGGGCTCGCCTATCGATCATAGGAGCCAAGCCACACGGACATTCAACGCCAACGACCGTGCGTAATCTCAAAGTACCAAAGTCTTGGATCTTCTGGTCCAAAATCAGCCTCGCGGTTTCCGCCGCGTTGATGCTGGGTACCTGCACGCCGCTGCCGGGCATGATCGAACAGATCAAGACCTTGGGTGAATTGCGAGTGGTCACCCGCGACAGCCCCCTGGCCTTCTATCGCGATGCCGACGACCGGCCCGCAGGGCCCGAGTACGACCTGGCACGCCGCTTCGCGGACGAACTCGGGGTCAAACTGCGCATCACCGCGATGTCGAGCTATGCGGAAATTTACGGCGCGCTGATTTCGGGCCGGGCCCATCTGGCGGCGGCGGCCTTGAAGGTGCCGGCAAAGCCGATCTCCGGGGTGGAATTCGGACCAATTTATCAGCGTGTCAAGGAACACTTGGTGTATCGGCGCGGCGCGCAGCGTCCGGGCTCCCTGGCGGACATCGGCAATGGCGATCTGGAGATCGCAGCCGGCAGCGCTCATGCCAAAAATCTGCGTGCTGCCCGCGATGTCCTGCCAAACCTGGCGTGGGTGGAAAATGCCAGCACCGATTCCCAGGCATTGCTGGACGGCGTCGCGGACGGCAGCATCGATTACACCATTGCCGATTCCACGGAATTCGCGCTCGCGCACGATGCCCATCCGGATCTGCGGATCGCCTTCGATTTTCCCGGCAGTCAATCGCTCGCCTGGGCCGCAAGCTCCCGCGACCCGGGCTTTCTGAACGACATGGGCGCCTATTTCGCGCGCCTGAAATCGGCGGGAGAACTCGCGTCCATCGTCAAACGCTACTACGGTCGCTCGGAGGACTTGCAGTTCGCGGGTGACCCCGGATTCCTCAAACATCTGCAGAGCCGTCTGCCTCTCTACAAAAAATGGTTCGTCGAGGCGGCCGCCCAGAGCAGCCAGGATTGGCGCCTGCTCGCCGCCATCGGCTATCAGGAGTCCAAGTGGAATCCCACCGCCTCCTCGGCGGCCGGGGCCAGGGGCCTGATGCAGCTGACGAACGACGGGGCGACGGCGGCCAAGGTGACCGACCCGGCCGATCCGCGCCAGAGCATCTTCGGCGGCGCCCGGTACTTCAGCCAGGTGTATTCCAAGATCCCGAACCACATTCCCGAACCGGACCGGACGTGGTTTGCGCTTGCGGCTTACAACATCGGATACGGGCATCTCGAAGACGCCCGGGTGCTCGCGCAAAAGGCCGGTCGCGACGCCGATTCCTGGGACGACGTCCGTGAGTTTCTGCCGCTGCTGGAACAGGAGTTCTGGTATACGCAGACCATCAACGGGTATGCGCGCGGTTGGGAGCCTGTGCGCTATGTCGACAACGTGCGCGACTATCGCGACATGCTGGAATGGGCCTGGGGCAGCAGCGGCGCCTCGCTCAATTAGCCCCGACCGTCATCAGCGCCGGGAGGCGAAAAAAGTCCGCAGGAGCTCGCCGCACTCGTCGCTGCACACACCGCCGAACACATCGACTCGATGGGTAAATTTTGGCTCCCGCGGCAGGTCGATCATCCCGCCGCAGGCGCCCGCCTTTAAATCCCAAGCCCCGAACACCAGGCGCGCCATCCGCGCGTTCAACACCGCGCCGATGCACATCGCACAGGGCTCGAGAGTCACGTACAGCACTGCGCCTTCGAGTCGGTAGTTGTTCCGGTGCAGCGCCGCCGCCCGCAGCGCGACGATTTCGGCATGTGCCGTCGGGTCACGATCGCGGATCGGCCGGTTCCAACCCTCGCCGATGATTTCGCCGTCCAGGCAAACCAGGGCGCCCACGGGCACCTCGCCCTCCTCTCCCGCGCGACGCGCAAGCTCGAGGGCGCGCCGCATGAAATCCGTGTCCGTGGGCCCGGTCATTGTCGTTCCTCCCCATGAAGCTCGACGAGATGGTAGCGGAACGGACCCCGTTGTGCGGATCGACGGCGGTGTCCGCCGAATTCTCGTCCGCGAACGGTTTTCACGTAGAATCGCCCGCTGGCCGCGTCGCGTACGCGCATTTTTGGGGGATGGCATGCGTTTCTTTGCGTTGATTCTCGCCCTCGCGGCGTCGCTTCCGGCGATGGCGGACGAAGGCATGTGGACCTTCGACAATTTCCCAGCCGCCACCGTGCGGAAGACCCACGGTGTGTCGGTGACGCCGGATTGGCTGGATCACGTGCGCCTGTCCACGATCCGTCTGTCCAACTGCACCGCATCATTCGTCTCTCCGGACGGATTGATTCTCACCAATCACCATTGCGTGGAATCCTGTCTCGCCGAATTGTCATCGAAGGACAACAGTCTGCTCGATCTCGGCTTCGCAACCCACAACCGCAAAGAGGAGCGCCGCTGCTCGACCCAGGTGGCCGACGTGCTGGTGGGAATGGAGAACGTCACGCCCGCCGTCGCCAAGTCCGTCAGCGGCCTGGACGCCACATCGGCAAACACGGCCCGCAAAAAGGCTTTGACGGAACTCGAGCAGGCCTGCGAACATGCGAGCGCGAAGGCGCGCGCCGGCGCGCTCAAGTGCCAGGCGGTGACCCTGTACGGCGGCGGCCAGTATTTCCTCTACAAGTACAAACGCTACGACGACGTTCGTCTGGTGTTCGCACCCGAACAGGACATCGCCTCCTTCGGCGGGGATCCCGACAATTTCCAATTTCCGCGCTGGTCGCTCGACTTCTCCATGCTCCGCGCCTACGAGCATGGCAAGCCCGCCCAGACTCCGAATCATTTGCAGATCGACTTCAACGGCCCGAAGGCGGATGAACTGGTGTTCGTGGCGGGACACCCGGGTTCCACGCAGCGCCTGGAAACCCGTGCCGAATTGGAATTCGAGCGGGACGCCACGCTGCCCGGGTCGCTGCTGCGCTCGGCCGAATTACGCGGCCGTTACATCCAGTTCGGGCGCACGACCACGGCCGACGAGCAATTGGTCGAAGGCCCGCTCAACAGCCTGGAGAACAGCATCAAAGTGCGCCGCAAGCTCCTCGACGCATTGCACGACGACGCCTTGATCGCCCGCAAGACCGACGAGGAGAAGGCGTTGCGGGGCCGGATGCAGGCGGGTGTGGACCCGTGGAGCCAGATCGAAGCCGCCACGGACCGCGAGCGCGCCATCTACCTGCCGTACGCCTTCGTGGAGGGCGGCGCCGGCTTCAACAGCATTCTCTTCCGTTACGCGCGCCAGCTCCTGCGTGGCACGGAAGAACGGGCGAAACCGAACACCGAGCGACTTCGCGAGTATACGGATGCCGCACTGCCGCGCCTCGAGCAGCAGTTGTACGCCCGCGTGCCGGTATATGGCGAAGTCGAGCAGTTGACTCTCTCGTTCTCACTGCAGCGCATGCGCGAGTGGCTGGGACCGGATCATCCCATCGTGCGCCGCCTGCTCGCGAAGGACTCGCCCGACACGTTGTCCACGCGGCTCGTGGCGGAGACCAAGCTCGACGATCCCGCCGTGCGCAAACAACTGTGGGAAGGGGGCAAGGCCGCCGTAGACGCGTCCCGGGACCCCATGATCGAGTTGGCGCGCTCGGTCGACGCGGAGGCACGAGACATCCGCAAGCATTTCGAGGACGAGGTGGAGGCGCCGATCTCGGCCGCATCCGAGCGCATCGCCGCCGAACGGTTCAAGACCTATGGCACCGACGTCTATCCCGACGCCACGTTCACGCTGCGCCTGAACTACGGGACGGTGCAGGGCTGGGTGGAGAACGGAACGCCGGTCGAGCCGTTTACCCACCTGGATCGCGCCTTCGAGCGTGCGAGCGGCGCATCGCCGTTTCGGATCCCGGACAGCTGGATGAACGTCAAGGACAAGCTGGATCTCGGCACGCCGTTTTGCATTGCCACCAACAACGACATCGTTGGCGGCAATTCCGGGAGCCCGCTGATCGATGCGCAGGGTCATATCGTCGGACTCATGTTCGACGGCAACATCCACTCGATCTCCGGCGCCTATTGGTTCGACACCGCCAAAAACCGGGCCATCGCGGTGCATCCCGCCATCATTCGCGAGGCGCTGGACAAGGTGTACGGAGCACACGACCTGCTTTCGGAGATGAGCCGGCCATGAACGCCTCGCAGCCCGGAGAATACGATCCCGGCATGCTCGCGTTGCTGCAGATCGTCTGGGGCGAAGGGTTTCTGTCGCCCGGAGGGGCGGCGGAATTGGAGCGTGTGCTCGAGGGCAGCGACCTCTCGGGCTGCGATGTGCTCGACATCGGCTGCGGTCTCGGCGCGATCGACGAACTCCTCGTCACCCGGCATCATGCCGGCACGGTGATCGGTGTCGACATCGATCCGGCGCTGCTCGAACTCATGGAACTGCGGATCGAACGGGCCGGCCTCGGCGACCGGATCCGTCCGTTGAGGGTCGTGCCCGGCCCGCTGCCGTTCGACGACGCAAGCTTCGACGTGGTTTTCTCGAAGGACTCCATCGTCCAGATCCCGGACAAGCCGGCCGTCTTCAAGGAAATCGTCCGCGTGCTGCGGCCCGGGGGTCGGTTCGTCGCGAGCGACTGGCTGCGGGGCGGCACGGGGCCCTACTCGCCGGAAATGGTCGAGTACTTTCGCCTCGAGGGCATCGCCTACAACATGGCGACGCGCGAGGAGAGTGTCGCAGCGCTGGAGGCCGCCGGTTTCGTCGACGTCGAGATTCGCGACCGGCATGATTGGTACCTTGGCCTGGCGCAGCGCGAACTCGCCGCCATGTCGGGCCCGCTCAAGGACGTGATCGTGGAGCGCATCGGGCTTTCGCGGGCGCAGCATTTCATCGACAATTGGCGCCAGCTCGTGCGGGTGCTGGAGCGCGGGGAATTGCGCCCCGGACATCTGAAAGCCGTGCGTCCGGCCGATTGTCTCGATTCTTGAATCGATCGGTGGCGTTTCGGCCAGCTGGTCTCGGAACCGGCCTTATCTTATCCTGTCGCAAAACTTACGCACCCACGAGGAATCGCCATGAGACGTCACTTTGCACTACTCGCCCTGATGACTTCGGCCGGCGCGGCCATCGGCGCCCCCACGACCTATAACATCGATCCCGATCACACCCATCCCAGCTTCGAAGTCGACCATTTTGGCGGCCTCTCCGTCTGGAGGGGAACCTTCAAGAGAACTTCCGGCAAGGTCACGCTCGATGCCGCGGCGAAGACGGGCAGCGTGGACATCACCATCGATGCCGGAAGCATCGACCTCGCCCACGACAAGCTCAACGAGCACGTGTCCGGCCCTGAAATACTCGACGTGGCCAAGTTTCCGACCGCGAGTTACAAGGGCACCCTCGGCGGCTTCGCCAACGGTGCACCGACCACGGTGACCGGCGATTTGACGCTGCACGGGGTGACCAAACCAGTCGCGTTGAAAATCGGGTCGTTCAAGTGCATCCAACACCCGATGCTCAAGAAGGAAGTGTGCGGTGCCGACGCGACCGGCATGTTCAACCGCGCCGACTTCGGCGTGAATTTCGGCCAGCAATACGGGTTCAAGCAGGACGTCACGCTCCACATCCAGGTGGAAGGCGTGAAGGCGGACTGACCGGGAGCCGGCGCACGGCCCGGCCGAACTTCCTCAGGCCGGACCTTCAGACTTCAAGTCCGGCCCGCAGGCCGTCGAACACGGCTTCTTCCGCGGTCCGCGGCGCGGCCGCATCGCCGATCAGATGAACCTCGACGGGCAAGTCCTCGAGCGCGTCGTGCAAATCATTGAGCGGCACGTGACCCGTGCACAGCACGAGGGTATCGACGCCGTCGATCACGACCGCTTCGCCGCTCGCGATGTGCTGCAGGTAGACACTGTCGTCGTCGCTTCCGTGCAACCGCATGTACGGCATCATGTTCACGCCGAGCTTGTGCAGCGATGCGACCGCGGCATCCCTGACGTACAGCGGCAGAGTCTCACCGACTGCGATCCCGTTGACCGCCAGCCGCACGGCGCGTCCCCTTTGCGCCAGAAGCTCGGCGATGCCGATGCCGGTCCAATCGGCCCGCCAGTCGATCACGACGACCGAATGCCCGGGGTCCACGCTCCCCGAGAGGACTTGCCACGCATCGACGATCTGCAGCTTGCCCTCGCTCGCAAATTCGGGGCGGTACGGCACCGCGCCGGTCGCGAGTATCACGGCGTCCGGGGTCTTCTGGTCGATCATCGCACGATTCACGCGGGAGCCGGTGCGCACGTCGACACCGGCGACGTCGAGTTCCCGCAGCAGATTGGTCACGAGGCCGCCGAACTCGGCGCGCCCGGGGAGCAGCTGGGCGAGCAGCGCCTGGCCACCCAGCCGCGGTCCCGCTTCGTGCAGCGTCACGCGGTGCCCCCGTTGGGCCGCGACCACCGCCGCCTTCATGCCGGCCGGTCCGCCGCCGACGACCATGACCATTCGCGGCGCCGCGGCGGGCGCCTGGGTGCCGTATTTGAGCTCACGCCCGCTCACGGGGTTTTGGATGCACGAAATTGGAAAGCCCTTGTGGAAGTGTCCGATGCAGGCCTGGTTGCACGCAATGCACGCCCGGATATCCTCCGTCGCACCCCGCAGCGTCTTGTTCGGCATGTCGGGATCACAGATCAAGGCGCGGGTCATCCCACAAACATCAGCGTGGCCGCGCTCGAGAATGGCTTCGGCAAGCTGCGGCTGGTTGATGCGGCCGGCGACGAATACGGGAATTCGAACCTGGCGCCGGATCCTCCCGGCATGGGGCGCCACATACGCGGCGTCGAACGACATCGGCGGCGCGATGTGGATCGCCCCCCCGAGGCTTGCGGAGTTGCCAAGGGTCACGTTGACATAGTCGAGGCTGTCGCCGAGTTCGAGGATCGCCTGCAGGCTTTCCTCCTCGGTCAGCCCCTGTGCATCGCCTTCGGTACCGGAGATCCGCAGGCCCACGACGAAGCCTGCGTCAACCTTGCTGCGGATGCCCGCGATCACCTCGCGCAGAAATCTGAGCCGGGCCCGCACATCGCCCCCGTAATCGTCCTCCCGCAGATTGAGACGGGGATTCAGGAATTGCGAGGGCAGATAGCCGTGACTGGCCACGATCTCCACGCCGTCGATTCCGGCCGTCTGCATGCGGCGCGCGGCATCGCCGTAGCCGTCGACGATCGCACGAATCATGCGGCGATCGAGTGGCCGCGGCATGACACGGAACCGTTCGTTGGGCACGGACGAAGGCGCGTATGCGACGCTGAGCAGGCCCCCGTCCGCTTCGGCGATCTCGCGGCCGGGATGAAACAACTGGGCGAACAACACCGTGCCATGGCGGTGCACGGCTTCGGCAACCCGGCGGTATCCCGGGATCGCGGCGTCGTCGGTGGCCATCAGCACATGGTTGGTATAGCGCGCCGTTTCGTGCACGCCCGAAACCTGCAGCACGATCAATCCCACGCCGCCGC
>Ga0182030_10023192_pt1 | contig 11497 bp, 7 predicted proteins | sample 812S3MmetaG_FD_121299 | JGI IMG/M metagenome (GOLD analysis project Ga0182030, IMG submission 121299) | Permafrost microbial communities from Stordalen Mire, Sweden - 812S3M metaG (Illumina Assembly) | ecosystem: Environmental > Terrestrial > Soil > Wetlands > Permafrost | place: Sweden...
CTCTGTTGTGCTATTCTCGGTCAAGCGAAGGCCCTTTCCTGCTATCCAAACACTGTCTTATCAACATGTTTGTAGCAGATTGGGCCTTTCGTGTCTGTGATCTTCATGAATTATTCGGGCTAGGCTTGTGTTTACCCCTGAATACTGTACGGTATTGAAAACGTTGTTAGCTGTCGCGCGAATTTCCATACTGCGCATATCTCCCAACTGCATCGTCTTTGAGAGTGTCATATTGTTCTGAATTGTTCCTGGCCCTGTGATGGAGTTGCGAGAGGCTGTACCGAACAAACCGGCAGGTGTTGCAAAGACCGCAGTGTTGAACCATTGCTTCAGAGAGCCTCCACCAGCAGTAATTGACACTGCCGGTACTCGATCGGGCCGCAGCGTACCGGCAGTGCCGCGGGCCACGTCGGCAATTGCTGCTTGATAACTTGGAGTAAGCGGTGTGCCTGTCGCAAACGTATAACTGCCGGAGACGGAGAAGCCCTCGAAGATATGCGAGGCCGTGCCCGTAGTAAGCCAGAACGTATCCTTGCCAAAGGGTAACTCATAGAGATACGTACCGCTGACCTTGTGGCGCTGATCGAAGCTGGAGTTACCCTCCTCTGCGGCGAGATCTTGCCAGTTTTGTGCCACTACAGTTGAAGTCCCACCCACTGATCCAGCATCGTCGATTGAGTGCGAGTACTGGTAATTAACCCCCAATGAAATGCCGCTACTCATTCGCTTGTTCACGCGCAGCGTTCCTGCGTTGAACCGAGAAAAGGCCGCTGCTTGTTCGTAGTTGAAGACCTGATTGGCAGGGTCGGTATTGGGGCTGGTCGCACTGGTGCGCGGCGCGCTGGTGATATCCAAGCGGTTCCCCTTCGATCCGTTGTAACCAGCATTCACTACAACACCCCAGCGCAATGTTTTTTGTAAATCAATGTTATAGACCTGTACATACGGCAACTTATAGTGCGGATCTAGCGCGTAGTTACCAATCGTAGCGGGATTGGGAAATCCATTCGCCATGGAATACTGGCCTGCCGCTGTTGCTTCATTGGTTTGCTCATTGATAAACGTCGGTTGGTTTACCAGCGGTTGGCGGGCCATGGTTGAAGCAAAGGTGGCATACTGGCCGTTGGAATAATTGATACCGTATCCACCGCGCACTACCGTTTGTTTCGGTAGCCGCCAAGCCAGACCGAATCGCGGCGACAAACCAAGATAGAAAGGGTGAACGAGTGAGTCTGAAAAACCAACTCCAGCCTGCGCCTCGGCAACCGTTGTAAAGCCCGCTGAAGGATTGGTATTTACGAATGTCAAGTGACTGAATTTTTCTGTGTATGGCGCAAAGAACTCGTAGCGCATTCCAAAATTCAAAGTTAGATTTGTCCGAATCCGCCAATCATCCTGCACGTAAACATCCCAGACGTTATCACGCAAATAACTCTTGGACGCAGCTACATCAATGGTCGTCTCCTGAGGATAGCCAAGCAGAAAATCGGCCAAAGATGAGCCAGTCGTCGGGTCTTGTGCAGTGTCCTCGGTAAACTTGCCGCTGAAGGTAAATGTTCCAGTCGAGTTGGAACCTCCCAGAAAGTCGCGATGCACGCGACGATAGTCGCCACCGAAACGGAAGTTATGTTTGCCGTGAATCCAACTCAGAGTTTCAGAGAGTGCGATGGTCTGCGAAAGTGATGAGTATGGCTGTTGCTGGCTCAGGCCGGTGAAGTTGCTCAGTATGATATTCGGAATGCCGTAATTGATAGGGCTTGAGTCAGGCATTTGAATGTGAAGATCAGAGGCTACATCATCCGTTCCATTGGTAAAGAAGTTAGTTGTCTGGCTGCTGTTGCGATTCCAGTTGGCATTGAAGATACTTGTCAGCTTGTGATAACCAACGGTGTAACCACCTTGCAAAGAGTTAGATTGCGATGCGCTCTTTCCTCCTAGCTGCGGAAAGATGTTTACATTATCTGAGGCGGAATCGCTCCAGTTATAGTTGAAGTTGATGCTCTGGCGCAGCCCCTGATTTTGCGACCTGCGGCCACCTCCTCCGTGTCCTGTGCCGAGAAGAGTCGCGTTTTTGCCCAGACTGCGCATATAGCGGACACCTGCCTGCGAACTGTTCGACTGCGCAGTAGTTAGTAAGTGGTAGTTATAACTGTTACTGGTGTTGGATAGGTTCGGCTCAGGAAAGTACTTCAGCAACCCTGCTGCCTGCACTGATATCGGAACGTAATTGTTGGCGAACGGTAGCTGCGTAGCCGGGTTATAAATCACTGGCATCCCAGGAACAGAAAAGTCGCCTGCCCGTGCTGCGTCCGTCGGTACATTTGCGTACTGGTCGGTTGGGTTAGAACTGCGCGAGCCGGAGAGAGTGAGAAAGACCGAATCCTTACCGCTTGGCTTGGTCCATCCTGGAATATACGGCGCACTCATGAAAGTAATTCCGAAGCGATTGGTGCCTGATGCCGGTTGCTCCTGTGGCTGACCGCTCAGCGAAAACGGCTCCGCGTTGAGTGTGGAGTTACTGCCCGTCCAGAAGATTGCGCCATGCGGCTGTGCAGGATTAAAGCCACGAAAGTTGCCGTGCCCGCCACCACCTCGATCACCGGCACCGCCGAATCCACCGCCGAAACCGCCCGCTCCACCAAAGCCACCACCGCCAAACAGACCACCGCCTCCGAAGTTGCCCTCTGGAATACCACCCTGTGCGCGTAGGGTTTCAATTGCATCTCTGATCCGGTCCATATCCATACCAGCCAGTGGACTTACTGACCCAGATTGCCCGCTTATAGCTACCGAATCATTGCCAAAGTTTGAGTTACTGGCAATCGAAGGCAGCGCAGCGCCACTCGACTCCGAGCCTCCAATTTGCGTCTCCGCATTGTCGCTGATGGAACTCAACAAGCTCAGATTCTGTGCGCCATTCGCGGCCAATTGTCGAATCGCCTCCATTGAAGGCAAACCATCCTGACTTCCCTCCTGTTGTTGCTGAGAAGCGCGAGATGCCAACAGCAAATCGAAGCTCACCGTCTGGTCATGACCACTGGCATTCAATACCGCTTCCTGCGCTCCCGGAGCAAAGGCCGCAAACTGCGTGCGAATCACGTAGCGGCCATTCTGCACCAGATTCAGTGACCATGCGCCGGAAATATCTGTAATGGTAGAGAATCGCTTGCCAGTCAGCGTGTTTTGCGCAGTTACAGTAACTCCGGGCAGGGACGTGTTGCCGCTTTTCACCGTACCGTGCAGACGACCGCCAGTTACAACTGCATCGGGCAGTGTTCGCGTTTGCGTTGCAGACGAATCTTGCGCAGCAGCGGCCTGAGCTGAGGCGGGAATACCGCTAGCCACCATCATGCCCATCAGCACTACACAGCGTGTAACCACTTGCAACATCCATGCTCCCTGCAATTATCTGCTTGTACTCTGTGAGACGATTCTAACGAAGCATTAGTTTACGTTCGATAAATCGCAAGCTGGTCTCATAGTATTGAACTATGCCTACTGTCAGCCATAGCCAACTTTCATACCGCGCAAAAGTTCTTGCACTTGTTCGCCAGATGGACTGGTTCAGAGGACTGCGCGCGGCCACTGCATTGTGCGTGCCGATGGTGCTGGGTGACTTGGCAGCGATTCCCAACCTGGGGTGGGCAGCGCTGGGCGGGTTTGAGGCCATTGTTGCCGATGCGGGCGGCCCGTATCGCACGCGATTAAGCAGTCTGGCGACGCTTTCGCTGGGTGGAGCAGTTGGGTTATTTATGGGATCACTTATCGGTGGCAGTCTGTTGTGGGCGTTGCCAGTTACTGTGCTATGGTGCTTTTTGTGGAGCTATCTTGCAGTGCTCGGCCAGCCATTTTCCTCAGCCGGAGTGCTGGTGCAGGTCATCTACATCTGCGGCATCGGCGCGCCAACGCATTCCTGGCATGAGGCTCTCCATCGCAGTCTACTTTTGTTGGCAGGTGGAGCATGGGCAGCGTTGCTCTCGCTGTTTCTGTGGCCGTTGGATGCCTATCGTCCGGCACGTATTGCGGTTGCAGCCTGCTATCGGGAGTTGGCTTCGTTCCTTGGTTCCGTCACTGAACTCTCAGGCTCCGAGCTTTACAACCAGAACCGGCAAAGTCCAGTTTTATGGCATCGTCTGGCCAAGCATCATCAGTTTCGCATCCGACAAGCGGTGGAGCGTGGCTGGCAAGCAGTGGCTTTGATCCGCGCCGAGCGTCAGGCCGAGTCCGCGCAGGGGCATCATTTGGTGGTTCTGCTGGAGCATGCCGATCTGCTGATTGCCCGCACCGTCGCGCTGGCCGAACACATGGAGACGCAGGGCGCCAAGAGCAGCGCAACGCCATGTTTTGATCGAAGTCTCTCTGCCCTTGCTCAGATTGAAGCCGCCGAGCGTTGGGTGGCCACGATGTTGACACGTCGCGGCAGCCTATCTGTTGCCGCTGATCAGGCCAAGCGGCAAGAGTTGGAACGGCTACCAACTACGCTTGAAGGTTGTCTTGGCCAAACCAATTCCACGGGACGCTTTTTGCTGGCACAGATTACCGAGGCCGCTTCGCTGCTGGAGACGGCTGTTGAGAGCGCCTCTCTGCTGCGCATGGGCAAGACAACCGACTCGCTGACTGACCGCAATTTTACAGTTTCTACCGGTCATTTCGGCTATGTTTACGAGCGCCTTGGTCAGCTTCGGCAAGGCTGGAATGCAGGCCGCATCGTTGACCAACTCTACGCAAATTTCACACGCAAATCACTTTTGCTGCGTCATGCCGCGCGTGTGGCGCTGGTCTGCGGTCTTGACGTTATGCTGATTTTGCTGTTGCGTCTGGATCACGGTTATTGGCTTCTGCTTACATCGCTTGTGGTGTTACAGCCGCATGTTTCGGGCACCATGCGCCGAGGGTTAGAGCGTATCGGCGGCACGGTCGCAGGCGGCGTGCTGGCTGCGGTGTTGGCTGCCGCGCTTCACTCGCAACTGGCAATTGCCGCAGTACTTTTTCCTTTAGCCTTGTTGGCGTTGGCCATTCTGCCGGTCAATTATGTGGCCTTCTCGTTCTTTCTTACGCCCACATTTGTGCTGGCTTGGCTGCCCTACTCAGGCGACTGGCAACTGGCCCTTGTACGCACCGCCAACACCATCCTTGGCGCGGCAATTTCCATCGCGGCCATGCTCTTTCTTTTTCCAGCCTATGAGCGTGAACGAGCGCCTGAGTTTCTTCGCCAAAGCATTCAGGCCGACCGCAAATATCTGGCGTTGCTGGCTGAGAGTTGGCGTTCCCGCTCCCGCTCCACTATTCCCATTGCCCACGCGCGCCGTGCAACCGGTCTGGCGCATAACGATACTGAGGAGTCTCTTGAGCGATTGTTGGCTGAGAGCTGGCCGCGTCGTCGCCCCTTTGCCCAGTTTGCAACCGCATTCGTAACCTACCTCCGCCGCTTTGCCCAAAGCGTCACTGCGCTGGCCAGCCTCGACGGCGAATGGGCCTGGAAGCAATCCGGTCCCGTGCAGAGCCGCCTCGAACTGCTCGACCGTCGCCTTGCATGGCTTGAAGAACAGACCGGCACAGTATTGAGTCCCACCTCGCAGAGTTGGCCAGTGCCAGGAATGCTCGATTTGCAATCGCCGACCACAATCCTGATGCCCACCGACGACCATCCCGGCGAACGCCAGCTTGAGCGCATCGAGCGTCAGACCGAAGTGCTCCACCGCCAATTGACCACGCTGCGTCAGCAGGGTTGGCTTCCAGGCGTTCCGCAATCATAAATTTTTCACAATCCAGAATAAAGCTGAAACGGCGCCCAGAAAAACGGCGCGCGAAAGTGCCCCGGCGAGTGCAGCAGCCCCAGTTTGGCGCGGCGCAGCGCGGTGCTTGGTGTCTGGCCCTGGTCCAGTCCCTGATAGAGATTGTTCATCAGTCGTGGCGTCGAGTCGTCGGCCACCTCCCACAACGTGCCAATGACGTTATGCGCGCCCGCCCGCAGAAATGCCCACGAAAGCCCGATCAGTCCCTCGCCAGAATAAGCTCGCGTGCCGCTGCCGTTGCAGGCCGAGATCGTCACCAGTTTCGCGTCAATCGGATACTGCACAATCTCGCGGGCATACAGCTTGAATGTGTTGATCTCGGCTGGCGAGCGGGAAAGAATGACGGCTGAATCCAGAGGCGATGTGGGGCTGGCCGTGGCGTGGGTAACAAAATGCATATACGTATACTGCCCTGGCTTGCTCGCCCCATACGATTCCGGCACTGCCTTGTCGCGTGCAATCACGGTCATCGTACGCGGCGTAAAGTGCTTCTCAATCAGCTTCATCTCCATCGACGCCATCGGCAACTGCGGAAAATCGTCGCTGGGTGAGACAGCATCGCCAATCAGCAGCATCTTGCCGCTGGGCTTGCCGCGTGGCGGCGTGGCGGCCAGCATCGAAAGCGACGGAGCCGAAACCAGCGTCTCATCTTCAATCCAATAGTGAGCTTTGGCATCAGTATCGGCGCCAGCCGCTGGACCCGGCGCCAGCAGCGTCTCAAAGTTCAGTTCGTTCAACGCTCCATCGGCCAGAATCGTCACCGGAGCGTTGTGCCCCATCAGCCCCGCAGCCGGTGCCACCAGCATCTCGTAGAGTGCACGCCCATCCTCGTTGCCGGTCTCTGCCGGATTCTCCATATTGAGCAGAGCCTTGCGGTAACGCTTCACGCGAGCCACAATCTCAGCCTTGGCAGGCAGCGGAAAAAGCACGATTTTGGCCGGAGTAATGGCCCACAGATACGACTGCTTCTCCCCCAGCCAATAGTAAAGCAGCGTTGCGCAGGTCTTTTGCGCAATCACACGAGGACGCAGTGCCCCGGCGCCAAAGGTTGGCTTGCCCGCAGGCACATGCAATCCCTGCGCCAGCGTACGCCCGCGGCTTTGGTCAGCCACAGCCAAAGCCTCACCCGTTCTGCCCTGCCCCACTAGCAATTGAATATACCCGTCATAGATCGGCAGAGCGTTGGCCGTAAAAGGCAGCTTCAACTCTTCACTCTTCACCTGAGCACGCGCCGCTTCAAAGGTGGTCAACGATGCCTTGTACTGCTTTTCGGCAGCGTTCTCATTGCCCTGTCGCTCATAGAGCTTGGCCATCTCCAGCCCCGCATTCAACCGCATGGTCGTTATGCTCGACGGATCTTTTTCTACCGCATGGAAGAGCGTTGCAGCCTGCTGATCCTGATGCCGCGCTGCTGCCAGCTTAGCCTCAGTCAACACCAAGTAGGGGTTCGGTTGACGTCCGTCTGCCCGTTCCATCGGTTCAACCTCATGGATGGCCGAATCCGCTTCACCAAGTTTCCCCGTCTCTACAGAAATTTCTGCTAGATTTTCCAGTGCAAATACTATGTCTTGCTTGCTGTCAATCTCCTTTGCCAAATATAGCTGGCGGCGATACGAATCCGCAGCGCGAGCCAAATCCCCAGCATCCCGATATACATACCCCGCACTCCCGATCCAGTTGAGTTCTAGTCGAATGCTTCCGAGCTTTGCTTCGTTTTTCTCCGCCTCAAGATATAGGTCTAACGCTCTTTCGCCATCTCCCAATTGGTCATAAGCCCATCCTGTGTTACCCGAAGCTAATTCAGCCATATCTTTCGCTCCCAACTCCAAACTCACTCTATAGGCTGACTTCGACCAATCCACGGCTTCGTCATAGTGTTCGACCTGGAGTGCAACCCAACTCAGATTCGCTAGGGCATTTGCTTCTAAAAATCGGTCTTGATGGACTTTGGCAAATGTGAGTGTCTGAAAATAAAATTTCCGCGATTGATCGAAATGCCCTTGAGCGCCTTCGACTATGCCATGCGCCCGCAATACATCACCGCAAGCAGGGTAGTTGCTACTTGCGCAAATGCTGTCTGCTTCCGCTAGGCTTTGATTGGCTGCGGGAATCTGTTGCTGACGTGTGTAGGCCACGCTTTCGATTGCAAATTTCCGAATCAGGTTTTCGGGGTCGCTAGGCGGAGGGTTTATGGTTCTAAGCAATAGTAAGGTAGGGTCATACATCCCTCGAAAAAGCATGGATTCCGCTTCCAAGAGTTGAAACCTCTCCGCCCATCTGGGGCTTGCAATCTTGAATTGCTTGAATCCCCGTTCGGCTTCCTGCTGGCTTCTCGCTAGATCGCCCTGCAAAAATATGCCGTACGTATATTCATATGCAGACTTGGCGCTGTTGGGGCGTGTGTCATTAAGTGGGATTAGCGGCAAAAACAAGAAAGGCCAGACAAATTGAAAAAAACTACTGCTAAGTCTACTTGAGAAGCCGATCCACAAACCTCGGCGGCCTGCGCCTAGAGTAGAAGAAAACTCCGTTGCGCAGGCGTTCTCGGATTTTTCGCAAACAATTATGGCGCGCTGTCGCCGTTCTGCATGATGCACCCTGCCGTCGCGTTTCCGTGGATCGCGCAGCCCAGATTCAGGTCGAGCATCGTCAGGTAGACGGTGGTCTTCTTGGGGGTTCCGGTCGGGGTAAAGTCCTCCTCGAACACCCTCACCGCGCCCAGCGTGATGGTGCCAAAATGCGGAACGATGATCACGTTTCCATAGGAGTGCCCAGGGTAAAGCCCAGACGCCTCTTTGACCACCGAGCATTTCAACTCCTCCGACTTCCCCAGATGCGAAGTAAGTTGATTGTACTTGTCCTTCAGGTGGGCCGGAAGATTTTTGTTTTTGTGAAAATGATCGTACTGCTCTTTTACGTTCTTGATCACGTCGTCCTGCTTGGAGTAGGGTCCGTCCTTCGCTGGCTTGTCGCCCAGAACATTCAGATCCATCTCCAGTTCAACCCGGTAGCCGCCGATGCGCAGGTTCTCGTACCGTGTGCCCAGAAAGCTGATCGTCGGCACATAACCCTCTGCCGGATGCTCGGTGATAACCTGGCCGACGATGCGGTCGCAGGTAAGAATCTCCAATACGTTCAGATCCTCGATGACAGTGGTCGTAATCGTGCTCCAGCCGTTGTTAGGCCCTTCCTTGATGGCTTCATGGCCAGCAGACTGGCTATGGCCCACGCCATAGGTCAACACGTTCTCCACCCGGAATGCATTCGAGTGCTGTGCCTTGTAACCGCCTTCAGCGGGCAGCAGGTTATGCGCCTGGGGATGAATGCGTTGCACCAACGGCAACGTCAGATCGCCTTTGAGCACATGTGCTTCTGCATTGAAAGTGTGTGTTCTTCCATTCTTGATGGGCATAATTCTTCTTTCGCTCCTGTATGGCTACTCTGGGTTGTTGACGACAAGACGACAGGGGGATCAGGTTGGCAAGTTAATTTGTACATTGCATAAGCCAGTAACTGCAAACTCAGGCAATAACTCAATCGATGAAATGAAGATCAAAAGCGCGCCGGTCAAGCTCAACCTGCGTGCCCTGTTGCGTGATGCCATTTACAGCCAGCGTATAACTGCCAGCTTTGAGACCCGCGCTGGGAACCATCAGCGAAAATGCAGCACAACTCGGTGTTGGAGTTTGCACAGCAACAGCGGACGTGGTTGTCCAGACACGCTTCTCGGCGGAATCATATAACGAAAAGGTATAAGATGCATAGCGCTGTTGTTTATCCAGCTCGATAGGCACAACGAAATCCTGTTTGCGAGAGACCAGAATCGCCGTGGGTGCAGCGCCCCGCATGGCAGGATACAGAGAAGACCAAGGCAACAGGCGCGGCTGGCGAGCTTCACTCACCGCAGAGCGCAGCGCCGGAAGAGTTACAAAGTTCTGATAACTGATGATGACCAGCAGCGTGGCAAAAACAGGCATGGCAAAGGCGGGAGTGGAAAATACCTTGCGCAGGCCATCGAACCAACTCCGCTTCTTGGTATCAAACGTCGTCGCTTCAGGATCATCCTCTTCTGTTTGATCTGCACTGGAAGATGAGGCGGCCTCAGGCACAACACTCAGCCTCGGCATAACAACCTTGGCGCTTTGAATGAAGGCGGCGGCAGCACGAAGGTCCAGAGCACACTCGGTACAGGAAAAGTAATGTTCTTCAAAGGCTTCACGGAGATCGGGTGTCAACTCGTCCAGTAGATACCGCTCCGCCGTCATCCGTTCCACTGCTTCGTTATGATCCATAATCTCGGCCCCTGGTACAGCTCGCTTGCCCCTGTACAGCCTTTGCATGAACAGTGCGTTTCAGGCGTACATCGTTACAGATAATTTACAAACGCAGGCCATCGCCCACCTGCTTGACGAATTCCGTCTTGAAAACCAGCTTGGCGCGATGCAGAAGCACGCGCAGATACTCGCGATCCACGCTCAGCTCGCGGCAAACCTCATCGCGGTCGCGCTCATCGAGAAAGATGGCCTTCAGCAGCGAGCGGTCGCGCTCCGGCATCTTGAGCAAAATCTCGCGCACCCGGTCCTCCATCTGCTTGGATGCCACCGTATCCAGCGCATCCTTGCTGGTGTCTGGCAAATCGGGCTGCTCGTCGGACTCGATCGGCTGGTGGCGTGACGAACTGCGGTAGTGCTCCAGCAGAACGTTATTGCAAACCGAGTTGACAAAGACGCCCAGCCGCTCGGGCTGGCGCAGCGTTCCGTCCTTGCGCAGAGTGGCCAATACCCTGGTAAATGTCTCTTGGCGCACGTCTTCCACCGCCTGTGGACTGGCGAGTCGGGGACGAAGTTTCAGGTGCAGCAGTTCTGTGAAGTAGCTCACAAAATGCTCCTGAACGCGCCTGTCCCCCGCGCAAAGATTCTCGATGTAGACCGTATCAAATGTCTGGAATTGCAAGTCCGACCTCACAACTCAATGAGGAGCCAAGTATAGCATTCCCTGTTAAATAGCTGAAGTATATCGCTTCTTCCGATGGTTTGCAGGGATTGGCTGTCCTGGGTTTTTAATGCGGCTCATACACTGACAACAACACTCTTTAGCCAGAGTTTCAATCGGCAACGTCTATGTTTGCCTTGGGTTGCACGCCTTGGAGGAACGGTTGCGGCTTTGCTTTATCTCAAAAGATGCTCATTATCAATGGATTACAATCGAAAACAGCTCGGCCGTATTTTCTTCCTGCTATCTCTTCACAGTGGTTTTCGTGGTCAGACACGGCCGGAGTCAGATTGGGTGGAACAGCCATGATGCGCTGGGTGAGACGAATCATTTTGGTTTTGGCAGCAACCTTTGCTTCCACCTATGGCGGCGACTGGGCTGTCTATACGCTGCGTGGCGCGCCGCAGTCCAAGGTGACCGTCAGCCGCACCCTCACCATCCCGCTCAAAGGCAACAAGCAAGAGATTGATTCGCTGGGCACACAGGAGGTTCCCTGCTCACTCTCGATCTTTTCGCAGTCCGGTTTGACGGCATGCTGGCAACTGCGCCGACATATAAATCAAAATACAATCCTGTGAAATTTTCTCAGAAGAAATCATTTCTTGATGATTCGGTAAACAACTGCCAGTGATGCAGGTCACGTTAAGGAATCTCAGACAAAGCTATCCTCTGAAAATCTCGCGCACTTTCCGAGGATCATATGTACAGTC
>Ga0182030_10023194_pt1 | contig 11497 bp, 6 predicted proteins | sample 812S3MmetaG_FD_121299 | JGI IMG/M metagenome (GOLD analysis project Ga0182030, IMG submission 121299) | Permafrost microbial communities from Stordalen Mire, Sweden - 812S3M metaG (Illumina Assembly) | ecosystem: Environmental > Terrestrial > Soil > Wetlands > Permafrost | place: Sweden...
GGTCCATTGTGGACCGGCAGCTCTCAAACAGTAGCGTCAGCCGAGCCAAGGTAAACGCCTTTGCCGATGGTGCCGTCAATGCCATCATCGACCAGCTCAAGCATGAGATCGTGTTGAGCTCTTCGAGCACCCCCCTTACTTCCGCAACCATTTACACACCTCTCAGTCCGACACCTCTCAGTCCGGCCGCCATGCTCCCGCAATTGACGGGCACGATCGGTATTACCGGGACGGCAGCCCTCAACCTTCTCAAGCTCAGCAACCCCGGCCAGCCGTTCTATACGGGGTCCGGAGGCACCATACCCGCCACTGCGGTCGCCGTCTCCTCGACGGTTCCATCTCTCAACGGGCGCTACGTCAGCCCCGCCCGCTGGAATAAGCATTACCTCCTCCCGCTTGCCGCCAATGCGACCGACTCCAGCCCGGATGTTCCCAAAACGTTCGTCCCTCCCTATTGGATCCTTGTCGCTCGCGACGGCTCAAATCCGACACCCACGGCGTTGAGTTCCAACCTGACTGCCTCGGTCAGCAGCACCTCCTCGGTCGTCGGCCGCTACGCCTTCGCCATCTATCACGAAGGCGGCCTTCTCGACGTAAACGCGGCCGGTTACCCGTCGACCACTGGTAGCAACCTCTCCGCTTACAAGCCCGCCCTCGCCTATGCGGATCTTACCCAGATCCCCGGCGGTCTCACCCCGGCGATGATCGATAACCTGGTCGCCTGGCGCAATTATGCATCCATTCCGGTCCCTGGCCCCTCATTTCTAAATCCTAACTTTTCTTCCGTGCCGGCATCGGGCAGCAATTACTTCAACCTCATCGTTTCAAATAGCGCCGGCTTCCTGACCGTCAGCGGCACCACCGAGTCCCAGAGCCAGACCGACCGCATGTTCACCAGCCGGCAGGAGCTGATCAAGTTCCTCCAAACCGGGCTCGGCTTGTCGGGCACAAGCCTCAACGTCCTCAACTATCTGGCAACCTTCACTCGCGACATCAACCAGCCTTCCTACGTGCGGCCCCAGTCCACGAACCCTTTAAGCAAGTTGGATTATAACCAAAGCGTCCCAAAAGTCTTGCAGCCCGCGAGCGGGGGAAATACCGCTTTCGGAAAGGATGACCAGGTAAATCCCAGCTTCCTCGGCGTCAGGGTCCAGCAGAACAAGACATTTCAACGGAATGACGGCACAATGGCAGTCGCAGGAGAGCCCTTGGTAAAGAAGCGTTTTGCCCTCAACCGGCTGGCGTGGCTTACTTACAAGGGACCCAGCGGCGGCGGAAACCGTAATCTCACCAACCCATCCCCCACGGGACCGGACGCGGATATCTGGAGTTTGGAATATACGTATGGGATACCGGCGAGCTTTCTACAGCAAGGTACAACTACAAATATCCAGGCCTATTTCGGTCTTACATGGGACGGTCAGCAGTGGAAATATAATGCCCATAATGGAACATCTGGCAGTGGTCCATCCGGCGCCATCATGAAGCTTGCGGACATCGCCAATCTCGGCGCCCCCCACGAGCCGGACTTTTTCGAGCTGCTCAAGGCAACGATCAATGTCGGCTCGCTGGGCAAGGCGCTTCTCCCCAGCCCCACATCCATGCCAGCGGACATTGGGGCACTTTATCCGCAGGAGCAGCCCTACAATTACAATTACTACGCGGAATCCTCCGTGGATTTCCAGGTGATCCAGATTGGGGCCAACATCATCAGTCAGTTTCAAACGTCAAACTACCCGCCAAGAATCGTTTTTGATGATGGCACAGGGCACACCGCTGTGCCCCCCACCTTTGTAGGAGTATCCAATCTTCCGTACTTGAGCAGCATCGTGACCGGCGTCCTTCAGGTCCAGCCCCCCAGTGTTATTCCCCGAAACGGGAAAAATAATTACCCTAGCACTAACAATCCTGGCAGCGGAACCGCCGGGGACTCGGGCTATCAGAACGGGGATCTGATTACCACGCCGGGCGTGGGGGCAATATTGCAGTTGCCGGTCATCTGGAATCCTCACGATCCCACAAGTTCCACGGGAGCGGCCGGCGCGGGGCCGACCCATTTTCGCGTCGTGGCCGACAGCGCGACACCCGATCAGGCAGACGGCGGGACACATAGTAAGTTTTTTGTTTATGCCGCGTCGATGCAAACAACAACGAGCGCCGGCGCCTCCCAATTTTCCTATGGGGCTGATCCAAGTAGCCCAGATGGATCATGGTATCGCGATCTATCCGGAGTCGGCGCGACTCTGGCGCAGGAAATCACGGCGCAGAATTCAGAGATTGACGTGACGCTCACGAGCGGCACTGCGCCCTGCTTTTCAGAACCCACCATGCTGGTGACACCGGGAACAATCACCGATAGCTGTAGCAACCAGTTTACAGTCGCAGTTGGCAACAGCGCATTGATAAGGCAGGCGCCAGAGAACAGCTTTACCGGCAATGGATTGCCGAGTTATTTCAAAGATACATACATCGGCAAGGACGCCAATGCGCCGTATGTCGGCATCTATCTCGGTGCATTTCCCCTGGCGTGGCTATGGGCATCGGGAACCAATAATGCGCCCCTCTCGGCGGCGCAGAGCGGTGCGTTTGTCGCACGAGAAACCACCGACGCCGGAGGCAGTGTGCACTCCTGCTATATGACCTACCGGATGCAATATCCTGATCCTACGAATACGAACAACTGGATTACCTACGACACGAAATACGGAAAGACATTCGATGGCCCGACTACGCTTAGAGTTGCTTTGACGAGTGGATCGAACACTCCTGAGAGTTTGATTTGTGGAAACGGATCTATCTCTTCATCCGGTGTTCCCGGGTCCGGTGGCTATTGGGCAATTGCGACGGACCCGCGCACGAGCCGCTTCGGCTTTCTATGGAATGGAACTGCTCCTTCTGGCAGTGGGGTCAATAGCCCATTCAGCGGCGTAACCGGCTATTATTCGTATCAGCCTCTTCCCGCTTATGAATATGACAATGGCTTGGTTGGCGGCTGGCTGGTAGGCGGCTCGCCAAGGACGACATGGATCACGCTTTCTATTCGTCCGGATAGGTGTCCGGGGTTCTTTTCAATGGCTGGCTGGCCATTCAGCAGCACCGGCGATCCAAAAAAAGTTAACAGCGACGGCACCACATCCGGGTGGATGGCTTGGGTTACAACCGACCCCAGTCCGGGGCAGGGCGGCTCTTTTCCGGGGCTCCATCCGGGTTATCTCTGTCAGAACAACGCCGACACGCAGTCTTATTACAAGCGGTTTACGGCTGATGGCCTTAACAAAAGCGGCGGTGGCGACGGCAACACGCAAACTCCGGAGTATTTTGCGGATCCCGATGGAATGGTGCGGCGCGGGATGGGAGCGTTCATCCCGCCAGGATCGACCGCCCGATATACTACCCCGTGCATCACCACAGTGGGGCTGCCGATGACACGAGCCTTTCCCTACGTCTCCACCACTCCTTCCACCCAAGACCTGGCGATTACGGATTACACGTCGCCCATGCAGACGACCAGTCAGGCGCAGAGTCGTCCCTATTTTCTTCACCGGCCTTTCCGCACCGTGGCCGAACTGGGGTATGTCTTTTCCGACACGCCGTGGAGGAATCTGGACTTTTCCACTGCCGAAAGCGGCGGCTCTGCGCTCCTGGATGTCTTCTGCATTAACGACACGAACGATCCGAACGGCCTTATCGCCGGCAAGGTGAACCTGAACACCCGGCAAGTTCCCGTTCTCAAGGCGATTTTGGCCGAGGCGTATCTTGACCCCACCCTGCTTTCGGGTGCCGCTGCCACCGCGCAAATCGACGCGGCCAGCACGGCGGGCCTCGTCGCACAGGCGCTGTTCAACCGGACATCAAACACAACCGACCCGAGCCTCGGTCCGTTAAGCAACGTGAGCGAATTGGTTGGAACGAGAACGGCAAACACCGCAAACACCGCGATCATCCATCCATCTGTCTCAGGGGTGGTCAAGACGCCGCTCTCGGCTGGGAGCGGTTTCTATGACGGGAAGATGTCCTACGCCGGGTTTAGTGATGGAGGGTGGGACACGTCCCTCCAAAGGCCGAAGCTCTCCTCTCCGGCAACGGATGTCTATTCCGCATATCAGAATTCCACTACTTTCTCCACGAACGGAAATTACAACGGGACGCAGGATACGATCTCTTACATCCAAAGGTTTCGCGAGGCGCCAATCCGGGCGCTGGCAGCCTCTGGCCAGACGCGGGTGTGGAACCTCCTGATCGACGTAGTGGCGCAGACCGGGCGCTACCCTGAATCCGCGGCTGACTTGAGTAAGTTCGTTGTCGAAGGCGAACAACACTACTGGGTCCATGTCGCGATCGATCGCTATACAGGCCAGATCATCGACAAACAAATCGAGGTCGTGAAAGAATGAAAAAACTGATGATTCTCCTCTGTGCGGCAATGATGCCATTGTCTTCCGGCGCACAGGCCGCCGCGGAATCTTCTCCAACCCCGCCAAATCCGCCGCTCCTGAAACCCGCGCTTGCCGGCGCGCAGTGGGTAGTGACCCGCAAGGCCGAAGCAAAACCGTCTTCATCGTCCGGCGGGGAAAAGCATAAAACAAGCAAAAGGAAGGAGGCCAAACCCAATCCCACCCGAACGGCGACGGCCAAGGTCGTCAAGGGCGAAAACTCGGCGTTCGAGGTAACGGTCAACGAAAACGGGTTCACCATGAGAACCTGGTATTTCGCGGGCCGCTGGATGAGCTCCATGGACGGCAAAACATGGACGGAGATTCCTCCCCGCGCGCAAACTTTCGACGCGCCGGATTATGCGCGCCAGGATTTTGCGGGCTTCGACTGGATTTCCGAAAAGAATTTTTCCGGGTCGCAAGAATTCGAGGGAAGCCCATGTTTTGAATTCAAAGACCGCGTGGTAACCCTGAGCCCCGCGGAGATTGATCTCATCAAATCGAACATTTCCAGGGATTTCACAGACGTGAGACTTTCGGCTGAAGGAATACCCCTAAGCACTCCCGGAGAGTCAACGGCAAACAAGAAGCACTTCGACATCGACGATTATAAGTCCGATGTCACAGCCTACATTAATAGAGACACCCGACTGCCTGTGGCGCTCGTCTATGAGACGCCGATGGCGAAAATTAGCCGGACCTATCGCTTTGAGGAAGGGGAACACCCAATTCTCACTCCGCTGGATGCAGGGGCTCAGACGGAAAATAAAGACCGGGCTGTTAATGAGTTAAACAAAGGGAGTATAAAATGAAACGGTTAGTGATCGTTTTTTTCGCCTCACTAACACTGGCGGCTGGTCTTCATGCCCAGACGGCGGCAGCCACCGCTTCACCCACACCCCCACTGCCTCCGTTGATCAAGCGGGCGCCCGACAAGACGCAATGGGTGATCACGTATAATCTGCAAGCGACGGGCGCCAATTCCGGCGGGGCCAAGGGGGCGACTGGAAAGCCGGCGCCCCCCCCGAAGAGAAGACTGGTCATCAAAAATCAGGATATGATTCTCGAAGAGACCCTCAACGAGAACGGTGTAACGATCGAGACCTGGCACATTCAGAGCGGCCTTACGGTAACCTCTGTGGGAGGGAAGAACTGGACACTCGCCCCTTCGAGTCAACCGGGTTTCGATACCGCCGGCTACTCCTCCCAGGACTTCGCTGGATTTGATTGGATCACCCAGCAAAACTTCACCGGAGAAATGGAAGTAAAAGGAAGGCGCTGCCTCGTTTTCCAGGGCAAGGTGGTGACCCCGGAGCATGCGGAACTGGAAGCGATCAAGTCCGATATAGGAAGGGACTTCACGTGGGTGGAACTCGATAAGAATGGCAAGCCAAAACCGATTACGCCGGAAATGCAGGCGCGCCAACGTGTCTTTAACATCGAAGACTACAAGAACCCAGTCGTTGCCTATATCGACGATGAGACGCGGCTGCCGATCGCGCTCGTTTACAAGACTCCGGCGGGAGTAGTGACGAGAACCTACGAATTTCAACCCGCCCCGACATTGCCAACCCTGCCGCCGGACGTGCAAGTATTGCTTAAAGGAAGTCTCCAACGCCAATGGCGTCTAAGTGTTGCGCACGCTCCGATCTAGAAGCCTTTCCGCGGCGTTTTCCGGCGCGATGTGCCGTAGCCCGAATTTAGTATTTGCAGCTTACCCAGATGAGATTTAATTGTCCCCATTGCGACCAGAAGTTTGATGCCAATGAAAAATGGACCGGGCGGGCCATAGATTGTCCGAGCTGCGCACAAACCTTTATTGCTCCGCAGGCGCATAAAGAACCTGCATCCGGGTCTGAGCGGAAGACTGCGTCGCGCCCTCTTTATCGCCCTCCGCTGCGACCTTGCTCTTATTACGACACGCCGGCCAAGAAAATCCGTGGCGGCTCCTGGAAACTCCTGCTGTTGCTTATTTTGCTTGCAGCAGGCGCCTTGGGCTACGCGACGTATCACTTTAACAAGTCGCCGCAACAGGTCTGCCAGCGGCTGATTGATTACATCGGGAACTTCAAAAAGCGGGCGCCCAACGTGGCCCCAACTCCAGCTTCGACACCTGCCGTTATTCCAATTCCCACTCCAACTCCAACTCCGACGCTCACGTCCGAGTCGTGGGCCACTCCAACGGCAACCCCCATTGACCCGCTCTCGTGGATTCTGGCGCACAAAGATTACTGGCCGAAGGAAGTCATCTTGCTAGAACCCACGGAATTCCCGCTCATTTACAATGGCGAGATAGCCGGTACTGCCAAGGTGCCCGCCGGCAGCATAGTCAAGGTGGTCGCTATCGAGTCTGAGTTTCTTACTGCCAGTTACACTGGTGGCACTCAGCGGATCGCGGCAACAGCAACGGATCTGCGCCAGCGCGCCGAGGTTGCGATGAAAAGAGCCGTGGTTGATTCCGCTGCGGCAGCTACGGCCAAGGCTGCAATGATGGCCGCCGCGACGGCGACTCCCGCGACATTCGTGGAAAGCCCAAGTGAACCTGCGGAGGTCGAAGATCTGATCGTGGCGTCCGGGACCGGCGTATTCATTCACCCCGGCTTGCTGCACGGCGAGGAGGACTTCAAACGGATGCGAACACAGAAAGGCCGTGAGCCCTGGAAATCGGGATGGGAGAAGCTGATCGCGAATAGTCACGCCTCGCTCGGCTATATACCACGGCCAGTCGAGAATGTGGTAAGAGGCAGAGACAGGTTGGCGACCGCACCCGAAAACTACAGCCTGCTATTCAACGACATCGCCGCCGCCTATGCTTGCGCGCTGAGGTGGCGCATCTCGGGCGACCGCCGCTACGCGGAGAAATCCATCGAGATCCTGAATGCGTGGTCTGCCACCCTCAAGACGCTGAGCGGCTCAACTGATGTCTGTCTGGCGGCAGGAATCTATGGATATGAGTTCGCCAATGCCGCTGAAATCATGCGTACCTATAAGGGCTGGAAGCCTGAGGATATGGCGCGTTTCCAGAAGATGATGCTCGACGTGTTCCTGCCTATCAATGAGAGATTTCTCGATAATCACAATGGCACACCGCTGGATCATTACTGGGCCAACTGGGATCTTTGCAACATGGCTTCGTTGATGGCCATCGGTGTTCTGTGTGACAAACGGAGTCTCTTTGATGAAGCCGTCGGTTACTTTAAACACGGCAAAGGCAACGGCGCCATTAGACAGGCGGTGAACTACATCCATCCCGACGGTCTTGGGCAATGGCAGGAAAGCGGGCGCGATCAAGGGCACACGACCATGGGTATCGGGATTATGGGCGCCATTTGCGAGATGGCGTGGAGGCAGGGCGACGATCTATATGGCTACGACAACAACCGCTTTCTTGCCGGCTGTGAGTATGTCGCAAAGTATAATCTGGGTGAAGATGTGCCATTTAAGCCTTACGCAAACGACAAGGGCACGCAAACCGTCATCAGCAGTACCGCAAGAGGGAATGTGCGTCCGGTCTGGGAACTGGTTTACAACCACTACGTAAGACGCAAAGGCTTGTCCGCTCCTTACACGACCAGGATGGCGGAGAAATCGAGACCGGAAGGTGGCGGGGGCGACTACGGGCCAAACAGCGGTGGATTCGACCAACTCGGCTTCGGGACATTAACCGCCACCCTGGACAAGAACACAGAGCAGAAAGACACATCCTGGCCGTTCGGGACTCCGCCCAAAGCCCAGTGATTTCCGGAACTCAAAATCAGAATATAACTCGATATCGACACGCGATAGACAAGCCCCGATTCCCATCGTTATGCGCCTTCCTGTTTTCCGCCGCTGGTTGCGCGGAAGTGCTCCACTGGACGCAGAATGCCGATGCGCTGAACATTGATCCCGTGCAAGAGGCGCCGGACAACGCGGCCCTGGTTTTCAAGATCATGCCTAAAGGCTGAGGCCTCTTATTTTCCGCACACGCTTTTGAGCCTCTCATATTCTCCAGCCGTGACTGGCAGGACGGAGCCATGGCGGAAAGGAAATGGAAACTCGAAGTTGGCGATCGGGGTGAATTGCCCGCGACTTAGATCGTGACTAATCCACGCCTTGTAGCCCTGGCCCTTGCTGTAAAAATCCAATAGCAGGCACCAGGTTCGCGGTTTGCCGGCAGCGCCAGGTTCCAGCAGGAAGCACTGCGGACCTTCATAGCCGGTGATCTTTGCGAGTGAAAAGCCCGGTACGTCTTGCCAATCTTTCATCAATTTGTCGCTGACCTCCATGCTGATCGCCTTGAACTTCTCATCCTTCGAGAAGCGGTAATACTTCTTGCCTTCGTGCACAATGTCCGTGTCGATGAGCGTATTCGCCTTCTCAATGTAAATGAATGGCTTGCCGAAAGTCTGAAAGTCCTGTGTTCGCGCGGCCCAAATCCGTTGCTTGCTAAAGTTGTCCCGGCCGGTTGTCGAAGCCCAGAATACGAGATAGTCCCCCTTATCCTCGTCATAAATCGCCTCGGGCGCCCAGGCGCAGCCGGCGTCATCCGGCGCAACCTGCGCCAGGCGCGGCCCCGACCAGTGAGTCAGGTCCTCAGACGTCCAGATAACGATCGCCTTGCTTCCCTCACGGACAGCCTGTTCCCAAGTGCAGCCACGGTTGATGGAAAGATCGGTCGCAATCAGGTAGAATCTCTTCCCATCATGCGAACGCAACAGAAACGGATCGCGCGCCCCCTGCTCGCCCACCGTGCTGATCAGGAGCGGCTCTCCACCATTGAGCGCCTCCCAGCGGTGGCCATCCTTGCTCAAAGCAAAGTAAATCTGCTCGGCCATTGGGCTTTGCTCGCCCCTGAAGGTCAAAAACAGGAATCCGCCATCGGCGGCATGCACGGCAGTAGAAGCACTCATAGTCAGTAGGAGGATCGGATCAGCAGTCGTTGCGTCGTCTTTTAGTTCTCGAATGGTATAACCGCGGTCACGTCGCTCCGAAGGAGCGCATCAAGTCTTACGGCGTGATGCAATCGAGCCAAGCAAATAGTGACCCTCATGATGAATAGCGAAAATATTCCCAGAGCAAATCACGAGCGCTAGTCGATGACGGAAAATTGTTGAGTGCGAGTCGGCGTCCGTTCAAGATTCAGCTCGCATACCATCTACTCCCTCCTCTTTGCTGCGTCTCAATCCTTCCCCAACTGCCGACTCCTACGATGAATCTCCCCGCAGAACCGAGTATCCCGGAAAAAACTGCGCCACAGCCGATCCTTGATGGCTACACGGCTGATCCTTCAATCCGAGTCTTTGGCGACACGTATTATATCTATCCCACCTCGGATAAGCAAAACTGGCTGACAACGGATTTTTCTGTCTGGTCGTCGAAGAACCTCATCGAATGGAAAAACCACGGCATGATCCTCGATGTCGCCCACGATTTAACCTGGGCTAATATCAAGGCTTGGGCGCCCGACTGCATCGAGCGCGATGGTAAATACTTCTTTTATTTTTGCGCTGACGGAAAGATTGGGGCCGCTACAGCCGACAAGCCGATCGGACCATTCAAAGATGCGCTTGGCAAGCCGCTGATTGAGCAAGGCGGGAAAGTCGATGTTTATACTATTGATCCGTGCGCGTTTATTGACGAAAATAAGCAAGCTTACCTCTACTATGGCAATGGCCGCTGTGCGCAGGTTGTTAAACTTAAACCAGACATGCTCGCAGTGGACGGCGATCCTGTTGACATTTATCTAAAGGATTTTCGCGAAGCTGTGTGGGTCTTTAAGCGGGCGGATAAATACTACTTCATGTGGTCAATTGACGACGCTTGCAGCCCGGACTACCGGGTCGGCTGGGGAATCTCCGACTCCCCTTTCGGACCAGTGAAACCGCCGGACAAGGATTTCATTGTACTACAAAAAAGTGGGATCGTAATTGGTACTGCCCACCATAGCGTGGTCAATATTCCCGGCACCGACCGCTGGTATGTGGCCTACCATCGGCATGCAATACCCGGCGGTAGCGGCTATCAGCGACAGGTCTGCCTCGTGCGAATGGAGTTCACTGCCCAAGGAGCTATCAAGCCCATGAATCCGATGACAACACCTTTTGAGCCGAGTGACATCGGCGAACCGATCATCGACGGCAAGGGTTCGCCCCATTAGGTCTCGATTTTCCACGAGTGGAAAGGGGCGAGCAAAAAGGCGCACAGACTGTATCCGGCTGAGCGGCCACGTCTAGTTTGCGGCGCCGGATTCTGAAATCATGGCGGCATGAACTCTTCAAAAGGTCGCTCGGGCCGTCGTCGTTGGACTTCTGAACAGCAGCAACGGTTCCTGGCCGATTTTCATCAAAGTGCAATGACCCAGCGGGACTTTGCCGCTCAGCAAAGTGTCGGGTTGTCCACGTTGGGCAAATGGTTGAGAGACGAAAGCAAAGCGACTTCGCCGCCAGTGAAGTTCCAGGAAGTGCGGTTGCCCAACCCATCCTCACGTTGGCTGGTTGAAGTCGTCAGCCCTCAAGGCTGGGTCGTGCGGCTTCAGAACGGTTTGGACGTGCAGATGTTGCCCAAACTATTGAAGGCGTTAAACGTGCTGTCGCCCGGGGCGACGGCGACGGAACTCGCGAAGGCAGCGCTAGGCGAGGAGGGCCAGAAGGCCTACGCCGCGATGACTCCGCTCCTGCGCATGGCCGATCCTGCGGAAATCGGAGCGGTGGCCGCATTTCTCGCGTCGTCGGACAGCAGCTTCATGACCGCCAGCGAGGTCGCCGTTGACGGCGGCCTGGCTCAACTCTGACGCGAAGATTCGTCTTAACAACTATAAATAAAAGGAGAAAACATATGAGCAGCAACAACGGACAAAAATTAGCGGGAAAAATTGCGGTGATCACAGGCGGAAGCAGCGGGATTGGCTTGGCCACAGCCAAGCGCTTCGTGGAAGAAGGTGCGCACGTCGTGATCACTGAGCGACGAGAGAAAGAGCTGAAGGAGGCCGCAGCCTTCATCAAGAGAAACGTTACGACGGTCGTGGGCGACGTGTCGCGCTTGGAAGATCTGGACCGGCTCTATGCCGTCGTGAAAGAGAAACA
>Ga0182030_10023196_pt1 | contig 11497 bp, 9 predicted proteins | sample 812S3MmetaG_FD_121299 | JGI IMG/M metagenome (GOLD analysis project Ga0182030, IMG submission 121299) | Permafrost microbial communities from Stordalen Mire, Sweden - 812S3M metaG (Illumina Assembly) | ecosystem: Environmental > Terrestrial > Soil > Wetlands > Permafrost | place: Sweden...
GGCAACACCGCGCTCCCCCGCCCGGCCCAGCACCCCCAACCCCCGCTCTGGGTAGGGGGAAACAGCCGCCGGGCCATGCGCAGGTCTGTCGACTTGGCCGACGGCTGGTGCCCGGTGCCGAACCCACGATCGCTTGTCGCCCGTCGTCACACCTCCCAACTCGAGACACCCGACGACCTCCGCATCCGGGTCGCCGAGCTGAAGGAGTACGCAGCCTCGGTTGGGCGGTCGGGCCCGTTCGAACTCCCCTTCATGGCCTTTGACGGCCTGCCCCGGGAGCGTTCCCAGGCGGCCACCGACAAGTTTCTTGCCGATATCGAGGTGCTTGCCGATGTCGGTGTCACGTACCTCGTAGCTGGGATGCATGCGGCAACGCGACGGGACTTCCTCGATGAGATCGAGCATCTGGGCAAGCACGTCATCCCGAGACTTGACGAGATCGGGGTGACGTCACCCCTCGAGTAGTTGGCCTCTGTTGTCGGGGTGGACCCAAGAGTCAGGATCGGGGCCGAGCCTTTCGTCCCGGTTGCAGGCCCCGAGTCGGTCCATGTCGTCGATGGAGAGCTCGAAGTCGAAGATGGAGAGGTTCTCCTTCATCCGCTCGAGCGACCCCGACTTCGGAATCACGACGATGCCCCGTTGCACGTGCCACCTGAGCACCACCTGGGCCTGGGTCTTCCCCACCCGCTCAGCAATGGAACCGATGGTGTCGTCTTTCGCCACGGAGCCCTGAGCCAGGGGCGACCAGGCCTCGGTGACGATTCCGTGGGCGCGGTCATAGTCGTGAAGCTCCACTTGGGAAAGGTACGGGTGACACTCGATCTGGTTGACGGCAGGAACGATTTCGGTCTCGTCATGAAGGCGACCGAGGTGGGCAGCCTGAAAGTTCGACACCCCGATGGCATCTACCCGACCTTCGGAGTAGATCCGCTCGAAAGCGCGCCAGGTGTCCACAACATCGTGCACCCTGGCGACCGGCCAGTGGATGAGATAGAGGCTGAGCCGATCGAGAGCCAGGTTGTCGAGCGTCTGGTCGAATGCCCGCAACGCGCCATCGAAGCTCAAGACGTTGCTACGGAGCTTGCTCGTCACGAAGACCTCGGTCGGGTCGAGCTCGGCTTGGGCGATGGCCTGGCCGACCTCCCGCTCGTTGCCGTACGCGCTTGCCGTGTCGATGTGCCGGTAGCCGACACGTAGGGAGGATGCCACCACGTCGACGACTCGATGGGGTTCGACCATGAGCGTCCCAAGTCCCAGTTGAGGAATGGAGACACCATTGTTGAGCAAGACGCGGGGAACGAGTGGCCCGGGCACGATCGGGCTCTAGGCGATCTGAGAGTCGAGGACCGCGCCCGGGAGCGCACCCGTGAGCTCTCCGTGGTCTTGGGTCACTACACCGTCGGCCAGGGTGTAGCGGTAGCCACCGGGCGGGCGTCGCAAACGTGAGGCCCCACCCGGGAGGTCATCGACGAATGCGTCGGTCTTCCAGGTCAACTCGTCAAGGGCGAACACTGTCAGGTCGGCTTGGAGGCCCTCGCGTACGAGGCCACGGCTGCGCAGGCCACACACCTCTGCTTGCTTGCCCGTCAGCTCGTGGACAGCTCGCTCTACGGACAGGTCTCCGCGGTCCCGGACATGCCGCGTCAACAGCAAGGTTGTGTCACCGGCCGCGCACATCATCTGGACATGGGCACCGGCATCTGAAGCCGAGATCAGTGTGTCCGGATCGACCAACAGATCGGCCACTGCCCCCTCATCCGAGTTGGCCACCCCTATGACCACGACACCAGGACGGAGGTCATTTTCGAGCACCCAGTCGGCCAGGACGTCGGACGGATGGCCGCCGCGCTCATGGGCCAGGTCGGCGAAGGTTTGGCCGAGCCATCGATTCAGCTCTGGTCGGGCGACCTCGATCAGGCGGACCCGATCGAGCGAGCGCGTGGGGAACAGCTGGCCGGTCACGGTGTCCCATTCGTGCCTGGCCGCAGCCCTCCAAGTCGGGTCACTGAGGAGTCGCCGTCGCTCGGCGTCGTCATCGGCGTTCGGGATACGGTGCCAGCTCTTCGGGAACTGGAGAAAAACGAACGAGGTCTGCCATCCGATCCGAAAGTCGACCGTGCGAGGCGACATCATGGGCCACACATCGATGCCCTCTGCCCGGAGCCTGCGGACGGTAGCCATCAAGCTCTTCGAATGCTCTGGTTGTCTCTCGGAATGGGCCAAGCCATTCCAGATGGAGGTCACACCTCTGCGGCCGCAGGCCCGGGCCAGCTCCTCCAGATCCTCCAAGCCGTGCTCACCGAGCAGGTCGGGGATGAACTCCACCAGGCGTCCGCCCCGGGCCCCGACGACGGCCAGGAGGGAGTCAAGCTCCTCCATGTCAGCCAGGCGACTGGGAACTGGACGCTGGTGCCTGTCGACATCCAGCCTCGACGTGGAGAACCCAAAGGCTCCGGCCGCCATGGACTCGTCAAGGACCCTGGCCATTCGTGCCCGCTCCTCTTCGGTGGCCGCTCGCTCCCATGAGTCCTCGCCCATGACGTACATGCGGAGAACCGAGTGGCCGAGAAGAGCGACAGCATGGACGGCCAGACCCTCTCCGTTGATCGAGCTTCGATAGTCAGGAAACGTCTCCCAGTTCCATGGGATTCCTTCGGCAAAGCTGGCCGTTGGCATGTCCTCTATGAAGCAGAAGACATCTGACACCGGCTCGACCGTATCCGCACGCACAGGTACGAGTGAGAGCGAGCAGTTCCCAGTGACTACCGTCGTCACCCCATGCTGGGGCATGGGATCACAGAATGGATCCCAGAACATCGAAGGGTCGAGATGGGTGTGCGAATCGATGAATCCCGGCGCTACGTAAGCTCCCGACGCGTCGATCGTCCTAGCGGAGCCCACGTTGAGGTTTCGCCCGAGTTCGGTGATGACGCCCTCCACCACTCGGACATCGGCCAGGCGGGAAGGTGCTCCTGTTCCGTCGATGACCATCCCATTGCGTATGACCAGCTCTTCGTTCACGACACTCCCCCCGATCAGTCACTGCAGGACATCCGTACGCCGCGCCATCACGCTATCGGGGCGGCGGTCCCGCAAGTCAATCATGGACAAGCAGTGTCACGTCGGGGACCCGAGAGCCATGGCGCGATGTGGACACTGACCGTCGGTTGTTCACTTCAGATAGCCGGCGAAGAGCCGTGCCGGATCGATCTCATCGGGTTGCCACCCTGTCACCGAGTGGGTACCGGTGAGGTCACAGACCTCGCGCTGAATCTCCACGAGGAGTGAGAGGCTGTAGGCGATCCGACCGGTGAGAACCGATGGGTCGCCCGAGCAGAGGGCAAGGGCGGCCTCCGCCATGGTCTCCAACGGTTCAGAGGTGGCCGGGTCGACCTCAGCAGTCGAGCGCGCGTTGTCAGTGGCCACGGCACCTTCAGGGGCCAGTGCGTTGACGGCAATGTGCCTCTCGTACAACTCCATGGCCGCTCCCGTCGTAAGCCGGTCGAGCATCGCTTTCGTGCCGCCATAGAGGCATTGGCCGGCGACGAGGGGATGCATTTGATACGGAGGGCCGAACTTTGGCGCCGCTCCCCGAGAGCTGATGTTGAGAATCCAGCCTGCCCCCTTCGCCACCATTCCCGGGATGGCCTGCATGGCCAGATCCCACCCGGCCCAGACATTGACCTCCAGTGCTTCCCGAAAGGTCTGGGCGGACATGGAGTCGAACTGGAGGTCGAAATGTCGAGCCGCTGCCGCGTTGTTCACGACAATGTCCACAGTGGTGCCGAACGCCGACTCTGCGGCGCGAAGGATCGCCGACCGGTCAGCCTCGGGGTCGCTGAGGTCAGCTGCCACAGCGACGACGGAGCCGCCTTGCTCCTCGATGATCTGCACGGTTTCCGTGAGTGACCCCGCGTATGGACCCGAATCGGCGACCAGTGTCCGACCAGTGACAACGACCATCGCCCCTTCGGCGGCCAGACGTTGAGCGATGGCCCGTCCGATGCCTCGGCTGGCACCGGTCACTACGGCAGTATGACCATCAAGCACTCGCCTGGCCGTCATCGGAACCCCCATTGCTCGTCTCGGCGCTCGCCTCTCACGTTGAGCGAGCATTTCGGGTAGACCAATTGTTATAGCCGTCACCAACGCTTCGAGGGGGAGAACCATGGAGTCCAAGCCGATCGTTGCGGCCCTCGGCGTTGAGCTGTCTGAGATAGACCTCCGGTCGCCTCTCGGGGACGACGATCGGGCCGAGCTCAGGCGGCTTTTCGCCACTCGTCATCTCTTGGTGTTCCCCCGCCAGGAGCTCGACTTCGAGGATCAGGTGCGCGCCGTCGCCGCCCTCGGACCGGTGCTCCCCGGCGGGCCGGAATGGGTCTCGAACGTTCGGGAGCATGGCCTAGTGCCGGAGGGACGACTTCTGTTCCACTCAGATTTCATCTTCACGCCCGAGCCCTGCCTCGGTCTGTCCCTCTATGCCACCGAGATCCCGGACGACGGGAGTCCGACCGTGTTCGCCAGCACGGTCCGGGCGGCGAGAGAACTCCCTCCCGACCTGAGAAGCAGGGTATCGGGCCGCTCAGCCCTCAACATCTTCGACCTGACAGACCAACGGGGCGACGTACGCTTTCACGAAGACGCCCTTGGGCCGGCCACCCCACTGTCGCCTCGGCATGCTCACCCGATACTCATGCGCCATCCGACAACTGGTCAGCAGGTGCTCACGGTGAACGAGATGCAGACCGACTACATCGTGGACATGGACCGTGAGGCGAGCGAGGCGACGCTTTCGTCCCTTCGGGATGTCCTCTATGCCCCTGACAACACCTACACCCATCGATGGGCGGTTGGCGATCTGGTTATCTGGGACAACATCGCTATCCAGCACGGACGGCCATCGCCTCCACGCCATGCGCCCAGAACTCTGAGGAGGGTGACCATGGCGAATCGCGACGTCTTCGACCTCGTCCCAGGGTTTACCGAGGCTCGGGCCGCACTTCGGAGGCCGACGGGAGCAACTCGACCCTCCGTTGCCGAGGGCCCTTAGAAGACCTCTGCGAAGAGGTCGAGCATGGCCTTCCAGGACCGCTCATCTGCCCGCCGGTCGTACTTGATGGCGGGGTTGCTGCCATCGGCCGCGGGATCGGTGAAGCTATGGACAGCCCCACCGTGCAGGTGCATCTGCCAGTCGACTCCGCCTTTCCGCATCTCTTCTTCGAAGGCGAGGCGTTGGTCAGGGGGGACGATCGGATCGTCGGCGCCGATGTTCACCAGCACCTTGCCCTTTATGCCTTTGGCGTCGTTGGGACGACTCGTCGAGAGCCCTGAATGGAAGCCCACCGTGGCCACCACATCTGTCCCTCCTCGGGCCATTTCGAGGACCAGAGTTCCACCGAAGCAGTAGCCGATGGTGGCCACTTTGGCGGGATCGGCGAACTCGTTGCCCACCAGCACCTCAAACCCTGCGTTCCCAATCGACCGGGCCAAGAGGGGATCGCTGCTCAGTTCAGTGAAACGAGGACCGACCTGCTCTGGATCGAGTTCTTCACCGTTCCCGTAGTAGTCCAGAGCGAAGGCCACGTAGCCGAGTTGCGCGAGCTTCCGAGCCACGTTCTTCGGATGATCGCTGAGGCCTCGGGCATCATGGGAGACAAGAACGGCTGGGCGCTCCCCCTCCAGTTCATCATCTACGGCGATCTGGCCTACGAGACGCAGATCGCCGTGGAAGTATTCGACGTCAGCAACATGCATGGGGAACCTCCGTATTGGCCGGTCACAATGAGCCGGGTTCGTAAGGGACGACCAGCATCGTAAGCCGACCAGACAGTCCGAGGCGGACGCAGGCCAGCAGGGGCGCAGTCAGAGTCGGGATGCCACTTCTTCTCGGAAGCGATCCAACTGGAGGCGGAGATCGTCGAGCTGGTCTGGCGCCGCTATGCGACCGTGGACGATGAGTCGTGTGGCCCCAGCATCGACGTAGCGGCGTGCCCAGGGCAGTGACCACTCGGACTCTGGGTCCGCGCTGGCCGGCCAGGCTGTCATCTCGATGGCGTCGGGATTTCGACCGTGACGGACCGCCTCCTTCCTCACCGTCTCCGCCTTGGCGGCGAACTCATCGGGGGCGATGGTGAAGGGGAACCATCCGTCGGCCAGTCTCCCGGCCCTTCTGACGGCCGGCTCGCTGTGACCACCCAGCAGAATCGGTACGGGCTTTTCCGGGCGTGGGTCCGAAAACACCCGATCGAAGTTGACGTGACGGCCGGTGAACGATGCCGGGCTCTCCGACCACAATGCGCGGAGCGCGCCGATGCACTCCTCCAGACGTTCGCCTCGTTTCTCGAAGGGAACGCCCACGGCCGCATACTCCTCTCGTTGCCATCCGATGCCAAGACCGAGCTCCACGCGTCCACCTGATAGCCGATCGATTGTCGCTACACGCTTGGCCAAGACGGCGGGCGAGTGCAGAGGTGCCACCATCATCGCCGTCCCCAATCGCAAGGTCGAAGAGGCACAGGCGAAAAAGGCGAGGAGCTCCAGAGGATCCGGCATCGGCGTCGATCCTGGCCGACCGGCCATTCGTCCGCTCGCCGAGTAGGGATATTGAGGATCGTAGGTTTCAGCCACCACCACGTGCTCCACCGTCCAAACCGACTCCGCACCACATTCCTCGAGTACGGCGGCGTACTCCTTCAGAAACTCGCCCGACGTGATGAGTCCGTCTACGAACGGTGCGATCACCCCAAACCTCATGCCAATCCCCTTCGGCTGCATTTGTGCATGGGTTGAACCTATCGATGCCTTTGGCCTGGCGCCATCCATACGGTCCCTCCTCCCTCGTGCGGCCGACGTGAAGCACCGATAGCCTCGGTCTCCATGGGTGCTCTTGACGGAAAAGTGGCGTTGATAACCGGAGCGGCACGAGGACAGGGCCGCAGCCATGCCGTGGCACTGGCTGCCGCAGGGGCGGACATCGTGGCCACGGATCTGTGCGGCCAGATGGACAGTGTGCCCTACCCCATGGCCACAGTCGAGGACTTGGAGGCCACGGCCAAAGAGGTGGTCTCGCTCGGCCGGCGTATCGTGACCGTGGAGGCCGACGTCCGCGACGCCCAGGCCATGGTCGATGCCACCCAGCACGGAGTCGACGAGCTCGGGAGACTGGACATCGTCGTGGCGAATGCCGGGATCACCACCGCCGGTTCTCCTGCCGTGGGGCGAGTGCAGGCCTTTCGAGATGTATTGGACGTCAACCTCACCGGCGCTTTTCTCACCGTCGAGGCCGCTCGCCCCCATCTCATTGCCGGGGGACGAGGGGGATCGATCGTGCTGACGAGCTCGCTCGCCGGGCTCCGGTCTCTCGGTGCCGGCAGTGGCTATACCGAATCCAAGCACGGCTTGGTTGGCTTGATGCGGTCGCTGGCCATCGAGTTGGCACCCCATCTCATCCGGGTCAATTCGGTCCATCCGACCACCGTCGCCACCCCGATGATCCTCAACGAGTACCTGTACAGGCAGTTTCGCCCCGACCTCGAACACCCGACGCTCGAAGAGGCAGAAGTCGGACTCTCCGCCTTGAACCTCATGCCTGTGCCTTACGTCGAGGCGAGTGACATCTCAAACGCCATCTTGTTCTTGGTGGCTGACACCGGTCGCTATGTGACCGGGGTGACGCTGCCCATCGATGCTGGGGCACTCCTCAAATAGATCAATGGCCCCCCTTGCCGCTTAGCCGCCGACGGAACCCTGAAGACTAAGCAGTCGGGCACTGGCCTCGTCGATGATCTCGGGTCGCTTGCAGAATGCGAACCGTACGAGCGAGCGGCCTGTCGCTTCATCGTCATAGAGGACAGACGCAGGAATGGCCACCACTCCGCACCGCTCTGGGAGCATTCGGCAAAAGGTCACGCCGTCCTCGTCGCTCAGCCGAGAGATGTCGGTCACGGCGAAGTAGGTGGAGGCTGGCGTGAAGACGTCGAAGCCGGCCTCTTCCAGACCTCCGCAGAGGCGGTCCCGGCGGGCAGCCAGATCAGCCGCGGTCATCGCGAAGAATTGGTCGGGCAGGCCCAGCCCGATAGCCACAGCAGGTTGGAATGGGGCACCGTTCACGTAGGTCATGAACTGTTTGGCGGTGCGTACCGCCGCCACCATAGGTGCCGGCCCGCAGGCCCAGCCGATCTTCCAGCCCGTAAACGAAAACGTCTTGCCGGCGCTCGAGACAGTCAGTGTCCTATCTGCCATCCCCGGCAACGACGCCAGCGGGATGTGTCGCCCTTCGAATACGAGGTGTTCGTAGACCTCATCGGTGACCACCAACACATCCTTCTCGACGCAGACGCGAGCGATGTCAGCCAGCTCCTCGGCACTGAACACCTTTCCGGTCGGATTGTGTGGCGAGTTCAACAACACCGCCCGAGTCCTTGGCGTGATGGTGTCCGAGAACTCCTCAAGATCGAACTCCCACAACGGAGGTCGGAGAGGCACCACTCGGCGGCGTGCTCCGGCCATGGCAATGGCAGGGGCATACGAGTCGAAATACGGCTCGAACATGACGACCTCGTCACCCGGATTGCACAGAGCGATCATGGCCGCGGTGATGGCCTCGGTCGCCCCCGCAGTCACCAGTACCTCGGAGTCGGGGTCGTAGTTCAAGCCATAGAAGTGCTCCTGATGATGGGCGATGGCCTGGCGCAGTTCCGGAATACCGGGCCCTGGCGGATATTGATTGTGCCCGTTCCGGATCGCCGAGATGGCGGCTTCGGCCATCACCGCAGGGCCATCCTGATCAGGGAAACCCTGCCCGAGGTTGATGGCGCCGGTCCGGGTGGCAAGCATGGACATCTCGGCGAAGATGGTGACGCCAAAACCTTGGAGCTTGGACGAGAGATAGGGATTCAGTGCCGGGTCGCGGCCCGGCTCGATGTCGACCCCCGCCATCGGAGCATCATAAGACCCAGCTGACACGTCCAGCAGCTGAGGGGCGGACGTAGTCAAGCCAGCGCCCGAGGGGCTGCGCTCACAGTGATCTGCACCTCACTGCGGAGATGGGAGAATCAGGGCATGGCCCTTCCGTACCGCTCGCGACCTGACTCGATCAGGTGTGGCCATGACCGGTCCTCATGTCGGCGCCTCTGGGAGCAGCAGGGCGCTCCCATGTCTTGCAGGTCCGGCTGTCATGTCATCTGAGGTTCCGGTCATCGGTGTCTCAGTGGGCCGAATCCCGTTCAATGGGCGGGTAATCGATGGCACGCAACGAGACTACGGGGACTGCATCGTCACCGCGGGAGGAGTACCGCTACTTCTCCCCGCACGGCCGGGGCTACCCATCGACGAGATCCTGTCCCACTTCGACGGACTCGTCTTCACCGGCGGCGGGGACGTCGACCCGGAGCGGTACGGCGCGGTCCCGGCTCCGGAGTCGGGGGGCATCGACGCCGATCGGGACGAGGCGGAGATCGTCCTGCTCGAGCGGGCAGTTGCGATCGGCATGCCCATCCTCGCCGTGTGCCGAGGGATCCAGGTCCTCAATGTGGCTCGGGGTGGCTCGCTCGTGCAGCACTTGCCGAACGTCACTTCGGAACCCCACCTCGTGATCGACCGGCGCAGCGAGGAGGTCCATACCGTCCGCATCGACCCACGCAGCGAGCTGTCACGCATTGTCGGCGTCGATGAGCTGGGCGTCAACACCCTGCACCATCAGGCCGTGGATCGAGTCGGGGCCGGGCTGAAGGCGGTAGCTTGGGCCGAGGACGGAACGATCGAGGCGCTGGAGGACGACACCCATCAGTTGATCGCCGTCCAGTGGCACCCCGAACAGCTGCCTCAGATCTTTGAGCAGGTCCGGCTCTTCGACTGGCTCCTCGACCGGGCGCGCTGCTCCCGAGACCACTGATTAGCTCCGGGCGCTCCGACCCGAAAAGGCCTGTCCGGCGCCCCTCAGGCCGGTGCCTGGACCGCTTGTTGCCCGGCGGAGGACTGCTCACGACCCTCGGCGAGCGTGCTGAGCAAGAACCGCGCCAAGGTCTCGAGCAGCAGGCGCCGGGAAGCTGCGCGACGATATTCATGACCCTCACCTGGTAGTTCGAGATACTCGACTTCCCGCTCGATGGCTCGGAGGGCGTCCACGACTTGGTGGGCTTCGTTGACCGGGACGTTGGTGTCGAGCGCACCGTGGACAACAAGGACTGGGACACGAACCCGATCGATCTGATGCAGCGGCGACAGGCTGGCGAGCAGCGCCTCGTCCTGGATCGGGTCGCCGTACTTGGTCACCGCAGCGCTGGCAATCCATGGCTCCGTGTCACGGAAGAAGGTCAAGAGATCGGACATGCCGCAGATGTCCACGCCGGCGGCGAACATGTCGGGGAACATGGTCAGAGCCATCAAGACGGCGTAGCCGCCGTACGATCGACCGCTCACCGCGATGCGCCGGCTGTCGGCTAGGCCCTGGTCCACGAGCCAGTCTGCGCAAGCGCCCACGTCAGCGATGGCATCCAGGCGCCCATATCGGTCATCGGCGTGGACGAACGCCCGGCCATATCCGGAGGATCCTCTGATATTTGGTGCCAGCACAGTGATGCCCGCCGCCACCAAGAGCTGATGCTGGGCGTTGAACACCGGCCGCTCTTGGCTCTCGGGTCCACCGTGGAGGCTGATCACCGCCGGACCGCTCGGGCCGCCTTCGAGCGGTTGATACAGCCAGCCGGAGATCCGAAGCCCGTCGTGGGACTCGAAGCTCTCTAGTGTCGGCGTCACCAGACACTGGTCGTCAGTCGACGATGGGGTGAGGGAGCGCCACCGTCCGCTGTCGAGCTCGAGTTCCCAGAGGCGGGACGCGCTGCGGGGGTCCTCGATGGCCAGCACTGCCCTGTGGGCATCGCGGGCGACCACTCCCCCGCTCACCACCGATCCTGGGAGGTCCTCATAGCGTCGGACGGACCCTGAGCTGGTATCGAGCAGTTCCAACTCACTCCTGCCCTTTACGTTCCAGGCCAGGAGAATGAGCTTTCCGCCGTCATCGGCGTCGGCGAACTCAAGTTCTGCGTCCTCTCGGAGAGCGATGGCACCCGCCGCCACCCGTTCGCCGTCGCCTCTCAACGGCACGGCGACAAGGGCTCGACGCGGTTGCCCGGCATCGGTCACCAGGTAGGCCAAGAGCGACGCGTGCTCACCCGCCGGCGGAGGGCGCAGGATGCCCAGTTCGGTCGACCCGGCGGCCGGGAAAGGGAGCACCTCATGGGTCAGGTCGCTCCAACGGTCGAGAATCCGACAGAATTGCGCTCCGCGAGTGCCGTCTCTCAAGAGGGCGAAGCGCCCATCAGGGGACAGGTCGAGGATGTCGACCAGCTCCCCCGAGACAATCAACTCCTCGTTCCCCGACTTCGGGTCCACCAACACGCATCGGTTCTCGCCCCGGGGCCCATTGTCTCGGATGGTCACCACGAGTCGGTGGCCTTTGCGGGCCCAGGGACCGAGGACGGCATGCTCGGGATTACCA
>Ga0182030_10023197_pt1 | contig 11497 bp, 11 predicted proteins | sample 812S3MmetaG_FD_121299 | JGI IMG/M metagenome (GOLD analysis project Ga0182030, IMG submission 121299) | Permafrost microbial communities from Stordalen Mire, Sweden - 812S3M metaG (Illumina Assembly) | ecosystem: Environmental > Terrestrial > Soil > Wetlands > Permafrost | place: Sweden...
TCGGCCTTGACCGCCCGACTAACCAGCCAAACAAAATACATATCCGGACAAAAGGAAAACATGGATATGAACTTGCCCAACCACAAAATGCCTTGACATCGGCCGGACTTCTCATGGAAGGCCAAGTCACTCATTAAGTGATTTGGCGATTTGGCATCCAAGAGCATTTCTGGCCTGAACAGCGTTTCTCAGAGCTATCTTTTCGCGCGTGAAATCAAGTCGAATCGCTGCTTTCATCAAGATGAGGTTGCTGTGCATCTCCACCCCGCAACGGCTGGCTTCAGAATAGTTTCGCTCCACTGGCGGAATGTGGTCGGAGTGTCAGCCGCGACCGCCAGAGAACTCGTGTTATCGATGCCTTCGTTTTTGGCCGTCATCATGTCCGCGAGGCCTTGAGCGAATGCCTCCGACATGCCGCGGCTAACCAGCCTGGTCTTGTAGGCCTCGATGGGAGTCCGCTCATAGCGAACGGCCCGGCCCAGAACACTGGAGAGGACTTCCGCCATCTCAATTGGAGAGATGTCTTCTGGACCGAGTACCGGCACGTCCGCCTGACCTGTCCACGTTGTGTCCATCAGGAGCTTTGCTGCTATCGTGGCGATATCAGAGGTAGCAACCAGAGGAACCTTGAGGGCAGGAAGCATTGGGAGAGAAAACACCCCCTTCTCCTGAATTGTCTGTGCCTGGCGTAGCAGGTTCTCCATGAAGGACGGCATCATGAGTGTGCGCTGTGCGACGCCGGTGCCCGCAAGCACATCATCCGCCTTGATGTTGGCGGTGACCAGACCCGCCTCTTTGTCCCAACCGCGCCCGATTCCACATACGGACACGACGCGCTTGACGGCGCATTTCGTGATGGCTTTCGCTGCAGGTTTTGTGAAGTCGGCATACGCCTCGTCTACCCTGTTCAGTGTCATGAACGGGTCTGGAGGAATCAGCCAGAAGAGCGCATCTGCGCCGCTTAGAGCCTTCTCGATGGTTGCAGCGTCGCCATGCGAGCCCTGTATGACCTCGATACGCTGGCGGATTTCCTGCGGGATGCGTGAGGCATCGCGTGCTACGACGCGCACGGGTTCGTCACCCTGAACAACGTGTTTCAGAACCTGATGGCCGATGTCTCCGGTGGGGGTGGTGATGACGATCATGACAAATTACCTTTCGTTGCGCTTATTCGGTTGTTCCCGTGTTACCGCCGGTTGCCAAGAAGTCGGAGTCTGTCCTCTGCGCACCTTGCTTCATGGCGAACACCAACCTCGGCTTACCGGAAGCCTCCCAACTTTCTGTGACCGTGGAAAGCGGGACGACTTTGGTAGGAAGGTGGAGCTTGCCTTGCGCGGCCAGTTCGAAGGGCTTCCGGATGCATTCAAGGAGCTTGGGCAACGGAACCGACTTGAGACCACTACCCATGATCTGGATGGCCGAGGAGCGTAACGCGGCGGCGGGAAACTCTACGGGTTCGCGGCTGGCTTCCCCAACCTGCACGAAGCGAACAGGGTGTGCGTCCTCGACTGCTTTGGCGACCGCGACAATGATGGTGCACGCGCTGCTACCCCAGAGGTAATCGACGACAACATCCAGCCCGTCGGCAAATGCGCCCGTAAGGGCTTGTTCAAAGTGCTCAACGCCTTGCCGGTTCTCAGGACGGAGATCGAAGGGGATCACAACATCGGCGCCGAGAGGACGCAGGGCTTCGAGTTCCTTCGCATTGCGACCTGTGACGATCACCTTTCTCGCTCCAAGTTGTTTCGCGACCTGAACGGCGACGAGCCCTGCAGTGCCGGTTGCACCATTGATGAGTACAGTCTCGCCAGCCTGGAAGCGGGCGCGCTCGACCAGCGCGGCAAAGCAGGACATGCCGGGGTTTGCTAAGGCGGCCGCGGCCACATCGTCGAGGTTGTCGGGCAATGTGATGATGCGGCGCGGGTCGATAAGAGTTTGCTCCGCCATCGCTCCGAAAGGATCTTCGGGCATGGCGAAGTACACTCGGCGGCCGTCGGCGAGGGCACCCACGCCGTCCACGCCGGGAACAAAGGGATAGTGGTTGTCCGCGCTATAGTGCGAGCCGGCGGCTCGGCCTTTCGTCAGATTGGTCAAAGCGGCGGCTGTGACGGTGATGACTTCGAGACCCTCACGCCCAACTGGACTTTGGAACTCGCCATAGCTGGGCTTCATACCAGGGGAGGTTATGATGGCTGCTTTCACAAGAGTGCTCCTCTATAAGTAGTCTAGGAACACCGTCTGTGCGACGCTTATCCGTGTATGCCAAAGAATGACCCAAGACTGCCAAAGGTTCTGAAAAGGATGGGCGTCGTTGCGTGGGAACTGCCACGAGCTGCGATCCGGCAGATGCCCGCCCATAGTCATCCTGAAGCGCAGTTGTGCGGTCTCGACCGAGGTCTTGCGATTCTGGAGACGGATGCGGGCGCGTGGACATGCCCGCCTGGGCGTTGCGTATGGATCCCTCCCAACATGGTGCATTCCTTGCGGTCGTTCGGCAAGATCAGTGGTTGGATGGTGCGTCTGGATGCAAGAGGAAAAGCGGACCTTCCTGTCGAGCCTGGCATTCTGGCTCTGTCTCCGCTGCTGAAAGAGATTGTCGTGCGGATGATGACCTGGGTGGATAGCCCGGAGGCGAATGCCGCCAGACGACGGCTGGTCGATGTACTGCACGACGAGATCTGTGCCGCGTCACAGATCACGCTGCACCTGCCGATCCCTCATGATCCGGCGCTGAAACGCATGGCGATGCGTATGGCAGAGAATTCTGAAGCCACGAGAGATCTCGCGGCGTTGGCTCGTGAGGTTGGTTTGTCGGAGCGCTCGCTGTTCCGGAACTTTCAAAAGGAAACCGGGCTGAGCCCAGGTCAGTGGCGTCGGCAGATGCAGGTGCTGCGCTCGCTCGAACTGCTGGCGAGGGGACGGTCGGTGACGGAGACCGCCTTTGAGGTTGGCTATGAGAGCGTCGGCGCGTTTATCCGGGCTTTCCGCGAAATAGTCGGAGTGACGCCAACTGTGTACGTCCGTGAGCAGCGAAGTCCTTAGCCACAGGACACGCGCGTGCCGTCGTTCGGCTATCACTTCCGAATGAGCGTTCACCCAAAAGGTTTTAATCCCGAGCCGTCTTGGTGCAAGACGGCTTCTTGGAAGCAATCCGCTCTAGACATTCTCAACTGACGAGAACAGGGCAAACCACATTTCCAGAACTGTGGCAGATGGAAACGCGGTTTGGCGATTTTGCATCAACCGAGAATCACGGCTGAAGATAAGGGCGTTTCGGGGACTAATGTTGTAGGAAGACAAGGGCTCAAATCATTGCTGCAGCGGCCCATGCGACGCTAAAGAGGTCCCAGTGCTCAAGACCCCGCGAAACTCACAATGCCCCTGTGGCTCCGGTAAGAAATACAAGAAGTGTCATGGAAGTGCGTCGGAGACACATGGAACCGAGTTCTTCGATACACCGGCGGGGCATCGGATCGTGGAAGAAGCAGCGAAAATGATGACCCCCGCTCCTCCCCCACGAATGGTCAGCCGACCGCAAATGCAGACTCTGGCCTTTGGTCAAAAGCTTCGCGCTGTCCGGGATACTATCTACTCTTGTCCTCCGGAAGGGACATTTCACGACTTCCAATTGAATTTTCTCCTCTGGACCCTTGGCGAGAAGTGGTTCGACGAGCAAATGCTTAAGCCTTCTGCAAATCGACACGTCGTTCTGAGATGGCGAGACGAACGCAATGAAGTGTTGGAAAGATACCGCGACCCTGCTGCGCCGCCGAATCAACCTGTGAAAGCACCGCTGACAGGGAACATGAAAGCGCTTGCGGTCCTCGCTGATGACATTTACCAACTGCAACAAGCTCTAAAGACGCCCAGAAAGATCATCGAACGTCTCCGCAATATGCGTGAGTTTCAAGGTGCCCGCTACGAGATCCTTGTCGCGAGTCTATTCGCGAGATGTGGATTCGACATCGAATTTGTTGACGCCAGAGGAAAGAAGAATCCGGAGTTTATTGCGACCAAAGCGGACGAGCGGGTCGCAGTCGAGGCGAAGAGCCGCCATCGTCCCGGAGTGTTGCACGAACGCGGGGAGTACGTAGCTGAGGCGGAGCCAACACAAGCACGGATTAGAGGGTTATTCCAAGAGGCACTCGAACAAGATCCGGGCGGACTTCCGTTTCTTGTTTTCATCGACGTGAATCTGCCGTTGACTCCGCAAACACCACCGCTTGAGCGCACATGGGTCAAGGAAGCGATGAAGTGCTTCGAGGAACGAAAGTCCGAAAAGCTACCTGAGTCGGACAGCAGTTTGATTCTCTCCAACATCGGGTGGCACTATCATCGCGATTCTGGCGTCCCGCCGCCCGAATTTGTCACGGTCAAACCGGAACAAGCGATATTTCCGCTTCGTTCGGAAACTTGGGGCCTGCTCGAAAGAGCCCTGGATGAATACGGCGTCATTGTAGATGAGGAGAACCCGCCAAAACAAAAACGCAAAACCGCTCCAGGCTGGTTTCACTACGGATATTTTGTAAAAGAGTCAAGTAACATTTTGCGTGCTGCTGGCGAAAGCTTCGCTAGAACGCCGGATGCGCGCAGGAAAGGCGATAGCTTGGGCGTAAGGTCCGGAGTCGAGGGTTTTGTCGTTTCTGTGATTCGGACGGAGAATCCTGATTTGCATGACTTTGACGTACTCGTAGTGGTGGAGGAGCGATTATGAGTGGGTGAAACTACACCGAGCCGGTGATCGCTCATGCACCATCGAGGCTCGATCAGTAACGTCGAGTCGGCATTGGGCATGGCATCCGTCGACTTGAGTGGGGGTATTGATCGCAGTCGCAACGGGGTTTACGGGGGAGTAATCCCGAGAATTGTGCGTATACGACGCTCAATGGTTAGATTGACCGATAGCACGAATTGAGATTAGACGACAACCTGAGTGGCGGCATAAATTGCAGGAGAAATGCGGCCAGGTCTCGCTTTGACATGGTGCTGATCCCGATGACCACGGCATTAAGCATGGGGGTATAGACTGCATCCATGCATGATCGAATCACCGATTTGGATGAACTTGCACTGAAGTGTCAGGACAAGAAAGCAAGTGCGCACCTCCGGGAAGCAATCGCCTGCTACCAGGCCGGTGCCATGCGTGCCGCGATCATATCGACATGGATAGCGGTCGCGTTCGATTTCATCGATAAGATTCAAATCCTCGAAGCCCAAGGCGACGCTCAGGCGAAGCAGTTCGCCGAGGAGTTTCGCAAGATTCGACAGAACTCCGATCTCAAGGGGGCATTGCTCTTTGAGAAACAGATTCTTGACAGGGCGCACAAGGACCTTCAATTAATTTCTGATTTGGAATATGCCGACCTGAGCAGGTTGTTCGAAGATCGGCACCGTTGCGCTCACCCTTCGATGATCACGGATGAGGAACTCTACCAGCCGACCGCGGAACAGGTACGCTACCTTATGAAGTCTGCTGTTGGCTCCATGCTTTCGCAGCCACCGACCAGCGGGAAGGCAGCATTGAATCAGCTAGAGGAGCAGGTTAGCGGGGAATACTTCCCAAACGACAAGATGAGTGCCCGCACCCAACTGGAAGCTGGACATTTGCGCAAACCGACAGCTTCGCTCGTACGTAACTTCGTCATCGTCCTGCTGAAAACCGCGACAGATCCGACCCAGAGTTCAATGACTAGAGCACGGGCTATTGCTGCGCTGAACGCTCTCAGAGAGATGCATCCGAACGAGTCCAACGCGGTTTTGACTGCGAAGCTATCTGACCGTCTTCGTCCTCACGCCATCAAGGATGAGCATCTTCGGATTGCTTTGGGGGCGTTGGCTCAGATCGACGACGCACCGGCCTATCTAGAAACGGATGTCCAAGACCGGATCTCGAATTTCGTCGCGGTGATTCCCGGCGAAGAATTCGCCAGCGTCGCCTCTGCCGCGATCAGAGTTGGGTTCACAAAGGAAGCTGCAATCGCGCGCACGGAGACAATGAAATACAAAGACTTCGTAGCAACTGTTGGTGCTGCCGCAGAACTTACCAATGAAAAGACTGTGCGGCAGCGAGCAATGAAGATTTACGCATCCTCCGGTTCGTTCGATCAGGCCAACGGCATCGCGCAATCCATCATCATGCCTATGACACAGGCCTTTGACCGCCAGGAGATCGAAGAAATCGTCCATGTGGGAATTCAAAACAGAGAGATTCGCTTCAGCCACGAATTTCCTAAAGTACTCGCGGCATTGAGGGTGAATAAAAACGTCGAGGCATCCTGGTGGGACCCGCTTTTGAAGGCGCAGGAAGAGGACGTCTTCCTCGATAATCTATTTTTCACGCCTCCCCCACTTGAAGCCGAGATGGCGATCCCAACCGACTTACAGGATGCCATTTGAGGAACGTGGGAAATTCTGGGGCCGTTCTTTGCAACAAGGCCACCTCGGTTGACTCAAATTTCCGCCAACACACTCGTCGAGCCAAGATTCGTACTGAAATGTTGGCATCGCGCAAGCTTTCCCGAAGCCGACGCAAGCGTGCTTGTCCGGATACTTGGGCGTTTCAGGGGACTGATTCGGCGAATTGCGCGAATCGGAGTCCCAGCGGGTTCATTGGACTGTTAGGGTCTGCCGACACTCCGAGACGAGCGCTCCTGCGGCGGAAGGCAATCTTATCGCGGTCAGCTCAGCAATAAAATCGGCGCAGTCCGGGCACATTGGGCCGCGAATTTAGAACTTTTGATTGGCGCGGATGTGCTCTTCGATATGCTCTGGGATTCTTGAGCTGCACTTCCTGAACAGCTGACTGAAAAATGGACGCAACGAAATCGGCGCGGACTCCGCTGGATTGTAAGTCCCGCTTGCGACAACCACATCGCTCAGACAGGTCTCGCCTGGAGACGTGGCAATGTAGTTAGGCGGCGGCGGGCAATTGAGCCTCCAACCCTTCACACCCTCAAGGCCAGCGATCCAATTAAACGGCGGCTGAATTCCAAGGCATTGTAAAAATTCACCATAGCCGCGGAGTCTCTGAATGAGGGTCCTAGCAATATCCAGGAAGTACAAATTCCTCTGCCCCGTTATCTGTAACACCGCGGTGTCGACGCACCAAAGCTCCCCGGTGTTGAAGGCGAAGGCGACGGAATTCGTTTCCGTCTCTCGCTTCAAATTGTTAATTGTTGCATAGGCTCCTATCCCGTCCTCCGCTCGCAAGTACTGGAGATTGCTCCAAAGCAGCGGCTGCAACGTCACTCCTGGTCCCCTCCCACATCTCAGAAGTTCATCGTGGCCCCACTCCTTGGATGTGGATTCACGCGGAACTAGGCGGAGCCACATTGCTGGACCACCTGAAAGGAAGACCTCAAAGTCGGGGCCCTCCGCGAACGGCATGATGTTCCAAAATACACCCAGGGGCTGATCGGAAGCGCGAAACCGCGCACTTCCATCTCGAGCCTCAGTTGCGATTAAGCCGCTGGGCTGTAAATTGCCTGGTCTTCCTTCCAGTTCTTTCTGAGCTCGGGTGGTGGAGGTCCCAGACTCGGCAATGGAGCGGAAGAAATGCCGATTCAGTTCCATAAGCTCCATTGTTTGCGCGTGCGGGAACATCCCCACTGCTACACCCGCATTTTGAAGCTTCCACATCCCTTTTCCGCGAATGTCGGGATTTGGGTCGAGTGTCCCAATGACAACGCGAGCAACTCTTCGGTCGATCAATCGATCAGCGCAAGGAATTTTCGAGTGGCTGCGCGTTGTGCACGGCTCTAACGTCGCGTACACCGTGCAACCAGATAGGGTTGCGTCTCTCAGCTTCTTCTCGAGCGCAATAAATTCCGCATGGCAACTTTTCACTTCCCCCCGATGCGCGGTCGCAAGAACTTGGCCATCCTTTACTACGACACAACCCACCATCGGATGCTCGCGCTTGTCCTCAGCTACGCTTTTTCGCGCCTCGTCAACGGCCATTCTTGCGAACCGATCATCGTCAACCGTCGGCAGGTGGGCCGGGATAATCCCAAGTTCCTTGATGAATGCCCGGAGCAGTCCCTTTCTGTACTTGATGTTTTCAACGTGCTCAGCCTGCATCTCGTCATCAGATTGTCGAGCGTGAGTGACTTTAGTCCCAAATTGGCTGGCATGCGTGGAGCGTTCGCCAAAGGCGCGCTTCACGATGTTTCGCGTTAGTAGCTCCCACCCGTAAACATCGGGATCGTCGTGGCGGAGTACTTCGACCTCTTCTTCTAGTTGAGCGCGTAGCAGGGGAGCGGCTTGCTCAGGGAGGAGCAGGTTTTGGTCGGCCATGGCGTTTGGCGGTTCCTTCGGTTTCGCATTCGTCGCAGCTGTTGGGATGAGTTCTAAGTTTGATCCTGGCTCTTTGCGTTCACCGTGTTCCGTACGAATTGTATGCCAGTATTCCCCCAAGACCGTCGGCGACGTGTCCAATTGTATGACAGTTCCGTTGACCCCCGGCCGAAGCAGAACTGATGTCCGGTCGGACACCCAAAGACTCATCTTGGACGAGTCAGAGCGTCTATAAACGCGCAGTGACTGCAGATGCGATCTTTCAACACCATATATTCTCAGACCTCGCTGCGACGGCTTACGCCGGTGCTCATGACTACGTCCACGGAAATTATCCCGCTCTTATAGACATCATCTCCGGTCTCCAGGGCGAGATGCCTTTAAATCCGGAGGATGTCCAAATTGACGAGAACGCCATGCTCTCTGCCGCGACAATGGCCCTTCTAGGATATGCACTGTCGCTCGATGCACACTTTCAGACGGGCTGCACAGAAGAACTTCAGCGAATCACTCTGAGCTTCGCAAAAGGTTGAAGCAATGATCCATACCGTGGCGACCGTCGGCGGGCCACTACATCCAACGCATTTGTGAAGTTTATAAATTCTTAGCAAGGCCCTCTCGGACGAGATGAACTGCATAGGCAACAATCCTCCTGGTTCAGAGGATATTGAGTTGGGTCCGCAATCGTTCCCGGATCATGCTCATGTATCTCTGTTGACTCCCCCGAATCATGAGGCCAAAGCAGGAATCATCTGGGTCATACTGCGCCATGCCTAAACCACAATGTCAGCCGATGAACCGTAAACATGTGCCTGAGATCATAAAGGCGTGGCTGGTTAGACCAACTTCCACCAGCGTTCCTCCACTGCTGGTGTGATGATGCTGTCTTCCTTGTAGATCACATCGAGGTATTCACGTCCTTCGACCGACTGCAGGAACTGGCCTTGAGCGACCCACTCTAGGGCCCTGTCCTCATCGTCTGCAGCTTCCCTAATACAGGAAGTTGCCCATTCGAAGTTTTTCGTATCGGACGCCCAGGCTCGAATGTCCTCGCGGTTGTTGGTCTCTGCCCATTCGACGATGCTCCGCATGATGATGTTGAGGCGAGCGAGCGCGAATGGATAAGAGCGCTTCCGGATCAGTGGGGGATAAAAACGCTCTCGCGGCCCGAAGAAGAATGTCGCGCCGATAGCCAGCACGATCAGCCAAAGCACGCACTCATCTTCGCTCAAGGACGATTGAGTCATCCTCTTGAAGTTTGCACCCATGACAGTTCCGATGAGGTCCGTCAGAAGCATCCGCACAGCGTGGCGATCCGCCAACCATTCTTTCGCCTGCACCGCATCTTGGTTCGGATAGATCAGACGCATCTGCTCATCGCCCGAAAGTCTGTATTCCGACCGGAAGTTTCGCGCTCCGGTATGGTCGTGGAAGATGTGGCCAAGTTCGTGAAACACGGTGAATTGCACCTGGAGGCTAAGAAGAGCTGTAATCAAAGCCCATATTGCCGCGGCATCCTTGGATATCCCGAGTAGGTTCCGCACCGCAGCCCGTCCGGCTAATGCAACAGCCGCCTTGTCGAAGTCTAGGAGCATCGATGACGTGATGCCCACGAAGTATTTGCCATCGACTGAGAACGTCATGCCGTTGCTTTGCGATGACTCGACGTAGTCGAAGAAGAGCGTAGCGGGACCGTTGGGCGGTTGAATCCTTTTTCCAAGAGCACCCAAGCGGCGGTTGATCACCTGACGAATTTCCTGAAGAACGTCCGCTTGATAGAAGTCTTTGAAATGGGCCTCTTCAAAGGCGACCAGGTCGCCTAAGCGACCTTTATCGATCTCTTGATGCGAGGCCGGCCTCGTTTTGAAGAACCCGTCGAAAAGCTCCTCCAATGAGACCTCGGACGGACTGTCGGGGGGTTGCGTGCTGCCGGAAATTGTCATATTCAGAGCTTACGGTAGGCCTTCCAACGTGGTGGGATGGTCGAGCCCGACAAGGCTGGTGCCCCGCTCGACGAATACTGAATGCCAAAGCGAAGAATCGACCGTTTTCCAGGAAACCCAACGGTTGAAACGCGCTCACAACCGACTCCCAATAGCCTGTCCGATGCGTACTTTTCGATACTTTTGGATGGCCATCCGTACTGTAAATTCAACAACAACATACGCGTTGCGATGGTCGCTCATAACCCAGAGGTCGGCAGTTCAAGACCGCCCCCCGCAATCACGCGAATTTGCTATCCATCGCCTTTCGAACACCCCTGATTTAGTCGGCGGTAATCGCGGAGTCACTCACTGACACGGATTACTAACCGCAAGTCGGCCAGTGTCCGCAGATCTGCGTCTGCATGATCTCAATCGGTAACAGGGCGATGCACGTTTCGAGGTTAGGCCGGTGCAGATCGGTCCTGAAAGCGTCCCGGTGTCTGTGTTCCCACCGCGGGTGCGCTCTGAAAAGGATTTCCTGGCGATATTGCCGACTCCCCCGCTCAATTCATGGTTTGGCGATTTGGCGCAAATTAGAGCGCATTTCGGGTGAATGTCTTTGCCTCCGTCGGGAATGTCGTCGCGCCGTAAACCTGCTAATGATCCTAATCGGTCGCTAGAAAGGTATAGCGGTCCGCGAGATAGGCTGCCCATGGGTCTTGCGGCATCTCCGCGATGAGGGGACCGAATGCCTGCTCAATGGTTCGAGCTATGAACCGGTCGTCATGGACCAGCATCTTTTCAAATACGGCGAAAGCATCCTCCCCAAATTGCTTCAGGGCCGGGGACGTCACCGCATGGAGACGCCGGTTTCCCGCTGGCGAGATGTGCAGGACACGCACGGACTGCGTTGCGGCCTCGCGGGCTTTTTCCATCTGGAAGGCCAGCATCTGCTGGCGCAGCAGCTGGTAGAAGGGCTCCCAGAAGAAGTCATCCAGTCTGAGGTTCAGGTCAACCCTGATTGGGCCGTCAGGCGCGAACATCAACTCGCGATAACGCTCGGCGCGCACTTCGTTCGAGCTACGCGTGGCACCTTCCCGGATCCTATTTAGGATCGGAGCACCATACTTCTCGGTGTACTTCCATTCAATCAGGAGCGTTTCGACTTGCCCTGCGTGCCGGAACCGGACGATGGCATCCGAACTGGTGGCGTTAGCCCCACGCGTACGCGACGAAGAACCTACGCCCTCGTTCAAATAATTTTCTTCGCCGATCCA
>Ga0182030_10023199_pt1 | contig 11496 bp, 7 predicted proteins | sample 812S3MmetaG_FD_121299 | JGI IMG/M metagenome (GOLD analysis project Ga0182030, IMG submission 121299) | Permafrost microbial communities from Stordalen Mire, Sweden - 812S3M metaG (Illumina Assembly) | ecosystem: Environmental > Terrestrial > Soil > Wetlands > Permafrost | place: Sweden...
CCAATTCTCGTTCGGCCTGGTCCTGTACCAGATGGCGTCGGGCAAGCGGGCCTTCGAGCGCCCCAGCGCAGCGGAGACCATGACGGCCATCATCCGCGAAGAGGCGGAGCCGCTGCCCGCCGGGGTGCCTCTGCCGCTGCGTTGGGTCATCGAACGGCTGCTGGCAAAAGATCCCGCCGAGCGCTACGACTCGACGCTGGACCTGTATCGCGAGTTGAAGAACATTCGCGACAAGCTCTCGCAATCTGCCAGCGCCGTTGTGGCGGCGCCGACCCCTGGTGCGGTGCGCAAACGGCGGCGCCTTCTGGTCCCCGCGGGTGCCCTCGTCTGCCTCGCCGCCGGAATCATTCTTACGCTGCTCCTGACGCCAGCGTCCGGTCCGGATCTGTCGCAATACAAGTTCACGCGGGTCGCACCGGGAGAAACCGAGGAACGCAGCCCGGCATGGTCGCCGGATGGAAACAGCATCGCTTATTCAGCCAGAGTTCATGGCGTCCAACAGATCTTTGTGCGCGGTGTCGGGTCGCATGAGGCCGCGCAGCTCACCAGATCGAGCGGGGATTGTCACCAACCGGTCTGGTCTCCCGACGGTGAGTCCATCTATTACCTCGCCAGCCATTCGGTGCTGCCCTTCCAGACAGATCACAACCTGTGGACCGTTCCCGCCTCGGGGGGCGCCGGGCAGTTAGTTCTGGAACACGTCGATGCAGCCGCCATTCACCCCGATGGCAAAACAGTGGCGTTTGCGCGCGATGGCAAGCTGTGGGTTGCCACTCTTCGCGGGGGACCGGCGAAGGAGTTCTGGCCGGGTCCTCTGGCGCCCACTGTGCCCGAAACGACCATGCGCTTCTCGCCTGGTGGCTCCTATCTCGCTTTTGACAACGGGACCGTTTGGCTTTTTTCCTATCCCTCCGGTAAGCCCCGAAAGCTCTACACAGGAACAGAAAACGGAAGTTATGGAGGTGTAGTGGGCTTAAGCTGGTTCCCGGACGGCCGCAGTCTGCTGGTGGCTCGCAATAGCGCGACCGATTCACTGATCCGGCTGGCTGTCGCGGATGGCAGCCGGCAAACGATCTATTCCACGGGCCCCACTCTATCGGGCCCATCGGTGTCGCCGGATGGCAGGAAGATTGTCTATTCGGCCGGGCACTACGAATGGAACGTTGTCGAAATCGGGCTCACCGACGGTGCCGTGCACACATTAATCGAGAACGGAGGAACCAACGTCTCACCGGACTGGGCGCCGTCGGGCACCCATTTTTTGTTCTCCACAAACGGCGCGGTCATGGATCAGGAGGTCTCCGGCAGCGAGTTCTCGCGCCGCCTAATCGACGCCAGCTACGACACGGGGTCGGCGCGCTGGTCGCCGGACGGGGCGCGGTTCGTCTTTGTCGATAACGGGGTGACAAACAAGCTGATGCTGGCGAACGCGTCCGGCGGCCATGCCACTGTGCTGGACCAGGCTGATCGCATGAGTGGACTAGCGTGGTCTCCTGACGGGCGGTGGATCTCGTACGGCCGCATGAACGCGGGCCAGTGGAAGCTGGCGAAGATCCGGGCTCTGCCGGGCGCCGCTCCCGTGACCCTGGCTGACGCAGAAGGCGCTGAGACCGCATGGTCGCCAACGGCGGACTGGATACTGTTTAGGGCGGGGAACGGTCTCGAGTTGATTTCACCCGACGGGAATTCGAGGCGGAAGCTCTCCTCCCGCCCGTTTATGTCCTTTGGTTTCTCGAAGGAGGGCGGCCAGGTCTATGGCATTTTCCACAATGCGTCCGGCAACGGCCCGGAGTGGCAGCTTTATGAGGTCAGCGTGACGACCAAAGGGGAAAAGCTTCTGGTGCCCGTGGATCTCCCGCCTTCAACCGCTTCCGTGGGTGAGTTGCGCATTTCTCCGGACGGGAAACGCGCTCTCACCTCAATCCCGAAGTTTCCTTATCAAATCTGGATGCTCGAGGGTTTCGAGCCGCCGCGCGCGAAAAACTGGTTCGCGGGGCTGGTGAAGCGCCGATGACAATGGGTCCCGAACTCCGGGCCCTGCGAGGCTCCCCAAACGATCCTCCACTGCGCAAGAGCGAGAGATCGATCGGAGAAGGGTGGTGGGTTACCCGGTAGTGACAACTTGACGTATCGTCGGCTATGGTGAGATTGGCCGGCCAAAGGGCCATCGTGAGACAGCATTCCGCGAACTGGCCGTCGAACACAGCCGGCTTCCCGCGACCGAAAGTGCAAGATCGGCTGGCGCAAGCCGACTTATCGGTCCTAATCTGCGGTCGATGAGTGCTTTGGCGATAAAGCATCATTCCTGAAATACTCTGGGACCCAGGGCGTTTTCGAAGACGAATCATCGCGACAACCCGGAGTCATGCTGCCCGGCTGGAGATTAGCGACGCTCGCCGGGACTACTGCCTGCGAATCATCCGTTGTTGGCCGGAGTGATATTCTGCGAACGGAACGATTATGTCCGATCTTTCTGCATTTGCCGAAAGCGTTTGGATCGTCGAAGGTCCGAGTGTCCGCGACATGGGTGTCATGTTCACCACCCGCATGACGGTTGTCAGGCTCTGCGATGGCTCACTTTGGGTGGATTCCCCTGTTTCTGTACCCTTTGAAACGCTCAAACGCATTACCGACTTGGGACTCGTGAAGTATCTGATTGCAGCGACACCCAGGCATGTCTGGCGCCTGTCAGTGTGGCACAGGCTGTTTCCTGGGGTGCAACTATGGGCGCCACGTCCCACCCCATTTACCTTGAAAAAAGGTTCCTTGCCCTTCGCCGGAATTCTGGGCGACGAGCCACTTGAAGCCTGGAAGAATGACTTTGACCAGCTCGCCTTCAAGGGCAACCCGCTCATCGAAGAGATTCTCTTCTTCCATAAACCATCGCACACAGTCATTCTGGATGATTTAATACAGGTCCACCGGATGATAGAGGACAGGCCGTTTCGGAATTCCTTGATCAGGCTGGGAGGTGTTGCCTACCCGCATGGAGGCGTGCCGTTGGACATCAAGCTAACCTTCATCCATCGAAACCTCGCGCGGCAATCGCTCAAAAAGCTCCTTTCCTGGGATTTCGATAGGTTAATCATCGCTCACGGCCCCTGCATCGAAAAAGATGCAAAGGCATTCGTGGAGAGGGCGTTCCGATGGCTCACGCTCTGAGGTTAACGGCCGTATCGTCACGGTCGTGCTTTTTCAGTTGAGAATCACGCGTCAGCCGTTTTGATTTGGGAGAAAACAATGCCGAAAAAACTCCTCCTCTTTGCGCCCTGCGCCTACAATCTGGCGGAGACGAGCCGGATGGTCGAGATCGCCAAAGGCATCGAGCGCCATCCAGCAGCCAGCAAGGGCTTCGATATTCATTTCATCTCCGACGGCGGCGACTTCGAGCGCATGATCGAAAAGCACGGTTTTGCCTTGACGCGGATGGAGCCCCGCCTCACGAACGAAAAGATCGAGTTCATCGCCAAAGTCGACCGTGGCGAGAACTTTGCACCCGCCTTCACTGATGCGGAACTGATCCAGCGCGTCGAGAACGAGTCGGCCTGTCTCAAGCAGCTTAAGCCTGCCGCTGTGGTCACAGGCTCTTACGTTACCATCCCGGTCACTTGCCGCATCCTCGGGACACCCCTCGTCTGGGTCGTGCAATCGACATGGCTGCCCGACTTCTTTTGCCACGGCGCAGGCATGACGGATCACCTCCGGCCCGCTCCTTTGAAAGCGGTCACAGACTGGTCCGTGCTGCAGTTCATCAACTTTTGGATCAGATACGGGTTTCTCAACCCGATCAATCGTACAGCTAAGCACTTTGGGGTTCCGGGCTATAACTCGATCTTTGAGTTTTGGCGCGGCGACATCACCCTCGTTGCGGAGCCCCCCGAGTTTTCCGGTGCGAAGCTGCCACCCGAACACACTTTCATCGGGCCACTCATTCCGCAGGATGAATTCGCCCTGCCCAAGGAGATCGCCGCCATTCCGAGAGACAAACCGCTGATCTACTTTGCCATGGGAAGCTCCGGCACACCCGGGATCGTCGCTAAAATCGTGGAGAGCTTCGAAGGCAGGCCCTATTGCGTGATCGCTCCGGTGAAGTTTCTGCTTGAGCAAGTTTCCGGAGTCCGCATCCCGGCGAATGTTCTCGTCACCGACTGGGTCCCGGCCCTGCAAGTCAATAAGCTGGCCGATCTCGCTGTGATCCATGGAGGGATCGGCACCGTTATGGTAGCCGCGTTAGCGGGCAAGCCCGTGGTCGGCGTAGGAATGCAGATGGAGCAGGTCGCAAACCTGGCATGTCTCGAGAGGCTTGGATTTGCAATACGCGTCGGAAAATCACCCGACCCCTCCGCGAAGGTTCAAAGCGCCATTCAGAAGCTCATGCATGATGAAACTGCAAGGGTAAAGGCAACTGCCTTCGCCAGAACCATCGCGCATTGGGACGGGCCAAGGACCGCGGCTGAGACCTTGCTCGAACGCTATGGTGGTTCCGCATGATGTTCCTTTTTGGGATTTGTACTGGGAGTCGGCAAGGCTTCGCTGATCGGCTCGCGCAGAATACTCGGCTGACGCCAACAGGGCAAAGCGCTCATCCAGCTTCAGATCGGGTCATCCCAGGCGGATAAGTAATGTGAAACGCGGTTGCGTCTTGGAATCTCTACCGTTCGCATGAGCGTACAGTCGCAAAGTCGGGCCAATGACCGAACCGTGTGCAGAAAAGGCGTTCCACCGGCGGCATGATTCAGGCCAGTTATGCGCGGATTAACACCGGATCCACGGGGGCCGCTAGTGGCTGTCGGCGAGCTGCGCTTGTTGCTTGGACCTCTCGACAACCTCTTCCACTTCGCGCTGGTATTGGGCTAGCAGGCCGGGCGTGGTGGCTTCAAAGCGCATCACCAGCACGGGGAGAATCCGGGGACGGGAGAATCCGGGGACGGACGGAACGTATTCGACACCTGACGGGAGAATCCGGGGACGGACGGAACGTATTCGACACCTGGCCACGGATTAGTCCCGGTAAGTCCCTGTCACGTCAACAGGAGACGAGTCTTCTGTGGCCCGAAGGCGCAATGACTGAGGCGATTGCGCGTTTCGACCGGATTAGGAACGAGAAACGCGCCAGGGTCTCGCGATCATCGCGAGATTGATTTCGGGGCACGGTGATCAGCGAACGCATCGCCGGGGCGGTCAAGAACAGCGCGAGCATCAGAATCCAGTTTTGGCTTTTCGGCAACATTATGCGTTCAACCTCCGCCAGCGACGTGACTTCCGGCGGGCCGAAGTCGTTGTTTTCGAAGGGTTGATCGCGGCAAGGTTATGCATTCAAACGGCAGCTTTATGAGTCCTGTCGCAGACGTCGTCGTCGTCCGACGAGACGACGACGACGGTGATCGTGGTGATGGTGTATGACTGAACCCCATGAACTTTCCGCAGCGGCAAGCTTAAGGGGTCATTGTGGTGGCGTCCGACACCGTGGTGGCGAAGAGTTTCGAGGAGGCGGGTTCCAGGAGGATGTCCACTCTTGAGCCGATAAGATGGTCATGCGCCACTTCTCTTACGGGGGCTCGACCCGAATTGCCTTGACATTCTACATATCTTGCAGTAAAAGGTATTTGAGGTCTTAAAATATCACATGCAAGCCGCATCCAGCCTGCTGCAGGGGACGCTTGACCTGCTGATCCTCAAAATCGTGGCCCTCGGCCCGATTCACGGCTACGGAATCGCCCATCGCATTCAACAAATCTCGCGCGAGGCCCTCGCCGTGCAGCAGGGGTCGCTCTACCCGGCGCTCTACCGACTGGAGGAGCGCGGCTATCTGCAAGCTCAGTGGCGGGAAACCGAACAGGGCCGCATGGCCAAGTTCTACACTGTCACCAAGAAAGGCGCGCGCCAGCTCGAAGCCGAGCGCGCCCAGTGGGAACGCGTGGCCGGCGCGATCCAACTGATCCTGCAACAAGCCGAGTAAGGAGGAGCGCGCCATGCACTGGCTGCGACCGTTGTTCCGGCGTTCTGCCGTCGAGCGCGAAATGGATGCCGAGCTTCGGTTTCATTTTGAACAGCTCATCGAAAGCCTGATGGCCCAGGGCGCCACCCGCGGCCAGGCGATCCGCCAGGCCCGCATCCAATTCGGCGGCATGGGCCAGGTCAAAGATGACGCCCGCGAAGCCCGCCTGGCCGGCCGCCTGGAGCGTATCGCGCGCGGCTTACGCATGGCCGCGCGTTCGCTGGCCCGCAGCCCCGGTTTCACCGCGGTCGCGGTGACCACGCTCGCGCTCGGAATCGGCGCCAATACCCTGATCTTTTCGGCGCTCGATCAAGCCATCCTCCGCAACCTCCCCGTTCAAGACCCCGCTCGCCTAGTGGCCTTCCGCAGCCTGGGCACGAACCCCGGCATGGACCGCAATAGCGGACGCAAGATGTCGTTCTCCTATCCCAAGTACCTGGATTTCCGCGAACGCGCGGAGGTCTTCGCTGGCGTGCTGGCCCGCTACTCCACCGACGGCAGCCTGCTCTACAACGGAGCGACGGAAATGATCGATGTCGAACTCGTCAGCGGCAACTACTTCGACGTCCTGGGCGTCAAGCCCGCCGGGGGCAGACTGTTCACACCGGATGACGATGGCAACCCGATGGACCATCCGGTCGCCGTGCTGAGCTACTCGTACTGGCAGCGGCGATTCGGCGGCGATCGTGGAATGGTGGGGCGGAAGGTCACCATCAACGGCATGGCGATGACCGTGATCGGCGTTTCCGCTCAGGGATTCCAGGACGTCGAACGCGGTCAGAGCGAGGACGTGCGTGTGCCGCTGGCCATGAAAGACCTGTTCACGCCGATGTGGCCGGGAGGGTTCAAAAACCGCTTCTGGGCCTGGCTGAACATCATCGCCCGCGTGAAACCGGGGATCTCGCGCGAGCAGGCCGAGGCCGGCGCGAACGTACTTTATCACCAGATTCTCGAAGATGAATCCAAGAACTTACCGAAAGGCGCCGAGAATCTGCGCGACGAATTCCTCAAACGGCGCCTGGATCTGCTGCCGGCCGGCGGCGGCATATCGACCAATGGCCAGGACAGCAGCGCGCCCTTCCTGATCGAGCTGAGCGCGATGGCGGGGATCGTGCTACTGATCGCCTGCGTGAATCTCGCCGGCCTGCTGATGGCGCGCACGGCGGCGCGGCAACGGGAGCTGGCCATCCGCATGGCGCTGGGCGCCGGCCGCTTCGGCGTGGTGCGGCTGCTGCTGGGCGAGAATCTACTGCTCGCGGCGGCGGGCGGCACGCTGGCGGTGCTGCTGGCGGCCGCCCTCGGCAAACCGGCCATGGTGCTTTTGCTCTCCGAAGATGCTCCCAGCCTCTATTCCACGACGCCCGACCTGCGTATTTTGCTTTTCGCGCTGGGCGCCACTCTGTTGACTGCCGTGGCTATGTCTCTCGCGCCCGCTTTTGAGGCGCGCCGGACGCAATTGGCCGATATTCTGAAATCCGAAACCGGAGCTTCCGTGGGGCGCGCCCAGGTACGCTTTCGCAAAGCGCTGGTGATCGCCCAGGTCGCGTTCTGTGTCTGGCTGCTGATGACCGCAGGCCTGTTCGCGCGCACGCTGGCAAATTTAAGAGCCGTGGATCTGGGCTTCGAACGGCGAAATCTTATCACTTTCGGTATCGACCCCACGATCATTGGGTTGAAGCCCGCCGATTCCATCGCGGTCTGCCGCCGCATCGAATCGACTGTCGCGGCCATACCGGGAGTGAATTCAGTCTCGTTCTCAAATTTCGGCGTGCTTAAGAGCGGCATGAATATTCAGCAAATCAAGGTGCCCGGCTACGTGCCGCCGCGCCCCGGCGATGCCATGGCCGGCGAGTTGTCCGTGACGCCGGGCCATGTGCGGGCAGCCGGGTTGCATCTCCTGGCCGGCCGCGAGTTCGCAGACTCGGATCTGGGCGCCATTAAGACTGCGATCGTGAACCAATCCTTCGTCAAGCGGTTCTTCCACGGTGAGAACCCGGTGGGAAGAAAGATGAACGATGTCGGCGCTGGCCTCGACAACTTGGAAGTAATTGGCGTGGTCCGCGACCAGAAGTTCTGGGGCCAGCGTGATGAAGCCCAGCCAGCATTCTACATTCCCAACGAGTTTCCCGCGGCGGTCTCGTTCTACGTGCGCACCACACTCCCGCCCGAGAACCTCCTGGACACTATACGCAAGGGTGCGGAGCGCCAAGCCGCCGGCATCCCGGTGACGAGGCTGGGCACGGTGGAGAAAGCGCTGGATCTCAACCTCAGCGCCGAGAAGCAGATGATGCGCCTGGCCGGCCTGTTTGGCCTGCTGGCCACCCTGCTGGCCGCGATTGGCCTCTATGGCGTGATTGCGTACACGGTCGCGCGGCGCACGCGCGAGATCGGCATCCGCATGGCGCTCGGCGCCGGCCGCGCAGCGGTGGTGCGCATGTTCCTGCGCGATGTGGCGATCATCATCGCCGCCGGCCTCGCCATCGGCGTTCCCACCGGATTCGGCATGGCTCATTTCGTGCGCGAGCAGTTGTACAACGTGAAGGCAGGCGACCCATGGGCGCTAGGCGGCGCCGCCATTGCCATCGGCGCGATCACGCTCGTCGCTGGCCTGCTGCCCGCCAGAAAAGCCACGAAAATCGATCCGGCGGCGGCGCTGCGGTGGGATTGATTCATTCCAATCCCACCGAGGGAATTGTCGATTGACAAACGCATCACTGCGGCCAAGGGGACCGGATCGAGTTGGAGGTCTTCGGCGCAGCGGTCTTACATGCGTTGGTAGGCCTGCCATTCCGCTCGATCAGTCGCCGGAGATTACGGCACGCGTCCGGCAACTTGTGACGCACAAGCCTTCGATGTGACGCGCACGAGATTGGCAAGCTAACCGCGCCGGCGCTCCCCAGAGCGTTTCAGGCCAGTTGCTCGTTAGTCCGCTGGTCCTTAGGTGGCCGAGGGGTCGTTCTTGGGCGCCATGCTTGCCGCGATAGGGTGGTTGCCGAGTCGGTGATGATCAAACTGGAGCTGCCGATAAGCGCACTTCCCACAGCTAGGGCGTGTTGCGGTAAAGTGACGTGCAGTAGCCCCGGTCCTGTGGCGTGGTTCGTCGCACGGGCCCGACAATGTCATAACTTTCAACGGAAGGAGCTACCTTCTTGGAACAGCATTTCATCATCGAGATCAATGCGACACGCAATGGCGTCTCATTGCTTCCGCCCGAGCGACGACGCGAAGAGGCACGGCGGAACGTAAAGCTGTATTTGGTTCCGGCGGATGCGTCTCAGACAGTCTCTGATCGAATGATTCCGGACTACCTCGTCTCAGAATCGATGATAGACCGGTACCTTGAAATCGCTCCCCCCGTCCTCGCAATCATTCCTGAATTCCAGGAAATCATAAAGGAAATCGAACGCACATATGTGCGCGGAGATCTGTTTTCAGCGCTTTCTGCGGCATGTGTATCCATGGAGCGCTTATTGAACTTGACAAGGATCAGGCTTCACAAGCACCATTCGAAAATCAAGAGCCTCTGGGGAAAAGGGCCGATAGACGAATGGCGCAAAAACATCGATGCTCTACGGCAGTGGGGGTATTTGGAGCAAGCTTTCGCCGCCGAACTGCAGTGCATCTTCAAAGACGTTCGTTGCAAATACCTGCATTCGGCGCCCGTAGCCGATCTGAGGCGGGATGCCTTGCGCAGTGTGAACGCCGCATATCGTCTTCTCACTATCTTTCTTGGATTTCCGGCTGACATCTTTCGATTAACAGACTGCATCGAATGCACAAACACTTCGGATCCTCGCTTTGTCGAGTTTTATCTCCCGGAACTTCATCCGGTGTCGCCATAGCGCAGCTGGGGTCTGCGAAGAGAGTCTGATTTGAGAATCCTGAGCGTCAAGCAATGGCACGGCCTTGGATTGAACGCCGCGTTGGCGCGTGTTGCGATAGTCCTCCGCGGAACCATCACGGCCAATCCGGAACTTTTCCTGCCGGTTGCTTGCCTCTTTGTATGGCAGGTCACGGCGGTCGCGGCGAAGCCGGCCGCATTCGGGTTCGCCCTCTTGTTGACTCTGCTCCTGCTCATTTACGGCTATCGCGTGCTTGGAAGAACCGAATGGCTGCGCCGCCTAGGCTGGGTGCCACCCCGTCAAGGATTCTGGTTTTACAGCCTAATCGCCGGCGGTGCGGCTGCCGCTAGCGTCTGGTGGATAGCCCGGACCTTCCATCAGTCCTTGGGAGGTGTTCCTCCCCCGCAGCGGCTCCTGCTGGCCAGTTTCTCGGGTCCAATGATTGAGGAGGTGCTTTTCCGCGGTCTCCTCTTCTGGCTGATCTTCGAGCTTTTGAAACGCAGAGGCGTGCCGCAGTCGGCAGCGGCCGGCGCGGCAGTCTGTCTCACGGCAATTGCCTTCGCGTTCTCCCACAATGACAGGCATGGCCTCCGCCTCTGCGCCACAATCCTGACCGGCCTTGCGTTTGGTTGGATGCGAGTGCGGTCCGGCTCTACGGCTGCAGCAACGCTGATGCACGCCACCTATAACCTTGTGCTTTCGTTGATCGCGGCGCTTCCAAGTGCATGATCAGAGCACCCGATGAAGTTCAATCGGTAGCGGCCTCGCCCGCTCGCACACGGCCGTTTTCCGAAAGCTCCGCTGTCTGATTGTTGTCATTCGCCTTTTCCTCTCCAGCGCGATATGTTCGCCGAAACTGGCACGATCCGCGATGGCGCAGGTCCTTTCCGCAAGGGCACCTGTGATCGATCTGCCGCCAAAACACCACCATTTTCCTGAACCAGTTGTCACCGGTGCTCGTGGAGAGTCCGAGTGCGTCGCACGCTTCCCGAATTGTTTTGCCTTCGACAAAAACGAGGCGGTGGAATTCCGGTTTCTTCAACTGGGTCGGGTGGTTAATGCCACCCCGGAAGCTGCGGTCTATGACGAAGCTTCGTTGGCACTTCGGGTTTACGCAACGCCAGCCTCTTGTGCCCGAACTGTTGCGTCCCCGGCTTTGGGTTCTTCCCCCGCAAAAGATGCATGCCGGATTGAATGGCGCAGCCGCGACGCGATTCCTCGCGAAGAGAAGGTCGAACAGCGCGTTCAAAAGATGCTCATGGCACTCTTGGGGATCGCGCGCCCAGACGATCAGAGTGCCTTGCGCGTCAGGGGCCGTTACCGGAAACTTCCGGGCGCCCTTGTACCGCCGGTTCAGGCAATGGACAAGCGAAATTGCCATCTGCGGATTAATTTCAAGATTGAAGTAGCTCACGGCGGGTTCTCCGTCCTCGCACAGCACCGAGTCGCTTTCGACCGCCAGAGGCCCGAACAATGTTCAGCGCGGTGGCTGCAGGCTCGGCCGGCCTACTGCCACCGTCGTCGCACCGGCTCAGAACTTTTGTGCGAGCCGCTCTTCCAGGAATCCGCCCAGCTTCGCCGTGGCTTTGAATTGCGGGATCGGGTCGAGTTCCTTGAAGGCCGAGGTGAATGCGTTGGACAGGCTCCACAGGGTCC
>Ga0182030_10023200_pt1 | contig 11496 bp, 8 predicted proteins | sample 812S3MmetaG_FD_121299 | JGI IMG/M metagenome (GOLD analysis project Ga0182030, IMG submission 121299) | Permafrost microbial communities from Stordalen Mire, Sweden - 812S3M metaG (Illumina Assembly) | ecosystem: Environmental > Terrestrial > Soil > Wetlands > Permafrost | place: Sweden...
GAGCGCGTCTGCGCGGTCGACCGGTCGTTCCAGTCCTTTGAGGCGCATGGCGGCCGCGGCCAGGACAGCTTCCTGCGCGTCGTGCGCAAGCCGCCGCTTACCTCAACGCTGGCCAGGCCGTTCGACGGCGCGCCGCAAGAGCTGCGGCTGTTGGTCGCGTAGCCCCGACGCGGGCCCCGCGTCGGGGCCACGTCCTGCAGCAGCTTCGTTAGATATGCAGCGCGTGCAACGCTACGACCTATGCGTTGGGACGACATTCGGCTGCTCGCCCTCATTGATTCTCTCGAAGAGTCAGAGCCCGCTTACCTGAATAGTGGCTGGGCACTTTTCCAGAGGGCGACGCACGACAAGGTTCTCCCGGAGGAAGTTCAGCGGTCCTTCGCCCGCGAGCTACTGCTCGGCGCGAAGGCTGGCTTTGTCGAGTGGATCGACAACCAAGTCGCCGGCAACAACGTCCGCCGTCCGATCCCTCTCCTCGAAGCCCACTGGTGGCTCCAGGAGATCCGAGAAATCCGTCTCACCATCGCTGGGCGTGATCGCGCGCGTGGGCGGGTCGTGGCGCGCCAGCTCCCGGACCCCGACGAGGATGACGATCGACCGATCAGCGGCATGGTGCTCGAAGAGATCGCACGCGCGATCGGCGACACCTACACCGGCACGCAGCTTCCTCGCTTCCTGCGCGACTCGGGGATTCCCGATTCGTCGCTGCCCGCCGACGGCGTTAGCGGAAGCAAGTGGGAGTACGTTTTCGCCGTCCTCGAAGAGTTGCACGAAGGCGGCTCTGCGACCCGTAGGACGCTTCGCGAGTTCATCGGCGGCTGGCTTTCTGGCCTCTACCACACGCCTCCCGACAAGGAGGTCCAACGCCGTGTCGCCGCGGTGCTGGCACGACAGGGATGGCACGTGCGCGATGACCGCCTGGTCATTGGTCCACGTTCCAACGATGTCGCCGGCGTGCTCACGCCGCTGGGCCGCGCCGCACAGCTAGCAGCACTTCACCCGGAGGTACGGCAAGTCGCAACGCGCTACCTGGAGAGCGGTCACGTCGAAGTCGCGATCTTCGAGGCGTTCACGGCGATCAACAATCGCGTGAAGACCATGACGGGGCTCGACCTCGATGGCAGCCAGCTGATGGGCCGCGCGTTTGCTGACGGCGACGGACCGCTGGTCCTGGCGGACCCCTCCACCGAGACCGGCAGGAACATACAGTCGGGGTTCCGCTTTCTATTTATGGGGGCTGTGCAAGGCATTCGCAACCCCGATGCTCACGAGCAGTTCAAGGAGCTCAAGGACGGCGAGGCCTTCGAGATGCTCGCCTTCGCAAGCCTGCTGATGCGGCGGCTCGACGAAGCCGGAGCCGCGCCGTCGGCACCGTAGCGGCGGGGAGCCCTGCGGGCTGCGCGCAAAGTCTGCCACGGGTACCGTTCCCCCATGGCCGATCGTTCTAGCGCTGACAGCCCCAACGGTGCGGCGCTGTTCGAGGCCGCGAACAAGCTTCGCGGCTCTGTCGAATCCGCTGAATACAAGCACCTCGTGCTCGGCCTGCTGTTCCTCAAGTACATCTCCGACTCGTTTGAGCTCCGCCGCGCAGAGCTCGACGCGGAGCTGTCCGATCCGAGTGGCGAGAGCTATGTCGAGGACTCGACAGAGCGGGCTGCAATTCTCGAGGACCGAGACGAGTACCTCAGCCAGAACGCGTTCTGGGTTCCCGATGGCGCACGCTGGGAGAAGCTGCTGGCCGCCGCTTCGCAGCCCGGTATCGCGAAGCGCCTGGACGACGCGCTCGGGCTGATCGAGGGCGAGAACACGGGTCTGCGCAACGTGCTGCCGCGTATCTACGCCCGCGCCCCGCTCTCAGCGGAGCTGATGGGCTCGCTCGTTGAGACGATCGCGAAGATCGGCTTCGGCAGCGACGCGCGGCAGAGCCGCGACATTCTCGGACGGACCTACGAGTACTTCATCAAGGAGTTCGCGCGCGCTGAAGGCCATCGCGGCGGCGAGTTCTTCACGCCCGCACCGGTTGCTCGCTTGCTCGTGGAAATGCTCGAACCCTACGAGGGGCGCGTGTTCGACCCAGCATGCGGCTCGTGCGGGCTGTTCGTGCAGTCCGCGCAATTCATTGAAGCGCATGGCGGTCGGCCCGACAAGATCTCGATCTATGGCCAGGAGCGCAACCAGGCTACCTGGCGTATCGGCCGCATGAACCTCGCGATCCACGGCCTCTCGGGCGAGGTCAAATACACGGAGGGCGGCTCGCTGCTCGACGACGCGTTCCCAACCTTGAAGGCCGACTTCGTGATGGCCAACCCACCGTTCAACCAGTCCGAGTGGTCCACGGCGGCGACCCTCGTCGACGCCCGCTGGGCACACGGCACGCCACCCACGGGCAACGCGAACTACGCGTGGATCCAGCACTTCCTCTTTCACCTAGCGCCTAATGGCCGAGCCGGGTTCGTCATGGCAAACGGGTCGCTGACGACGATGACGAGTGGCGAGGGCAAGATCCGCGAGAACCTGCTGCGTGCTGACGTCGTCGACTGCATCGTCGCGCTGCCCGCACAGCTCTTCTACACGACACCGATCCCTGTGTGCCTGTGGTTCCTCGACCGCGACAAGGGATCGGGTGGCGAGCGCGACCGGCGCGGCGAGACGCTGTTCATTGACGCGCGTTCGATGGGCCACAAGATCAGCCGCACGCAGATCGAGCTGACCGACGAAGACACCCGACGAATCGCGTCCGCCTATCACGGCTGGCGTGGCACGGTGCAGAACGCCCCGTATGCCGACGTACCCGGTTTCTGCAGGAGCGCCACGTTGGCCGATATCGAGACGGCCGGCTACACGCTCTCTCCGGGCCGGTTCGTCGGCGCCGCCGAGTTCGAGGAGGACGAGCGCGCGTTCGAGGAAAGGATGGCGACGCTTGTTTCCCGGCTTGTAGAGGAGATGGCCGAGAACGATCGGCTAGGGCGAGAGGTCCGCTCGGCTCTGGCGGCGGTGGGGTATGAGCTCTAACCGAGCCAATAACTGGAGAGCGGCCACGCTCGTTGATCTTGTTCGCCTCCAGCGAGGGCACGACCTCCCCGAGCCGGTGCGACGGGCCGGCCAGGTGCCCGTGATGGGCTCAGCCGGGCCGAGCGGTTATCACGATGAGGCTCGAGCAAGCGGTCCTGGCTTGGTAGTCGGGCGCAGTGGAGCATCGTTCGGGAAGGTGCACTATTGCCCCAGTGACTATTGGCCACTCAACACCGCGCTCTTCGCGACCGATTTCATGGGCAATGACCCGCGATACGCGTATTACGCCCTCAAGACCCTTGACCTTACGACGTTCAACTCGGGCAGCGCCCAAGCGTCGCTCAATCGAAACTTCATCGCCAGCATCCCCATAGAAATCCCGCCGAAGGCCGAGCAGCTGCGAATTTCCTCGATCCTCGCCGCCCTCGACGACAAGATCGACAGCAACCGCCGGCTCGCTGGCCTGTTTGAGGAAGCGGCAGCCGAGATCTTCCGTGCCCGGTTCGTCGACTTCGCCGGGGTCGACGAATTCGAGGACAGCGAGATCGGAGACGTGCCCCGAGGATGGGGAGTGGGAACACTCGGCGATCTCGCGACCGTGTCCAAGCAAAGCGTCAAGCCTGTTGAGAGCCCTGATTCTCTCTTCGAGCACTTCGGGATCCTTGAGTTCGACGCTGGACGCCGGCCCGAGATCGTTCCGGGCGCGCAGCTCCTAAGTGGTAAGACGTTGGTGCCTGATCGCGACTGCTTGTTGCTGTCGAAGCTCAATCCGGCGACTCGGCGGGTTTGGTGGCCTAGACCGACCGGCCGCCACGCGGCGATCACCAGCCCTGAATTCGTCGTGCTCGTTCCGCGCAACGGAATACCCATCACTTACCTTTATGCCGTCGTCGGTCGCGACGAACGCTTCTATGGAGAGCTGCTAAGCCACGTGAGCGGAACCACGGGCAGCCGCCAGCGGGTCAAGCCGGATGCTGCACTTGGGTGCCGCACGATGGTGCCTGCTACCTCGGAGCTTGAGGAATGGGATCTCGTGGCGCGTCCACTCTACGACCGTGCGGCAGCGGCAACCAGCGAGTCAGCAACGCTCGCATCTGTCCGTGACGCACTCCTACCCAAGCTGATCTCCGGTGAGATCCGTGTCCCTGACATCGAAGATCCGGCCGAGGTGATCGAGCCAGCGGCTGACGGGCTCGGCGTGGTCGCATGAGCCCGTCAGCCGCAAGTGAGGATGCTCTTGTTGAGCAACCCGCGCTTGACTTGCTGCGCCGCTTGGGGTGGGAGTACGTCCACGGTGGCGAGTTGGCTCCCGACACGCCAGCGCGTGAGAGGCAGGCGTGGTCAGATGTGGTTCTCCTCGATCGCTTGGGGAGCGGGATCGCGCGCCTGAATCCGCAGCTCCCGCCCGAGGCGATTGCGCACGTCACTGACGCGGTGCTAGCTTCAGCTTCCCCATCGTTGATCGAGGACCATCGTGCCTTTCATGAGCTCCTGCTTTCGGGAGTCCCGGTCTCGTTCGTGGACGAGCAGGGTGTCGAGCGCCACGATCACGCGTGGCTGGTCGACTTCGATGACCCCGGGCGTAACGAGTTCCTTGCGGTCAATCAGCTGACGATCATCGCTGGTGGCAAGAATCGCCGCCCGGACATCCTGTTGTTCGTGAATGGTCTGCCGCTCGGTCAGATCGAATTGAAGGCGCCGGGCGGCAAGGACATGGCCAAGGCGATCGTCAACCAGGTGCGCCACTACACGGAGACGATTCCGTCGCTCTACCGGTTCCTGGAGATCGTGGGTGCGTCCGATCTACTCAGCGCGCGAGTGGGCACGATCACGACACCGGCGGAGCATTTCGCGGAGTGGAAGACGATGTCCTCACAGGACGCCGAGCGCACGCGGCCGCAGCTCGAACTGATGATCGAGGGCGTTTTCGCTCCGACAGCGCTGCTCGAGCTGATTCGTGACTTTGTGTTCTTTGAGAGTGATGGAGCGCGGACGTGGAAGGTGCTCGCGAAGTACCACCAGGTCGACGCGGTGCACGCTGCTGTTGAGTCTGTCGCCGCGGCGATGGGCGGCAACCGGCGCGGCGGCGTGGTCTGGCACACCCAGGGCGCGGGCAAGAGCTACACGATGGTCTTCTTCGCCAACAAGCTCCGTCGCGATCCGCGGTTCGGCAATCCGACGATCGTCGCGGTCACCGACCGAACCGATCTCGACGATCAGCTTGCGGAAACGTTCACCGCAACGCATCTGAAGGCGGCGTGTCGGCAAGCGGAGGAGATCACTGGCGGCTCCAACAGCCTGCACGAGCTTTTGAAGGTGCCGGCCGGGGGGATCGTGTTCACGACGATCCAGAAGTTCGCGCCAGCGCACGGGCGCAAGACGATGCCGGTGCTTTCGGAGCGCGAGAACGTTGTCGTGATGGCCGATGAGGCTCATCGCTCGCAGTACGCGCACTTCGCGGAGAACATCACGATCGCGCTACCAAACGCCGTGCGCATCGGCTTCACCGGCACGCCAGTGGAGAAGGCTGATCGTTCAACGCTGCTGGTGTTCGGGGACTACGTGTCGGTGTATCGGATGCGCCAGGCGCAGGAGGATCACGCGACGGTACCGATCTATTACGAGTCACGCCAGATCCCCGTCGAGATCGAAGACCCACAGGAGCTGCGCGAGGTCGAAGCCGTCCTTGAGGCGGAGGAGGAGGCTGCGGCGAGCAAGCTCGTCACGGCGTGGGCGAAGCTCGAGAAGGTCGTCGGAGCGCCCGACCGACTCCGCACGCTCGCCGATGACACCGCGGAGCACTATCTGGCGCGCTGCGAAGCGCTCGAGGGCAAGGCGATGGTGGTCGCCTACTCGCGCCGTGTCGCGGCCGAGCTTACCGCGCTGCTTCGCGAGCGCCTCGGCGCGCAGGCCGTCGACTGCGTGATCTCCGCGCAGGCAACCGACGATCCAGAGATTTCTCGCTTTCGCCGTTCCAAGCCCGAGCTGAAGGACCTCGCACGCCGCTTCAGGGATGCCGATGACCCGCTCCGAGTGGTAGTCGTCAAGGACATGTGGCTGACCGGCTTTGACGTACCGGCGCTGCACACGCTCTACGTTGATAAGCCGATGCGCGACCACGGCCTGCTGCAGGCGATCGCGCGCGTCAACCGCGTGTTCCGCGACAAGCCAGGCGGGCTGATCGTCGACTACATCGGGATCGGCGAGGACCTGCGCGCGTCGCTGCGCGCATATGACGACAAGGACCTCGACGAGCCCGTGATCCCGGCAGCGCGCGCCGTCGGCGGCCTGTGGGAGAAGTACGAAGTGCTCTGCGCGCTGCTGCACCCGATCGGCTTTCGTGCGGGCGAGCCGCAACGCACACCCGATCCGAACAAGCTGTTCTTCGACGCCTACAACCTGATCCTCGAAAGCGATCAGATGACGCAGCAGTTCCTCGACACCCACACCGCGCTCGCACGGTGGTATGCGCTCGCGCGCACCCAGCCGGCCGCGACGGAGCTGCGCGACGACGTTCGCTTCTTCAACAAGCTGGCCGCCGAGGTACGCAAGATCACGCTCCCCGACGCGCAAGCCAGCCAAGCCGCCGAGCAGGCCGTGCGCCAGTTCTTCTCCGAAGGCCTAGCAGCCGGTGAGGTACTCGACATATTCGGGATCGCCGACAAGGACCGCCCCGAGATCTCCGTACTGTCCGACGAGTTCCTCGACTCGATCACAAAGCGAACCGAACACCCGAACGTCCAGATCCGTCTGCTCGAGAAGCTGCTCAACGACGAGATCAAAGGACGGACACGCGCCAACCAGATGCAAGCCAAGCTGTTCAGCGACGAGGTCCGAGCGGTGCTCCAGCGCTACGAGCTCAAGCAACTGACGAGCGCAGAGGTCGTCGAGCGGCTCGTCGAGATCGCCAAGCAGCTACGCGGCGCGCGACGTCGCCATGAGCAACTCGGCCTCAGCGAAGAGGAAGCCGCCTTCTATGACGCGCTTGCCGGCGGAGTTGAAGACCTCACCGCCGACCCCGAACTCGCCGAGATCGCGCGCGAGCTCGTCGACGGCATCCGCACCGACCTAACAGTCGATTGGGCCGACCGCCAAGCGACCGAGGCCAAGGTACGTGCGCGGATTAAGCGCCTGCTGCGCAAGCACAAATACGAGCCGCCGGCTCCGAAACCGGGAGGTGGCGGTGGCCTCGTCGGTTTCGACTACGCCGCGCAGCTCGTGCTCGATCAGGCCAAAGCGCTCTACCGCTATTGGCCAGACGTCGAGGACGCCCTCTTTGCGTGAGGGACATGGACTCTGGCGCGGCGCCGGCCGAGCGACCGCCGGCGCCGCGCCTACGAGCGACTTCATACACTCGAACGCCAGTGATGGCACCTCCGAGCCCCATCCCGATCTACCACATCACCCACGTCGACAACCTGGCGTCGATCGTCGGCGACGGAGGGCTGCTCTCGGACGCAGAGATGGTGCTGCGCGGCGGGCCCGAGGTAGCGGTCGGAATGAGCGCCATCAAGCGCCGCCGGCTCGGCTTGCCGGTGAAGTGCCATCCGGGAGATTACGTAGGCGAATACGTGCCGTTCTACTTCTGCCCTCGGTCCGTCATGCTCTACCTGCTCCATCGTGCCAACCATCCCGAGCTCACCTACCGCGGCGGGCAGGAGCCGATGCTCCACCTCGAGGCCGACGTCGACGCGACGGTGGCCTGGGCGACGCACACAGGCACACGGTGGGCGTTCAGCCTGGCCAACGCAGGCGCCGGATACACGATGTTCCGGGACAGTCTCGCCGACCTCGGAGAGGTCAACTGGCCGGCGGTTGCGGCTGCCGACTTCAGCACTTCGGCCGTCAAGGAAGGCAAGCAGGCCGAGTTCTTGGTTCAGCGATTCGTCCCGTGGCGCCTCGTGCAGCGCATCGGCGTCTGCGGTACCCAGATGCAACGTCAGGTGCTCTCCGCGCTAGCCGGCGCCGCCCATCAGCCGCCCGTCCACGTCCTGCCCCAATGGTACTTTTGACACGGTCGTGATTGAGTACGCGCAGGGCGACATTCTTGCGGTCGACGCCGAGGCGCTCGTCAACACCGTCAACTGCGTTGGCGTGATGGGGCGTGGCGTGGCGCTCCAATTCAAGTTGGCCTATCCCGCCAACTTCAAGGCCTATGCTGCGGCCTGCAAGCGCGGTGATGTCCAACCCGGGCGGATGTTCGTGTTCGACACCGAGCAGCTCTTGCCGCGATGGATCATCAACTTCCCGACCAAGCGTCACTGGCGCGGCAAGAGCCGAATCGAGGACATCGAGGCCGGGATGAACGCCTTGGTGCGAGAGATCCGAGACCGCGACATCCGATCGATAGCCATACCTCCGCTTGGCAGTGGTCTCGGCGGTCTTGACTGGCATGACGTCCGGCCTGTGATCGCGACCGCGCTAGCCGAACTTCCCGACGTGCGAGCGATCGTCCACGAGCCGGGAGGCGGTCCGGGCGACGAGCGCGCGAACCGTTCAAGGACGGTCCCCAAGATGACCGCGGGTCGCGCCGCATTGGTTGGCCTGATTCGCCGGTACCTCGCAGGCATGATGGACACGTCCATCAGCCTGCTTGAGATCCACAAGCTCATGTATTTCCTGCAAGCCGCCGGAGAGCCCCTCAAGCTGCGCTACGAGAAGGCACCGCGCGGCCCGTACGCCCAGAATCTTCGGCACGTTCTCCAGGCTATCGACGGGCACCTGATCACCGGGTATAGCGGTAGCGGCGACGCACCCACAGAACAAATAACGCTGGTACCCGGTGCTATCGATGACGCCGACGCATTCCTGGCGGCACACCCTGAGACCGGCGAACGATTCGACCGCGTTACGGCACTCGTCGAGGGGTTCGAGAGCCCATTCGGCTTGGAGCTGCTCGCCACGGCGCACTGGGTTGCGGTCAACGAGCACGCGCCCACTGATCAAGCAATCTTGGACGCATTCTATGCGTGGAATGCAAGCAAGAAGCAGTTCACGCGCGAGCAGATCGAGATCGCCGTCGACCGCCTCCGCAGCGAGGGCTGGCTAGCGACTCTCTGACGAGACTCGCCCTCGACCTCTACCGCGCTCGGTTGCTCACGGCGAACAGCTACGGATGCGGCGCTCGTCGCGCTTCCACACACGCGATACAAGTCGGCGCGCACGGATTGACAGCCAGCGTGGATGGCGCTCAGCCCTAACCGTCCGTTCTGCCGCCACCCGTCGTATCATCTGGCACATGACTGACGAGGCTCGTGAGCCGAACACACCACGCGAGACCACAGCCCTGCCGATGGATCGCCTTATCGAGCTCGGGCAGAAGGGGCAGGGGTTCCTGCCTGTCGGCGTCTTGCCGGACCATCTCCAAGATCAGGTTGGCGGCATGCCAGTGATGCAGGCTCGGCCCGTCGAACCGCAGGCTGAGGCTCCGCAGGCGTCGCCCGACGCGCTTCTTGGCGTCGTTACCCCTCAGGATACGCAGGCAAGCAGTAGCGATTAGCAGTGCCCGACACGGTTCTGGGCCTAGTCGTCTTACTGGCGAGCCTCGGCCCCGGATTCGTCTACCTGCGCGTCGCCGAACGACGTGGACCGCGAGTTCCTAGGAGCGGGCTCATCGAATCCGTCGAACTCGTGGTCCTCGGAGCGGCCGCTTCAGCGGTAACAGTCCTCGTCGTAGCCCTCGGGGCAGCGGCTCTTCGAATCCTCACCATTAGCGCGCTAGCCCGCACGCCGGCGGCCTACTACCACCGGCACCCTGTGCTCGTGATTGGCCTGGCGGCGGCGGCGCTAATCGCCGCGTACCCCGTTGCGTGGGCGATGGCACGAGTCGTGTACCGCGGCAAGCCAGTGACCAATGTCCCCGGTTCGGCGTGGTCCCGGATGCTCACCGACGCGCGACCGTCCAAGGATCACGGCGTGTTCGCCACGGTGGAGCTGCGGGACGGACGCAAGCTATCGGGCACGGTAGCCAGCTACACGCTGGATGAGGAGAACCCGAATCGGGAGATCGCCCTGTGGGAGCCCAGGATTCTAATGCCGGGCCAGACCCGCCCTTCGCAGCTCGGGCTGGAAGACCGATTCGTGTTGCTTCGTGAAGCGGACGTCGTCGCCATCTCCGGTCAGTACTACACCCCATCGCTCGTACGTCCCGTCCGCACGCGCCGGCTTCGGCGGAAGACGTTGAGGCTTCGAAAGCGCGTAGCCCCTCCGGCTGCGTAAGACGCACCGACGACCGAACCATCTCGCGACTAAGTGGTCGCCCACCACGAGTCCGTTTTGTGCCCCGGGCTTGTCTATTGTCGGATCACGTCGGGACGCGACCCCACACCGGAGGAATGGCGAGACGCCAGGGCAGTCGCCAGCCTAGTCGGAGGCGAAGCGGTGGCCCATGACACAGTCGGTGCTCCGGACGGCAGCTACGACTTCGACGTCGTGCTGCCGGACGGTCGGCGCATCGCCGTCGAACTCACGACCCCGGAGGACGAACGCCGCCTTGCTCTAACCAAGGCTGCCCTTCTCCCCACCTACCCGGTATCTGGCCTGGCGCGGTCGTGGTGGCTCACCATCGGCGTCGAGAAGCCCACGAACATCGCCCGACTCGTCCAGCGCGGGGTACCGCTTCTCGCCGTCCTCGAGGCGCACGGCATCGACTGGCTGCACAACTACGGGCCGCTGCTGGATCAGACGCAGGTACAGGCCGTAATCGACGCCGCGAGATCCGTATTCGCCCTCGGTGCGTCCCAGGTCGTAGCTCTTGCCGAGACGGACAGCCCCGAGATTCTGTTCAGCCTGCACGGCGGAGCTGGCGGCGGCTCCGAGCAGATCAACGCGCTTGTGGAGGAGCACGCCGGCTACAACATAGGCAAGCTGCGCGCCGCGACCGGCGTCGTCGAGCGCCACCTGTTCGTCTCGATCCCACTCTCGCAGTCCAGTGCCGAACTCACGATGGTCACCCTACGACCCCCTCCGACGCCGCCCGTTCTCCCGGCCGACCTTGATGTTGTGTGGGTCACCAATTGGAACGAGGGCAAGATCTGGCGAACCCGGTCAGGCGGCCGCTGGGAAGCGCTCGACGCCCCACCCGCGCAATAGAGGTTCCGCAGTGACTGGACCGCAACGCCGGTCGGTGGCGCTCGCCTCGCCTCACCCGGAGCACGTTCGGGATGATCGCCAGCTATCGAGCGTGACTCCATCACGCGCGGGCGGGTCCGGCCGCCGAGTCGGCACGACCAGAGCAGCGACACCGGTGGCCACCCCGGTGGGTCGTCACTCGTAGGGTTGCCCGGTTCGGGTAACTAATCAACACGGGGTGTGCGCTACGCACCGCAGCTTTGGCCTGCTAGCCTCTCAATAGTTCATCGATTCGGTGAACATAACGTAGGTTATCGAGCATTGTCGGCGAGACAGGGGCTGGGCCGGTCTCGCCCTTCGGGCTGATCTTCAACGACCCCCGCGTTCCTCGGCCGGTCGGTCGCCTGGCTGCGC
>Ga0182030_10023201_pt1 | contig 11496 bp, 9 predicted proteins | sample 812S3MmetaG_FD_121299 | JGI IMG/M metagenome (GOLD analysis project Ga0182030, IMG submission 121299) | Permafrost microbial communities from Stordalen Mire, Sweden - 812S3M metaG (Illumina Assembly) | ecosystem: Environmental > Terrestrial > Soil > Wetlands > Permafrost | place: Sweden...
CTACCGATTTTATCAATAATTTCACTCCTAACTAATCTCATCCCTTCACAAGCTTTTTTTATCTTGGGATTACCGAGGTTCCTTATCGTGTCAACAAGCTCAAATATTTTTTCATATTTTGCTGGAATCGAACTTAAATCGAAACCACTACTACTATACATTGAAAGTAAAGCTGATAAATGTGGTTGCTCGATTGAATCCAATAACTTACTCAAAGGACCAGAATTTATCCTCTCATAAATAACATCCTCCAAATTAAACTGAAGTAATACAGAAATATTTTCGGCATTTCTTTCGTCAGAAGGATTTGCCAAAATTGCTTGTCTCATGAAATTTAATGCGTTAAAATTATCAAGCTCTTTATTGTTGACTTTTGTTATGCATAAACTGGGAACATATCTGGCAAACTGATATGTTAGTTTTGATGTAGTTGGGAGCTTATTTATGCAGTGTATCATCAAAGGTATAAGCTCTTCGTTCTCTTCATCTTCACTTATTTTCATTTCAAAAGCATTAAAGACTAAATTTTCAATTGTGCTACTTATCCCTTTAAATTTTTTGATTAAGTGGATGTTTCCGTCAATTAAAATTGCTTCAAGTTCACTCGGATTTTCCTTCTGAATAGCTGTAATTATTTTAGTAACTAAATCTTTAGCAGTTGAATACTCTGTAATTGCGGAGGTTTTATTGTTTTCTAAATATGGAATACCAGCGAGAAGAGAATATTCATTAAAAAAATTCACATAATCGTTAGCTAATGCATCTACTATAGATTGATTCAGATGGTATACCTTGGCAAAATAAGGGGGTGCGAAAAATATATCTTCCTCAACTATTTCTATAACATTCTGGATTGCTTGTTTCTCTTGATTATAAAATTCAATGACCAGCTTTGATAAAGAACTACTTTCAATATTTTGATTCAAGAGATTCTCAAATTGTTGTAACAATTCTCTTTGAACCGAACCTACAGAAATATTAGTTTCGCTGGCAGTTTCATAATTAACATTTGATGGAAGGTCTCCATAGATAGCGCAATTTGAACCAATGGCATCTTTCAAAGTAAAGGTGTATTCATCATCCCATGTGTAATCCTCAAGGGATTTTAGAATCATCCGATCAGAAAAGATAGCTGTTAACCAATTGGATATTATAGTTTTATAATTCGTTTCTTTAAGCCTCCCTTGTTCAATGAAGCCAAAGCAACAAACGCCCATAGCATTAAGTAGTTCTGGTTTCTCCCAGAATGTAGGAAAATCTCTGATTATATTTATAGCACTTGAAAAATTCTCATCTGAAATATATTTTCTTAGTAACCGCTTGAATATGCTCGGCTTTATGTCTTTAAGTTTATTTGTAAGAGAAGGAATTGCCAAAATTATGTCAGCAATAATTTTGTCAAGGGAATCATAAAGTTCTTTAGTTTCAGCTACCGGAAATTTTCTGTCATATAAATCTTCAATTCTATTATTTAGGAATGTTACCTTTTCATTTGCACTTTTTAGTCGTTCATTTAAAAGTAATTTTCGAAGCTTATCTATACCCGATGAAGAAATATTTAAATGCTGAGTAATTATTTTTTCCGCTTTTGCATACTCTTCTATTTTTATAAGGTTAATCGTATATCGGTAATAGAATTCTATTTTATAATCTTGTTGAGACTTATCCATTGCATCCAATGAGTTAATATCAACTTGTTGTTTATTTTTTAAGTGGCAAATGTTTAGCCTGGTTATAGCGTTGTATAGAATCTTTGAATCTTTGGTTGTTGCTGAATTATCTCTTGCTAAACCATAGTATTGTTCTGCCTCAGAATATTGGCGGGACTTTTCATTATCTTTTCCCAAAGAAAAATAGATTTCCCCCAACTGTGCTAAGTGCTTTTTTCTTAATGTCTCAAAATCGTTTGTAATACCTACTTTGATAGCTCCTTCAATAAATCTGAGATTAACGTTAAGTATACGTATTTTATCCAATGCTTTGGTTGAATTAATTACGCGGTTGTATTGGATTTGAGCAATTTCAAAATAAGCCTTGGCTTCAATGGATTCAAATTTTGCTTTATCAGAGCTATTAGGCAGTTTATTTTTAATTTCCAAAGCTTCTTTAAAAATGGCTATTGCTTCCGTCTCATTTATGGATTGTATCTTTCGTGCTTGTCTCAACTTTAGTTCAGCAATTTCAAAATAAACTTTGGCTTCAATGGATTCAAATTTTGCTTTATCAGAGCTATCAGGCAGTTTATTTTTAATTTCCAAAACTTCTTTAAAAATGGCTATTGCTTCCGTCTCATTTATGGATTGTATCTTTCGTGCTTGTCTCAGCTTGAGTTCAGCAATTTCAAAATAAACTTTGCACTCTATAATCTCAAACATTGCTTTGTCAGCTTTTGCAGGAAACCTATTTTTAATTTCTAATGCTTGATTTAAATTAATTAGTGCTAGTTTTTCATCTATCTGCGCCATTCCAATTCCTTTCATTAACTTGCATTCTGCAAGCTTTGCCGGGGCATTTGGATTCTTTGTAAAAAGAGCGGTGAAGATTTTGATTGCCTCCTCTAAATTGCCTCCTTTTAAGAGTGATTCTCCTTTTTTAAACTTAGCATTCGGCAATGAATCATAGATTACATAGCCAATAATGAACAGCACTATTAGAATAATTAATACTTCCATTATTATTTTTTCAAAATAATTATAAGGGGTTGTCCGATTTTGAGAGTGTATGGCTGATGCAAATTATTATCCTCCTCAATCTTTTTATACTTTCTCCAATCATTGTAAAAGAAGCCTGCAATCTTTGAAGGGTTGTCGCCTTTTTTTACCAGGTATGGTATTTTAATCTCACTTTCGGCGTTCGCTTTTTTCGGCTCCTCGGCAGTGTGATAAATTCGATTTATTGAGTCTTGTAACCCTAAAACGGTTTTGGCATTAACCGCGATTATTTTTTTGTTTTCAGATAGAGAATAGCAATAAGAACCAATGGAACATATTGCAAATAATGAAGAAACAAGGAATAGCGATTTGTAAACCTTTTTCTTTTTAGCGATACTATCTATGGTTGAATCTAATAATTTCAAATTCCCATCCTTTTTCTCTGTTTCTTCTCGAATTTTGTGGAGCAGATAATAAGGAGTTAAATCCGAATCGCATTGAGGACATACTACGGGTTTTTGCGTGTAATCTTCTATACCTACTTTATCATCTATGGGACAATTCATTATCTTATATTTTGTATTTGTCAATTATTTCGTAGGCTTCATCTTTGAGATTTCTTCCCTCGTCAATATGACCCATTTTCAATTTGGTTTTGGCATCAGTATATAATACATTGAGTTTATTTATATCCGCCGCCTTGTTTGTAGTCCCGACACCAGTTCCTGGAACATTTAATATTCGCTCAGATAACATAGGAATCCTGTTTACCGAATTAAGAAGTCCATAGTTATCTGTTTTCTCCTCAAGCGACTCAACAAGTGGTATTTTTTCAAAATCATCAGATGAACTTTCAATTTGTTTTATTAGGTCAATAATTGCAGACTTATCGAATGGGTCTAACAAATCTCCAAACTCAACTACTAATGCTTTAGCGGTATTTACTACCCTTTTCACAGGTGAAACCTCACCTTCGTTCCTTTGAATCTCGGCAAATTTTTCAGTTGAGTTATAATATATTTCAGCCCACTTTTCATCAGTAATTTCATTAGGATTACTTTCTTCTATTTCCTTTATTCTTTGAGAAACATAATCCAATAATGTTTGCTCACTATCAAGTTTTTTAAATTCTTTTATTGACCTTTCAATCAAGTCGTCCATTGTTTTCAATGCCTTTTCATTAAGTCCGCCTCTTCCAATTAGGATTTGCTTTTTTTGGTCTATTAAATTTTTAGGATAAACTGAAACGTGAAAATTTTCATTAGTGTCAAGATTAAAATCAAATGAAATTTCGCTTCCTAATGGTAGCGAATTATTAATTAGATATAGTCCAATACCTAATCTGCAAGTTTCGCCATTCTCAACTTCAGAATAAATGACAACCTTAACTATTTTTTGGTTATTTGTTGTGGTTTGAAAAGTTCTCGTTTCTTCAACTGGTAAGGGAGTCTGTTTTTCTATTATTAATTTCTTAATTATTTTATCACCTTCAAGTAAGCCAACGTAATAGTTATGGCTTGCCGTGTATAAAATCGGACCAACTACAGAGGTAGTAAGCTCGGAAACATCGGTTTTACAATTTTCGCATATTTTTTGATTCGATTTAACAATTTTCCCGCAATGAGGGCACTCAAAATCATCAGAAAGACTATGTGATAAAATTGCCGCACCTTCTGCAACGGTAAGCATTGGTTTTTCAGATACTCTAATCTTATTCGCCCCATATTTACTCGCCAATAATTTTTGAACTAAAGGAATGCGCGATGTTCCGCCAACTAAAAGAATTTTGTCAATCATTGAAATATTAAACCCTATATTTTTAATTAATGCCTCAATAAGGTCAATAGATTTTTCAATAAATGGTCTAATTACCTCTTCAAATTCCTCTCTTCTTATGGATACATTGATTGTTATCCATTCTCCATTCTCGTCAATTAAGTCTGTTGTAGTAGACACCGTAGCTAAATTTGAACTACTTAATTGCTTTTTCGCTTCTTCGCAAGCGATCCGCAATTCGCTTTTAAATCTGTATCTAAGTGGCTTTTTGACGTCATTGGGCATATTATCAATCAATTCTTTTAATGTATCAACGTTTTCTAAGTTCGCATCTTCAACAATTTTTTTATATACCAATCCCATTAGTTCTCTATCTAAATCATCGCCTCCTAACCATCTATCACCGCCTTTACCTCCTTCGATGAAACTGCCATCTGCAATTGTCAGTATGGACAAGTCAAATGTTCCTCCTCCAAAATCATAAATCAAAACAGTGGTTGAATCCCCGGTTTTTAAATTATCTACACCATATGCAATTGCTGCCGCGGTAGGCTCTGCTAAAAGTTTTTGAACTTTTAGACCTGCCATTTGTGCCGCAATTCTTGTTGCATTTTTTTGTTTCTCTGTAAAATATGCTGGAACAGTTATTACGGCATGAGTGACTTCATCGCCCAATTTTTCAGCAGCATCATTTTTTAATTTTTTCAAAATCTCCGAGCTAATCTGCTCTGGGGTATATTGCCTATCTCCAAGAACAACAGCAATAGCATCATCTGTTCCACCTTTTAGTGAAGTGATTTCAAATTCATATTGACCACTATTAATCATTTCCTGAACCATTTTGTCCTTGAGTGCTCCGCCCATCAATCTTTTTATTGAAAGAATAGTGTTTGTAGGGTCGGCAGCCATTAATTTATAAGCATTTCCCCCAACAAGAATTTCACCTTTTCTCAAACCTACGCATGAACGGGTAAGCTCTTCCTCGTCTTTGTTGCGAATAATTTTAACCGCTGTATCCTTGAATGCGACAACTGAATTCGTTGTTCCTAAATCTATCCCAATTGCTTTTTTCATTTGATTTAATTTCGGTGGGAAATGTAAAAAAATTTAAAATAACTAACCTTTGAAAGGGTTAAAGTAGTTTTTTATCTTCATTTCATAGGGAGTTATAGGGGTTTTCACTGAGATTTAAAAGATGGGGCTTACTTTGCTCTATTTGTATGCTGAATGGTAATTAAAGACCAAGCAATAAATAAAAAATGAAAAAGTAAGTCATTGAGCCGAATAAAAGTAAGTAGAGTTTTAGGGGATTTAGCATAGCGTGTCCATATTATAATTTGCAGTGAGCACCTCTGTTTTATCTCTCGCCGTAGCTTTTCGCATTCCTAACTTTCTCTCTACCGTAAACGTTTTCCATCCGCAACGTTTTGTATATTCGGAAAGCATTCCTGACGGATAACTACTCAATAAAAACTTACCCTGGATATTTGCAAGTGCTTCCAATAAGGCAGCGAAATCATGTTTCGTATAACCCGCATAGTGTCCCATGTTCGCATTGAAATACGGAGGGTCGCAATAGAAAAACGTATCCTTTGAATCCCGGCTTTTGATAACTTTCAGTGCATCGTTGCATTCTATCTGTGTTCGCTCTAATCGCTGCTGTATATGATACGTGAATTGCTTGCGTTTCTTGTCTATTAAGGTTTCTACCTTTTTGCTTCTTCCGTATCTCCAACCGCTCCCTAAAGCAGCGGAATAGCTCTGGCATGAGAGTACCCAAAGCGCCCATGCCCTTTGCACATCGCTAAACATATCAGGATTTTCATAGACTATCTTTGCCCGTCTAAATTGCTCTCGACTATGAAGGGTTGCTTTAATTTCTTTTTCTAATGCGTTACATTTTTTCTGTGCGACAGTGTAAAAATTGATGACCTCTTTGTTAGTGTCATTTACCACTTCAACTTCTGACTTTTCTTTCGCCCAAAAAACGGCACCACCCCCGACAAACGGTTCCACGAATATCCGGTGTGTAGGTATTCGTGGGAGTATGTACATGAGCATAGATTGCTTGCCACCATAGTAGGTAATCGGGGTTTTCATAGTGAGGGAAAAGATGTAGGCTGCTTGCGAACATCTGCGTGTTGAATGGTAATGGCACTAAAAGGCTGGCTTGGCGTACCGTCAATCATCAGCCGTAAATAGATGGCTCGATTGGGTAGGTTTATAAAGTCCTCTAAATCGAAAACAGGATACATTTCCTTGATTAAATGTTGTGCATCTTCTGTGCCTACTCGGAAGGAAATGAGTGTTCCGATGTTGCCGAATACCGCGTGTCGTATATCCTCGTCTAACTGGTGCATGTATTGGTGTGCCAACGTTAAACCGACTTTGAACTTTCGCAACTCGGAAAACATATTAACCAGTGAAAGCGTGGTGAAATTGTGGAACTCATCCATATACACCATGAAAGGAATTCTGTTTTCTTCCGGCGTATCAACGCGGCTAAATGAAGCTGAACTTATAGAACTAATGAATAACGCTCCAAGAATGAGTGCCACATCTTCACCCACATGACCTTTTGAAAGATTGACCAGAAGTATTTTTTTCTGATCCATTGTTTTGCGAAGTGATATTTCCTCTGTGTTTTCAATGAGTACTCGTTTAATGACAGGGTGGGCTAACATTCCGCCAACTTTGTTCAATACCGGCAGTAAGTCATATTTGTTGTATTCTCCAAACTCTTTTTGCCAGAACGCTCTTACACTATCGTTTTTAATAGCTGCCATTGATTTATATCTAAAACTTTTATCCAATAGCAGTTTCGGAATATCAGCGATGGTGGCTTGTTCTTGGTCAAGTAGTGTCAAGATGCAGTATCGGAGAATATGTTCAAGTTTTACGCCCCAGGCATCGTCCCAAAGTTTTTTAAACACCTCTAATATTCCCGAAGCAACTAATGAGCGTTTTTCATACGTTACTTTTCGGAATGGATTGTATTTCAGTTTGAGTGAAATATCGGGGACGTTGAAATATATAACATCGTCTTTTCTTTTGGGTGGGATGGCGTCCATAATACTTTGAACCAAATCTCCGTGCGGGTCTAACAGACATACACCCCTACCGGCGGCAATATCCTGTAACAGCATTGTTTTAAGCATGGTTGATTTACCGGTTCCTGTTTTACCGATAATGTAGGTGTGCATTAACCGGTCTTCCTGGCGAATGCCAAAGACCGTTCCCCAATTTCGGTATTTTAGTTTAGCGAAGTATGTAATATCATTTTGCGGTTGCATGAATGATATTTTCTCTGAACACAGACTTAATTGCTAGGAACAAAGAATCGGGAATACTGCGGATTTGTGATTCTTTTTTAGTAATCGGTTCGAGGATACACTTCCCCCCTATGAATACATTAATAGAAAACGATACTCAAATTCCTTTTATCAGGGAATTGTGCAAGCACAAAACAGAAGAAGAAATACGAGAGGCCGAAGAAAATTTTAGAAGATACCTGTTGCTCATTAAGCGTATCTGTGAGCGTCTGGAACGGGAAGAAGATGCCCTGTTAGAGAATGTTGACAAACCCGAAGAGTACTGCGATAGTGAGGTACACCCAAATTTTGATTAGTAGCCTAATTTTAAAAATGATATGAAAAAAGTATATGGATACATTCGCGTTTCGACAACAAAACAAGGTGAGGGCGTTTCATTGATTGAACAAAAAGATGCAATTACTCGATATGCGACACAATATAGTCTTGAAATAATTGAATGGTTTGAGGAAAAGGAAACGGCGGCAAAATTAGGCCGTCCGCTTTTTACAACGATGATGAAGCAGCTTCAAGCCGGAAAGGCTATTGGGGTTATCATTCATAAAATTGATCGTGGTGCTCGCAATCTCAAAGATTGGTCTGATTTAGGAAACCTGATTGACCAAGGTGTTGAAGTTCACTTTGCACATGAAAGCCTGGACTTGCAGGCGCGGGGCGGGCGGCTCTCTGCCGACATACAGGCTGTCATTGCGGCCGACTACGTAAGAAATTTAAGACAAGAAACTATTAAGGGAATTTATGGGCGGCTGAAACAAGGGTTTTATCCATTTCATGCCCCAACAGGCTATATGAATAACGGCCCTGGTAAACACAAAACAATTGACCCAATTCAGGGGCCACTAGTGAAAAAAGCTTTTGAGTTATATGCGACAAGAAAATATACTCTTGATACACTTAGGCCGCACATGGAAAAAATAGGGTTAAAGAACATGAAGCAAAAGAGAGTAGGTAAGAATAGCCTTTCACTCCTCTTAAATAATTCATTTTATATGGGAATCATCGAAGTAAAAGGAATGGCTTTTAACGGTAAACATGAAGCGCTAATATCCCCTGCCCTTTTTAAGAGAGTGCAATTGATTCTTAGAGGCAATACAAACCAGAAAGTCAAAACGCACGACTTTAAATTTAAAAAACTCATTTCGTGTCAACATTGCGGCTACTCTCTTACGGCAGAGACACAAAAGGGTCATGTGTATTACCGATGCCATACCAAGGGTTGCATCACAAAAGCTGTGCGGGAAGTGATTATTGAGAACCTTTTGTTTAAAGCCTTTACTGCTGCTGAACTGTATCCTGAAGAAAGTGCTATTCTGGATACTCTGTTGCAAGAAGCGGAGCAGGGATGGATAGTGAAGCAACAAGAACTTTTAAATGCTATCAAGCTTCAAGAAGGTCAAATAAAGCAAAAGATGGATAGATTGACGGACTGCTATTTAGAAGGAGGTATAGACAAGGAGACATTTGAGGGGCGTAAAGTAAACTTGTTGTTAGAATCGAAGACAATCGAAGATAACGGGAAGAGAATTCAGATCGAAAAAGATAGCATTTTGAAAAGAGTTAGAAAATTCTTCGAACTCGCTAAAGACCTTAAAAATTCATACGAAATTGGAATTATGGAAGAACAGAGAGAATTTGTGCAAATCGTGACTTCGAACCTGCAAGTAGAGGGAAAAAATCTAGTAATAGCAATGCGAACTCCCTTCTTAGAGCTATGTCAGAGACACTTTTTTAATTCAGGGGTCCCACAACGGGACGCGCTTAGGATTGATAACCTAAAATATGCACCTGATGCAAAATCACTGCTTATCTATTCTGAAGTTAATACATCTCCCATTATAGGCGAACCTCTTTCAGAGGAAAAACTGAGGTCTTTGCTCGATTTGATTATCAGCCAGGTTTCACAATTACCTGAAACTAACGAGGAATCATCCTATGACATATAAACAAACAACGCAAGTGCCCAATTTTGTATTCGATAATTTCCTTTCTCAATTGACAGAAGCTGAACTCAAGATTTTGCTTGTGGTTATTCGTCAAACTATTGGCTGGTTCGACAAAGCAACTGGAAAGAGAAAGAGCCGTGATCGCATAACCGGCAGTCAATTCATAAAAAAGACTGGCATGTCAAAAAGGGTAATAACAAAAACGATACAATCGCTGTCTGTTAAGAAGTTGATTCAAGTAACCGACTTCGGAGGTAAAGAACTATTTGAATCTTTAGAGCGTAAGGGTAAAACGCATCTTTTTTTTACCCTACATCCAGTGCACTTAACGACACTTACCAGTGCACCAAACATATCTGAACCAGTGCACGAAACGTACCATAACAAAACTAACTATACAAAACTAAAAGAAACAAAACTAAGGCAACACTTCGCTGGTCATATTGGCAACTTCCTCAAAGACAGACCAAGGCTCTTTTAAACAACAAAAAATATAGGGTTCTCCATGTCATAGGCGGGGCTAATCTTTCTGACCTTAAAAAGAAAGATTAGCTTTTTTCTATGAACAATGAGAGAACCCTTTCTTGTTTAATTCTTACTCCAAAAAGGAGGCTACCACGGAAAAAATTGCAAAAAATGCGAATCTCTGTGCCTGGATGGGCAAAACGGATTCCCATATCATGTAAGGATATTAAGTAACGGCTTCGGCCATTTTTTATTTATGTCATCACATAATTATTTTTTGCGCGGGTTTCGTAAGCAAACGGACATCACACAATCCGACATCGGGTTTTTGATGAACTTGCCTGATTATTCAAAAGTCTCTCGTTGGGAAAAAGGGCAAACCACCCCAACTATTGAGATACTTTTCGTGTATCACTTCTTGTTCGATATTCCTATGGAAGCTCTTTTCGAGAGGCAAACAACCGGGCTGCATGAATACCTGGTAAACCGTATCGGGCTTTTAATACAAGAACTGAAACAGGTCGAACCAGATGAAAAGGTGAATAGTCGAATCGCCTTTCTTAATGCCGCACTTACCAGATTAACCGCCTAAATCACCATGAAAAATAACATGCCTATTGTCCTTGCCCTGTATCCTAATGCCCGTGGTTTGGGATACGTCTGCCTTGAAAACCCTAAGAAAATACGGGATTCTGGAATGGTTCAGGTGTTTCCCATTTCTAATGACAGAATTTTGAAGCGCGTTGTCAAATTTGCGGATTTTTTCAAGCCTACGTTAATTCTGGTTCAGGACTGCGATAGCAGCTATTCGCGCCACAGCAAGCGTGTAGCGCGGCTTGTGGAAGATATTACGAAACATGCCAAGGAAATCAAAGTGCCGGTCTATCAGTATTCACGGCAGCAAATCAGGGATACGTTTGAGGTATTCGGGGCGAAATCAAAACATGAGATTGTCCAGCAAATTATCAAGTGGTTTCCGCAACTTGAACCCCTCGCGCCAAAAATCAGGAAATCTTGGATGGCCGAAGATTATAGCATGGGGATATTCGATGCCCTCTCGTTAGCCGTTACGCATCAGTACCTGACGGAATAAAAGTTGCAAAAACTGCAAATTTTTGTTCCTTTCCGGTAGTTGTATAAGTGATATGCTTTTCATAAAGTAATTCTTTATGAAAAACCAAACAGAAACATTTGAAAAGAAAATCCAACGATTCCAATACCACTACGACACCAGAACCGCCTTCGATGATTTCCTAACCATGACTCTTTGCGCGTTCTCCCAAAATCCGGCAACCGGCAAATCCCATGACGAAGACTTGTATTTAGAAA
>Ga0182030_10023202_pt1 | contig 11495 bp, 9 predicted proteins | sample 812S3MmetaG_FD_121299 | JGI IMG/M metagenome (GOLD analysis project Ga0182030, IMG submission 121299) | Permafrost microbial communities from Stordalen Mire, Sweden - 812S3M metaG (Illumina Assembly) | ecosystem: Environmental > Terrestrial > Soil > Wetlands > Permafrost | place: Sweden...
AATAGCTATTGGGTACGCTGACCGCTCCCTCACGGTCGCGGCTCGGAAACGCAAAAGCACGGGTCGGAAACGAAAAGCACGGGTCGGAAACGAAAAGCACGGGTCGGAAACGAAAAGCACGGGTCGGAAACGCAAAGCACCGTCGGAAACGCAAAGGCACCGCTCGGAAACGCAAAAGCACCGTCGGAAACGCAAAAGCACCGTCGGAAACGCAAAAGACAGGGCGAGCCTTGCTCGCCTGGACAAGCTGAAGCATGTCCTACATCGGTTCGTCGATTTTCAAGATCTGGTCGGCCTTGATATCCTTTAATACCTGTCGAATGCCACTAGGCCAGCGGATTTCGATGGAGGCGATTTTGCTTTCCTCTCCCAAACCGAAGTGGACGCGTTTATCGCTCGACGACATGAAGCCGACGCTGATGGCCACGTGGTTGTACAACACGCGCCCCGACGCGGTGGTGACTTTGACTTTCGCGCCGACGGCGTCGCGCGCGCTCTTGTGACCCGTCAGGGCCAGCAGCAGCCAGTGATTGCCGCTATCGGCGCTGTTCATGAGAATGCGCGGCTTGGCGTTGAGCGAGGTCACCACGAGATCCATGGCTCCATCGTTATTGAGATCGCCGAAGGCCGAGCCGCGCTGATAGCCAAACCTCTGAAAGTCCTTGCCCATGTCGGCGGAGACATCGACGAACGTTTTTCCGCCGGTGTTTTCGAACATGGTGTCATGCTGCGGCGACTTCTCGTTCACCTGGTCCACATCGCCGTTGGCCGAATAGATGTCCTTCCATCCGTCGTTGTTGTAGTCGATGAAGCCATTGCTCCAGCCGGCGAACGGCAGGCTCAAGGTTTGCACCTTCGATCGGTAGGCGTACTGAAACAGGTCGCCGTCGTTGCGCAGTAATTGCCACACCTGACCGGTGAGGTTGTTATAGAAGATATCGACGTTTCCGTCGTTGTCATAGTCCTTGGCGTCGGACCCCATGGACGAGCCGGTATGGCCGCTATCGTTATAAGCGACGCCCAGTTCCAGCCCCTTTTCCTCGAAGGTGCCGTTTTTGCGATTGATGAACAGGGAATTGGGCTCGGTGTCGTTGGCGATGAAGATATCGGGCCATCCGTCGTTATTGAAATCGGCGATGGAGATGCCCATGCCCTTGCCGGGCGCGGCGCCCAGGCCCGATTTGTCGGTGACGTCCTCAAACTTGCCGTGGCCCAGGTTGTGGTAAAGGCGCGGAGGCACGCTCTTGTACTTCCGCGGGTCGCAGTAGTATTCGGCGCCGCCCATGGTGCAACGTTGGTCGGTCTGCGGCGTCCAGGTGGTGTAGTTATCCACGATCAGATCGAGCAGGCCGTCATTGTCGTAGTCGAACCAGGCGGCCACCACACTCAGCGTGCCGGGAGGTTTGCCGCCGATGCCGGAGGCCGCCGTCACATCGGTGAAAGTGCCGTTGCCGTTGTTGTGGTAAAGCGTGTTGCGGCCGGCGCTGGCAATGAAGAGGTCCTCGTAGCCGTCGTTATCGTAGTCGCCGATGGCCACGCCGAAGTTGAAATCGAGATCCTTACCGGTCAGGCCCGCTTTGACGGTGACATCCTCGAATGTGCCGTCGGGTTTTTGCTTCAGGAGGCAGTTGTAAAACGACGGATCGGTCTTTTTCATTTCCGGAAGCTGGGCGCCGTTGGTGAAGAAGATGTCCAGCAGGCCGTCGTTATCGAAATCGAAGAGGGCCACGCCGCCGCACATGGGCTGCGGAAAATATTTGTGCCCCTGCGGGCTGTTGTTGCTGATGTAGGAGAAGTTGGAGCGCGGCGCCACGTCGGTGAAGTGGGGGCGTTTGGCAGTGGGGGCGGGCCGGCCGGACAGCAGCGCCACGAAGAGGAAGGCGCAGAGGGCGGATACGGCCAGGACGATGGACGGGGGTCTCAACCTTCCCTATTGTAATCGCAGATGGGCGAGCGGCCGGGCGGGTGTGTTCGAGTGCTGGGTCGGCGGTGGGTTCGTTTGGGGCTTGCGGAATCGGCGGTGCGGTGCCAGGTGGCGCTGTGTTCTCGGTGGGTTGTGGTGCGGCGGTGGGTTCGAAGATGGGTTCGTTCGGCTCTTCGTATTTCTCGGGAGGGAGCTGGCCGCGGAGCTTGCGGAGGCGATCGAAATCTTCGACGGCGCGGCGATAGAGGCGCTCGGCCTGGGCCTGGAAGCGGAGGGAAGTAGAGGCGAGATTGGATTGACGGCCGAGGATTTTGAAGCCGTGGGCAAGCCAAAAAGCGCGGTTCTGGGTGCGCGGGACTTCGATGTTATCGCCGACCTGGCAGCGTTTGAGGATCTCGGGATCGTTGGGGCCGACCATGGCGGCTTCCAGGCAGTTGGTGAAGAAGCCGGCTTCGAAGACGTACATGCGGAGCATGGAGTGTTGGGCGAGGGCGATGCGCTCAACGGCGAAGCGTTCTTGGGAGTTGATTGGCTGGTAGGTGGCGACGGCGTCGGCGACGAGGGCGGCGATGTGGGCGGAGTCCTCGATGCGGACGATGGCGAAGGGTTCGGGATCGAAGGTGTGCTTGCGGGCGTTTTGGGAGGCGCGGGCTTTGCCTTCGGGGGTCTTGGGCCCGGTGGAACGGCGGGCATTGGCGCGGTTGGCAGCGACGCGTTTGAGGGAAGTCGGCATACGGCTCAAGGTCTAGCATGGCGATTGCGGGATGCGATGGGCTTGGGCTGTAAGCGATTGGGGATGAAAGGGCGATTTCTTAAGGATTGTTGTGAATGGGTTCCGGGGACGCTGAATCGTTTCCGTCCAGTTGATCTGACGGGGACTTCACGGGAGTAATCTCCTCGAACGCCGTTTATGGTCAACCTCTCGTGTGATCTTCGACTCACGGCGGAAGCCAGAATATCCATACACGCCAAGGACACGGTTTAGCCGCCGAATAGCGGTTGCGGCGCCGGGAACGCACGTGGAGATGGCCCGGGCCGTGTTCCGTTCGACTCCAGCCTCAGTTTGGCAACTCATTGAACCCACGCCCACTCAGGATCATTGGCATGCACTTTTCCGCCCGCGCTGCTCTGGTTTTTGCCTGATTCGCAGATGAGACGTGGAAAATGTATGACTTCCTCCGGCCTGGTGTGAGCGTTGCGAATGCCGACCTGAGAACCGCGTTGTCATCCAGCCTCCTCTGCAACTCCTCAGGAATTGGGTGCTCTGAAGGTTTCTTTAGGTCTATCTTCGTCCCGGACTCCTCGAATTCGATGGCTTCGTAGAGGTAGTCCTTCAGGGTCGATCGTACGGCCGCAATCTCCCGAAGCGAGGTGAATTTAATCCATCGCCCGGCCTGCGTATGCTCTCCAATCCTTTCGAGAACGTGCTTCGGATCTTTGAGCAGTGCGCCCTTGAAGAACGAGAACTCGCACGACTCCTTGAGCGGGATCACGATCGCCACGTTTTTCTTCAGAAAGGTGAAGCACGGTTTGCCCCACTTGAGTTCTTCGGTCAGGTCGCAGTCGAGCGCGATCTGGCGTAGCTTATCTGTTTCCTTCTGCCACTTCTTCGAATAGGGAACTTTCATCGTTTCAGGCCTTTTCCAAGATTGCTGAATTCATTCAATTCTGCCAGAAAATACAGTATGCCTGCCTCGCCATACAGTACCTTGACGAGTCGGTCGCGCAGTAAACCTTGATCGCGCGGAAAGCGCGGCAGGGCCCGCATCGACCGTTGGGACCCAGCACCCACTGGTGGTTTGTTTCCGGCTGCGCAGTGATGCGAAGCAGGTGGACATCCGATCCGGTACACTTGATTAAAATCCGGCCTATGCCACATTCCGCGGGCGACAGACTCGGTCCGTACGAAATCCTTACGGCCGTTGGCGCCGGCGGAATGGGAGACGTATACCGCGCGCGTGACACGCGGCTTGGCCGCATTGTCGCCATCAAGGTTTCCAAGGAAGAGTTCTCCGAGCGCTTCGGACATGAGGCCCGGGCGGTAGCGGCCTTGAACCATCCCCATATCTGCCAGCTTTACGACGTCGGTCCTGATTATCTGGTGATGGAGTTCGTCGAAGGAACTCCGCTTGAGGGACCGTTGCCGCTCGAAAAGGCCGTGGAATGCGCCGGCCAGATTCTGGATGCTCTCGACGCCGCTCATCAAAAAGGCATCACGCATCGCGACCTCAAGCCCGACAATATACTCGTTACCAAGCAAGGCATCAAGCTCCTCGACTTCGGACTGGCAACGCAGGCGGTTCGCATCGACGACGATGACAGAACCAAGGTATTTTCTGTCCAAGGGGAGCTCGTAGGAACGCTGCATTACATGTCACCGGAGCAGTTGCAGAACAAGAAAGTCGATGCTCGCAGCGATCTGTTCAGCTTCGGTTGCGTGCTCTACGAACTACTCACGGGCAAACGGGCGTTCGACGGAGCGAGCCCGGCGAATGTCATCGCGGCCATCCTGGAGCACGAGCCCCCTACACTCGAAGTCGCCCGGCCGCTCGACCGGATCGTGAGACGGTCTCTCGCCAAAGACCCAGACCAACGTTTTCAAAGCGCACGGGACCTTAAAGCAGCGATGACCTGGGCCTTGGAACAACCGCCTGCACCTGCGGTGAGCAGCCGCCTGCCGCGGGCGCCGCGGAAAGCCAGGTCTGCGCGCGCACTGGCGGCCGTGGCGCTGATAGCGGCCGGAGTGGCGGGCGGGCGGTTGTTCTGGCACGACGCCCCATCCTCCATGGTGTCGCGCATGCTGGTGCAGCTGGATCTTGACGTGGGCGCCGAGGTGTCTCAACTCGCCATTTCACCGGATGGCTCGCAGGTACTTTTCCTGCTGGGAAATCAGCTCATGCTGCGGCGGCTCGATCAATCCGTCATCGTTCCGCTGGCCGGCACCGAGGGCGCTACCTATCCGTTCTTCTCGCCCGACGGGAATTGGGCCGCCTTTTTCTCCGGAGGCAAGCTTCGCAAGATCGGGGTCACCGGGGGCGCGCCGGTAACCATATGCGACGCTCAGTCGGGGCGCGGCGGCAGTTGGGGCGATGACGGTCAGATTGTGGCCGCTTTGAGCAGCACCGGTGGGCTCTTCCAGGTGGCCAGTTCGGGCGGCGCGCCGCGGGTGCTGACGGATCTGGCGGGCGAGTCTACCGGGGTGTCGAGTCATCGCTGGCCGCAGGCCCTGCCCAAAGCCGCCGGGGTGCTGTTTTCCGCCAGCAACGGCGGCACGACAATCGCTTCGCTGCGGGTCCTGCCGAAGAGTGGCGGGAGGGCGAAAATTCTGGTGGAGAACGCCCCGTTCGGCCGTTATCTATCGGCCGGATACCTGGTCTATTACCAGGCCGGAAAGTTGTTCGCCGTCCCTTTCAAGCTGGAACGGCTGGAGATTTCCGGGCCGCCCGTTCTCCTCATGGATCGTGTGGCGGCCGATACCGTTCGTGGGGCGATCTTCGATGTTTCCTTCTCCGGAACACTCCTGTATCGCGCCGGCAATGAAGCAGTCGGCCGCACGCCCTTCTGGCTGAACTCCTCCGGCACACTTCAGCCACTAGCTACCAGGCCCGGGTCCTACGTGACGCCCCGTCTGTCACCCGATGGTAAGCGGTTGGCCTTCGCGGTGGAGCAAGGCGGAGAATACCATCTGTGGATCTACGATCTCGCGAGCGGGACGATGAAACGGTTGACTTTCGATGATTCCGCCACGGAACTACTTCCCGTGTGGACGCCGGACAGCGAGTTTGTCGTGTTTCGGTCGGGCAACTCTCTTGCCTGGGCACGGTCGGATGGCAGCGGAAAGGTGGATCGTCTGGCTACCTCGAACCTGGATCCACAACCGTATTCGTTCTCGGGGGACGGCAAGTATCTGGCATTCGCCGGCACTACTCCCAACACCGGCCTGGATCTCTATATCGCTCGCGTGGAACGTACCGCCGGAGCGTTGCAGCTTGCCGAGCCGCAAGCCCTGTGGCATCAGGCTGGCGGTCAATATGCTCCGGCCATCTCTCCCGACGGGCGCTGGTTGGCGTACAGCTCCGATGAGTCGGCCGGCCGGGCCGATGTTTACGTTACGACATTTTCTCCCGCGAGTACGGCGGCCACCGGAAAGTGGCAAGTGTCGAGCGACGGCGGAGTAAATCCTGTGTGGTCGCGCGGCGGACGCCAGCTCTTTTACCGCAGTGCCGACCGTCGTGTCATGGTCGCCAACTACTTAGTGAAGGGTGGTTCTTTCCTGGCGGATCAGCCCCACCCATGGGCAGCGCGGCGGCTCGGGGTCGCCGGAGGACTCCCCAGTTTCGACTTGGCGCCCGATGGCAGCCGCGTCGCGGGTATTTTCGAATCCGAGGAGAGCAAGGCTGAGACACACCTGCGCGTCGTGCTAAACGTCGCAGATGAGTTGCGGCGACGCGTGCAAGGGAGCAGATGACGCCGGTTCTCCCGCTGGCGGCAAACGGCGCACTAAGTCAATAGCGTACTCTAGGGCTATGGCGGAAACTTCTCCTGACGGTCCAGCCGCCGCGGGGCCCCCCACACCAGCGGAGTTATCGTTCGAATTCAATGGCCAAAACTCGGTCCTGCGCCTCGATGCTCTCAGCTATCGTGTTGGCCGCGCGCCAGCGAATCAACTCTCCTTTCCGGGCGTCGAGGGACTTTCGCGCGAGCATCTGGTGATCGAGTACGTCGGCGCCCATTGGGTAGCCCGCGATCTGGGCAGCACCAATGGCAGTCTGATCAACGGCGAGCGTATTTCCGAGCCTCGCATTCTTCATTCCGGCGACCGGATCACCGCAGGCCGGGTGAGTCTGCTCTACCGCGAGATCGAAGAGCCCTCAGGCACCGCCGTTATGTTCGCCGACGAGGCGTCCACCACCGATGGTGACACCACTATCGAGGAGAGCCTGCAGGGTTTGATCGCCGAGGCAAGCGAGCAGAGCAGCCGGCACATGCAGGCCATCATCACAGCGGGGCGCGAACTGTCCACTCATCTTCCACTCAACAAACTGTTCGATTTGATTCTGGAGCTCTCCGTCGAGGCGGTCGGAGCGGCGCGCGGCGTATTGATTACGTTCGACCACCAGGAACTGCAGGTGCGATCCACCAAAGGTGAGGGTCTGGTGATCAGTTCGCACGTGCGCGACCTGGTGATTCGGGAAAAGCGTTCGCTCCTCGTGCGCGACGCCCTCATGGACTCCGCGTTCGCCGTCCACGCCAGCATAGCGCTGAATCGCATCCGCAGTATGATGGCAGTGCCGCTGCAGACCAAAGAACGCGTCATCGGCCTCATCTATCTGGATTCCTCGCAACTCGTCAAGGAGTTCACCATGCGAGATCTGAATTTGCTGACGGTGATGGCGAACATGGCGGCGGTCCGCATCGAGAATGCGCGTCTGGCCGAAATGGAGCAGGAGGAACGTCTGCGGGCGCGCGAATTGGAACAGGCCGCCATGATTCAGCGCTCCATGCTGCCCAGCCGGTTTCCGCCGTTCCCGGACCGCACCGATTTCGAGCTGCACGCCGCCATGGTCCCTGCCAAGGAGGTGGGCGGCGACTTGTTCGATTTCTTTCTGCTCGACCACGAGCATCTTGGTTTCGTGCTGGGCGACGTCAGTGGCAAGGGGGTCCCCGCGGCGATGTTCATGGCCATCGCCAGCACGCTGCTGCGGGCCGCCGTTCTGCACCACGACTCGCCTGGAGCAAGTCTGACTTCCATCAATGAATCCCTGGTGGAAAAACATGCCTCCGGGATGTTCGTCACACTCTTTTACGGGGTTCTCAACACTCGCACAGGCGTACTTGAGTACGCCAACGCCGGCCATCTTCCGCCATATAGGTTTTCGCAGGGCGGCGAGGTGCGCGCTCTTGGGGAGCACTGCGGCCCCATGCTGGGTATCTTGTCTGGCGTTCAATATCCGACCCGAAGCACGGAATTACAGTCAGGCGAGGGTCTGCTGGTGTTCACCGACGGTGTCACGGAGGCTCGCAATAGGAACGGTGAGTTCTACGAGGAGTCGCGTCTCCAGGCGTACCTGGCAGTGTCTGCCTCGTGGTCCGTTGACGAGTTGGTGCGCGGGTTGCAAAGCGAAGTGGAGCGCTTCGAAGCCGGCGCTCCCCGCGCCGATGACATGACTGCGCTTGCGCTCCGATGGCGTGCGCCGGCCGGCAGGTAAGGATTTTCAACCACCGCCCGGCATTCGCGACCGTGAAACCGGGTGATCGTACAGTGGCTTCGGCACGCGCCCCATATGTCGCCATGTGGGAAGTTTGCCGATGAGTCCCGTGAAACGCCGCTCACGGAAATTGATGCCGGGTAAACGGCCCAGCGCCGGCCGCGGCCTTCATCTCCCAGGCCGGGACTTCACGGTCCATGTCCGACCGATGGCCACCTAGGCCGGCACTCAGAACCGTTACTCTCTATCTATTTCATCCGCTCCGATCCGTCGCGCCAACCGGCCGTGCCCCCGATAGCCGGGTAGCGCGATATTCATCCTCGTAGAGTCCGATCTCCTCCATGGGAATTGGGCGAAAGCCGATGCGGCAGAACACTTCGGCATCCGATTTCAAACGGAAGTCGCCCTTCGCCGCATTGACGAAGCCGGGATCGCCGGATGTATACTCCCCATTCGCCATCAAGTCGAACTTGTTCCCCGAGGGGCGGCCGGAGGTGGTAATAAGGGACCGCATTGCCAGAACCCGTTCCGCCACGCGCTGTTCAAGCCCGGCTGCTTGGAGAGGTTTAAGAGGGAGGGCTACCGCTTCAGGTAAAGCTCAGACATGATGAACTCCGGATCCCTATCGGGGAGAATGCCGGGGTCCGCTCGCCGCGGTCGCCAGCCCCAGGCCTATGTACACTGACCCGGAAACATATGGCTGATAGCGCAGGAAAGTCCGATTGCGTTGCAGCCAGCCGGCGGCGGATCCCGCGGTCAGCGCCCAGAGGCTGTCACTGGTGAAGCCCATAATAGTGAAGAGCATTCCCAAGGCGAGTAGCTGAAGCGTCACCGAGCCCCGCCTGGGATCGACGAACTGCGGCAGGAAAGCAAAGAAGAAGATTGCGGCCTTCGGATTGAGAACCTGGACCAGAACACCTTGCCCATAGATGTAACGCAATGAGACCGGCTGGACTTGTCTTACCCCGTCAACGGTGACGGGAGGCTCACGAAGTTTCCTCATCCCCAGGTAGATCAAGTATGCCGCGCCCGCATATTTCACGGCCGAGTATGCGCTTGCCGAAGAGACGAGGAGGGCTGAGAGTCCCAATGCCGCAGCCAGGATGTGCACCAATCCTCCGGTAGCGATGCCGGAAGAGGAGGCCAACCCCGCCTTGCGTCTCCGATCTATGCTGCGCGCCACGATGTAAAGCACAGCTGGTCCGGGAATGACCAGCAATACAATTGCGGCCGTCATGAAAAACAGGAGCTCGCGTGCAGGGGGTAAGAGGTCCATGGGCGGACAACAAAGGTTACCACAGGCAGCTGCCACTCCTCGATCTGCGGCCGGCACCGGGAGAATACCTCCGACACGCGGGTTAGACATCCAAGTGGAGCGTGATGGGATTCCGTTTCACGAAGGCCAAGTCTTGCACCATTCCTGGCGGAAGCGCCGGCCAAGTCGAGAATCGGTATCCGGTTGGGCGGAATGCTGGGAGGCAATGGGCGAACAATCGCGGGGTCTACGGCGACTGAGGCTTGCGCCACGGTACGGGATCGGCGCCTGACGGAACGCGCGCCTGAGTAGCTGTCAGGCCAGTTGCCCAGACGAGCATGCGGGGACAGTTCATGTATTCATCCGCGGACCGGGCGGCAGGCCGGCATCCAGCAGGCCCGGGACTTAACCCGCAGTCCTGCGCCGAGCCTTGCTGCCCTGTGTTTCGTTGAGCGCTCTCCCGAGCAGAGTCTTGATTACTGCCTGACGGCTTATGTTGAGCTGCGCGGCGCGCGCGTCCAGATCTCGCAGCATCCCCTGCGTCAAATCGATGTTGACGCGACGTATTGGCCTGACGACTGTGAACTTATTGGTGAAATAGGACGAAATGTCTTCGCCACGATCCGCCCTGACCGCGATCTCATCGGCTGAGGGTGTTCTCCTAGGTGTTTTGGGCATAGCTGTCCTCTTCCTCTTTAGTGGATTTCCAGGCGGTGACAAGATGGTGGTATTCACCTTGGGAGTCATACCGGATCTCGAATATCACGGAACAGAGGCGGCCGCGACACCACCCGATCGCGCGGAACTGTTCCGGATCGTCATTCTTTCGGTCGACGAGATAGACTTGGTCGAAAATTTCTTCCGCTTCCTTCGGGCTGACCCCGTGGTTTCACTTAACGGCCCGGCTTGTCGCTCCATCGAGTTCAACCGGCATCGCCGTATATAGCTGTCATATTATCCTGCTGGCCGGCGACAGCGCGAGGGGGGCGTTTCGCCCGCATGAGTACCGGCGCCGCGCGATTGGCGCATAATAGACCGATATGACCTCAGCGAAATCCACGATCGCCGTTTTGTGCCTAAGCCTTGCGGGCACGCTTTCGGCGCAAACCTACGCTCTGCGCGCCGCGCGCATCTTCGATAGTACGAGCGGCAAAATCAGCTCGCCGGGGCTGGTGGTGGTGGCAAATGGCAAGATCCAAGCGGTGGGCGGGGCGGCTCCCGCGGGAGCGGAGGTGGTCGATCTGGGCGATGCTACGCTGATGCCCGGGTTCATCGACGCGCACACGCATCTGACCATGGACTTCAGTCCCGATTACAACGGAGCGATGCTGAAGGGACTGCAAACGACGATCGCGGAGCGGTCGATTCGCGCCACGGTCAATGCGCGGAAGACGCTGATGGCAGGGTTCACAACGGTGCGGGACGTGGGGTCGAGCGATTTTGTCGACGTGGGCTTGCGGAATGCGATCGGCGCCGGGATCGTGCCGGGACCGCGCATGCTGGTGGCGGTGCACGCGCTGGGAGCTACGGGCGGGCATTGCGACGATCAGGATTCGTTCCGGTACGGAATTTTCGGGCACGAGACGGGCGTCGAAGAGGGAGTCATCAATACGCCGGACGATGCCCGGCGGGCGGTGCGGTTCAACATCAAGTATGGGGCGGACGTGATTAAGACGTGCGCGAGCGGCGGGGTGCTTTCTCCGACCGATGACGTGGATGTTCCGCAATTGAGCCAGGCGGAACTGAACGCGCTGGTGGACGAGGCGCATACGCTGCGGCGCAAGACGGCGGCGCACGCGCATGGGGCGGAGGCGGCCAAGCGGGCGATCCGCGCGGGGATCGATTCGATTGAGCACGGGACATTCCTGGACGACGAGGCGCTGCGGATGATGCACGATCACGGAACGTTTCTGGTGCCGACGCTGACGACGCGGGTGGGGCTGAAGGAATCGAAGTTTCCTCCCGCGGTGGAAGCCAAGGCTGAAGCAGCGGTTAACCAGCAGGACGCGCTGGTGAAACGGGCGGTGGCTTTGGGCGTGAAGATCGCGCTGGGCACGGACGCGGCGGTGTTCCCGCATGGCGAAAATGCGCTGGAGTTCACTTTCAT
>Ga0182030_10023203_pt1 | contig 11495 bp, 7 predicted proteins | sample 812S3MmetaG_FD_121299 | JGI IMG/M metagenome (GOLD analysis project Ga0182030, IMG submission 121299) | Permafrost microbial communities from Stordalen Mire, Sweden - 812S3M metaG (Illumina Assembly) | ecosystem: Environmental > Terrestrial > Soil > Wetlands > Permafrost | place: Sweden...
TCGGCAACAACGCCTCCAGTGGGCAGTACGTCCTTGGCCAGCCTCACGATGTGACAGTCTCCGCACGCGCACAGGAGACACGCCTTCCTACTGTTTTCGAGCTTTATCCAGAGATTGCCGACATCACGCTCGGGGAAAGTATGCTTCCGAGTTGCTCGGCTGTGGAGGCGCTGGACCGGCAGGAGCCATTCATCAATCAGACCTTGGCCGTCAGTTCGCTCGCCATGCTTGCTCGCTTGCTGCGGTATGGGCAAATCTCATATCACGGCGGCTTTTACAACGCCGAGACCGGGCGTATCGCGCCGCTCCTAGTTGATCCAAACCGGTTTGCCAAGATGCTGCGGAGGGCTGCGAAGAAGCAGAGATCAAAAGGCGCAGCAATCAGCAAAGGCGCTGCCGCGTAATCTGGTCTCACCGAAGAACCAGAAGTGGCGATACGGGCACTCATAGCGTCGCGCTCTATCATGGACGTGTGCTATGTAATTGGGAGCATTGATGACGCTATTGGCGTGGAAATCGAGAATTGAGCCCAAAAAACTATAGAGGCCGTCTCCTGTGCTGCTACGGCCTCTCCACTTCTATTCGATTATTTACAACCGTCGGGTATGGGTTCGTCGGGTATTGCTCTCGTCGGGTTTGGATTCCGTCTGAGTTTTGCCGCTGGCGGAATCGTTGTTCTGATTCCAACAGCAACAGCATTATGGCAAATACTGGTTCGATACGCAAGCTTGATCGTCTGAATGATCGTTACCATGAAATAGCGAATACAGCGGTTTGCGAGTATGTGCATTCCTTGTATTCTGGTCAAACATATGCTTGAAAATATGGACTTTTTCCACGATGAATTCCGACGATTTGAAGACGATGTCAACGGCCTAATCTTGGGCACTATGGACGCCGCAATCGCCCATCTCGACGGGCAGATTGACCCGGTGCTAGCCGAACTCAAATCTCGGGAAAATCAGGATGACGTCGACCGGGATCGGCTCGGGGAGCATTACTCTTATCTGCTCTCGGAATACGAAGGTCAGACGGCGTTTCTGCGAAACTCTACCTTGGTCTCCCTCGCATCCCAGCTAACACATTCCCTGCACAAGATGGCCTCCTTCGGCCCCTTGGATCTGGATGACTCCAAGGCCGATAGGAGCAGCAGTTCGGAATGCGACTGCGGCTGCGACCACAAGAAGGGCTGTAAGTGTCAGCACAGGAGGAAGAGCGAATACGAGAGGCTCGGGATCGAGTACAAGAAGCGCTTTGAAATTGACTTCCTCGCGCATAAAGAGCGGATCAAATTCATCGAGCCGATGAGGATGGCGCGAAACAGAATCGTTCATGAAGGCGGATATGCAAACACGCTCGATCCGGACAAACCCGATTACCTCGACACGTCCTTCTCCAGAAGATTCCGGGAGTATGTGCCGGGCGAAGGGTATCTAGAATACGGCGCTCAAGTGGTCGTTTCAGATGAGTTGCTGAGGCGGAACGCCGAAAGCGCTATTGCCTTGGTTCGCTGGGTTGCCGAAGAACTTCGCAAGCGTCAGTTGGCAAATCTGCGGGAGACGAAGACCGTTAATTGACTACCTGATGGAACGGCCCCGACGGAGAACCGGGGCCTGCTATGCATCACGCAAGGAGAACAGCCTAACGTCTGAGTTTGCCGGTCCTGTCGGGGCGCGGCCCATCGGGCGTGCGGACGGCAACAGCAGACCGAGGTCGCGCCGGTCCTGTCAGCTCCCGAATAAGTGCCTCATAGAAATCCCTGTCTTCTTGGGATGTAGCTTTGCTCAGTCTCGCTCTAACTTCGCTCACAACTTCAACTCTCGTATTTAATGCCATGTACTCCTCATTTGCAGATTATGGTGACGTGGCCGGGCGCGAACCCGAGTTCCAGTTGCCACGCCCTGACCACTGTCACTGAATTGGTGACACTCCCGAGAATAAGCGTGGCTCAGGCCGGGGTCAATTCCGCCCATAAGGCACGCGGCCAACAACAGGGATCGGATCTCACCATCTCGTCGGTTCGATAGGCCAGGGCCACTACCGATGCCTCGCGCGCCCGGCACCTCAGTGCTTTTCAATGAGCCAGGTGTCTGCCATAATCGACGAAATCGACCAAGGATACTGACATGTCACTCCGGGAAATTGATGGCAACGGCGGCATACACGACGCGCATGAACTTCCCTATCAACGCGAATTTGACCAAGTTTGGCATTCGATCACGTTACCGGAGCGGGCTGCGATAGAGACCGAGATCAATCGTCGGCTGGACCAGTTGATTTCCTCCCCCGATCCCAATTGGGGCTCCATCACCAATACCTCCATAGAGGGTGGGCGGACGAACCCACAGACAGGAATAAATGGTGATTGGTCTGGAACGGCATTCGACGCAATCTTTGTGGCCTGTGGTCAAAGCGAGGAACGTGCTGGCATGTTCTACGGCAACGTCTGGAAGACTGTGATTATTGACCGCCGAGAAAGATGGATTGGAATTCGCTCTGACCCGACGTTTCCGCAACGAGGTATTACGCTTCAAGGCAAGACGTATTTCTTGGACAGCGGGCAGTAGGACGGCGTGCGCCGCGCGGTGCACAAAGGGCTCATTCAGGAGCGGGCAATGCTGCTAGGAATGCCGCTGCCTGGGCTCCGCCGACGATGGCTGGGTTCAATACCAGAATAGCGGTTTAATTCATAACCTAACTGGGTTATTCTGAACTGCACCCCAATGCCCAGAACAGGTTCCCCGGACACCCCCGCCTTTCCCCCAGCCGAGTGCCCCCGAGAACGAAGGATTCATCGTGTCATCTGATCTCACCTTCATAACAAATGAAAACGGCAAAAGTCTGAGCGACCGGTTCAGCGTGCTGTTGGGTACTGGCACGCGTTTCTTCGATTGCCTGGTTGGGTACTTCTTCATCAGCGGTTTCCATAAGCTCTATCCGGCACTGGAAGGTGTCGAAAAGGTCCGCATTCTCGTCGGCCTCCGCACCGATAGGACTGCTTATGAATTGCTGCGGCAGGGTGGGCAAGGCGAATTGATGTTCAAATCGCACGCTACCACGAAGGAACAGGTGGCGGATGAGGTCCTCGGTGAGCTGGAGAATGCCGCTGAGAGCGTCGACATTGAAGCGGGTGTTCACAAATTCGTCGAGTGGGTGAAATCCGGAAAGCTTGAGGTCAAAGCCTATCCGACGGCGAACCTTCACGCCAAGGTTTACATCATGACCTTCGCCGACGGGGATAGGGATAAGGGCCGCGTCATTACGGGATCGAGCAACCTGAGCCAGTCCGGATTGCAGGATCAGATCGAGTTCAACGTAGAACTCAAAAACCGTGCGGACTACGACTTCGCGATAACGAAGTTCAATGAACTGTGGGAAGTGGGCGTAGATGTATCGGAGCCTTACGAAGAGACGATCACGAACCGTTCACCTTTCGCGCAGTTCACGCCGTACGAACTCTACCTCAAGTTTCTGTACGAGTATTTCCGCGAGGGGCTGAACCGGCCAGATGAGTTAGACGACCTCTATATTCCACATGGCTTTAAGCGGCTCAAGTATCAAGAGGAAGCGGTGCTGAGCGCGAAGAAAGTGCTGGAAGAGTACGGCGGCGTGTTTCTGGCCGACGTCGTTGGTCTGGGAAAAACCTACATGGCCGCATTGCTCGCCCGGCAATTAGACGGGAGAACTCTGGTCATAGCTCCGCCCCATCTCCTCGACAAACACAATAGCGGTTCGTGGCCCAACGTTTTTGGCGATTTCCGTGTTCCACATACCGATTTTGAATCGGGCGGCAAATTGGAAGATATGTTGGAGCGCGACATCTCGAAGTACGCGAATGTGTTCATCGACGAGGCGCATCGGTTCCGAAACGAGACGACTCAGACTTACGAGATGCTCGCCCAGATATGTCGGGGCAAGCGCGTCGTACTGGTTTCGGCCACGCCGATGAACAACACGCCTCGAGACATTCTGAGTCAGGTCAAATTGTTTCAGAATGGAAAAAGCAGCACGATTCCCAATGTTCGCAACCTCGAAGGTTTCTTCTCCGGGCTGGAGAAGAAGTTGAACGGTCTCGACCGCCAGGCCAATCGCGAACAATATTTCAACATTGTTCAGGCGAACGCGAAGGCTACTCGGGAACAGGTGCTGAAGCACCTGATGATCCGGCGCACGCGATCAGAGATCATGAAGTACTACGGGGAAGATCTCAAGGCTCAAGGATTGAAATTCCCCGAGGTTGCCGATCCGCAACCGCTGTTCTACAAATTCAGCAAGGCAGAGAATGAGATTTTCAGCGAAACAGTTCGACTCCTAACCAAAGAATTCACTTATGCCCGCTACAAGCCACTGACGTACTACGAAGGAGACATTGAGGAGCAGCAGAAGCAAGGTCAGCGTAACTTGGCCAAGTTTATGAAAATCTTGTTGGTCAAGCGCCTTGAAAGCAGCTTCCATGCATTCCGCCTCACACTCGACCGCTTCATTCATTCCTATGATCGGGTAACCGAGGAATTTCGCAAGGGTCACGTATTCATCAGTAAGAAGCACATCAATAGAATCTTCGAACTTCTTGATTCCGATGACCAGGAGAGCATAGATAGGCTGCTCAGCGCCGACAAGGCCGAGCGTCTCGACGCGAAGGATTTCAAGCCCGATTTTATTCGGGATCTTGAAAGTGATCGCAAAATCCTCGTGCGGGTAGCGGAACTCTGGAAAGGAATCAAGCGCGATCCCAAATGGGAGGCCTTCCGTGATGTACTTCGGACAGATGCCATTCTGAAAAAGGGCAAAATCATTATCTTCACGGAGTCCAAAGAGACGGCGGAGTATCTCGCCGGGAAGCTTGTGGCGGAGGTAGGCCCCGGCGTTTTGCAATTTACGGGCAGCTCCGATGACTCGGTTCGTAAGGAGGTCATCTCCAACTTTGACGCCCGCGCATTTCATCCGGAAGATCAGTACCGGATACTGGTGGCAACCGAGGTGCTTTCGGAAGGTGTGAACCTTCATCGGTCAAACATAGTCATCAACTACGATCTTCCGTGGAACCCAACGAGGCTCATACAGCGCGTTGGCCGCGTAAACCGTGTAGACACAAAGTTCGCCACCATACATACCTTCAACTTCTTCCCAACCGACGAAAGCAATGACCTGATCAAACTGAAGGAGGCCGCCGAGGCCAAGATTCACGCGTTCATCGAAATGCTCGGGGCCGACGCCCGGTTGCTCACGGAGGGGGAAGAAATCAAATCGCATGACTTGTTCGCGAAATTGACTTCGAAGAAGACGATCACCGGCGAGGACGAGGAAGAGGACAGCGAACTCGAATACCTCACGGAGATTCGGGAGGTTCGCGACAAGCAGCCAAAGCTCTTCTCGCGCGTCAAGCATCTGCCGAAGAAAGCTCGATCTACCAGGTTGCTCTCTCCCGATATGAGCGTGAAGCCGAAGGAGTACCCGTCGCTCCTTACCTATGTTCGGCAAGGTCGGCTGGACAAATTCTTCCTCGGGGCGGCTGCCTCCGAGGCAGTCGAGTTGGACTTCTTTACTGCGGCGAAGCTGTTGAAGCCTGCTGACGTTACTGAGGCGCGCCAGACTATTCCTGCCTGCTTCTACGCACTGCTCGATAAGAACAAAGCTGCGTTCGAGGCGGCAACATCCGTGGACCTTGAAGAAGCCGCGACAAAGCATAAGGGCGGTGCGAACGACGCCTACATTCTCAAGCGATTACGGGCCAAGGAAATCCGTCGCTATCATGGGTTCACCGAGGACGACGAACTGTACATCCAGCAAGTAATGCAGCTTCTCCTTGACGGAGCCCTGCCTCGGCCAACTACGAAGAAACTGGCAGAAGCCCTCAATACGGTAATTGAGCCCCTGAAGGTACTCGGAGTTCTGCGCAGAGACATTTCGTCGCTTTTCTTTCAAGCTACGTGCGCACAGCAGACTGCGCATGCGTTCAATCCCCGTGAAGTGATCCTCTCGTCCTACCTCTTGGAGACAAAATGAACCGCGATCAGGCCCGTAACTTTGTGACACAGGTTTTCACGCATTCATTCGATAAGGATCGTTTCCGCAATTTTGCTATCAACCTACTCAATCATGTCGACGAAACCAAGGCGTTTGCCCGGAACAGCCAATATATAAAGGATGCGTTCAAGGAGCATGTTAGCCGTTTCGAGCGCATCGGAACCTACACTTCACCGTCCCGCGAAAAGCTTGATGTTCTCATAGTTCACCTCACAAAAGACTCAAAGCTGGAGCGCGCCAGGACTGCAATCCGTAACTTTGTAGCGGACCACCTCAAGGAACGCGAAGACAAGGATGCTGCTCTCGTTGCCTTCGTTTCTCCGAGCGAACAACAATGGCGATTCTCTTACGTAAAGATGGAGTTCGCGACAATTGCAAAGAATTCAGGCAAGGTCGGAGTAGAGGCTCGCCTGAGTCCAGCGCGACGTTTCTCATACATCGTTGGAGAGGGCGAGAGCTGTCACACGGCGCAGACCCGCTTCCTGCCCCTTCTTCAGGGAACAAGCACGAATCCTTCGCTAACTGAAATTGAAGAAGCATTCAGCGTCGAGGCGGTTACCAAGGAGTTCTTTACAAGGTACGCTGACCTCTTTGCGGACCTATACAAAGCGTTAGATAAGCTTGTCACCAAGGACAAGACTGTTCGAGACGAGTTCTCCGCGAAGGGAGTCAATCCGGTTGATTTTGCCAAGAAGCTAATGGGCCAGATCGTATTTCTTTACTTCCTTCAGAAGAAAGGGTGGCTTGGTGTTGAGAAGGGGAAGGATTGGGGTTCCGGCCCGCACAATTTCCTGCGCCGACTTGCGAATGGAGAGCACGTACGCTACGAGAACTTCTTTAACGACATACTCGAGCCGCTATTTTATGACACGCTGGCTACCGATCGCGGTCATGAGGCTTGGTGCAACAGGTTTAAGTGCCGCATTCCCTTCCTTAACGGAGGTTTGTTCGAGCCGCTGGGTGATTACAATTGGCGCAAGGCAGAAATATTGCTTCCCAATCGCTTGTTCGTAAACACAGATCAAGTGGACGAGGGGGTTATTGGCAGCGGTGTCCTGGATGTTTTTGACCGGTACAACTTCACTGTGAATGAGGCTGAGCCTCTCGAAAAAGAGGTCGCAATTGATCCCGAGATGCTCGGTAAAGTCTTCGAGAACCTCATCGAAGAAAACCGCCGCAAAGGACTAGGAGCGTTCTACACACCGCGAGAGATAGTTCATTACATGTGCCAAGAGAGCCTTATCAACTATCTCGAGTCGACCCTAAACAAAGACAAGGAACTCGTTCCGCGAACTGACCTTGAGACGTTTGTTCATTTAGGCGAACAAATTTCGTACTACGAGGCCGTCGATGCGAAGTACGACATTCAGATGCCCAAGAGTATCCAGCAGCACGCGCGGCTACTTGATGAGAAACTCACGGACATCACAGTTTGTGACCCCGCCGTCGGATCGGGTGCGTTCCCGGTAGGGATGATGACCGAAATCGTTCGGGGTCGTTGCGCGCTTACCCCTTACTTCAATGACGTTCACGAACGCACGCTGTACCATTTCAAACGCCATGCAATTCAGAACTGCCTTTATGGGGTAGACATTGATGCAGGTGCCGTCGAGATCGCGAAACTGAGGCTCTGGCTTTCTCTAGTCGTCGACGAGGAAGAAACCAAGCAGATCAAGCCGCTACCAAACCTCGACTTCAAGATCGTTAGCGGTAACTCGCTTCTCGGTTTTCCCTACAGGTCACAAGGACTTCGCGACATAGAAGAACTGAAAGAGCGGTTCTTCGAGGAAACTGATCACGCTCGCAAATCAAAATTGAAGCTTGAGATTGACCGTACGCTCCGCAGCTGCTTCGTGTCTTCCAAGAAGAGCCTCGGTTATGAGGTGAATTTTGATTTCAAAATCAACTTCTCCGAAGTATTCAGTTCAAAGGGCGGCTTCGATGTTGTAGTCGCAAACCCGCCGTACGGGCTACTCAACAAGCGCCAAAACAAGCATGAGTCGATCTTAGTGTCGGAGCCGGAACTCCAGCACTTTAAATCCGCATCAGAATATGCGCCCGCCAGGGGCGGCATGATTAACATTTTTAGATTATTCATCGTGCGCAGCGTAAATATTTTGCGAGAAGGTGGATGTTTCTCGGAGATATTTCCACTTGCCTTCGCTTGCGATTCCAGCGCCGCGAGTCTCCGAGAGTATCTACTACACAATCATCGCATCGTTGGTATTGACGCATTTCCAGAGCGCGACAATGAGAAGAAGCGAGTTTTTGAAGCGGTAAAAATGTCAGTGTGCATCCTCACGCTTCAAGCCCGGACGAAGCTTTTGGCGCCATTTTGGCTTCGTATTCACGGAGATCGGCAAGTCGATGTTTGCAATGAGAAGGTCAGTATTGGGCTAAAGACGATTGAAAATATCGATAAGGCGAATTTCACGATTCCGCTGCTCAAGAAGGACGAGCTTGCAGTCTTCGAGTCCGTATACGGAAGTTCGGTGCCCTTGTCTTCCTTCGGCCATTGTTATACAGGAGAGATTGACCTCACCCAGGACAAGTCCTACCTCACGGAGGACCGGCGGCACTCCGTATTGATAAAGGGCGCGATAGTTGACAGATATCAGATACGGCTAACGATGAGTCAGGGTGAAATACTATTTCTGAAATCGGGAGAGTATCTAAAGGAGAACCACGGCAAGAGATCTCAACACTATAAACTCGACCGGATTGTGATGCAGGGAATCACTGGTGTGAACGAGAGAACTCGGCTAAGAATGATGCTGGCCGAAGCGGGCACCTTCTGCGCCAACTCGGTCAACTATATCGTTCTCGATGACCCGACAATCGAGAATGAATACATTCTGGGAATTATGAATAGCACCTTGTTGAACTTCCTGTTTTCGAAGACGAGCACAAACAGCAATGTCAATGGATATGAGGTCGACAATCTCCCCATTAAGCTGGCCGCGCCGCCGGTTCGAAAGACAGTGGTAGGACTAGTGCGACAGATACTCGCCAAAAAGCGACGCAATCCGGACACGGATTCCACTGCGATGGAGGCTGAGATCGACCAGCTCGTGTATCAGCTCTATGACTTGGGGGCAACTGAAATCAAGCTCGTAGAGGAAGGGAGCCGTCGGAAAGCTAGCTTTGCAAGTACGGCGGAGGCATTCTGATAACATTTACCATTCTGATTTGGCTACATACAAAGCACCTCTCTCGGTTTCGCGATGCCAAAGGAGGGCTCTAAGAGGACCTCTTATGATTGACTCACAGTCTCACCCTGATGCTTTAGATCGTCCGTGGGACGATCTTGTGATCTCTATTTTGTCCGTGAATCAATACTCCCTAGAGCGAACGTACGGATCACTCCTCGCATTGCGAGAGCAGCAGGTCACTGACCCGTTAAGTTTGGCTCAATGGAGTTCTCAAGAAATCGAGCGACGGCTGAGAGCGGCGGGGTGTGATCGCGGGGAATTTATGACAAGGCTTTTTGCCGAGAGATTATCGGCTCTGGGAGTTCTCGTCAGAACCAAGGGTATAGATGAATGCCACAAGATCATAGCCGGACGGGATGCCAGAGCCATTGAAGCTCTGCTACTGCCAGTAAAGGGAATTGGTCCGGTAGTGCTGCGGCACTTCTATTCGCTTCGTAAGATTTGCAGTTCCGAATAGCCGTGTATCGTGTCAATGAGAGTCAGAAAGAAAATGCCCTCGGATTGAACCGAAGCGGACATTTGTAGTGGCGGACTTGGACCTCGGACGCCAGCATAGAGGTGCGCGGAATGGCGTTCCGCCCAACAGAACTCTGCTTGTTACAGCCGAAGCTGAACGCCAACTATGCGAATCGAGCCGCCACTGAATTTGTGGCGGCAGTGCACGAATGGACTAGGCCGCACCGTTAGAGCCTGCGCCGCGCCGTGATCTAGCGTCAGCTTGATTGTTTACTGCCGACATTCTCCCAGCCTACGCCACACTCCCAGCTTGCCATGCTTATTGACCCCAAGTAGTTTTCCATTCGGATGAACGCTCACTGAAGTACAGTCATCCAACACGGGCGAGATCTGCCTTCGGCTCTCTCCATCCACATCCTTCCGCCGAGCCGACCAAGAGTACGCATCGAGCACCAGGCCACTATCCAGGAATATAGTTTCTTCTGATTTGTCGAATGCTATTGAATGTGGCGTATCCCATTCCCAAGACCAAACGACAGGATCGCTGTCCATGCTCACCCGAGTGAGGCACTTATTGAATGTCACAAGCGCGTCGTCGCAATTATCCGAAATGCAGATGATGTCTGAGACGGCTTGGGTTCCAAAGCTGAACATGTGCGCCTGTTCAACACGGAGGGTCTCTGCATCCAGCCAAACCAGATGGCAATCCTTTTGGTTAAGGGCTCCCACGGAAGCAAGCAGACGATCACCGTCCGGCGACCATGCCAACCCCGCCACGCAGACTCCCGGCATCACGGCCGAGTAGCAGAATGACCAACTTCCCTCCGCGAACTCCCATATTTCGATACGTCCAAGCTTGTGCGAGTCGTTTAACGGATAATAGCCAGTTCCCAGTGCCAATCGGCGTGAATCAGGAGACCAAGTTATCGTATTCACGGGAGCGCCTGAGGTGGTGTTTAGTCGGGCAACTCTTGATTGGCCATCCAAATCCCAAACCGCAGCAAAGTTGGCGCGAGTGGATGCCGCGCAGAATCGTTGCTCCTTCGGATCGACAACCAAGGAGTTTAACGTCACTCCGGTGCCACTCATCAGTTCAACATGAACAGCCGCTAGCACCTTCCCTGTGCAGATATTCACCGCCGTGATGGTCCCGGTCCAGTCGCTAATCAGTGCACGGTTTTCTGATGCGCCTGTTACATGCGCGTATCCGACGCGCCCTCGACTAAACGTGAACTCTTTGTAATCTGTTTTCTCTACCATGATAGGTCGATCCTTTTGCGTAGACCTCGGATAAATATTCTTGCGCTTTCGGTTAGTGTGTATCTAGATCAATGTTGCAACTGATCCTGGTGCCGTCTCCACAGAGGGCAAAAAGACTTCGACCGTCTCGACTCCAAGTCATGTCTGTTACTGGAGGACAGGGAGCCAGTTCCGAAATCACGCTAAGGGATTCCAGATCGACCAGAGAAATTCTGCCAATCGAGGCGTGCCCATCAAGTCTCCACCATTTCCCGGAAGAGAAAGCACAAATCGAACGCCAAGGATGGGGCTTGCAAATGTCCGCGATCCCAACCGGCAATTCGCTAGTGGTCGGAGAACAAAAGTGATCAGGGTCGATAGGGCCGTACGCGAACGCCTTTCCCTCCGATGAACAAAATATCACCTTGCGGCTATCGCAACTCCAACCGATGCATTCGATCCTCTGCTCAATCTCAAACTGGAAGGCTTCTCTCAGATCAGGAATTGACAGCACAACAATGCGACCGCTTGAATCAGCGAGTGACGCGAATGTTACGAGAA
>Ga0182030_10023204_pt1 | contig 11495 bp, 3 predicted proteins | sample 812S3MmetaG_FD_121299 | JGI IMG/M metagenome (GOLD analysis project Ga0182030, IMG submission 121299) | Permafrost microbial communities from Stordalen Mire, Sweden - 812S3M metaG (Illumina Assembly) | ecosystem: Environmental > Terrestrial > Soil > Wetlands > Permafrost | place: Sweden...
CAACAACGTATCGGCCAAGTGCGCCCGTCCGGTCTGCATTGTGGCCACCACCAAGAGCGGCGGCAACCAGATCCACGGTTCGGCTTTCGAAACCAACCGGAACAACGCCGTCGGCCTGGCCAGGGCGCGCACCGACTATTACACCACGCCGCCCTTTCTGAACCGCAACGAGTTCGGCGTGAGCGCCGGCGGTCCGGTATACATCCCGAAAGTCTACAACGGGAAGAACAAGACCTTCTGGTTCTTCGGCTACGAGGGACTGAGGAACGTTGCCTATTCCACGCAGGGCTTCCAGGTGCCGTCGGCGGCGGACCGCAGCGGCAACATGAGCGATTTTATAAATTCCAATGGCACCCCGCAAATCCTCTATAACCCCTATTCGACCGATGTCAACACCTGGGCGCGTACGCCCTTCCCGAACAACACGATTCCGTCGACCATGGAGAGCCCGCTGGCCAAAGCTCTGCTGGCTGTTACCCCGCTGCCCACACTGCCGAATGTCAACGGGTACGTCGCCGACAACTGGTTTGGCCCGGTAATCAACAAGCCGCAGCGGAGTTGGACGAGCAGCACGCGCATCGACCAGCGCTTCGGCTCCAACGACCTGCTCTATGGCCGCTACACGCAAGGAAATTTCACGCAATTGTCGCAGAGTTACAGCCAGCCGACGACCGACCCGGTCAACGCACCCGCCGGCACGGAGAGGGTTACCGCTCCCAACAAGAGTTTGGCGATATCCTGGGTCCACACGTTCGGGCCGACGTTATTCAACGAGTTGCTGGTAACCGCTACACGCCAAGAGGCTTGGGACGGCACCGGGAACCAGGGCGTCAATTACGACGCCGCGCTCGGGCTTCCCAATCCGTTCGGTAAGGCCGGCTGGCCCTACCTCGGCGGCATGGGATTCGGCGGCAACTACCTGTTCTGGGGTCAAGACACCAACGCCAATTCCGCTTTCTACAGCAATTTAGATGACAATGCCACAAAGGTCAAGGGCAAGCACACCTTTACGTTCGGCTTCCACTTTCGCTACGACCAACTGGACATGCTGCCGCAGCAGCAGTATGTAAGCGGAGACGATGACTGGTCGACCAAAGCCACTTCACTCTACGACCCGAGTTCGGGCCGCACCAGCCCGCAGGCCCTGCCTTACACGGGAGACGATTTCGCCAACTTCTATCTCGGTGTTGGGGAATACTCCGCCGAGTTGGCGCGCAACACGTTCTACGGCCGGCAGAAGCAGATTGCCGGCTATTTCCAGGACACTTACAGGGTCACTCCGCGGCTCACCTTGACCCTCGGTTTGCGCTGGGAATACTGGACTCCCATTGGCGTCAAGGGTAACGTGAACAACAGTTTCTCGGTGGCAGATCATGCAGTGGTTCTGGGCACCAGCCTGCAGAACATGTATGCGGCGGGTGCTACCACTCCGGCCATGGTGAACCGTTTTGAGCAGATGGGCCTAAAATTCGAGACCTACCAGCAGGCGGGGATGCCGCAATCGCTGCTGACCGCCAACAAGAACGACTTCGGACCGCGCTTGGGCTTCGCCTATCGTGGGGGCTCGGGGAAGACGTCGTTTGTGCTGCGCGGCGGCTATAGTATCCAGTACTTTGTGATTCCGATTGGCGGTTACGCCGCGAGGATGCGGCGCAACGCTCCGTTTCAAGCGCAGTTCTACCAAAGCCTGACGCAAGCCGCTTATTCGCCGGATGGCATCAGCAACATCGGCATGCGCACCGTGCCGACCATGTTATCGGGCGTGAACGACCTCAACGCCGTATCGCTCGATCCGTCCGTAAGTCTGCAGCCCGGTTCCGCCAACGAAAGCTTCTTTGCCCTGAACCAGCCGGACTCGCAGGTGCAGAGCTGGAACATGACCCTGGAAAAAGAGGTCTTCAAGGACACCGTCTTGCGCGCCGGTTACATCGGCAACCATAGCGCTCACCTGGAGGAGTTGAAGCAGATCAATCAATCCACACCGGCTTACATCTGGTACACGACCACCGGGCAGCCGCTGCCCACGGGGTCGCTTTCGGCGGTGGCGACCAATAACTACGACCAACAGGTGCTCAGCCGGCTGGAAGATTGGCAGAACACCGGCTGGGGGAACTCCAACGGCATCCAACTGGAACTGCAGCGGCGCTACAACAAAGGATATGCCTACCAGTTCTTCTACGTCCTGGACAACGTTCTGGCGGCCGGCGGCCAGTCTTATAACCAACTGATCAATGCCTCAAACCAGTACATGCCAAACACCATGCCGACAGACCCGCACCAGTATGACCGGCTTCTGAACTACCAGCGGGACACCAGCATTCCCCACAACCGGTTCCGCTGGGATTGGCTGGTGGATCTGCCGGTGGGCCGGGGCAAGCCCCTTCTTGGCAACGCCACCGGAGTGCTGAACAAGGTGATTGGCGGTTGGCAGGTAACAGGTATTGGCACCGCGACCAGCAGTTACTTCACCTTGCCCAGCGGCGACTTTCCAACCGGCGTGCCGGTGCAGATTTACGGCTACAAGTACCCGATCCAAAACTGCACCAGCGGGACATGCTACCCCGGCTACCTGTATTGGAACGGCTACATTCCATCGACCCAGATCAACAGCCACAATGCAGCCGGACAGCCGAACGGCTATGAGGGTATTCCCGCGAATTACCAGCCGGCAGTGGCGCCGTTGATCCCTTATGGCCAGACCGCGCTTCCTCCGAACGCTCCGGTGGGCACCAATGTTTCCTCGTATTGGGGCACCAACTCGGTTTGGGTCCCGCTGAACAACGGCACGGTGGCACGCACCACCTGGACTGGGCTTGCGCCGCTGCAAAACCAGTACTTTCCGAGCATCTGGCAGTGGGGTGTGGATGCTTCGATGGTCAAGAACGTTCCGTTCAAGGAACACTACAATTTCCGCCTCCAGTGCGATTTCTTCAACGTGCTGAACCACCCCGGCAACTCCAACAGCATCGGGTCGACGGGGATCCTCAGTACGCAATCTTCCGGCAACAGCCCGCGTACACTACAGTTGTCGGGGCGTTTTACCTGGTAAGCCACTTTGACCGTCGGGAGGGTGGCCGGAGGTACCGGCCACCCTCCCGACGGAACGGTACTGGCGGGAACTACTGTGAAACGAATGCAAGCGTTATGGTTTCTGCTGGCGTGGGGCGCCTGGGCCGCGAACCTGCCAACTCCCGTGTGCGACGTGATGGGCCACGGCGCGAAAGCGGACGGAACCACTAACGACGCGTCGGCGATCCAGAAGGCCATCGACTCGTGCGCGGCTTCCGGCGGCACGGTCTACTTCCCCGCGGGGAACTATTTGAGCGGGACGATCGTGCTGAAGAGCAACGTCGCGCTGCACCTCTCGCAAGGGGCTACCTTGTGGGCCAGTAAGAAGCCGGAGGACTTCAAACCCCTCCACCTGATCTACGCAAAGGACGCGGAGAACATCACCCTGGAGGGGAACGGGACCATCAACGGCAACGGCGAGGCCTACTGGGACACCGACACGAAAGGCTTCTTCCGTGCGAAGGGACCGAGGCCAAGCCCGTTGGTGGAACTGGTGAACTGCCGGCGGGTCCGGATTCGGGACCTGGCATTCCGCAACGCGCCGGGCTGGACTATCCATCCTCTGGGATGCGACGGCGTCTGGATTCGCGGCATCTCCATCGTCAATAACACGCGCGGCCCCAACACCGACGGCATCGATCCCGACTCGAGCCGCAACGTTTTCATCTCGGACCTCTATTGCGAAGCCGGCGACGATTGCATCGTGATTAAGACCACCGGGTGGCGGGCGGACGGCAAAGTGCAGCCTGCCGAGAACATCACGGTGACCAATTCCGTGCTCGCCACCACCTGCGGCGCCTTCAAGATCGGCACCGAGAGCCTGGGCGACTTTCGCAACATCGCCTTCACCAATTCGACCATGTTCCGCAGCCCCGGCGCGTTTCGGAGTCCCATTTCCGGCATCGCCATCGACATTGTGGACGGCTCGACGCTGGACGGGCTGGTGGTATCCAATATCATCATGCGCGACGTGCGTACCCCCATCTTCATCCGCCTGGGGAACCGCGGCCGCGGGATGCAGGTTCCTGTTCCAGGCGTCCTCCGCAACGTTTCCATCTCAAACGTGCTGGCCACCGGCGCCGAGCTGCCCAGTTCCGTCCACGGTCTGCCCGGTTATCCCGTGGAGAACCTGACGCTCGCCAACATCAACATCACCATGAAGGGCGGCGCCCGGGCGGTGCGCGGATTGGACGTGCCGGAGAATCCGGAGAAGTATCCCGATCCCGCCATGTTCGGCCCGCTGCCGGCCTATGGTTTCTACGTGCGGCACGCGGCGGGCCTGGTGCTCAGAGACATCCAGGTGCGCTGGGAGCAGGAGGACCTCAGGCCGGCCATGATCTTCGACGACGTGCGGGACCTGGACCTTGACGGTTTCCGGGCGGGCAAAGTGGCGGGCGAACAGCCGGTGGTATGGTTCAACCAGGTGGCCGGCGCCCTTGTGCGCGGTTGCCGGGCGCCGGCGGGCGCGCAGCGCTTCCTCCGGGTCAGCGGCGCGGGCACGCGAAACGTACGCCTTTGGGGCAATGACCTGACGGGGGCGGCACAACCTCTCGACCGTGCGCCGGAAGTACCCGCCGCGGCGGTAGTACAGTAGCAGGCCGGCAGCCGCCATGGCGGCATGACGGCGCCGGGCGCCGCCGCCGATGGGAAGGAAGGTAAATCGATGAAATGGACACGATGGATGTGGGGGCGCCTCGTGCTCTACAGCCTGCCCGCGGCGCTCACCGCCCAAGCGCTCCGCATCAGCGTCTATACGCCTGCCAGCACGGTGAACAAGTATCTGTCCACGCCCGGCGACAGGGCGAAGGCCGCCGCCGTGATGGCGCGGTTCCAGGTATCCAAGATCTGGATCGAGGGGCGGAGAGGAGACCAGTACGTTACGCCCGAGCTGCTGAGCGCGGCGCGGGACGACTTCCGGACGCGCGGCCTCCTGGTTTCCGGAGGCTTCACCACGGTTCCCGGCAAGACTTTTGGCGTGCCAAGCAACCCGGACACCACGGTGGGCCGCATCTGGTGGCTCAACTTCCAGGCGGAGAAAACCCAGGCCGATATCGCCAAGTTCTACACGGAGAACGCTGCGATCTTCGATGAGATCATGGTGGACGATTTCTACGCCACCGAGGACACCACGCCGGAATCGGTGAAGGCCCGCGGAGACCTGTCGTGGTCCGAGTACCGCCGGAAACTGCTGGTGTCGTTGATCGGCTCGGCGATGCTGAAGCCGGCGCGGGCCGTGCGGCCCGAGACCCGCGTGATCATCAAGTTTCCGCAGTGGTATGAGGCCTTCCAGATCAGGGGCTACGACCCTCCCGGCATGGCCGCGGCCGCAAGCCAGATCTGGGTGGGCACCGAGACCCGCAACCCGCTCACCGCGACGTTCGGGTTCATGGCGCCCACGGCGGGCTATATCAACTTCCGGTGGCTGGCTGCGAACGCCAAGGAAAAGATCGGCGGCGCCTGGTTCGACCACCTCGACTGCACGGCGCAGAACTACGTGGATCAGGCGTATGAGAGTGTGCTGGCGGGCGCGCGCGAGCTGACCCTGTTCAACCTCGGCGATCTGATGCAAGGCCACCCCGGACAACCGCTGCTCATTGCCGACTTGCCGGAACTCTTCGGCCTCGCCGAGAAGGTGCGCGGACGCGCCGTGGACGGCGTGTACTACTACAAGCCGCCGTCCAGCGACGGCATGGAAAACGCCTATCTGATGGATTACCTCGCGGTAATCGGACTGCCCTTGCTTCCCCAGGCGAGCTATCCGGACGGCGCGCGCGTTCTGGTGCTCGGACGCCATGCCGGCGCCGACCCGCAACTGCTCTCGCGGATCAGGCAGCACCTGAGCCGGGGCGCCACCCTGGTGCTCACCCCGGCCCTGGTGCGGATGATGGGCAAGCCGCTGGCCGATCTGTCGGGCGTAACGGTGTCTGAAAAGATGCAGGCCGCTTCGGCCGATGCGGTGGACGTTCACGGGCAGCGGCTGAGCCTGGCAAAGCCGCTCGAGATCGATGAAGGCATCGAGGCCCCGCGCGGGCTAGTTGAGTTTTCGGCCTTTGTGAACGGGCGGCCGGTTCCGCTGCTGACCGCCCGCAAGGTGGGCCGAGGGCGAATCCTGGTGTGGAACCTGTTTACCTTCGCCAACGGGGGGCGCTCCCTGCCGCCCAGGGAACTGGGCCTGCCGGAGATTCCGCAACCGCTGGCCGATGCGCTGCGCGGGGAAGTGATGGCTCCTTTGGGCGTGCGGCTGGAGTCGCCCACCAAAGTAGGCTTTTACATGTTCGGGGATGCCCGCGCGTTTTACAATTTCCGCGATGAAGAGGTGGAAGTCCGGCTGAACGGCAAAACGATCAAGCTGGGCGCCAACCGCCTGCTTTGGCAGAGCCCGTAGCGGCGAGGAGAAGTATATGACGAGTCGCGGAGTTCCCCTTGCGAGGTAATATGCGAAAGATTCTTCTCTTGTCCGCGGGCCTGTTCGCCCTTCTGCTCTGGGGATCCGCGCCGACGGAACCGATCCGGCCTGGCAATCCCGAATGGCCGGTGGCTTGGATCAGCTATCGCCGCGTCGGCACCACGGAAACCGACTTTGCCGATCTGAAGGCACACGGCGTCGGGCTTGTCGAGACGGGCACGGGCAGTGTGGAGCGCGCCAAAGAGCAACTCGCCGTGGCGCGGCGCTTTCACATGAAGTACGCCATCAGCCTGCCGGAGATCACCGAGTCGGCGGGACTCGTGCGGCAACAGGGGCTCACGCCCGTGGATGCCCTGATGATCGGCGGCGTGTACCAAGGCCAGGCGATCGACCGGCATCTCTTCCACTTCAGCGCCGCGCCGCAGCGCATCGCCATCGAGCCGCCGGTCTATGACGAGGGTTTCGCTTACACCGCCGGCAGCGGCGGCACCGGCCCAGCGGCCAAGGGCGAGCCGATCGGCCACTACTTCCCCGGCATGGCCGGTCCGCTGCGCGCGGAAATCGTCGTGCCGCTGAAGAAATACGATGGCCGCCAGCACCTCAAGATTGTTCCCGCCACCATCGAGCCGCTGCCCGCCGGAACGAGGATCGAGCAGGATTCGGTGCGGCCCGGGATGCCGGCGTCTTCGGAGACGGCGAACCGCAAGCTCTATCAGATTCGTTTCGATCTGACCGGGCTCGACACGGCGCTTCTCGACCAGGTGGGGATTGCCGTCTACTGGCCAAATCCCGGAACCAAGAGCTACTGGATGTTTGGCCAAGGCGACGTCAGCGCGGCGGCGGAAAGCACGCAAGAGGCGCTGCGCCGCGCGGTGCGGGAGACGCTCAAAATCTGGACTGGCGCCAACGATGGCGCGTTTCCGCTGGATACGGTGTTGGCGGCCCGCTTCGGCGATGAGTGCTTCTACGTCACCGGGCACACGTCGGGTGCCGCGCCGGTCGGCTATCCGCTTTGGGAGTACAGCGAGCCTTCGATTGCCGCTTTCCATGCGCACGCCAAGAACCTGGAATACCCTCGCACCTGGGGCTTTCCGGAAATCTATGGCCCCGATGCTTACGGCTGGTGGCTCTATACGCTGCATGAACAATGCGCGCGGCTGGCCGGGATTATTCGCGAGGAAATCGCTCGCGACGCGCCTGGTCTGCTGCTCTTCCGCAACACCACGCGTGCCGGTATTTTCAGCCTGGATAACGATCACGACGGCAGCGGGCCCGAGCTGTTGACGCGCAACCTGGATATCGTGCACCTCGATCCATATCCCTACAGCTCGGCGGGTTATGCGGCGGAGATTCCGCGGGACATGAGTTACTACGCCGGCCTGGCGCGGCGCTATCACCGGCTGCTGGTGCCGTGGATGCAGGCGCACGTTTACAGCACCCTGGTGGACCCCGGCCCCGAGATCATCGACCGCATGGCCGATGAGCAATGGCGGCAGGGCCCCGACGCGGTGATGTGGCTCGGCTATGGCAACACCTTCCCGAAAGCGCGGCCGGATAGCTGGGAGCGCGCTGCGGCTTTTCACCGGCGGCTGATGGCGGGTCCGCCGCCCAAGCCTGTGGCGAAGCTCGCCGTGCTGCGCGGTTACGTGCCGTGGGCGCTTTCGGGCCTGGTGGATGGCGCGGTACGCAATCCCGCGGATTGGATGCTCCAGCAAGTGCTGGAAGTCTGGGCGGTGCAACATGGGCAGCCGTACGATGTCTACGAGCTGCCGCCCACGCTGTCGCCAGCCGAAGTTGCCAAGCTCTCCGGCGAGCTGAAAGGCTATGCGCACGTGGTGTCCACGATTCCGTGGAAAGGGGCTTGGGTTGTGGGGCACGGCACGGACACGCAGACGGTCGCCCCGGGCAAAGCTAAGGAAGTGCAGGCGGGATATGAGGTTGAATTGAAACGGCGTGGGTGGATGTGAGTAGCGGACATCGCGCTTTCTCCTTCGCGCCCGGTGGCGCTCCAGGTTTCATTGGACAAACAACCATGCGAACCACCATCTGTCTTGCCTTACTGGCGAGCGCGAGCGTCTGCTTCGCCGCCGCCTCCGAACCGGGACTGTTGTTTTACCTGTCCGGCGACAACGGATTCACCGCCGATTATGCCGCCGGCAAGGGGGAGCCGAATTTTCTCGCCAACGTGAAGATCATCCCCGACGGAGCCAGAGGCAAGGGGTTTGAGTGCGCCAATATGCAGGAGCTGGCCTATTGGGCGCCCGGTAACATCTACGCGCAGCGCGGCACGCTGGCCTTTTCCTGGCGTTCCCGTTATCCCGTGGGCCCCACGGCATTCCCGGTTTTTCGCGTCGGCTATGCGGACCACTCGAGCTGGGACATGGTCTGGCTGCGCATCGACTATAACGGCGAAGGCGGATTCGACGCTTTCGTCACCGATATCAATCTCTCGCGCATCCGCGTGCGCTACAAGATGCCCGCGTTTCCCAAGCCCAACGAGTGGGTGCACCTGGCGCTTTCCTGGGATGAGACGGTGGGTATCCGCTTCTACGTGAACGGTGTGCTGGCGGTGAAGAAGGACCAGAAGGCGGTGCTCTATACCGGCCTGGATCAATTCGGCCCGCACTCTCGCGCCATCAGCCCGTGGCAAGTCCAGAGCGCTTGTAATTTCATACGGGGTGGGGATATCGACGAGATCCGCATCTACGACCGGATGTTGTCGGACGACAACGTTCTCTCGGTGGCCAAGGGCGTCGCACCCCAACAGATTCCGGCGCTGGCGCGCGAGCTGGCCAAGCCGCAGTGGCAGGAAGAGTGGTGGCTGCGCTACGGCTGGAACCGCAAAGGCGACGTGCCGCCCTACCTGGCGTCGGCGAAAACGGCCGTTCGCAAGGTGGAAATCCACGACGTCTACGACTTGAAGCGCTGGTGGTGGAAAGCCACCGACGGCATACGCGAGACCACCTGGCCGGGCGTCTACAACCGCTCCCGTCTGCCCGGACGCAACGATTATTTCCAGCTTCCCGACTGGGATTGCTACATGCTCTCCGGCAAGGGGGTGACTTTCTTCATGCCCAACGAGCCGTGGAACCAACTGGAGATTTCGGGGTCGGCGTGGGGCAAGATGTACCTGGAAGGCGACGCCAAAAAGGTGCTGTTCGAGCGGCCCAAGGGGCAGGAGAAGACGTTCCATCGCCTGAAGGCTCCGCTGACCGGACAGAAAATCCGCTTTGAAAACGTGGAGCAGGAACAGCCGATCGGCGAGCTTTCGGCCTACAACGTGGCGCCCGGCACGGAACCGCGGGGCACCGCGCACCTGGTTTACACGCTGAGTTCCGGCGCGCCGGCGGACGACGCCAGCCTCAAGCCGCTGGTCACTTTCGTCAATGGCCGCTACGCCGCCGACGAGCGCTCGCTTATGGTGGGCGTGGCTGGAACGGCTCCGAATGGCGGGCCGAAACCGGCGCAGGCAGGCTCGCTGCCGGTGGTTCATATCGTCATCCCGGCGGCGGCATGGCAGAGCATCGACGACGGCCTGGACGGCATCGCCATCGACCTGCCGGCGCTCCAGGTGAAGCCCACGCATGGCGCTTATTTCCCCATGAACGTGCGGGTGAAAGATCCGCTGTGGACCTACCGCGACATGCTCGACTTCAGTTTCTCGGTAAAGCCGGATGAGGCCCGTACGCTTTGGCTGGACACGCGCGACCGCATCCTTCCGCCGGGCAAAGGGTTGTATCTGACCATCGCTGGCGCGGGCGCGGATTTCGGATCCGCCGCGCTCGAAGGCGCACAGGTCCGCCTGATCTTCAAGGCGCGCGCCGAGGCTGTCAAAGAGCACGAACTCGACCGCTTCACCCAGGTGCGCGATGTCTACGCCATGATGGTGGAAGAGCACACCAACAGCACCAAGCTGAACATGTACAACCGCTTCGTAGCCGACACCACGGACCTGCTGCGGGTCAACCCGAACCACTGGCTGGGGCAGGTCTACTGGTACGATCAGAACAAGAGACGTCCAAAGCCTGCGTTCACGCAGCCGACGGCTCCGCCCGGTGTACCGCTTTGGGCCTTCCGGCAGGTGACGCAGCTCGACTATCTCAAGAAGTTCATCCTCTGGTACATCGACAACCGCCAGATCGAGGACGGCGAGTTCGGCGGTGGTTTGTCCGACGACGGCGACCTGACCAATGACTGGCCCGGCCTCGCCTACATGGGCGTTGAGCCGGAGAAGGTCAAGCAGAGCGACCTCAGAGAGCTCGATGCTTTCTATGCAGGGGGCCAATTCACCAAAGGCCTACCCACCATCCAAGCCGACGAGCTGCACAGCTACGAGGAAGGCATCTCCGTGCTCGGCCAGGCGCTGCTGCTCGATTACGGCTCGCCCAAGCAACTGGAGCGCGCCATGGAGACGGCCCGCGGCGCCATCAGCCTGACAGGCGTCAACAAGGCCGGCCATTGCCACATCCGCACCTGCTACTTCAACGGCAACGAGATGGCCACCGAAGAGCCCTGGGGATGGTCGAAGCCCGACTCTTACCTGATTCTTCATCCTGGACTGATGCTGGTCGAGTTCAACGGCAACCCGGAGATGAAGAAGACCATCCTGCAACTTGCCGACGGCCTGCTGGCGCATCGCAAGCGAGGCTCCGACGGTAAATACCACCTGAATTCCACCATCCGGTTTGAAGACGACCAGGACGAGGCCGGTAATTTCGACCACCTGATGTCCGTTCTGTGGGGCGCCTGGCGCTGGACCGGCGACACCAGGTACCTGGCGCCGCTTCAGGACCAGGGGCCGCGCCGCTTCCTGGAGCTGGTGAACAGCGACGCGCTCGATCTCTTGAACCTGCGGAACACCTTCGGCAAGGAAGTTGCAGGTTCTGTGAAACCCGGCTCGGGCACCGACGCCGACCAGTATGTGGCGTGGCAGGTGACCGGCGACAAGAAGTATCTCGAATCGCTCTTCGCCCACCAGATTGAAACCTCGGCGCTGCGCCAGTACATCAACACCGAAGGC
>Ga0182030_10023206_pt1 | contig 11495 bp, 1 predicted proteins | sample 812S3MmetaG_FD_121299 | JGI IMG/M metagenome (GOLD analysis project Ga0182030, IMG submission 121299) | Permafrost microbial communities from Stordalen Mire, Sweden - 812S3M metaG (Illumina Assembly) | ecosystem: Environmental > Terrestrial > Soil > Wetlands > Permafrost | place: Sweden...
ACGAGCCGGTTGCTCACCACGAGTCGGTTGCTCGCCACGGGCCGGTTGCTCACCACGAGTCGGTTGCTCGCCGCGAGATGTGCCCGGCGTGGCGTCGGTCTTTCGCCCTTCCGTTGTTGACGTCGAACGCTCGAGATGATCTGTTGCCTAGTCTGTGCTTCGCGTTGCTTGCGCTCGTACAGAATCTGCTTGTTCTTCAAGTTTTTGTTTCGAAGCAGCCGGAGTGGAGTCGCCCGGTCGTGGTGGCGCAGGTGGTGCTTTCGCTCCAGGTTCGCGAGTCGGCGACCCACTGCTACTATTGACTGTTGCTTGCTGTCCTCGAGAAACTGATGACTCCTCCGCTTCTAGTTTGATTTTTTGCGCTTCAGTTACGCTCGGAGGCGTCGTCCGCGGGGTTGTCTCGTCTCCTGATTTCGTTCGTGCTGGCTCGCCCGTGCTGCCTGGGCGGGGAGTAGTATCTCCGACACCGCCGGAGTGAGGAGTACCGTCTCCGTTGCTGCCGGTTGAACCTGGCAGTCTAGGCGTCTCAGGCTTGCTCGGCTCTGGCTTGCTCGGCTCTGGCTTGCCCGACGTCGGATGCTCAACAGTAGTGCGGTTCCCGCCACCGGCCGAATTGACTTCTGAACCATTGTTGCTGCGCGTTATAACATCGCTTTGTTGCGTGACGCTGCGCCCTTCGGCTGATTTGACGGCACCATTCTCTTTCTCGCTTGAGGCCTGCTGTTGCAAAATTTTTGTAGCTTTGCCAGAGTCTTCGGCAATCTTGGCGCCTTGTCTGGCAATCTCTACTGGATCGCCGCTACCAACCGTGGTAGTTCTGCTACCACCAGCGCTGCCACCACTTGCTACGATCGGCTTGGTTTTGCCGTTTTCGCTCGCAGAACCGGTTGAATCTGAGCCGCCTGTTCTAAGCGTGCTGCCATCGCCGCTGATAATCGAGCCGCCTTTTCCTTCGGCAGCACCTTTGGTAGGTGTTTCTCCCCTGCCTGTTGAACTAGCACCGCTGGATTCACTGCTGGTCGATTCGCTACCGCCACCTTTCTTTAGTGTCTGAGTCTCTAAGTTCGACCCATCATTATGAACGGTTGGCGTGGCACCGTTTTTAACAGCGCTTTCATCACCATTGTGCACAGAAGATTCAGCACCTGATCCATTAGTCGCCTTGTCTCTGCCGTTGCCTTCCGTGGACGCGCCCGTGCGAACAGGGGTGGCCTGTCCCGGGCTCTTTGTCGGTGGGGTGCCAGTTTCTGAGCCTGGCTCACCATTCTTAAACGTGGTAACGTTGGTAGCAGTTTTGCCGTCAGCGCCAAATTGCGTGACTGATGCAACCGAACCGTCCTTGTTGAAAGCCGTATTATTGTTAGCTACGCCGTTTTCGAACTGTGTGACGCTAGAGACGTTGCCTGATTTGTCGAAGTTTGTCGAGTCCGTAGGCGTCTTACCGTCGCCAGCGTAATTGGTGATGGACTTGATTGAACCATCTGTGTTCAAAGCACTTGTATTTGTTGCAACGCCTTTGATGTAGTTGGTTAGCGAAGAAACCGATCCATCTGCGGGATTGTAAGTAGTCATACTCGTTGGTGTCTGACCAGCGCCGTCAAGTTTTGTGATCGATGCGACGTTGCCACTGGCATCAAATGAAGTTTTGTCGGTCGCGACACCGTTGGCGCCAAAGCTGGTCATTGAAGAAGTGCCGTTTGCATTGAACGTCGTGGTATCAGTTGGCGTTTTGCCATCAGAGCCGAAGTTGGTCAACGAGGCAAGTGAGCCGTCGGTGCTAAATGTGGATGTATCGGTCGGCTTTCCGTTGTGTCCAATGTCTGAACGTGAAAGTGTATTTCCGCTAGCATTGAAGGTGCTGTTGCTAATCGGCGTTTTTCCATCGGTATCAAAATTTGTGCTTGTACCTGAACCGTCTTTGTTATATTGAGTGGTATCGCTGGCGACACCGTTGTTGTAGTTGGTCAGCGAGGAAATGGAACCGTCGGAGCCAAATGAAGAAACGTCTGTGGCTGTCTTGCCATCGGCCCCATAGTTTGTAATGGTGCCAATAGAGCCATCTGGATTTATGGTTGAAGAATTGGTGGCAGTTTTACCATCAGCAGCATAGTTTGTAATGCCCGATACGGCTCCATTTGTATATGATGAGGTGTCGAGAGCCTTACCAGCGCTGTCATAGTTTGTTATGGAAGAGATACTCGAATCGGCGTTGTACTTGGTTGTTTGAGCTGGATTCCCATTTGTAGCGAAATCGGTGACAGAGTCGATCGCACCAGATTTTGAATATGTACTGCTATCGCTGGCCGCTCCTGTGGCGTCATAGTTTGTCGTGCTGCTGACATTGCCGTTGGCATCGAAAGTTGCCGAGCTCGTCTTTGTGTTGCCATCTGCTCCGTAGTTTGTAACACCTGTTACTCGCCCGTTTGCGTCAAAGTTCGAAGTGTCAGTTGGAGTTTTGCCGTCGGCACCATAGTTTGTCAATTTGCTGGGCGTCACTCCGTCGGCGGCAAAATCAGTTGTCGCGGCCGGCTTTCCGTTGTCTCCATAATTTGTGAGTGACGACACCGTTCCGTCTGGGCGGAAATTTGTTTGCGTATCCGGCGTTTGTCCGTCTGCCTTATAATCAGTCTCGCTCTGCAAAATGCCGTTTTTATCTAAGGTCGATTGTGATACGGGTGTCTTGCCATCGGCTCCCAATGTGGTCTGAATTGACGAGCCATCAGCTGCAGCCTTGCTTATGACATTGTCGCTAGCGTTGGTGGCGGTGTTGCTTGAACGGGCCAGAGTATCGGAACCCGTGCTTTTAGCATCGCTTGCACTGCCTGTAGTGCCCGCCATTGCTCCGTCGGCTCCAACACCCTTGCTGGGTGGGGCATCGGCCGCTCCTGAGGCTGTTGTAGCGCTAGCCCCAGAGACATCGCTTGCGGAACTTCGATTGGCTTGCTGAATTGGTTTGTCGGAGCTAGTTATTGCGCTGCCTGATTCTGGCGCAGCATTGAAAGATGCATTGCCACCTTTGCCAACTCCCGCCTCACCATATTGTGGCAAAGTATAGGCCTGCTCGAGGTGGCTCAATGATGTCGGCCCGCTAATGCCTGCCTGATCACCTTTGCCGGCGGCTTTTGTGCCGATTGAGTCGATGTCTTCCTGTGTAAGTGGCTTAACTCTAAGCATACCCTGTGGCGTGACGGCGGCTTTTCCGTCCGCACCGAATGTGGTGGCGAATTGTCCGGTGAAGCTGGCTTCACCAACGGAAAGATTTTTAGCTTCTGTAACGGGTACATATTGGTCTTCGCCGTTGACGGGTCTAATAACCATCGTATTGGAATCTTTGCCCTCTCCAGCCCCCTGGGTGGTGGCGCGGGCGACCGCCTGGTTGGGCTTCTTCTGCTGTTGTTTGACTGTGCTGGAGGTGCTGTCACCGCCTTCGACGACAGCGCCTGGAATTTGCTCGGCAACTCCTTCTGAGCTCGCCAGTAATTCAGACATTTTGCCGGCTGAAACTCCGGGAACGGTCACGCTTGCTTCTGGATTGGCTGCGACTCCTGCTAGATAGATCGGTCCTTGAGTTTGCGCATGGGCATCAATCGCTTCACCTGTTGCCGTCGTTGTTCGGGCTAGCGTGCTGTCACTCGAGCTTGCGCTGTTGGGTAATGCGCTCGGCGCCGGCGTCACTGTGGCTGCCGTCGCGGGGGTTTCTGCTGCTGCTGCCAGCGCTGAAGATTCCGCGGCCGCCACGGCGCTCTCATTGTTACGCCCGGCTTCTGTAGTGCTGACGCTTTCGGCAACGGTCGTTGTCGCTGCTGTCGCAGTCGCCGCGCTCGCCTCTTCAGTAGCGCTGGCTGTGACGGCCGGTGCTTCGGTCGTGCTTGCTGCAGCAACTTCGGTTGCGCCGGCGACGCCAACTGAAGGTTCTGCGGCGCCTTCACTTGGGCTGGCAACCACGTTCTCGTTGCTGCCGCCGCCAAAACTTGTGCTCAAGTTATTTAAGGCAGAATCGATGAGGCTGCTCACAGACTCTGAGCCAAACGCTGAGGCAATGGCGTTTCCTGCGCTTTCTAGTGCATCAACTGCTCCGTGAACTAGTTTTGCTAGGTCGCCTGCTTCGGTCGTTTCGTTGGATCGAGCTGCCATGTCGTTTGAGCCGGTGTTCGTCTCGCCAGGGCTTACGCTTTCTACTTTGCCTGCATCAGTTACCGCCGCGTTTGCAGGCGTGTCCGTGATCGGATTTATTGCGCCAATTTCGGATCCTGCAGTCAGTGCCGTTCCTTCTACTGGTGCAAATCCGCCTTCTGCTGCTCCCACGCTTGCTGCCGAGAGCGACTCTGCTGAGGCCGGCAAAACATAACTTGTATTAAGTGCGCCGTTCTCGCCAATGTTAACGGCTCCCTCAACTGATGGGTTGAAATTGTTGAGGGTATTGTTGCCAACGGCCACAATGTCGTCACTTGCTGTGTTGAGAGTCGATGCGCCGGCGCTGGTAATGGTGTCGCCTGTGATGAGATTACCTGAGTTAAGCGAACCGCCGTTGGTCGCGCTCACCGGTTCGCCGGTAGCGCTGAGGCTAGCAAGATCGGCTGGTCCGTTGGTTCCGCCTGCTGTCGTTGCACCGGTGCCACCATCAATCGATGTCGAACCGCTACCCGTTATTGTGTCGGCCACAACGCTGGCGTTCGCCCCGGCTCCCGCGGTCGTGTCCGCTACCAAGTTCGGATTCGCCCCGCCGCTTGTGTCGGCCCCAAAGTTAGAGGACGAAGCCGCGTTGACATCGCCTCCCGATGCAGTGTTGGCTGTTCCTGCATCATAGCTTTGCGTGACAGCATTTGTATCAGCATCACTAACTGTAGTGCGCGATGACCCATCGCTGTTGGTGACAACTTGCGTTGATCCCTGTCCATCGTTAATTGTGCTCACCGAGCTGCCATCGGGATTTACAATGGTGTCACTCTTGACGCTGCCACTCGAGAGATCACTCACAGTCGTTTCCGACGCATTGTTCGCCGCGACAACGGTTTCTGTCTGAGTATTGTTCTCCAAATTGTTGCTGGTGGTTACTGAGCTACCATCAGGGTTTACTACCTGGTCAGAAAGCGTCTGCCCACTGCTGTTCGTTACTGTTGTTTCAGAAGAAATATTGCCGGCTGCATCTGGCGCATTAACAACTGTTTGTGTGGTTTCATGAGTATTTGGATCTACATCAGTTTGAACAATACTGCCGTTACCGTTTCGAAGAGTCTGCGAAACTACACTGTTATTTGCATCAGTAACGGTAGTCTGCGACGAGTCACCGTTATTGATAGTTTCCGTTGTGTTGTTCGTCGTCGGGTCGGTGCTGGTTTGGATCGAAGTATTATCGCTATTGGTGATCTTTTCCGAAACTTGATTATTGTTTGCGTCTGTGACCGTGCTGACCGAAGAATTGTCCCCGTTGTTTATATTACTAGTCGTTGTGCCAGAGCCGTCTACCGTTGTTGTAACAGAACTGTTGTCGCCGTTTTGAATCTCTGTAGTCTTGCCACTGCTGTTTGTGACCGTTTTTTCGAATGAGTTGTCGCCGTTGTTTATAACCTGAGTGTTGGTGCCATTGATATCAGATGTTTGAATGGAGGTTCCTTTGCTATTCTGAACATCGGTTGAGGTGCCATCGGGGCCATTCACTGTGGTAATCGAAGAGTTGTCTCCGTTGTTAATTACCTGCGTGTTTGTATTCGTGGTCGTATCTAGTGCTGTTGTTACGGAGCTGCCATCAGGATTTATCGTCTGAGAAAGAGTTTGTTGACCATTAGCATCGGTGACCGTTTTCTCCGAAGATGTATTTCCGCTTGCGTCTGGTGCATTGGTGACGGTTTGAGTATTCTCACCCGTATTGGGGTCAAATGTTTGCTGAATCGTGCCGCCGTTACCGGTTTGAACGTCCTTAGAAAGTACGGTATCGCCGCTGCTTACTGTAGTCTCTGCAGATGAGCTGCCGTTTGCGTCCGGCGCATTGACAATAGATTGTGTGGTCTGACTATTCTCGGGATTGAATGAAGTTTGAATTGAGGCGCCGTCGCCGATTTTTACTGATTTTGAAAGTTGAACATCGCCATTGCTTACGGTCGTTTCCGAGGACTGAGTGCCGTTTGAGTCGGGAGCGTTGGTGACTGTTTCTGTAGAATTATTTGTCGTAGGATCAAAGTCGGTCTGAATTTTGCTTAATTTGCTATTCACAGTTTCTTTCGAAACTTGTTGATCGCTTGAATTTGTAACAGTGGTCTCGCCCGAATTGTCGCCGTTTCCTACCTGATGTGTTGTGTCTCCAGTGCTTGGATCGACGCTATCCTTTACGAAACTATTATTGTTGTTTGTTGTTAGTTGGGAGAGATTTTGCCCTGTTGTGTTATCCGTGACTGTTGTTTGACCTGCGCCATTGTCATTGAGATCGACTTTCGTGGTGGTCTGGTTGGTCGCCTGGTCGAGAGTGGTGCTGACCGATGTTTGATCGGGATTAATAGTCGTTTTTGCTACAGTCTGATCGCCATCGGTGACCGTAGTTGTCGAAGAATTGTCAGCATTTTTTACTGCGGTAGTCTGTTGCCCAGTCGTAGCATCCGTTGCTGTTGTAACTGAGGATTTGTCGGCATTGGTTATGACCTTTTGACCGTTCTGTTCGACAACCGATGAACCGTCTGTGTTTATGGTTGCTTTCGCGCCGGTGGTAGCATCTACCGAGTGGACCGATCCGTCGGGATTAACCGTATACTTTCCTGAAGCGTCCCGGCTAACTATGCCACCATACTGGTCTGTAATTGCGATGCTCGACTTGTCTGCACTTTCCAAAACCGTTGAGTGATTGCCGTTTGCCGAGGCGCCGTTGTCCGTGAGCGTGTCACCGTTACTATATTTCGTGACCGAGCTGCGCTGGCCGGGCGGCCCGTCGGAGTTCTCGATTGTTGTTTCGCCGCCTTTTTTAGTGACGGATGAGTCGTCTGTGTTTTTAGTTGTGCGCGAAATCTGTTGATTGTTAGCATCGGTGGCGGTGCTAACCGATGATTGATCGCGGTTGTCGACTGTAGAAGTTTTGCCCCCAGTTGTCGGATCTGTTTTTTCTGTTAAAGATGAGCCATCACCATTATCAACTTTGCTCGTATTGCTTGCTGAATCGATGGTGTAAGAAGTTGAACCCATCGTGTAGGTTGTAACGCTTCCCGATTCGGTTTTGTCGCCGTTTTTGATGAGATTTTCTTTGTTCTGCTCAGCCAGATTTTGGTTATGGTCGGCTTTCTTATCGGTATCGGTGGCCATGTTCTGCGTATCTTGCGCAACAGCCTGGACGCCTGTTGCGACCTGCTGGGTTATGTCCGCGTTGACATCGGTTTGCTTGGTGAGGTCTTTGGTGCCATCCGCTTTATTGTCGGTTAATTTCCCGCTGACCTGCGTCGCTTCCGACCTTAAATTAGTAAGGCGAGCTTCGTCTGACTTAGCTTTGACTTGGTCTTGAGTATTGTGCGCCGCAAATTCAGATTGTCCTGTTTTCTTGTCGGTGTCGTGACCGTCCTGCCGAGTGCCATCAGTTAGCTGGTCGATTTTTTGACCCTTCTGTTTGGTGTCGTCGGTCTGTTGATCGGCAACTTTGCCAGCTGCCAGCGAAGTGTTGGTGTCTACATCAGTCTTGGCTTTGGCTGTAAGTGTAAGTTCGCCTTTGGCATCAGTTTCTGTGCCATCAGCCTTTACCTGCTTCGACTTGTCATCGGTGACCTTCGTCTTATCTACTGTATTTCCGGCTTTGTCTTTGGATTCTCCGCCTTCAACCTTGGTGTTGTCCGAATCTTTCTTGGTCTCTTTACCTGCCTCGAGATTATGCGCACGGTCATTGTGCGTTATATGCGCTTTTTCCTTAGCTGAATCAAGATCTGGTTTTGTGCCATCAAGCTTTTTCTCGGTTGCGTCAGACTTTGAGTCAAGCTGTTGTTTTGCGTCGGGACTCAGTTCTGTCTTGCCCGGCGTTGTGTTGATATCACCAGGTTTTCGATTGGCCTGATCGCCCTCATTTCTCTCGGCGTTTCGTTGGGCATTTGGAGCGTCTTTGCCTGTTTTGTCGCCAGTCGTTTCCCCATTTTTGCCGTTTGCGTTTACCTGACCTTCATTTTTCGACTCGGGACCATCGCCGGCAGTGCCGTTATGCTTAGACTTATCCGTGAGAGTCAAAGGATTTTTGCCATCTATCTCGCTATTAACAGTGCTGCTAGCACCAGCTAAGTTGGCATCTTTAGCTTTGTTGAAATCGTTCTGCTGGTCTTTATTGCCAATTACATTAGCGACCGCGGTCTTCTCGTTAAACGCTGGTGTTTCTTTAACCGCTTCGGGCTTTTCCGCTGGTTTATCGTTGCGATCTGTATCTGCCATTGGTCGTTAAACCCCAGTGTCGAATGAGCTACTTGGCTTGGCTTTCCGGGTCGTCTGCTGCTGCTCGACCAGAGTAAAAAGCACGAAAACCGGTTGCCCGGGTGAAGCCTTTTTTTGGACTAGTAATTGCTGAGGCTTTCTTGCTGCGTTCTCAAAGAATCAGCATTTCCTCGAAATTGGCATTCTGCGAGCAGTGCAGAAATTGGCATAGTCCAATAAGTATTGTTCCCGAAAAGGCTGAATACCTACTGTTGACCCTTGAAAAATCGATCATGCCAGCATTTAATGGTAAGGTAAGCAAAGTTTAATGTCAACGGAAGTCAAGATTAATCCGTCCCCCGGAAGGTTAGAAAAACGGGGAATTTTCGTGACTTTTCAGGCGTTGAAATGAGATCAGTTTGAGCGCGTGAATTTCTGACTGTATTGCTGCCAGTTCTTGCTCAAATCGTTGAAAGCGAGTTGTTTGGCCTTCGGCGCCGGCAAGTCGATCCGTTTGGTCTTGCGTGAACCCTTGGGGCTGTACTCATAGCGGAAGCTTTCGCCGAAGTTAATTTCATACAAAATTACCGGGAGCCAGAACTCATTCTGCTTAAATTCGAGTCTGGCTCTGTATCCCGAGCCGTCGCCGTCAGCGCTGCCAAAACAGACCACTCGGCAATCCGAGGAAAGCTGGCTAATTTCGTTTCGCGGTGCATCGGTCGAACGGTTCTGTGGGAACCCGGCCGATTGCGAGATGCCCGGCAGTACTGTTGGGGTTTTGCCGCCTTTGGCCAGATAGTTTCTGGCGCCGATGTAGATGCGGGAGTTGGTGTTGTACTGGTCTTCGTCGTTAGTATCGACAGGTGCAAGTTCATCTTCTTCCCGTAGGGTTGCTGCGCTACTTTCTGCTTGCAGCTTGCTTGCGCTTTGAGACGCGATAAGGTTTTCTGCTATCGAAGGATTGATGGATAGCGGTGTAATTGCGGGCTCTGCTAGATCGACCATCGACCCTGATGCTGGCGGATGCACCGTTGGGTTCTCGCTGGTCGGCTTGTTTTTGCGACCAGTCTTGCCCACAATCTCGGCAAGGCGTTGAACTTTTTCGAGTGAGGCTGAGGCATTCTGTTGCTCGCGAAACTCAGCCACTTCTTCAGGCGAGGGCAGCTCCAATACCAATCCGCGCTTTAGTTCGGCAATAGGGCAGCCATTTTGATCTGTTTCGCTGGAAATACCGTTCACCGAGGCGAGCAATTTCCAAAGCGTGACTTCTTTCAGTGCCGGATGACGCATCGCTACCGAGCGAAGAGTATCGCCAAGTCGGCAGGTGTATTTGATGCGCCCATCGTTTTCAGCTTCGTGTGGGTCAAACTTACCTAACAACGATTCGACATTGACGCGACGACCAGCGGTTTCTTCATCAAAGAGTGTCGGCGCCGGTTCGCCGATGCGACGACCGACAAGTGGCGGTGCCGTTTCTGTAGGAGCGATCGCCTGAATTCGTGCTTGTGAACGTGTTGCTGCTTGTTGTGCGTTCGGCGCATCAAAGTCAAGGTCGTATTCAAACTTCTCGCCGTTGCGGCCAAACAATTTTGTCTGGAATCGTTTTACTTCCATCGTGGTCGGCAGCAAGAGCACGAGGCGTGGTTTGAGTTGGAGAAGGCGTTTGCCTTCTTTTACTTTGAGTGGAATCTTCGACTTGTTTATTTCGTAAATCAATATAGCCAAGCGTTTGTTAAAGAGACGTTTCTGCGCAATTGATTCGAGTGTATCGCCTTTCATAACGATATATTTGTGGCGTGTTTCAAGATTGAGAAGATCTTTCTGCGCTTTGACGCGATTGGCCTCTTCTTGGGCTTGGCGAGCTTTTAGGGCGGCTAACATAGCGGCAGCATAGCGTTTTGCTTCTTCTTCTCTGACACGTTGTTCGTGTTCGTGCCGAGTCTTTTCTTCCTGATGTTTGTGGTGTTTGTGTTGCTCGTCTTCGAGCGGAGTGCTGTACGGATTTAACGCGTTGATGATACCATCGCTGATTTGCGCCAATCCGCCATTGAATGGATCTGAGTAATTGTCAACTGGATTCAGGAAGTCGCCGAGTATATTTAACGGATTGTTTGGATCGCCACTATTATTGCCAAAGTCACCGCCTGTAATACCGGTGCTAAAATCGCCATTTGCGAGGAGCGCACCCAAATCGGAATTGGAGAAACCAGCGCTCAGGTCACCATTGGCAATACCAAGCTGTTCTCCGACGAGATGACCAAGATGCGCCATGGTGTGGGCAATGTTTGTCTCATCGTTAATGCTTGCAGATGTGATGAAGTCTTGTGGAGTGACATGATGTCCAGGATGTTGTCCGGTCAAAATTTCACTGGCCAGGTCGACAATATCAGTGGGAAGAGTTTGCTGAACTGTACTGTCTGCACTGGGTTGGAAAGCGTTGAAAATGCGTCCGATTTCCTCGTCGAGTCTGTGCTCGGCATGATCCATAATCTTATTTTCCGACAGCGGGCTGTCCTGCTGTGCGTTAAAGTGTGGCGCCTGATGGTGTATTTGCTCAAGGATGGGTTCTATCTGTGCGTGAATCCGCGCTTGCAAGGTATTCACTATGTCTTCGTGACCGGCATGTTGCTTGCCAGTCTGTTCAATTATGTCAACTCTTCCGTGAGGCTCTGCAATGCGATTCTCTTGGGCTTGATTCTGCTCCAGCTTATCGAGCAAACTGTGCTCGCTTTCCTGAATTGGATTCACTTTCACATCGAGAGGCTGGTGCTGATGACGCCCATCAACGGATGTTCCTTCCCACCAACCGCGTTCTTCCGCCGCCGGTGCTACACGTGCCCCGGGCTCGAAGTTACCTTCTGATTTAGATCCAGCGTGGGAGCCGCTCAAATCGGTCGCCCCCCGACCCCCGTTATCTGCGGTGCCGTGTTCGGTACCACCAATTGGGATAGTTGGGATCGGTTCGGAGCTTGGCCCGCCGTGTCCACCAGTTGTCGGTGGGTTCGTTGGGATTGGTTCGGAGCCTGGTCCGCCGTGTCCACCAGGTATCGGTGGGTTTGTCGGGATTGGTTCAGAGCCATGTCCACCAGGTATGGTTGGGTTCGTTGGGATTGGTTCAGAGCCATGTCCAC
>Ga0182030_10023207_pt1 | contig 11494 bp, 15 predicted proteins | sample 812S3MmetaG_FD_121299 | JGI IMG/M metagenome (GOLD analysis project Ga0182030, IMG submission 121299) | Permafrost microbial communities from Stordalen Mire, Sweden - 812S3M metaG (Illumina Assembly) | ecosystem: Environmental > Terrestrial > Soil > Wetlands > Permafrost | place: Sweden...
GCACTTGAATCACGCCATTGAAAGTACGCTCACGGTGGCGCGGAATGAGTGGAAATATGTGGCCGATCTGGAGACCGATTTCGATCCCTCGCTCCCTCTCATCTCTTGTCTCCCGAGTGAATTCAATCAGGTAATCCTGAACGTAATCATCAATGCTGCGCATTCCATCGCCGATGTCGTTGGAAAGGGGAGCGCCGAAAGAGGAAAGATCACAGTACGAACGAAGTATTGCCAGGATTGGGTTGAGATCCGTATCCAGGATACCGGTACGGGAATTCCCGAAAATGCGCGGGCCCGAATATTCGATCCCTTTTTTACTACGAAGGAAATCGGCAAGGGAACCGGCCAGGGTTTGGCGATCGCGCGCTCGATAATCGTCGACAAGCACGGCGGGAAACTCTCCTTCGAAACGGAGTGCGGAAAGGGCACAACTTTTGTTATCCGCCTCCCGCGCGAGCAAAAGACCGCTGCTTCGAAGGCAGTTACCGCGTGAAACGAATTCTGTTCGTTGATGATGAAAGCAAGATTCTGGACGGCATCAGGCGCATGCTGCATGCGGACCGAAAGCGCTGGGACATGGAATTCGTGGTGGGTGGCGAAGGAGCTTTGCAGGCCTGCCAGACAAGGACTTTTGATGTAGTCGTTTCTGACATGAGAATGCCCGGAATGGATGGCGCCACACTTCTCGGCTTCATCCGCGACCGCTTCCCGAGCGCAGCGAGAATTGTGCTTTCCGGATATACCGATGTGGCATTAGCCACACGCGCGGTTCATGTGGCGCACCGCTTCCTTGCCAAGCCTTGTGACGCAGCAGAACTGCGAACCACGATTGAACGCGTATGTGCTTTGCAGGATATATTGTGCAAAGCAGAGCTGCGCCAGGTTGTCGGAAGCATTGGCGAGTTGCCTTCGCTCTCCAATACTTACACTTCCCTCACGGAGGCGGTATCCGATCCCGACGCGTCCATCGCTCAAGTCGCAGAAATTATCGAGCTAGATCTCGCGATGTCTGCGAAAGTCTTGCAACTTGTCAACAGCGCATTTTTCGGGCTGGGCCAGAAAGTTACCAGCCTGAGCGGCGCTGTCGGTTATTTGGGTATGGAAATGATTAAGAATTTAGCTTTGGCTTCGGAAACATTTAGGATTTTTGCACCCGATGCGCGCATTTCCCAGGAGGTCTATGAGTCAATGCAACTGCATGGCCATCGCACCGCGGCGATTGTCCGCCGCCTCCCGGTCGGCCCGAAAATACGGGATACTGTAGTCGTGGCCGCGCTTCTCCACGACGTTGGCGAAATCATCCTTGCCAGCAAAATGCCCGATGAATTCTGCTCTACTCGCTCGCGAGCTCGCGAACGCTCGTGCCCGATTGTCGACGCGGAAGAGGAGCTTCTGGGAACCTCACACGCAGAAATAGGTGCTTACCTTCTCGGATTGTGGGGTGTCCCCAACCTCGCCGTTGAGGCTATCGCGCAACATCATCATCCTAACCGTATTCCGCACACGTGCTTCGACGTTTCAATCGCCGTGTATATTGCGGATCTGTTGGCCCATGCACTCGACGCTCACCCGCAGGATTCGCAAGGATTCGAACTCCCGCATTCTGATCGAGAGTGTCTTGAAGAACTGGGAATGCTCCATCGATTTGCCGAATTCCGCGAACTCGCGGTTCAAGAATGCGGCTGACGGTGTGGGAGCGCCGATTCCACCTCTTCATCTCTTGTGGGATTGGGCGGCAAATGCGGTGGCTATTCCTCTATCCGCTTTTCATCGCTCGGCAGAAGCATCCAACCTCGGGCACAAATGTGCGTCTTCAAAAGCCCTATTTTCTCAAGGTTGGACTCTAGGTTTGCCTGCTTGCCGGTGTTGGTGACACCGTCTACGTCTTCGCTTGCATAGTTCCTTCTAAGCTATAGAGCAACAGCGCAAGCAGGTCTTCGCAGTACATTCGCGTACAACTGCAAAATTGGGTTGCCTCGATGAATTGAAAAGGGGCGAAACAGGATCAGTCTCTACCAGTTTCAGACACGATACCACCGAGCTTCACTTTCCAACATCCCGCTGGGTCGGCCGGCTCAGCACGACCTGTGCGACTTAGTAACAGAAGCGCCTCTTCGATCACTTGCGGTGTTTCCCTGAAGCGACGTTCCAATTCGACGGCCTCCATGATCACAACTTGCGCGGTAGAATCACAATAGGACTGGTACATTCGCCCGTACTCAACGATGGCTTCTGCCAGTTGAGAAAGTTGATCACGTTCTTCGACAGTTAAGGGGCCGCTTCGCAGCACGCGCTTGAAAAAGCTACCTAACTGTGTCGAGTATCCACGATCCATATGGCTCAGAACGACTGCGCGAGCGTACCGCCTATGCAACCTTGTGTCTGTCCGGTAATGTACTGACACCCTCACTGCTCCCTGATCTACCGCTCGGACCGGACAGAACACCTTCGTTCGTAGAGGTCTTTGCCGCGAAATAGAGTACATCGGTGAACATACGTGACTGGCATTTGCTCACTAACACCGGACAGCCGGTAGTTAGTGCCTGGGCGACGTTAACAGTTGATGCGGCCGACGGCGCGAAATAGTTCGTGAAATGGCGCCCGAGATGCTCTACCCAATTAGGATTTAGCCAGCGTGCCTAAGACGCTTCTAATACAAACCGAGCAAGTGACGACGAGTTATATTCGCGACTCTGCAACTTCAGTTCTCAAGGAAATCGATGAGCAAGTTTAACCAATATAGAACGTTCGAAATGACCGCCTTAGTCTTCTGCCGAGACGACGCGTTCCTCGTGACCATGAATCGAGTGCTGCGCAACCTGGGTTTGCAAACCTATGCCACCGCGGACGTTGACTCCGCCCTCTCACTGATTAAGGATAAGAAACTCGACGCCATCGTGCTCGACTGGGACGAAGTAGCAAATCTAGCGGGACTTTTCGAGCAAATAAAGGGTTCCCGGATGAACCAAGATGCCGTTCAAGTGGTCATCGCCCATAACCTAATGGATATTAGGCAGGCGTTTAGCAGCGGCGTGCAGTTCTTGATCCACAAACCTGCGTCAGGGACTCAAATCTCTGGCTGTTTGGAGGCGATGCGGGGCGCGGTTCTGAACCACCGACGCCTTGGCCATCGCGAATCCGTCCGGATCTCCGCCGACCTCACTGTTAACGGCTCACAACTTCTAGGAGCGATGATCGTCAACATCAGCAACGACGGCCTCGGGCTTATGTTGGACCACCGCACCTGCAAGGCCAGTGCCGAACTGAGCGCAGGTAGCGACATTCAATTTGCCTTTGTGTTGCCGGAAACTCAGCAATTGATCATTGGCAGCGGGCTCGTCAAATGGATCAACCGGGATGGCAATGCCGGCGTCGAGTTCATAAACGTAGCCCAGCGTCGAGAGTCAAATGCCGGTCTCCAGTTTCAATGCATGTTGGACTCACACAAGGAGGGCATTGACCTCTGGGTCGCGGAGAGATTTGATCGCCAAGTCGCGAGACTCCGTATCCGACATGAGGAAGACTCTTTAAAGAAAGCGCGCGCTTAGACTTCCGCTCTAGCCGGAACGATTATTGCTGTAAGTAGGCAGGCAATGGCACCACATTGCCGCTGACGGGTCGTGGTTCGTGCCGTTGCACTCCATCATAACAATGTCGGCTCGCGTACAGGGTTGGACTTTTGTAGCGGGCGTAGCCACCAACGACCCCTCCAACTAGGGCGGCCGTTTTGAGCCGGGATTTCACTATTTTATCTGTTCCTAACAAACTTCGTCCGCAGCAAGTCTGTGGCCTATTCCCAGCTTCTGACTTACCTCGGCGAGGGCGGAACGCAGCTTGATGTCTTTAGGGAAACGCCGGCAGCCAGCTTGCACAACCCGCGCTGCTCGTTGCCATTCCCCAATCTGTGCCCAGATTCCGGCGGAGAGAAGAAAACTGTCTGCTGACGGAGTTCCGATGGGCAGTCGACGTTCCGCCGTCTCGGCCGCCAGGGGCCGGTTACCGGTGAACAGGGCCGCCGCCGTCAAAATGTCGTAGAGTTCGCCGACCTCGGGTTCGCGCCGAATCGCATTTTGTATGCGCCGTAGCCCTAATTCTGACAAACCAAGTCGTACTTCGCAGACGCCGAGTTTGCTCTCTAGAACGCAGGACTCGCTTCCCGCAGCGCCGGCTGCCTCATAACTCCGTTGCGCCTCATAGAATCTCTCTAAATGATAGTGCGCATCGCCCAACGCTTCCAAATGGACGGCATCGCGCGCGCCTAGTTGCTCTGCTCTCTTTAAAATTTCGATTCCCTCCTGAAATTCTCCGAGTCGCACATGGCATATGCCGGCATAAGTGCACAGCAAGCTCGAATTCGGCTTCAACTCGATGGCCCGTCTGAAGTGCTTCAACGCGGCACGAGGATTGCGATAGTGTTCTAATTCACCCAGCCCCAATTCGTAGTGCGCAAGTGCATCGTTCGGAGATTCGAGCAACTTCCTGCGGCCTAATTCCTGGTAGTAATCCAACTTGCGCTTACGCTCGTCAGCTACGTCTTCAGCGATGCCGAGGTGGTGTATAACCATGTCTGCGCGCGCCACTGTGAGCCCCTTGCGCTGGAGGCAGTCGGCTACGCTCTCATGAACTCGTCCTTCAAAGAATATTTCGGGATGGCGGCGGAACAACCGCACATTTACATGCTCCACATAGGCCGGAAACCCTCGGGCTGCCTCAATACGATGTGGATTCTGCTGGGCCGGTCGGTTGAGCATCCGCGTGGCCAGTGTGGGCACATAATTCCAGATAGGAATGGAATAGCCCGACACCCCCGGATTTGTCACCAGCTCCGCGATCTGCCTCGCCCCCTCAGCATCCAACAATTCGTCGGCATCCAGAAACAGAACCCAGTCGCAGTTTCCGTGACGCAGCGCGGCGTTCCGTGCCTGCGCGAAGTCATCTTCCCAACGAACATGTATAACTCGGGCTCCATAGCGAAGCGCGATCTGAACGCTTGCATCCGTCGAACCGGTATCAGCCACCACGATCTCGTCCACGGCAAAGCTTGCACTTTCCAGGCAGCGAGCCAAGGTGGGCTCTCCGTTCTTCACGATCATCGAAAGTCCGATTGAAGGCATTTGCACAGTGAGGCGAAAGCCACCCTCGCGGCCCGATTTATCGGCAACTGACCCCAAGGACTTTAGTGCGCCAGTTGTGATTCTTTTATCTGCGCGAAACTAACCAGGGAAAATACACCCTGTGACTACGATGGTGCGGCTTCGCGGCGCTGCTGCATACCTTGTCAGTCAGCGGAGAACTCTACTAATTGTTACGAGAGCGACCAGAAAGCGCCGTATCCAGGGCCGCGTTAGGCAGAACATGAGTCGGCAGTGGTCGGCAAATTTTGCCCAGTACAAACGCAACCTCTCGCCGGACGGACACGGGCAGAGGATTGTCCCCGTGAAAGCGTCTTTTGAGATGATGGGGATGGACTATTAATCCGAATTGGAAGGGTAGGAAAGAGTGCAGCTTCTATCACTTAGCTGGACCGCCCATCGAGGTAAGGCGAACCTAGTAGTGCCCGCTTTGCCGCTTCAAGAGTGGACCCAAGAGTGCAGTTCTTCGGGAACCACATCTTGTTATTCAGGAGAAAAACATGCAGATACAAAATACATTGGCGTCTCAATCCCAGCCCGGGTTGGGAGCGATGGTTGCAAACAATCGGACGAGTTTGAACGCAACGTATGCCGACGAAGTTTCAACCTTGAAACAGGATCGCGTGACACTGTCCAACGATTACAAAAGTGGCGACAAGGCGGCGATTGCATCGGACAAGACGGCAATTTCCACCCTCGAAGCCACGATGAATGGAAACCGCGGTGACTTAAACACTATCCAGGGCGACGTTGCCCAAATGAGAACTCTGCGCGCACAACTGGAAACCGATAATAAGGCGAAGAACGTTCAGGCGTCACAACAGGATCAGAAGTCAATCTCTCTCATGTACGACCAGATTGCGACCGCCATCAACGCCGACACCCCCTCGCAGTAGAAAGCGCAATTTCGGGCCTGAAATGGCCCGAGCTCTTTCTTCCGCACGTCCGTTCGTAGTATTCCGAGTGCGTCCGTCGTGCTGATCGGAGAGCGATCTCCGGGTTGAGTTAAATACCGCGTAAGCCGCAGCCGTTCATTGGACGGGAATTTATCCAGATTGGCCCAGGAGTTTTTTGCTTGCGACATTAGCACCGTGAGATTCCAAAGCTCCGTCACAAGAGGAAATCGTACACGGCGCCATTTCACCGCCGCGGTCTTGAGCCTGAATAGCCAACAACGCCATTGTTTGTAACGTTGCGTTCACGGCCTGTAACGTAAAAATGGTTCGATCGAAGAATCGATGGATAGATTCCTTTTGTGCGGGCTGCTGAGCAACATCATTCCAGACGAAATTCTGATGCAATTAACGTCCGCTCTTGTAAAGATGGTCCGCAAACATCTGTTGGCTGCTATCGAGCGGATCGCCAATGCCGAGGCGTCCGCTGCCGCGTAATCGAGGTACTTTCGAGCTTTTGGTTTTTGAGCGTTTGCCGCCAAGCCCGCGATTGAGTAATCTCTATCGATGCCTTCTCGTCAAAGAATCAACGGCTCTGGATCGGTCGTCCTCGCGATGCCCAACCAGACACTTTCCTTTTCCGCAACGTTCCGCACTTTGATTGGTTGCGGAGCGCTGGCATTTCTTTCGGCCACGGCACTTTGCCAGGATTCGGCGAAAACCCAGACTCCTCCTCCAACGGCCACTGCCTCAACGGTACCCGCTCCCGAAACGGCACCTCCTACCAAGTTGGAGAAGGTGTCGGGTGCTGCTTTGTACAATCTGCTGCAGGAAAAGTCCATCGTTTTTCCCGACATCGCGTTGAATACGGAACGTCTCTCGACCGGACAAAAATTTCAAATATTTGTCGATAACAGCATCTCGGTTCATACCGTCACCTGGGCGATGCTCGGTTCCACTGTGGGGCAGGCTGACGACTCCCCGACCGGCTTTGGCGAAGGATGGGACGCGTATTCCAAACGTTTTGGTTCCTCGATGGGGCGACAGGCATCCAGCGAGTTTTTTGGAACCTTCGTCCTCGCGTCCGTGCTTCATGAGGATCCGCGCTTTTATGCCGAGGTTAATCCGAAATTTATGCATGCCGTGAAGTACTCGGTAAAGCGAGTCTTTATCACTAGGAACGATGACGGACGCGACGTGATGAACTGGTCGGGGCTGATAGGGCCCGCCATGGGCGAGGGTTTGGCCAACGTCTACTGGCCTGACCAGAATCGCACAGTGGGAGATACTTTCTTGCGCTATGGTTTGGATTTAGCTACACGGGCTGGAGGCAACATGCTCCGCGAGTACTGGCCGGTGTTTTACGGCAAGGTCCGGCGGGCCCCTCGACCGATCGCCGGCGTCAATTAGCGTCCCAGTGAAAATGGACGGCGTGTTCCCGTGTCGATGCGCATCTAAATTAAAACAGCAAATTAGGTACACTTGGGCAGAACCTTACTGAGTCAGGGCGTGGAATCGCGTCGTCTCGTTTCGACGACTGCCCAGCGAATTTGGAGACTAAGAATTGAGCACTCGGATACTTCTATTTCTTGTTTTTTTCGGGCTGATTACGGTGGCTTCGGCCCAAGACAAACCAAGTTTCAATCGTTTTACCTACAACGCAGGCATCGGGCTCGGCATCGGCAAGGACGATGTCGCGAGCTACGTTGGCAACTCTTTTAACGGAGTGGCGGGTGCTGGTTTCAACTTTAATCGCCTGTTCGGTGTCGATGCCGAATACATGTATTACGATCTCAACTTCCGGCCCAGCGTGAAGCAGTCCCAAAGCCTCACCGACCAGAGCGGGAATATGCAGTCAATCAGCTTGGATGGAATTGTCACTGTGCCTCGCCATTTTGGAAAATTGGGCGCTTACGGAATCCTCGGCCTTGGTTTCTACCGGCGCTCTGTCTCGATTCCGAGCCGCGTTCTTGGGCCAGGCACAATTTACCAACCCGCTTGGCGATGGTGGGACATTCAGCGGGATATCTTCGGTACACCCCTACCCCAAACGATGTCCTCGAATACTAAGGACGCTGGCGGCTTCAACTTCGGCGGCGGAATCAACTATCGCCTCAATCGCCTCCATGACTCAAGGCTTTACCTCGAATATCGCTACCATCGCGCCTATCAGAGCGATGGCAAGACCATCGTTATGCCGATCACTGTGGGATTACGCTGGTAAGGTTCGGCGACATCCGTCGTCCAAGCACGAGCCCGAATCCCGATCCGCACCTTAAAGTCTTCGTCGCGACTCGCCGATGATCCAAAAAGCGGGCGGGATTCAGAAGAGCATCCGTCCCGACGCGCGAATCGAGTCCCTTCATGAGCATACATGCCCTAATTGTGGATGACTCCTCAGTCATGCGGAAAATCGTGGAGCGCTCGCTCCGACAGGCCGGACTTGACCTCAGTAAAGTATCCGAAGCGGGCAATGGCGCAGAAGCCCTTTCCGTGCTCGCGGATCATCAGGTTGACCTCATCCTTTGTGATATCAATATGCCCGTCATGGACGGCCTGGAATTCATCAAACAGCTTCCGGCTGTCGCCAACGCGAAAGGCGTCCCCGTAGTCATGATCACGACTGAGGGCAGCGAGTCGCATGTGGTACAGGCCCTCTCCCTGGGCGCTCGCGGATATATTCGCAAACCCTTCACTCCCGACCAGGTGAAGGAACATGTCATCCCCATTCTGGGAGGCAAATCATGAATTTGGCGCATGGTGCGCAGGCCCCGACTGCCAACCACGCAGTCTGGATTTCGCTGCTTGAAGTATCGATCCGAGAAGTCTTTGAATTGATGCTGAGTTCTGAATTGACGGCATCCCAAAACGTCGACGCCGGCGTTCTCGACGTGACTGCCATGATAGGTTTAGCCGGACAACTGTGCGGCGTCTTGAGCGTGCGCTGCAGTCGCCGCGCCGCCGCGCTGATGACCTCGAAGATGCTCAATGTCGACATCGATAAGGTTGGCCCAGAAATGTCAGACGCCCTGGGCGAAGTATGCAATATGGTCGCGGGAAATTTTAAGAATAAAATTTCCGGACTGGCCGAAGGCTGTCTGCTTTCTCCGCCCACCGTAATCACGGGCGACGACTATAGTCTGCACTCGCAAGCTGAGGAGCCGGGCCTGCAAGTACACATGCTCTTCGAAAATATGCCGATGACGATCTCTCTTCAAATTCAAGCCTAAAGGCGCCATGTGGTCGGCGCGAATCGGGTGAACAGGAAGGACTTGTCGAGAGACTTATCCTCGGTCAGACCTTCCGGGCGACTTTGACGATCAGATTGATCCTGCGATCTTTTTTCGACTAGTCCTTTGCGCTGGGCCACGATCGATTTTCTTCTAGGATGAGAATCTTAACTTCGTGCCATGCTCTGCGCCGGCCCGAAGATCGTTGCGACCGTGGCGCGGATTTCCTCGATCGCGTCATCCAACTCAAAGGTGAACCGAACCAGGTCCATTGATGCTAGTTCGCGATGTTCCTTGATCAGGACGCCCCAGGCCGGATCGGCGATTAAGTCAACTTTTTGGCGCTCGTAGTAGCCGTGTCCCAGGTTGCGCATGCGGCACAGTAAGTCGCTCAAGTGCACCAAGGCCACCACTGGCTGCTCGGTCCTCGTGCCCTCGGCCTCATGGTCGTGGTGATGCGCAATGACTTCGCGAATATCCTGGGAGAGGTTCCACTTTTCCGCCAGGGCATGTCCCGTTTCGCAATGTGTGAATCCCATTACCGCCGTCTCCGCCTCGTGCAGTTGGATCTCCTCCCGATTGGCCAATTCCATAACCTTCCCAAATTCCGCCGGGAAGGCCAGGCAGTTCACGACAAAACCAATGTCATGCAGCAATCCCGCCGTATAGGCCTTTTCGTGATCATCACCCGCAAGCTTTTCGCTGAGCTTCCGGCAAACCAGCGCACAGCCAAGCGAGTGTCTCCAGAAGACTGAGGGATCGAGCGCCCAGTTTCTGGTTGGAAAGGCCTGGCCCAGGCAACAGGTTAGAAGAATCGTCTGCACCCGCCGCAGTCCCAGACTCATCACTGCTGCCTTAATCGATTTGGGAGGGCGCGTCAGTCCGAATAACGGAGACGAAGCCATCCGAAGGCACTGCGCGGCTAGCGTGCCGTCATACGAAACCAGTCGCACTACCTCGTCTAACTTCACTTCCTCTAATGATCCGCGCATCAACTGTAGTAGCGGAAAAAAGACAGTCGGAATGGCTGGCATGGTCTCGATCTGCTGTACGCGTTCGTCAATTTGTGCTTTCAAAGCTGTCGTCATAGTTTTCCACTGCTCAAGGACGGCTTCCAATAGGCAATACTGCCGGGAAAGTGCACGAGGTGAAACTTGTCCGTCAGGTTCATCAGGGATTCCGATGTCCCGAGAAAAAAATAACCGCCAAAATTCAAATTGGAGAAGAAGTGATTGATGACTTTTATCTTCGAAGTGGCGTCAAAATAAATCAGCACGTTACAGCAGAAAATCAGGTCCATGCCCTTCATGAACAGCATCTTCGAATCGTCCTGCAGGTTCAGGCGGCTGAAAGTGATGAGCTGCTTTACTTCGGGACGCACTTCCAGCTTCTTGCCATCGAGCGCCGAGAAATACTTGCGCTTGTAGTAGTCGCTCGTCGAGCGCAGTGCGTAGTCTCCATAAATACCCGCCTTAGCCGTCTCGATCGACCGATCATTCAGGTCGGTTGCGAGAATCTCTACCCTCCAGCCCTTCAGCAAGCGTTCACGTTCTTCAAGCATGTTCATGGCGAGGGTGTACGACTCTTCCCCGGTCGAACAGCCCGCGCTCCATATGCGCAGACGTTTCGTGATCTGCTTGGTTTTATCCCCCGCAATCTCCGGCAGAATTACTTTGCGCAACGCGTCCAGTTGCGGCTGGCTGCGAAACAGGCAGGTTTCGCCAATGGTGATCTCATTGAGCAGTTCGCGCAGTTCCGTGTCGCGAAAGGGAGCCGCCGTCAGTCGATCCCAATACTCTCCCAGCGAGAGTGTCCCTAGATGTTTCATTCGCCGGCCACAGCCATCGGCGAGCAAGTAGAGTTTGTCTTCCGCCTTGTAGATTCCGGACACCTTGTAGATCAAGTCGCGGATTTGGCGGTACACCGGGTTGCCATCTTCGCTGCTCTTGCCGCCGAACGGGGTCGGGTTCGCTAGCCTCGGGGCAATCGTCATAAGACGCGCTCCAGGGTAAAATCGCTTTTCGACGCGAGCTTGGCTTGCGGACCTCGGCTCTGCAGAACCCGACGTGTGATCTCGGTCGCGAGCTGTGTAAGCGGGTACGCGGCGTCCGCCAGTCCCGAGGCGTGAACGAGCCCGGGCATACCCCATACCACCGAGCTGGCTTCATCCTGGATAATCACATTTCCGCCAGCGTCGCGCAGGTCGCGCGCTCCGAGTACACCGTCCGAACCCATACCC
>Ga0182030_10023208_pt1 | contig 11493 bp, 7 predicted proteins | sample 812S3MmetaG_FD_121299 | JGI IMG/M metagenome (GOLD analysis project Ga0182030, IMG submission 121299) | Permafrost microbial communities from Stordalen Mire, Sweden - 812S3M metaG (Illumina Assembly) | ecosystem: Environmental > Terrestrial > Soil > Wetlands > Permafrost | place: Sweden...
CGCGTGTGCAGGCGCGCCAGCTTGATCGCGCCTTCGATGGCATCCGTACCGTTATTGATGAAGAAGCAGCACCCGAGATCACCGGGCGTCGTCGCCGCAAGCAGCTTTGCCAGCCCTGCCCGCCAGGGTTCAAGGAGTTCCTGGCTGTTCAGCGCCATTCGCCCCATCTGATCCTGTACGGCCTTCATGATGCGCGGGTGATTGATGCCGGCGCTGAATATGCCATAGCCGCCGAGGCAATCGATGTATTCCCGGCCGAGCAGGTCCTCGAGCATCGAGCCCCGGCCGCGCCATTCGAGGGCGGCGAACTGGCCCGCTTCGGTCACGGACTTGCGATAGGAAATGAAACCGCGATTGACGTGTTTCTCGTACGCATCGATCGTCTCGGCAATGAATGCCTGCTTCTCGGCCAAAGACATGGGCTGCCCGCCAATCAGGTCCAGATAGCGGCGGCTGATCTGCAGAGTTTCCGAGGTTGACTGTCGCACGATGGTGGCTCCTCCGGTATTTGCACGGTCAGCGGCGATAGGTCGCGCTGAGTCCGATGGTGCGGGGCCGGACCGTATGATTGAAGAACAGTCCCGCGCTACCCGTGTCTTGCGTATGCGACAGCACCGGGTGCGAATCCGTCAGGTTCTGCCCGAACAGCGACAGATCGATTCCTGCCCAGCGCAGGCCGGCGCGCAGCGACAGGTTCCTGATCTGCGGCAGCCCGGTGTACGTGGGATCCGATACGCCGTTGTTCGGATCCTGGATCGGCTGCAGCGCAGTTTGCGCAGTCGTGTATTGATAGTCGATTCGCAGGTAGGGCTTACGATTCTCGGCGACCGGAAACGTGTATTCCGCCGAGGCGAGGAGTGTCCACGGTGCGCCGGGCAGCCGATCCCCTTGCGTCACGACCGGGCTTGTCGTTGCATCCGGTCCAGTGCAGGCGGCCGGGCCACCGCATACTGTGTGCGTATATTTCGCATCGACGTGGGCGATGGAAAAGTCCAGCAGCAGCGCCTCGACCGGGCGAGCCTGCATTTCGACTTCGCCGCCGAAGCTCTGCACCTTGCCAAGATTCTCGACGAAATTCTGGCCGCATCCGGGGAGATAAACGGCCTGCTGGATGTTGTTCCAGTCGATGAAAAAGACGCTCGCGTTGACCTGCATCCGCCCATCCAAGAAGGAGTTCTTCGCGCCGAGTTCGTAGCTCCATAGCGAGTCGGCCGCGTACAGCTCGGGTCCGGCCGAGAGGCCGATCGACGCGAGATTGTCGCCGCAGATCGAGGATAGCTGCCCGTTGATGCCACCCGGCCGGTAGCCCTTGGAGGCGCTTACGTAGAGTAGATTCCCCTGGTTCGGCTGATACGCGAGTACTGCCTTCGGCGTAATCGGCGTTTCGCTGTTCGAGCCAACGCCTACCAGCGGCGAGAGCGCCCCGGAGGTCGGTGACAGGAACGGTCCGTAGTAGACCAGGTCCCCGCTGTAGCGGATGTGTGACGCGCGCACGCCGGCCGTGACCTTCCAGGCTTCCGCAAGCTTCCACGTGACATCGCCAAACAGCGCGTATTGCGTGTCGATGATCCGGGAGACGGGCTGCACCAGGATCTCGCCGTTCGGACAGGGCGCCTGAGCAGTGCAAAACGGCACGCCATAGGCCGCGTTGTATTCACCGTCGAGATTCGGATCGAAGACGTGCTCCGTCGTGTTTTCATTCAATCGCGCGAAAAACAGCCCGGTGGTCCAGACGAATGGCGCCGCAGGATCGGCCGACTGCAACCGGAACTCCTGGTAGAAATTATCCTGGCTGTCCGTGTCATGTGACGTCGCAAGGTCCCCGGGCGGCGGCGGCAGTGTCAGCGCGAACAACGCGCGATCGAACTGGGTGTAGTCGGAAATAGAGTGCTGACGGCGCGAATAGAAAGACGTGTTCGACGTCAGGTGCGCGCCGCCGGTGTCCCAGTCAACCTTGACCGCAGCGAGGTAAAAAGGATCAGTGCTCGGATTCTGCTGGGCGTTGCCGTTCTCGAATCTCGTGCCATCGGGATTCGACAGCGACGGCCAATAGGACGAGGTGTCGCCGAGCTGCAATTGCTGGTAGTAGATCGAAGGGGTAATCGACAGTGCTTCGGTCAGCGCCCATTTCAATGCGCCGCGGACGACGACCGTATCCACGTAATTGGCATGCGATTCGGTGACGGCGCGGGTCAGGTAGTCGACGTGATTGACCCAGCCGCCATCCTCGCGGAACGACGCACTAACCCGAAAGCCGAGCTTATCATCAATGATCGGACCGCCAATGGCGCCGCCGAGTTCGTACGTTGGGGCACCGTTGTGGGTCGTTGCAAGCTCCGAGCGCAGATACATCGAGTCCGCCCGCAGATCGGGCGATGGCTGTATGAAACGGACCGTGCCGCCCTCGGATCCAGCGCCGAACAGCGTGCCCTGCGGGCCGCGCAGCACCTCAACACGCTCGAGATCGAACAGCGCGGGAAACGCATTGAAGGACGTGAAGGAGATGTGGCGCCCCTGGATTGGCGTATCGTCGATGTAGATTCCAACCGTGGATGTTCCGGCCGTCGAATCGACTCCGCGGATATTGATGTCCGAGTCTTCGTCGTTGAAGTTGCCGGCGGACGTCGTGGCGTCGCGCTGGAACGTGACACCGGGAGTCAGGCGCGTCAGATCATCGATGTTTCGAAGTCCCTGGACATCCAGCTTCTCCTGGGTGAAGGCCGTCGCACTGACCGCGACATCCTGCAGGCGCTCCGCGCGTCGCGTCGCCGTAACGACGATTTCCTCGAGGCCGCCGGCAGCCGCTGTCGCATCGCCGCTAGCCGCCTTGGCGAGTCCGATGTCGAGACAGGCAATCAGTACGGCTGTCAGCAACGCAAGCACGCATTCACTGTGGACCCTTGGCATACCGCTATCTCCGGTTCTTGTCGCGCCGTGGGCGCTCGGAAAAATCCGCCTGTTCTTGTCCGTCTAGCAAAACACCGGATCAAAGAGGACACAAACGATCAATTCTTGACAATTCGGCTAATTTAATTCATCAATGCCGCGTGCCGAGACCTCCCGTATCCTTGAGCACTCTGCGTGGGTTCGAGGCGGCTGCCCGGCTCGCGAGTTTTGCACTGGCTGCCAAAGAGTTGCATCTCTCGCATTCGGCGGTAAGTCACCAGATCAAGCTGCTCGAGGAAGAGCTTGGACAGCCCCTGTTCCGCCGCGTTGGCCGTTCCGTCGTGCTCACCGACGCTGGTAGTGACTTCGCGCGCAGCGTCCGTGACATCCTGCGACACCTCGAGGACGGGGTTGCGCGGCTGGCGCCTTACCAAAAGCCGAGCGGCGTGGTCCTTTATACGACGAGGGCCTTTGCCCGGGGTTTCATCCTGCCGCGGATGGGACGGCTGCGCACCGAGTTGCCGGACGTGGACTTGTGGCTGGACACCAGCGAGCGCCCGGTCGATTTCGAGCACGACGAAATCGACATCCTGATCACGCAGGCCGAGGGTGTCGCCGCGCACGGCGCGATTGATTCCCACTTGACCGACGACAAGCGCGTGCCGCTCGCGTCGCCCATGTTGGTTGGGCGCATGGGTGGCACGCCCGCCGAGAGTACCGCGATTGCGGCGTGGCCCCTGTTGCACGACGAGGGTCAGGTAACCTGGCGCGAGTGGTTCACGAGCGTCGGCCTCGCGGACAATGACACGGTCAGCGGCACGAACTTTTCCGACCACGCGATGATGATCGCCGCGGCTGCCGCGGGCCATGGCGTCGCGCTTGGCAGCCTGGTCTGTGCCGATCCCTATTTGAGCAGCGGAGAGCTCAGGATTCTGGAAGGGCCAACGTTCCCGCAATTGCCCTATCGCATCTACTGTGACTTGCGAACCTTCGACGACGACCAGGTCCGCCGGCTCTATGACTGGTTCATCAGCGAGACCACGAGCTAGAATCGTTCATCGATTTGGTGAATTAATGTCTTTTGTCCTCCGCCCAACGGATCCCTATGCTTGGCATATGAAAGATTCCTGCGGCGCGTTGATGCTGAAGACACCTGCCGAAGTCGGCTATCACATGCCCGCCGAATGGGCTGCACATGAATGCTGCTGGATGTCGTGGCCTAGCAGGGCCGATCAGTGGCCGGATGGTCTCGCCGGCGCGCAACAGACGTACGCCGCCATTGCCCGTGCGATTCGCAGATTCGAACCGGTTCGCATGGTGGTCGAGCCGCCATGCGTCGAGGAAGCCCGCGCGCTGTGCGGTACCGGCATCGAGCTCATTCCAATTCCAATCGATGATCCGTGGATGCGTGATAGCGGCCCCACGTTCCTGGCTCGTGGCGATGGCACGCTCGGCGGCACCGCCTGGCGCTTCAACTCGTGGGGCGGCAAGACGCCGGACTACGGCGACAACGCGCGGCTCGCAGGACGCGTGCTGAGCCGTGCTTCGGCGCCCGTGTACCAATCCAGCCTATGCCTGGAAGGGGGCGGCATCCACACCGACGGCGAGGGCACCGTGATCACGACCGAGTCCGTCGTGCTCAATGCCAATCGGAACCCGGGCATCAGCAAGCGCGCTGCTGAACGCGAGCTGTGCGATGCGCTCGGCGCGACCAAGGTGATCTGGTTGCCGGGGGATCCTGCATCCGTATTCGTCGACATTACCGACGGACACGTGGATGGGTTGGTGTCGTTCGTGAAACCCGGTGTCGTCATCTATGAACGCGACCCGAGCGCGACTGGCGCGGCGGCGCAGCTTGCCGCGGACAATCGGCGCGCGCTCGAGACAGCGACCGACGCCGCAGGCCGTCACCTGCAGATCATTACAATCGATGACGCCTTCGAGGTCGATACGCCGCACCGTCTGTTCAGCCGTTCATACGTGAATTTCTACATCGCCAACGGGGGCATCGTGATGCCGCGCTTCGGCGTACCGGGCGACGAACGGGCCCGCGCCGTAATCCAGGCCGCTTTTCCGGACCGGGAGGTCGTACAGGTCGACATCACCCGGCTCGCCAGCGGCGGCGGCGGCATCCACTGCATCACCCAACAACAACCGGCCGCGGGGACCTCATGAGAACCCGTGGCCGGCACCGTTATTGCGCTGCTCCCTTGCTACTCGCGGGCCTCGTTGCCTGCCATCCGGGCCCCACACCCGTTGACAAGGCCGCGATCGAGGCTGAAACGCGGGCCATCGAGGCCACGGCGAACGGCTGGTTCAAGGCGATCGAGGCGAAGGATCTCGACAAGACCTTGTCATTCTATGCTACGGATGCCGAGTACTTGCCTGCTGGCCGACCCGCCGCATCGACCGCGGATGAGCGGCGCAAGCTATGGATCGAGGACTACGCAAGCCGCGGCTTCGCATCCGAGGAGGCCACGAGCCGGATCGAAGTGGCGGCGTCCGGCGATCTGGCGTACCAGCGCGGCACCTATGTCGTCAGCGGTGAGGGTGCGCAGGGCAAACCGACCAAATCGACCGGCAAGTTCGTCGTCGTCTGGAAGAAACAGTCGAGCGGCCAATGGAAGGCGATCATAGACATAGATAATGCCGACGAGTAGCGAAGGCACGCACAGTTCCGCGGCGACCGTTCGCAACGCCGCTGCGCGTCCGCGCTCTTGAGCCGGTTCCACTGAAGGCCGCGCTGCGTGTACTCGGGGTCGAGCAAATACACCAAACGGTCAGGTGGGTGTTCCCCGCGAGAATCACCTTTCCAGCGAGGTTTGCCCGGTTTTGTGAAGAATTTCCGAACGCTCCGAACCAATGCCTTTGTGTCCGCCGAGGCCGCGCCCCCCGACGTTACCGACGGATCGAAGAAGCGGTATCCGGGCAGCGGAGCGGGCCAGGTTCTCTCCCGTTCCCTCGATCCCGGCTCCGAGCATCGTCGATAGCGGAAACTCAGGATCGGCAGTGCTTAGACCGCCCCAAACATTCTTTCCATCGGTATAATGGCTGGCGCCTGGGGGAGGCGGGCATCTAGGGAGTTTCATGACCAACTATCGAATGGGGCGCGTCGTCGCGCTCGGGCTATCGTTCTTGGGCGGGATATTTGCGCAGGTAGGCATTGCTCAGCAGTCGCATTCCGACGCGCCGCAGCTCGAGGAAATCATCGTTACGGCGGAGAAGCGCGAGAGCACCGTGCAGACTACGCCGATCAGCCTCACGGCCGTTTCGGGCCAGGACATTCGGGATCGCGGCCTCACGGACCTGGGAGACCTGGTGCAGTCGGTTCCGGGTGTGTCGATTCGCACCAGCGGTCCCGGCATGACTGAGTTCGAGATGCGGGGTGTCGCTTCGACGGGCGGCAACTCGCCGACGGTCGGCTTCTACTATGATGACACTTCCCTCACTGCGCCTTCGGCGTCGAACGAGGGCAAGATCGTGATCTCTCCGGCGCTCTATGACTTGAACCGGATCGAGGTCCTGCGCGGGCCGCAGGGAACCTTGTACGGCTCGGGCTCCATGGGCGGAACCATCAAGGTCGTCCCGAACGCCCCGAACCCCGATGCCTTCGACGCCTCGGCCGAGGTGGTCTTCGGCGACACCGACCATGGCGGCGTCAATCACGCCGAGAATGCCATGGTCAATCTGCCGTTCGGCGGGGGTGTGGCTGCCGTGCGCATCGTCGGCTCCTATTCGCTTGACGCGGGCTGGATCGATCGCGTGGTCATTGCGCCGGGCGAGTTCCCCGCGGCGAACGGCACTACGCGCGGCAACGTTCTGGCAGCGCCGGTGGCGGCCGACTATCACGACGTCAACGACGTCGAGCGCTCGACCATTCGCTTGAGCGCCGTGATCAAGCCCATCGAGGGCCTAAGCATCTCGCCGTCCTTCTTCTATCAGAAGCTGCGGGCGGGCGGCTTGCCGTACATCGACAGCGATCCGGGCACCGACGCGCATTACCAGCCGTTCGACGTGTCGGAGAAGTACTCGGATGAGTTCAAGCTCTCCTCGCTCAATGTTACGTACACGACGCCGATCTTCGCGCTCACCTCGATCACCTCCTATTGGACGAGGAATGAGCCGCTGACCCAGGACACCTCGGAATCCTGGACCACGGGGCTGGGGCTCACCGGCTACACCCCGGCTCAAGGGGGCCTCGGCGCCGCTGAAGCGATCGAATACAATCCCTCGCATCAGACGACCGAGGAGCTGCGCATTTCCTCGGTGGGCGACTCGGCTCTCAAGTGGCTGCTCGGCTACTACTACGAGGATTTCCATTCGGCCTGGGACATCGTGTTCCCGTCGCAGAACGGTGCGGCCGTCTACGGCTCGAATAACCTCTTTAGTTACTTCAGCCCGATGCCGATCTATCAGCAATCCGTGTTCGGCGAGGTCACCTACAACATCACGGATCCCTGGGCGATCACCCTCGGCGCGCGCCGTTACCGATACAACGCCCCGGTGAGCCTCGACCAATACGGTGCACTGACGGACACGGTGGTGACCCAGACCTCGGAGAAGGACCAGGGCATTACGCCCAAGGCCTCGATGTCCTACCAGTTCACGAAAGATCTGATGGTCTACGCAACCGCAGCGAAGGGCTTCCGCCCCGGCGGCGGCACCGGGCCCGTGCCCACCGCCGGACCGCTCACCTGCGAAGCCCAGCTACAGCAGGAGTACGGCAGCGCAGGGTTCGTCAACGGCCCGATCTCGTTCAAGTCGGACAACATCTGGAGCTATGAAGTGGGCGAGAAGCTGCGCCTCGCCGACAATCGCGTCACCGTTAATGGCTCCCTGTACTTCGAGAAATGGAGCGGTGTGCAGCAAACCAACGCGCTCTCCTCCTGCGGCTACGTCTACACGGCAAACGCAGGGGACGCGCACGTGCGTGGCGGTGAGCTCGAGATCCAGGCCATCGTGGTGCCCGAACTCACCGTGTCGGGAAATGTCGGTTACGCGCATGCGGCGCTGGTGAGCTCCACGCTCATCGACGCGGGGTTCGACCCGGGAACGGCCATCCAGGACGTGCCGCAGTGGACTTCAACCGCCTCCATCGCTTATCGGCACAGCTTCACGGAGCAACTCGCGGTCACGGCGCGTGCCGACAGCACCTACGTGGGGAGCCGCACGGACGAGACCTACTCGATAAACCAGCTGCCGTCCTACGACCTCACCAACATTCGCGCCGGGTTGGATGGTGGACGCTGGTCCGCCATTCTCTTCGTGAACAATGTGGCGGACAAGCGCGCGCTGCTCAACAACATCACGCAGGCCGCCGTGAATCTGCCGACCTTCAACCGGGTGGCGGTGAGCCAGCCGCGGACGGTGGGCGTCGACTTGAATTATCGCTTCGGCGGAACCTGACCGGGTCGGGCCGCGGCGGACGTCCGCCGCAGCCCATCTTTCTTCCAGCTAGTGTGCACCCGGCGTGCGCACGGGCAGCGGCACGTTGCAGAGATCGATGGCCCCCGGGTTGTACTTGAACCACGGCTCATGCCGGTCGCGCCGCTGCGCGAGCACCGAGCGGAAGGTTGCGCTGCCGGTGCGCAGCACCTCGATCGGCGTGCGCTCGGACTGCGGCACGTCCGCGGCTACCCGGATCGAGGTGATGGGCGTTGGAGGTTCCGAGGCGACATAGAAGCCCATCTCGCCGCTCCCGCGCGGAAGCGTCGAGAGGAGCTCCATCCCTTTGAGGACGCGTCCGACCAGCGCGACATTGCGATCGAGCTGGCGTGGCGCGTGGCCGATCACCGCATACATCTCAGCGCCGGTGCTCTCCGCCGGGTCGTCGCGGCCCGCGCCGACCATGCCGTAGCAGTGAGCCAGCCACACGGTGTGCGTGCGCGGATCGCGGCCTGCCGGGAACCCGTCCAGGAATCCGACCTCCGGAGCATAGAGATCGTGGTCCGGCAGCGGCTCGAAGCGCGCCGCGGCGCGCGCATCGGCGGTGAACTCGACGGCAGGACGCACGCCGGCCGGCATGGAGCGGCCGTGACTCTCATCGTCCCACTGCACCACGTAGTTGTCCTGTGCGCGGATGATCGCGAGACGGTCGAAGTAATGTGCGCGCGCCATCGACTTGATGTTCGAGGCATGCTGAGGCACGGCCCGTGTCGCGAGTTCGATCACGACGCGCCCACCGGCAAGCTCGAGATACAGGGTGTCGTCGGGGTCCGGCACGCGCCAGTCTGCGGCCGGCGATCCCGCGAGGAGGTCCGCCACGGTGACGGGCTTCGCGTCAAGGACGGGCGCGGCCCCGAGGCCGAGCGTCGCCACGCACGCCGCAAGCCCGGCCGCCGCCCCGCGAATCCGATGCATGCTCACGGCGCACCCCCTTGCTTCGCTGGGACAGGCTCGGCCGCCGCGGCCTTTTCCACCCCGCGCAGCATCCGATCGAGCGCCGGGCGGTCGAAGTAGCGTCCCGCGAGAACGACCCCGCGGATCTTTTGCGTGTTGGCGATATCCTCGAGCGGATTGGCATCGAGGAGCACGAGATCGGCGAGCTTGCCTTTCTCGACCGTGCCTAGATCCGCGGTGCGACCCATGAACCTCGCAGGGTTGAGCGTCGCCGTCTGCAGGGCTTGCATAGGCGTGAGGCCCGCGCGTTGGAACAGCACGAGTTCTTGGTGCAGGCTGAAGCCCGGGAAGATATGCACGCCCGCCGCCGTGTCGGTGCCGGCCATGAACGGAACCCCGGCGCGGAACATGGCGAGCGTCATATCGAGTTCCATCTGCACGAACTTCTTGCGCACCGGCAGGGGGTCGGTATCCATGTCCTTCTTGATATCGCTCACGAACATGGGCCAGGTGTGGTCCTTCCATGAGGACGGGGCGTACTTGATGAGCGGATCGTGGCTCAAGTCGATGTCATCGACCAGCCATTGGCCGCGCTCCCATACGAGCGTCGGCACTTGCCAAGTTTGATTCTTCGCCATGAGCGCGATCAAGACCTTGGCGCGGGCCGGGTCGTAGGTCTTGACGTTGAGCCCGAGGCCCTTCGGACCCTTGATGAGATCATCCTCGATGGTCGAGCATCCCTCGAAGATGCCGGTGAAGTGCTCGATGCTCTTCTGCCCCGCGATGGACGCTTCAGAGGCACGCACCGCGTCCGGTACGTGCCCCACGAACGCGATTCCGAGCTTGTTCGCCTCGTCCGCCGCCGCGAAATACCCATCGCGCGGAATGAGCGACTGAATCTTGATGAAATCGACGCCGCGCGCCTTGAGATCATCGACTATCCGGCGGGCGTCCGCCTCGTTCGCTACCGGCGCAGAGCTCGGAAAGCGCGGCACCGGACCGTCCAGCATGGGTCCCGCGATGAACATGCGCGGCCCGAGCAGCCGCCCGGCGGCTACGCCTGAGCGCCACTCCTTGAGCGCGTCGAGATCGCCGCCCATGTCGCGCACGCCCGTGATGCCGTTCGCGACGAAGAGCGGAAGCACCACCTTCTCGTCGCGCGGCAGCCAGTCGCCGAACACGGTATGCACGTGCATGTCCCAGAGCCCCGGGATCAGGTATTTGCCCGAGCCGTCCACGGCCTTCGCATCGGGAGGCGCATGCACCGCATCGCTCGTACCGAGTTCGGCGATGCGCCCATCCCGGACGATGATGGTCATGTCTCGCTGCGGCGGTGCCCCAGTCGCATCGATGACGTCGATATGCGTGATCGCGAGCGTGTCGGCCGAGGCGGCCCCCGCGCCGAAGAAACTCGCGAGCGCCACGCACGCTGCAAAAAATCGTCTCATATCTTGAGCCTCGGATTTATCGAAGTGATGCCGCTTCCATCAATCAGTATCTTTCCCATAGCGTAGTCGTGGATCGTGACTCCACGCAAGGAAAACTCCCGTCGCGTGCAACTCCGAGGCGCTCATAGTAGGAAGCCGTCCCGTTCCTTGAGTGATCGCAGCGTCTCCTCGTTGTATTCGACGACGAGACCATCCCCGGCATCCGCAAGTCCGATGCGATGTACTCAATGCACGGGGCAATTGCGCTATCAGGCGTTCTTGGGCTTCCTTCAGTAGATCTAGAGCTACTCCGTCGCGCGTCATGCCGGCGAATTCGTTTGTGAAGGCGGGCTCCAACGGCAATGTCTTGGGGAATAGAACCTCGTGAACTGGGCGATTGTGACCCGCAAGGTATGCAACGAAGCAGTCCACGACGGAGGGTTGCCAGCCAAATCGCTCGATCATTTTCAACACGATCATAGCCGCCCTGTCAACCAAGTACCAAGCCTTACGGAAAAGGGACCCTGACGCGACAAACAACGGGTTTCAAGCGCAGAATGCCCCGTCAAAGCGCGGAGTCGCAAATTGCACGAGGTCTTCGTTGTGTCGATCGATCCGTCGCGCTACGGAACTCAGGCGGAATCGTGATATGAACAAGAAGGAAGACCGGAGTGACATCGTCATCGGCGTGCGGTCGCGCCGCGGCCGAGTTGCTCGCTTCGCCCTGCTCGCGGCCTTGGGTATTGTGGTTCTTGGCGGCAGCACGGCGGCCTCGTATTACGTCGATGCTCTCTGGTTCGAATCGCTAGGGTTTGCGTCTGTGTTCTGGACGCGGATCAGC
>Ga0182030_10023211_pt1 | contig 11491 bp, 11 predicted proteins | sample 812S3MmetaG_FD_121299 | JGI IMG/M metagenome (GOLD analysis project Ga0182030, IMG submission 121299) | Permafrost microbial communities from Stordalen Mire, Sweden - 812S3M metaG (Illumina Assembly) | ecosystem: Environmental > Terrestrial > Soil > Wetlands > Permafrost | place: Sweden...
TCCTGCCGAGACACGCTGTTGTAGCGGCTCCCGGTCCATGCGTCGGCTTGGGGGCCGACGCGGCAGGCTGAAGAGCCTGCGCCACAAAGCAACACGCAAGGTCCGATGAGAAATGCAGGCTAACCTACAATAGAAGTCATCCATGCCTGAAAATCAATCGCCTGGCGGCGCGCCGCGCCACCGGGCTTTCGCGCGCTTCGCCTGGGGCGTGGTGGCGTACAACCTGGCGGTGGTTTTGTGGGGCGCTTACGTGCGGGCCACCGGCTCGGGCGCGGGTTGCGGCAACCATTGGCCGCTGTGCAACGGCGTGGCGACACCCGAATCTCCGGGCATCCACACCATCATCGAGTTCACCCACCGGGCCATGACCGGCCTGGACGTCCCGCTGGTGGCGCTACTCGCGATCTGGGCCTTTCGCGCCTTTCCGCGCTACCATCCGGTGCGCCGCGCCGCCGCGCTCTCCGGGGTATTCCTGGTGACCGAGGCGCTGCTCGGCGCGCTGCTGGTGAAACTGCAGCACGTGGCCAAAAACGCCGACATCTACACGCTGTCCACCCACCTGGTAAACACCCTGACGCTGCTGGCATGCCTGGCGCTCACCGCCTGGTGGGGCATGGGCAAACCCGCGCCACGGTTGGGCCGCAAAGCGGCCTGGATGGCCGCCATCAGTCTGGCCGCAGTCATGCTGCTGGGGATCACGGGGGCCATCGCCGCCTTGGGCGACACGCTCTTCCCCGCCCCCACACTGGCCGCCGGACTGGCGCAGGATTTCAACCCGGCATCCAGCGCCCTCCTGCGCCTCCGCAGCCTGCATCCCCTGATCGCCGCCGCGGTGGCAGTGTGGCTGACGTTCTACGCCACCGGTCTGCTGCGGACCGCGCGGGCGAACGCGCTATGGGTGGTAGTTTTGGTGTGGACCCAGATGGGCGCGGGCGTGGTGAATTTCCTGCTGCAGGCGCCCGACTGGATGCAGATCGTTCACCTGCTGACGGCCGACCTGCTGTGGATCTCGCTGGTGCTGCTGTGCGCCTCTACTTCGCCTGCGTCCGGCTCAGCGCAATCTTCTTAGCCGTCTCTTCCATGGCAGGGGTCTTGAAAAAGACTTGCGCCGCGCATACCGGCGAGCCCGCCCGATGCCTCTTCGTAGGTTGTGCCGGCGAATTAGAGCCGCCTGAAGCGCGTGGCACACGCTCTCAGCGGCGCTCTCAGCGTGCAGCGTCCCGACTTCCGGGACGCTTGCTCCACGCCGTGAAGAAACGTGCCTGAGAGGCTGCGCCCCGCTCAGGCGCCGAAGGAGATCCGTGGAAGCTTTTCGCCTGAAAAGGCCAATGGCTTAAACCTGGACGCCGGCCGTCGCCCCGATACCACGGGGGTTTCTAACGGGTTGCCTTACGACCTGGGGCGCCGCAGCGATCAGAACGCCGTGTCCGGCGCGTCCGTCCGCGGACGCACGCGATGCCAGCCGGCCATCGCCAGCCGCCACGGCGACCGCAGCACAGACGTCCGTGGCTTCTCCACCGTGAAGATAACCGCGACGGCGTCCGGCGGGATGGCGCGCGTCTGCGCCTCCACGCGCGCATTGGCCACGCCCTTTTCCGCCAGAATCTCCTCCAGCGCCACTTTGGCCTGTTCGATATCCTTCCACCGGCACGGTTTGCCTACCGTCAGCCGCACTTCCCGGGCCTCCATGGCGGCGCGAATCTCTTCCGCCGGCACCGCCGGGACATCGCGGAATTCCATGGCCTTCACCACCGGCCGGTTCACCTTTTCCTTCTCCGCGATCGCCGCGATCGCCAGTTTCGCCCGTCCGGCGAGCGGATTTTCCGGGTAGACCGCGATCAGCGTCTCGAATGCCAGCCGCGCCGTTTCGTACTTGCCAGCCTTGGCGCGCGTTTGCCCCTCTTCGAAAAGAAGCGTGGCGTCGATGGCGCCTTTCGCCTCCAGCGCCAGCGGGTCTTTGGGGTACGCGCTCACCAGGGTTTGCAGGGTCGTGCGGGCCCCCGCGAAGTTCCCCTCTTCGGTCTGCCGCATTCCCGCGTCGTAGATCCGTCGCGCCGGATCGGCGGCCGGAGTGTCGGCGCATAATAGGGTAGCCGCCAACAAGGAAAGGCCCAGTATTCGCTTCATACGAATCCAGGGGCAATTTTACGCCCGCAAACTGGCGACTGAAAACACGGAAGTTAGCGGCACTCGACCGGGATCGGCCTTCACGGTGGGCAGCCTGCGCCACTATTTCGGCATAAAACATTCCCGGTGTGACTTGTTTCGGCGAGATTCGTTGTATGCTGAAGAGTCTAGGGGGAGGCTGTATCGTCAAGTTCTGCGTGTTGGCCAGCGGCAGCTCCGGCAACGCCGCCTTGCTGGCCACCGACAAGACGCGCATCCTGGTGGACGCCGGCTTGAGCATGAAAGAGCTCGGCAAGCGTCTCGCTTCTATTGGCGAAGATCTGGAACGCCTCGACGCCATCCTCATCACCCACGAGCATTCCGACCATGTCTCGGGCCTGCCGGTGCTGGCGCGCAACAAGAAGATCGCCGCCCCCATCTTCATGACGCGGCTGGCCGCGCCGGTCATCGATTGGGGCGAGACCCAGCCCCGCCTCGAACCGTTTCAAGCCGGCGCCAGGCTGCGCATCGGCGATATCGACGTGCAGAGCTTCAGCATCCCGCACGATGCCATCGATCCGGTAGGGTATGCGTTCCAGGCGCAGGGCATCCGCATCGGGGTGGTAACCGACTTGGGCTACATCCCCGAATCCATCAAGTTCCATCTCCGGCGGACGGACCTGCTGCTGCTCGAAGCCAATCACGATCTCGACATGTTGAAGGTGGGCCCGTATCCCTGGAGCGTGAAGCAGCGGGTAATGAGCCGGGTGGGCCACCTGTCCAACAAGGTGATGGCCGAATATCTGGCCGAAGACCTGGATTCGGCGACCAACAACCTGGTGCTGGGCCACCTCAGCGAGCAGAACAATCATCCGGCGATCGTCCGGATGTTCGCCAGCCAGGCGCTCGAAAAGCGCGGCCTCGGCACCCGTCTGGCCATCGCCCGGCAGCATACGCCGACGGAAGTTTTTCAGTTTTAGCCACGCTAGCCACGTATGAACACGAATGAACACGAATAAGACCGTCGGCAGGTTGGGCTTGTGACTGAAAAACACGTGCGTCCTTGGTCGACCCTCAGGTCGAAGCTCCGCGGCCAAGATCCGAAGCTGGGTCTTAGACCTGGAAACCCTGAGCTAGAACCATCTCTTATTCGTGTTCATTCGTGTTCATTCGTGGCCAATTTCTTCTGAGGACTTTATGATTCCCCGATACACGCGGCCCGCTATGGGCCGGATCTGGAGCGACCAAAACCGCTTTCAACAATGGCTGGAAGTGGAACTGGCGGCCTCCGAAGCGCTGGCCGAACTGGGCGTAGTTCCGGTGGAAGCCGCGCGGCTGCTGCGCGCGCATGCCGGATTTGAGGTCGAGCGCATCCTCGAAATCGAAGAGCAGGTCAAGCACGACGTCATCGCCTTCACCACCGCGGTGGCCGAGACCATGGCCCGCGCCGGGCACGCCGAGGCGTCGCGCTGGCTGCATTACGGGCTCACCTCCAACGACGTGGTGGATACCGCCCAGGCGCTGCTGCTGCAGCAGGCCTCGGCCCTGCTGATCGCGGGACTGGAGAGTTTGCGCGCCGTGCTGAAACGCCGCGCCCTGGAATTCCAGCACACCGTACAGATCGGCCGCACCCACGGGGTGCATGCCGAGCCCATCACCTTCGGGCTGAAGCTGGCCATCTGGTACGAAGAAGCGGGCCGCGATCTGGTCCGCCTGCGCGCCGCCGCCGAAGACCTGCGCGTGGGCAAGACCTCCGGCGCGGTGGGCACGTTTTCGCATTTCGCGCCGGAAACCGAGGAACTGATTTGCGCGCGCCTGAACCTGAGGCCGGCGCTGGTGGCATCGCAGGTGATCCAGCGCGACCGCCACGCTTACTTCGTGGCGGCGCTGGCGCTGGCCACGGCGCTGTGCGAAAAAATCGCCCTGGAGGTGCGCCATCTGCAACGCACCGAAGTGCGCGAGGCCGAAGAGTATTTTGCGCGCGGGCAAAAGGGCAGCTCCACCATGCCGCACAAGCGCAATCCGGTCACCTGCGAACAGATTTGCGGCCTGGCGCGGGTGGTCCGCGCAAACGTGCAGGCGGCCTTCGAGGACGTCGCGCTGTGGCACGAGCGCGACATCTCTCATTCCTCGGTGGAACGCGTGATCCTGCCCGATTCCACCATCCTCACCGACTACCTGCTGGCCAAAACCACGCGCCTGGTGGACACCCTCTTGGTCTACCCCGAGCGCATGCGCCGCAACCTGGAATTGACCCGCGGGCTGGTGTTCTCCAGCCCCCTGTTGCAGGACCTGGTGGCCGCCGGCATGCTGCGCGAGAAGGCCTACGCGCTGGTGCAGGGTAACGCCATGCGCGCCTGGGAAGAAGACGGCGATTTCCGCGCCGCCATGGAGGCCGACCCCGAAGTCCGCGCCGTGCTGCCACCCGAGCGCATCGCCGGAGCTTTCTCGGTGGAGCGCCAACTACGCAACGTGGACAAGATTTTCGCCCGCGTCTTCGGAGACGAGGCGCACCGGTCCTGACCGGCCTCGCGGAGGCTCTGGTTGGCCATACGGATTGCGGCGTAGCTGCTGTGCTGGCCGGAATTTGCCGCTGCCCAAGAGAACCGCCGGTCACCTTCACCTTCAACTCCGGGGTGGACCTGGTGATGACTGCGGTGGTGGTGCACGACGGGCAACACCACGCGGCCGGGCCTATGCCGCCACCGCCCGGATCCAGAACGCGCCAGGCTCCGTTTTCGCCGGTTCTTTGGCGTACCGGGGAAACATCGCGGCAACCGCCTGCTGGTGTTTCTGACATAGATGGTTGAGCGAGCACACCACTTCAAAACGCCGGTTGAATGCCAAAAACGATTCGAGAAGGTACTGCTCGTTCCACAATCTCGCCTGGTCCACAACCCAGGCTTTAGGATAGTCGCGGGGCGTATAGATATCATGCACGTGCACCAGTACGCCGGGCCGAAGGCGCGGCAGGATCTCCTGGTAGATGAACAGCACGTCGCCCTGCGGCCGGATGATATGGGAGGAGTCGATGAACAGGATGTCGTTCTCCTCCAGGCTCTCAAACAGCTCCAGCCCCACCCGCTCGACCGGTTCGCGGATTACCCGAACGCCGAGGTTCTCCAGCCAAGACCGCTCGTACGGCTCGATGCAGATATGTTCGCAGGAGTCCGCGGGGCTATGGCGACGATTCTCCCGGATGGCAGCCTCCGCGGCAACCGTGGAATGACCGGCGCCGATTTCGACGATCCGCCTGGGGCGCAGCAACCGGATCATGCTATACAGCAGTTCCGCGTCTCCGGGACCATAGAGCGAGTTCTCGTACGTAAAGGGAGGCACGGATTTCTCCAGCCGGGCGCCATCCAGAAGAGGGAGCTCCGCTTGAAAGTGAAATCGCGCCAGAAGCTGGAGCTGCTCCGGAATTCTGAGGTCGATACCCGTGAGGCTCCGATCCGCGTCCAAGGGCTTGCCCAGATGGCGAGGGTGAAAGAGGGGTTCGTAGTAGTGGTCGCGGATGGGGAGCAATCCCACCGTGCGAAAGACCCATCGGCTGGCCGGGGCGTTCTGGATCCCGCAAGCCCGCCAGAACTTGAGCAGCAGCGCCCCCGATATAGTCGCGGGCATCAAAAGCGCGTCCGCAGATCGTACCAGGAGGCGGAGAAGACGACGAATCATGCCCCTTAATCGGCTTCGGCCGGAGAATTCTTTAGCTCAAGGCCTCCAGGTCTAAACCCTTCGTCTTTCCGGCGAAGAGCTTCCAGCGGGTACCACCTTTGCTTCGGCTCGATGTGGCGCACGCACTCTTGCGTGCAGCGTCCCCACTCGTCGGGACGCTCTTCTTGGCCGCCGGTCCTCCACCTGAAGGTCGATGCGGGACGCACGTGTGCGCGCCACGCACTTCAAGTGACTTTCAGTCACCAGCCCAACCTGCCGGCTTTCGGCCGACAGCCGCTTAGATCCGCATTGGCGCACCGAGCGTGAAGCGCATCACCGTCTCGGCCGGAAGCGTGACTTCCTTCCTGCCGGTGACAGCAGCCCCCACCGTGCCCGCTACCGCGCCTGCGCCCGCGCCGATCAACGCCCCCGTGCCGCCGCTGGCGATGGCGCCGATCGCCGCGCCCACGCCGGAGCCTCCGCCGATGGCCACCAGGTTCCGCTTCTTATGTGCGCCGCTCACGCGCGCCGCGGCCGTGGTGTCAATCCGGTAGCGGCGGCCATCGCGCTGGAAGGGATCGAGCACCAGCACCAGGCGGGCCCGGCCTCTGAATCGGCCCGACGGCGCGGAGACCATGACGCGCCCCGCCATTCGTGTTCCCGCCGGCAGAACCGCTTGCCCGTCCACAACCACCGGGTTGGTCAGGGTAGCCGTAAACCGGTCGCCCGGCATGTTTCGGCGGGTGCTGATGGGTTCATCGATACGCACCCGCAAAGGGGTACCCCCTGGAATCACTTCCGGCGGGGGCGGCGCAGGCTCGGGTGCGGCTATAGGCTCCGGATTGTCCGGCAGAGTCGCCAAAGCGGTTGGCGCGCTGCCGCCTGCGGTCTGCGGCGCCTGGGGCTGCTGTGAGGCCCGGCTCTTTGAACAACCCGCGACTACGAGTAGTAACGGTGCGATCCATAACCATTTGCGCATCGCTTCACTTACCTCCTTCTTGTTTCCTGGCAACCAGCCTGCCAAGGCTTTGGAATCAGGCCTTACCTGGCTCGTCCGTGTAAGAATTTCGCTCTGTTTGTGCGTTTCAGGCTTAAGATAAAGTTATGGAGTGCATTCCCTCCACATCCCGCCCCGGACTGTTCGGCTCCGACTAATTCCCTCGCCGCGCAACCCTCGCCCCGCAGCTTTCACAACCCAATAGGAGTGTTTTATGAGCAAGGCCATGGAACCGGTCCGCCAGGATCTTCCCCATTTGAGCGGTCCCGTGCCCGGACCGCGGGCGCGGGCTATCATCGAGCGCGATGCCATCGTGGTGTCTCCTTCGTACACGCGCAGTTATCCGCTGGTGGCGGAGAGCGGCGCCGGCGCCATCGTCGAGGATGTCGACGGCAATCGCTTTCTGGATTTCAACGCGGGCATCGCCGTGGTGGCGACCGGCCACTGCCATCCGCGGGTGGTGGAGGCCATCCGCCAACAGGCTGCGCGCCTGATCCACATGTCGGGCACCGATTTTTATTACGAGGAAATGGTGACGCTGGCGGAGAAACTGGCGCAGATCGCGCCCGGCGATGCGCCGCGCCGCATCTCTTTCGGCAATTCCGGCGCGGAGGCCATCGAGGGCGCCATCAAGCTGGCGCGCTGGTCCACCAGGCGCGACAAGATCATCGCCTTCTTCGGCAGCTTTCACGGCCGAACCCTGGGAGCGCTCTCGCTCACCGCGCGCAAAGCGGTGCAGCGCTCGGGCTTCGGCCCGCTGCTGCCCGGGGTGGTGCACGCGCCCTATCCGGACTGCTATCGCTGCCCCTTCGGCCGCCAGGAAGACACCTGCGCCGTGGAGTGCGTCAAGCATATTGAGGACGTGCTGCTCAAAACCATCGCGCCCGCCCAGGAAACCGCCGCCATCGTGGTGGAACCGGTGCAGGGCGAGGGCGGTTACGTGGTGCCGCCGCGGAAGTTCTTCGACGAGCTCACGCGCGTGGCGCGGCAGAACGGCATTCTACTGGTTTGCGACGAAGTGCAATCGGGCATGGGCCGCACCGGAAGGATGTGGGCCTGCGAGCATTTCGGCGTGGCGCCGGACATCCTCGCCGTGGCCAAAGGAATCGCCAGCGGAATGCCGTTGGGGGCCACCGTCGCGCGCGCCGATCTGATGACCTGGCCGCCGGGCGCGCACGCCTCCACCTTCGGCGGCAATCCGGTGGCGTGCGCCGCCGCCTTGGCCACCATCGCCCTGTTGGAAGAAAGCCTGATAGAAAACGCCGCCCGCATGGGCCGGCATTTGCTCGACCGCATGCGCGATTGGCCGGCGCGCTTCCCCCATGTGGGCCAGGTGCGCGGCCTGGGCCTGATGATTGGCATCGAGATGGTGCGCGATCAGAGCACCCGCGAGCGCGCCCCCGAAATGCGCGACCGCGTGATCCACCTGGCCTTCGAGCGCGGCCTGCTGGTATTGGGAGCGGGCGAAAACTCCATCCGCCTGTGCCCCCCGCTGGTGATTACGCGCGACCAATGCGACTTCGCCCTCGACACGCTGGCGGAGTGTTTGACGGCGGCGGCGGCCGTCTGACATGATTGATGCGGCATGGAGCTTGGCAGATGGCATTTCGCCCCACTCGCGGCCTTGCTGCTGCTGGCGACGGCCCTCCATGGCGCTACCTGGCGCTATTGGGTGGAACCCTGTACCCATCCCGAGACCGGCTGCCAGCGCGACGACCCCGAGCTGGCCGAATGGGCCATGGAGGCCTGGCAGGCCGCCTCGCGAGGCGCGCTCCACGCGGTGCTAACCGCGGACCGCGAGCAGGCCCACATCCGCATCAACTGGGTTGCCGGCACGGAAGGGCTGTTCGGAGAGACTCGCTCCATCGAGGTCAACGGCGAACGTGGCGCCGAGGTGTATGTCCGGCCGGCCGTAGTGCCGCCCGGGGAAAAAGACCGGGTGCTGCGCGATGCCATCGTGTATCTGACCTGCCTGCACGAAATCGGGCACGCCCTCGGATTGCAACACACCGCGAACTTCGCCGACATCATGTACAGCTTCCAATACGGCGGCAATATCCCCGAGTATTTCGGCCGCTATCGCAGGCTACTGGCGTCGCGGGCCGATATCCGCAAGCACCCCGGCCTGTCGGCCGGCGACCGCAGGCGCCTGGCGGAACTCTTTCGCTGACAATTCAGGCCGCGGGCCAGCCCTCCGTCCGATTCAGACTCTTTCCAAGATGGCCGATAAGAAAACTGGACGTCCTCCACATCATTTCATGCTTGCTCTTATAGGCGTTATCGCGGTATTCGTCGCCGTTCTGGGCGGCTTTATTCTCGAAAAAGGGAATCCCTGGGTGCTCCTGCAGCCGGCCGAAGTCTTGATCGTCGTGGGCGCCGCCGCCGGAACCATCCTCATCGCCAACCGTCCCACGCTGATTCGAAGAATGCTGGCGGGCGCGCGCGATGCGTTCCGCGCGCCGGCGCATGGCCGCAAAGCGCTGCTGCTGCACCTGCGAATGCTGTACGAAGTGTTCGGCTTCGTGCAGCGCGCCGGCATTGCGGCCCTGGAGAACCACGTGGATACGCCCCAAAAGAGCCCGCTCTTCATCCGCTACCCGGAATTCCTGCGCGACCGCGAAACCCGCGATTTCATTTGCGATTCGCTGCGTATGATGGTCATCGGCGCGACCACGCCGCACGAACTCGACCAGTTGATGGATCTCGATATCGACGTGCAGCGCCGCGGACGCCACGAACCGGTGATGGCGCTCCACATGGTAGCCGATTCGTTGCCCGGGCTGGGCATCGTGGCCGCCGTGCTGGGCGTGGTCATCACCATGGAGGCCATCGGCGGCTCGCCCGACACCGTCGGCCAAAAGGTAGCGGCGGCTCTGGTGGGGACCTTCCTCGGCATCCTGCTGTGCTACGGCGTGGTGGGCCCGGTGGCCTCGCGCCTGGAGAACCTGGCCGAGGAGCACGCGCAATACCTCCAGGTGATGCGTGTGGCCATCTGCTCCTTCGTGCGCGGATCTTCCCCGATTCTCGCGGTGGAGTACGCGCGCCGCTCGATTCCCGTGGAGTCGCGCCCCTCGTTCCTGGACCTGGAGACCACAATCCGGCGCGACGCCAGAATTCCGGCGGTCCCCAAGCCGGAAGACCCCGCGCAGCCGAAAGGCGTCGAAAATGAACAATCCGTCGAACCTGCCCCCGTCAGTGAACCCACCTGAGGCGCCATCGGGCCTGCTCTCTTCCCCGCGCACCCGCCAGGCGTTTCCGCGCTCGCACGGCGGCGCCTGGAAGGTGGCTTATGCCGACTTCGTCACCGCCATGATGGCCCTGTTCATCGTGCTGTGGATGATGAACTCTACCCAGAGGGTGAAAGCTTCCATCACCGGATACTTCCGCGACCCCAGAGGCTATACCCAAAAACGGGGCGCCGGCCCGGCGGGCGCCGGCGAAGGGTTGCCGGTGGACCGCCGCAACGTGTCGGACATTCAGAAGCAGATCGAAGAGGCGCTGCACCGCATGCCGGAGTTCCCCGACCTGCGCGACCACATCGACTTCAGCATGACCGGCGAAGGACTGCGCATCGATCTGATGGAGACCGAGCAGGGCCTGTTTTTTGTCACCGGCAGTCCGAACCCCACCGGGGAGGGCGAGCACCTGCTGCAGTTGTTGGCCGCCGAGATCGGCAAAATGCCCAACAACGTGGTGATCGAAGGCCATACCGATTCGCGCCCCTACAAGGATTCCGCCGACACCGGCGGCTACGGGAACTGGGAGCTTTCCACGGATCGCGCCAACGCCGCGCGCCGCCTCTTGTACGCCCACGGACTGCGTCCCCGGCAGGTGGTCGAGGTCCGCGGCTTTGCGGATCAGAAACTGCTCGCAGGCAGCAATCCCGAAAGCGCGCGGAACCGGCGGATTTCGCTGGTCGTGAAGTTCGACGGGCAGTGAGGGCTTCAGCGCACCTTGTGCCGTTCTCGCTCGGCGAGTGTTTCGTGCAACAGCGATCTGATGTAGGTCTGGTAGGGTAGACCCTTTTGTTCAGCCTTGCAGTCTGCTTGGGGAATCCGCGGCGCCGCGGTGGCAAGTAACTGTTTGCCCGCGCAGGTTGCGGCTCCAGCAAGGGAAGCGCCTCGATCTCAGCCCGTCTGCCCGCTTGCCCCGATTCCCCTTAGCCGCCCCCCGCTGGCGCGCCGTTCCCCAGTTGCGCCTCGAACTGTTTGAGATCCCAGTAATCGCGCCAGGCGGCGATCTTTCCATCGCGCAACTCGAATATTCCCATCGAAGGCACGTTGACCCGGTTATCTCCAACCAGAAAACGATCGACACGCTCGGTCATCACTACGTCGCCGTCTGACACGATGTGCCGTATTTCCCAGGGCAACGCCGTCATTCGCTCTGCGCCCCGGCGCAGGGTCTCGCGAATGCGGGCGCGTCCTCTGATCGGTTCCCAGGGCGAATTCCACCAAACCGCATCCTCCGTAAAATAGCCCGCGAACTCGTCCGGATCGGCGCGCACACAGGCCTCGAGGAACCGTCTAATGAAGATAATGCTCTCCGCGTTTTCCAACCGTTCACCTCCCCGAAAAACTGTCTCCGAGTCTTGCTCCGTACCTCAAGCCTTCAATGCCGCATAGTTTTCCCACTTGCGGGCATCTGCGTAAATGGTGGGGCGGACGCCCACGTCCGCGGCCGACCCCCTGGTCGGCCTCTTCTCGATGCCAAGCCTATGAATCCGCAGCAGGA
>Ga0182030_10023214_pt1 | contig 11490 bp, 11 predicted proteins | sample 812S3MmetaG_FD_121299 | JGI IMG/M metagenome (GOLD analysis project Ga0182030, IMG submission 121299) | Permafrost microbial communities from Stordalen Mire, Sweden - 812S3M metaG (Illumina Assembly) | ecosystem: Environmental > Terrestrial > Soil > Wetlands > Permafrost | place: Sweden...
GACTGCGCCCCGTAAAAGAAGTCGTAGGAGACCACGGTGGAGGTGATGTTGACGACGGAGGGAACGACGCGCTTGTAGACGTCTACGTTATTCTGCTCCTCGCCGTCGAGCGAAGGCGCAGCCTGAGCCTCGGTGATGTGAACCGGCTCGCGGGTAACCCAGGAGGCGGGTGGGCCAAAACGATGGCTGGTGTAGATGAAAAACGCTGCGGCGAGCAGCACTCCGAGAGCGAAAGGTCTGAGGGCTTTCATGATCCGCGCCTGTTTCAATGGCATACAGAATTATAGACGCACCAGGATGATGAAAGTTGCGCTTGAGGCGTGTGAAGGGCTTTCCCTCAGCGGCTAAAGCCGCGAAACGAGCCGTTCTTGCGGCACGGCTGAAGCCGTGCCCTTGCAAAGCCGATTCTTGCGGTACGACGGAACCCGCGCCCTTGCAAAACCGGCGGCATGACGGAAGTCGTGCCCTTGCAAAACCGAACCATCCGCCGACGGCGCACAAATACACTTGCGGCACGACTGAAGTCGTACACTTTCAAAACCGATTTATGAGACCGCCTCTAGCTTTGGACGGCGGATTCTGCCGCAGGCAGCCCGACGAGGCGGCGAAGTTTGGCGGCCTTGACGGTGTTGCTCATGAGCATGGCGATGGTCAGCTTGCCGACGCCACCGGGAACGGGAGTGCAGGCTCCGGCCATACGAGTGACGCGAGGATCACAATCGCCGATGATGGTGCTTCCCTTCTCGGCGAACTGCTTTTCGCGCTTCTCGTCGCCCTTGAAGAATCGCTCGAAGAGAACCGGATCGGTGATGTGATTGATGCCAACGTCGAGGATAGTGGCACCGGGCTTGACGAACTCCGTGGTGATGAAGCCGGGACGGCCGATGGCGGCGACCAGGATGTCTCCGCGGCGGCAGACCGAGGGCAGATCGCGGGTTCGGGAGTGGCAGATGGTGACCGTGGCGTTGGCGTTGGTAAGCAGCATGGCGAGGGGCTTGCCGACGATGTCACTGCGCCCGACAATGACCGCCTCCTGCCCTTCGATGGGAATATTGGCGCGGCGGAGAATCTCCATGCATCCGGCGGGGGTGCAGGGGACGAGCCCAGGACGCTGAGTGCTGAGGTTGCCGACGTTGATGGGATGGAAGCCATCAACATCCTTTGCCGGCGAGACGGCCAGGAGGACGCGCTGCGCGTCAACGTGGGCGGGCAGGGGCAACTGGACGAGGATGCCATCGATCTCATCGCGGGCGTTGAGCTGCTCGACCAGAGCGACGAGCTCCTCGGTGGTGGAGGCCTCGGGCGGAGCGATCAGCTCACTGTAGATGCCCAACTGCTCACAGGTTCGGACCTTGCTGCGGACATAGGTCTGGGAGGCAGGATCACTTCCGACCAGAACTGCCGCGAGGCCAGGACGAAGACCCGCGGAGGTGAGTTGTTCGACCTCACCGACGATCTCTGCCTTGATTTGCGAGGCGAAGAAGCCTCCGTCGAGAACGATAGCGGACATAGCACTTCCCCAGGGAAAAAGTTGACAGCGATTGCTACTCTCAGTGTACCGGGATTGGCGCGGGGATGCGAATGGGTGAAGGTAAAATAGCAGACATGGTTCCCGCAAAGCTGGTGAAAATTATTGTCTGCCCAATCTGCCACGGCGGATTGCGATTTAACGCAGATTTTACAAAACTGCGCTGCACGATGTGCGAGAAGCGCTTTCGCGTCGAGGATGGGATTCCCGTGCTGCTGGCGCAGGAGGCGGAATGAGATCAATTTAACCGCAAAGTCCTTAACTTTTCCGGCTTTTGGCCGATACATAGACTATGACAGAAGTCTGGGCAGGAAGCGGCAATGAATGCAAAGGAACGCAGGACGGCAGCTCCGAAGGCAGTTTTTTGCTTCAACGCACGAGGTAGAGCAGTTCCTGTATTGCTGTGTCCTGCCCGTCCCACCTTAGCCGCGCAAAAACAGCGCGTCAAAGGTGGGGCACCCGCAGATACATCTTTTAGGGAACCGCTCTAAAGAGAAGGTGGCAGGGAATGTCTGCACGAAAACGCGACCTTTCAGAGTCCGCCGGGTTACCACCGATGCAAGGAGGTGACCCTATGAGCGGCGAAAAGTTCTCGGTCCTGGACATTGCGGAGCTGCGCAGCGAGCTGATCCAGAGTGGGTTGGATGCTCGGGACGCGGCAGATTTGATGCAGACGTTTCTCTCCGGGCGGGGCTACGGGGTCTCCTTGGAGGCGGCGCGAGCGGCAGCATTTGCCGTGGAAGGCTCAGGCTGCTCGCTGGAGGTAATGCAGCGGGAGTTGAACCGGATTGCGATGGTGCAATAGGAAGAGTTGATTGCGTCCTGGGTTATCGTCCCAGGTTATCGCCCAAAAACGGGGCGCGAAGCTGGGGTACCCGCTGGGTTCAGGCTATGGCAAAAGTTTGTAGCGCTGCAAAAGGGACAGCCCGGGAGCTGTCCCTTTTGCATTGGCTGCGACTAGCTATTTCTTGCTGCCCTTTTTGGCGCCGAAGCTGGTCTGGACCGGAGCACCGATGGAGGCCAGCAGATCTTTGGCAGTCTGGGCGTTGGGCCCATCCGGCGCGAGTTCCAGGTATTTGTTGAATGCCTCAGCCGTGCCGGGCGCAGGAATCGCCTTGCCATCCTTGCCGACGGTCATCTTGCCGAGGAGGTTTACGCCCTTCTGGTAGTAAGGATCTGGACGTGTGGGATCGGCGGCGATGGCCTTGTCAAATGCAAGGTTGGCGTCGTCAGCTTTGCCCTGATTGGTAAGGATGGCGCCCTCGTTGTAGAAGCACTGTCCGGCGGAAGCCGGATCGAGCTGGCCGACCTTTTCGCATTCGGCCATGCCAGACACGGTTTTGCCCTGCTGCAATAAAGCCAGGGAGAGACCGGCGTGATAGCTGCCAAGGGATTTGGAGCTGGCAGGGGCAAGGGCGATTGCCTTGTTGTAGGCGGTTTCAGCCTCGGGGAACTTCTTGACCTGAATGTAGGCGTCGGCCAGCGAGGAGTAGACCACATCGTGAGTCTGGTCCTGGGCTGCGGCCTGCTCCAAGGTAGCTACGGCCTGGTCGTACTGTTTGTCCTTCTTCTGCTGAATGGCCTGGGTAAGGAGGACGTTGATGTTCTTAATCTTCTCGTTTTCCTTCTTTGCCTTCTCAATCTCCTTGAAGCGCTCGGCGGTGGCACCGGATTCCTTGGCGGCCTCGGCCTTCTGCTTGGCGAGATCGATGTCGAAGATGTTCTCGGTACCAGGTTTGAGCGGCGCATTGTTGAGGAAGAAGATCACGCTTCCATCGGCGCCAATGAGACTGATTTTATAGTTTCCACTGGTCGCGCCCAGGGAGAAGTACTGGCCGCGATTATCAGTTTTGAGGGTGGTTTTACGGCCAGTTTCGAGGTTGTCAAGCTGGACGGTCGCTCCAGCGATGGGTTTGCCGTTCTCGTCCTTGCAGACGCCCTTGACGGTGGTCACTTGCTGCGCGACAGCGCTGGCGGTGAAACCCGCCATCAAAACAACGAGCAAAAAAAGTGCGATACGCTTTATCATTTCCGCCTCCAGCGGAGAACAGTCTCTGGTTGCCACGCCTGCCTCAGCGGCGCGCCTGCTAAACGGCGGGCGACGCCAGATAAGGAATGGGATCGCAGGTGCCAGCGGCTCTGAAGGCGCGCAGACGCAGGGCGCAGCTCTCACAGATTCCGCAGGCACGATCTTCCCGGCTATAGCAGGACCATGTTAGCTCGAAGGGTGCGTTGAGTTCCATACCCAGGCGGACGATCTCCACTTTCTTGAGGGCAATCAGCGGAGTGACGATGCGGATGTTGCCCGCTTTGGTTCCGGCCTGGATGAGGCGATTGAAGGCCTCGTAATACTCCGGACGGCAGTCGGGATAGCCGGAGCTATCCTGGGCGACGGCGCCGATGTAGATGTCGGCGGCTCCGACGACCTCGGCCCAACTGACGGCCACGGAGAGAAAATGGGCGTTGCGGAAGGGAACATAGGTGATGGGAATCTGCGCTTCCGCACATTCGCCAACTGCGGGCGGATGTGGGCCACCAGGAGCGGCGATGGGAACGGCGAGCGAGGAATCGGTGAGAGCAGAGCCGCCGATCTGGCTGAGCGCCTGGTTGCGGACCATGAGACGGCGAGTGATGCCGAGGCGGTCGCAGATTTCGGTGAAGGCGCGCTGCTCACGGGCTTCGGTGCGCTGGCCGTAGGAGACATGCAGGGCGGCGACGTGGGCTGCACCTTTATCGCGCACGGCAAGAGCGGCGCAGACAGTGGAGTCCATGCCTCCGGAGAGTGTGACGACGGTTTGGATTGAGTCGGGCATAGGGCTCTCCTTCAACTGCGTCTTGTAATTTCCCACATTCGCGAACAATCTTTGGCGTTCCCCACATTCGCCAAAAGAAGGCGGATGTGGGCCACCCGCGGCTTGATCATCTACAGCCACCCGCCACCCGCCGACTTTCAATAAACAGCTTTACACGCCCTTCAACTGCGGCTCCCAGATGAATTTGTGGATCTGGAGGCCGAGGCGGGCGTTGAGATTGTCGGCGAGCATCCACTCGGCGAGCGAGCGGGGATCGAGCAGGCAATTTTCGGTGGAGCGAGTGCCGGTGGCTCCCTTGCGGAAGGCGGGCGAAAGGATCAGCGCGGCGGGGTTGGAATCCAGGCCGTGGGTGCGAATGAAGTCACGGGCGTACTCGTAATCCTCGCGCGAGGCGAGGACGAATTTAAGCTCGTCGCGGGCGGTAAGGGTTGCGAGATTTTCCGGACGGAAGCGCAGATGCTCGCCGCTGCCGGGACATTTGACATCGACAATTTTGTGGACCTCGCGGGGGACGAGTTCAAGAGGACGCTCGCCACTGGTTTCGAGCAGAAGCTGGTAGCGTGACTCGCGACGTGACTCGCAACCCAGGGCGAGAAGCTGATGCATGAAGGGAATCAGCTCGCGCTCCTGCAGCATGGGCTCGCCACCGGTGATTTCGACGAGGCCGCCGCTGGGCGAAAGGCGCTGGACTTCAAGGAGCAGCTCAGGGGCGGAGATTTTGCGGCCGCCGGTGAAGGTGTACTCGGAGTCACACCAGGCACAGCGGAGATTGCATCCGGCGAGGCGAACGAAGACGCAGGGCAAGCCCGTGAAAGAGCTTTCACCTTGCAGCGATTTGTAGATTTCGACGATGTGCATAGAGGAACAAGGTTTCAAGGTTTCGCAGGTTTCAAGGTTTCAAGGTTAAATGCATAGGCGCCTTCGATGCGCCTACCCGTGGCGGCTATTCATAGTAAGTGGCGATGGAGGTATCGGTCTCCCAGATGGTGACCTGCTTGACGCGAACGCGACCGCCGGTAGTGAGCTTCAGGCCCTGACTGCACTGGTCAAAAAAATACTTGGCGAGGTTCTCCGCCGTTGGATTGAGGACGGTGAAGGGCTCAAGGTCATTCATCATCCTGTGATCGAGATAGTCGACCATGGGCTTCATCACCTGCTTGAGCTCCTTGAAGTCGATCAGCAGGCCGGCATGATCGAGTTCGGCTCCCTGAAGGGTGACGCGGACACGATAGTTGTGGCCATGCGGATTTTCGCATTTGCCTTTGTAGTTGCGCAGGTAATGACCGGACGAAAAAGTGTCTTGCACGGTTACTTCAAACATGAATCTCCAGACAGGATGCGGGGCATCCGTTGTCCTTGACGTTGCGCCGGGGCGCCCTCGCAGATTCGAGAGGGACACAGCGCAGGTCTCAAGGGCGTGGTGCGCAGTTTTTATTATACGAGGGGTGGGAGCGAGGTTACAAAGTTTCAAGGTTTCAAGGTTGAAGGCAAAGGGCAGGTATCGATGCCGAAGTGACTTTGGAGCTTCAGGGGAGAGTTGAACGTTGCTGGGATTCCTCGCAGAGCTCGGAATGACACCTTAAAGCAACGCTGGATACAACGGCGCGGTAACTCCCGCTAGAGCTGCTTGCGGAGAAAGAGGGTTGCCTGGGGATTGTCATTGTAGCGCGGGCAGCTCTGGTATCCGGCGCCGAGATAGAAGTGGATGGCGGCGTGGAGATCATCCTTGGTGTCAAGGTAGATCCAGTGGAGGCCGGCACGGCGGGCGTAGGCTTCGGCGGCCTGCATGAGGGCGTGGGCAAGGTGCAGCCGGCGGAAGGCAGGGCGGACGTAGAGGCGCTTGACCTCGGCGGCATGGGGGATTTGCGGCAGCGGGCGGAGCATGACGCATCCGGCGGGCGCGGCATCGACGGTGGCGATCCAGATGGACGAGTCGGGCGATGCGAGGTAGTGCTCGAGAGTAGCGCGGTCGTCGCGCACGAGAACGCCGACGGCTTCGTAATATTCCTCGATGAGGGCGAAGGCGGCATCGGCATGGAGGGCGGTGGCGCGGTGGACGGCGATTGGGGCGGCAGGATTCACGGGCTTGGCGGCTCTCCGTCAATTAGAATAACTCCGATGAGTTCACAAAAATGGAAGCTGGGAACGCTTCGCGCCGGACAGGATGTGGCATGGAGCTACGAGACGAGCTACGCGCGGCAGGTGGTGGGCGGAGTGGAGCGGCTGGTGATCGCGCCGGGAGCGGCGGCCGTAGGATTGCTGCGCGAGCTGCTGGGGATGCTGCCGGAGCCGCTGTGGGTGCTCTACGTGCTGGTAACGCCGCGCACGGAGGCCGCAGCGGGGCGGTATCAATCGGCCAAGCCGCACACGCGCGAAGAGGTTCTGGCGCTGCTGGAGCGCTTTGAAAATTATTTTGCCGGCGATGGACGGCACAATCTGTGGCTGGCTGCGCCTCCGGCGGGACAGTTGGTCTTCGACCGGCATGAGGTGATTTATGCGTATGGGCCGATTGCGGAGATCGTGACGCGGCTGAAAGAGAAACATTTTGCCGAGGTGGAGATGATTCGCGTGCCGGTGCCGCACTCGCACCACTTCCACGAAGAGATGGACGCGGAGGAAAGGGCCATCCTAGGACACTGGGAGTGGGTGGAGTCGGAGTTGCAGGAGACGGACGATTTGTAGGGACACAAGGTTTCAAAGTTTCAAAGGTTTCAAAGGTTTCAAAGTTTTACGGGCTTCAAGCGCTCGCGTGGACCGCGCATTCGATGCGGATTTTCTGAGAGACACCCAGCAAATTACTCGTCGTGGGAGCAGCCGAAGAACTCTTCGACTTTGCGGATGTCGGTGGTGCGGGTGTAGGGCGGGAGGCTTTGGATGAAGGCCTTGCCGTAGCGCATTTTGAGGATGCGATTGTCGAGGAGGACGAGCAGGCCACGGTCGTTGAGGGAGCGGATAAGGCGTCCGAAGCCTTGCTTGAGGGTGATGACGGCGGCGGGGACGGAGTAGTCGAAGAAAGAGTTGCCGCCATCTTCGTCGATGGCGCGGCTGCGGGCTTGCACGATGGGGTCGCTGGGAACGGCGAAGGGAATTTTATCGATGATGACGCAGCTGAGCTGCTCGCCCTGGACATCGACTCCCTGCCAGAAGGACGCGGTAGCGAAGAGGACGGCGTTGGGCGTGGAGCGGAACTGCTCGATGAGCGCGGTTTTGGGCGCGGAGCCCTGCAGGAGCATGGGGTAGGAGAGCTGGCCGAGAAGCGCGTCATGCACCTGCTGCATCTGGGCGAGGCTGGTGAAGAGGCAGAAGGCGCGGCCACGGGTGATTTCCAGAAGCTGGCGGATGCGCATGGTGGCCTGGGCGGTGAAGCTGGCATCGCGCGGGTCCGGCATGTCCGGCGGGACGTAAAAGATAGCCTGCGACTCGTAGTCGAAGTGCGAGGGGACAATCAGCTCGCGTGCGCCGTCGAGGCCAAGGCGCGCCTTGATGTAATCGAAGGCGTTGGCGACGGCGAGGGTAGCCGAGGTGAGGACGATGGAGTCAAAGCGGTCAAAGAGCGACTGGCGCAGGATGGCCGAGACGTCGATGGGCGTGGCCTGGAGGAAGACATTCTCGGATTTGGAGAATTTGCCACGTCCGCCGCGCCGCTCGATCCAGTAGACGGTGTTTTTCTCGCGGCTCTCCATGAGGAAGGAGAGCTGGGCGTGGAGCTCATCGGTGCGGCGGATGAGGTTGTGAACCTCATCGGGCTTGCTGGGGATGGCCTGAAGTTCGGAGTGGAGCTGGCGGATTACATTCTTGAGGCCGATGAACTCGGAGCCGAACTCTTCGAGAAACTCTTCGCGATTGTCGAAGGCGAAGCGGCCCTCGGTTGCGGGCCGAGGTTTTGCAGACCGGTACCCGGCAGCAGACGCTCCGGGCGAAGGCGCTGGGCCTCCGGGCAACGACGAAAAGAAAAACTGCGAGCGCTCACGGATGCGGGCGGAAAGCTGGATGAGATCGGTGGAGACGACCTTTTTTTCTCGGATGGTGATTTCGAGATCGCGCAGGAGGTCTTCGACCTTGAGATTCGAGACGCTGATGCCGAAGTAGCTGGTGGCAACGTCTTCGAGTTCGTGAGCTTCGTCGAAGATGACGCAGGCAGCGCTGGGCAGGACTCCTGCGTCAGGAGCTTTTTCGGCGGCGAGTTTGACCGAGAGATCGGCGAAGAAAAGATGGTGGTTGACGATGATGATGTCGCTCTCGGCGGCTTTGCGGCGCATTCCGGTGATGAAGCAACGCTCGAACTCCGAACACTTGCTGCCGATGCAGTGCTCGGCACTGGCGTTGAGCTTGCCCCAGAGCGGACTGCTCTCAGGCAGGGTAGTGAGCTCGGCACGATCGCCGATTCCGGTCTGCTTGTCCCAGTCCAACAGGGTGCGAAACTCGTTGATCTCGTCGAGGCCGTTGAGAATGGGCTGACCGGTGAGATCGTAGAGTTTTTTGCGGCAAAGATAGTTCTGGCGGCCCTTCATGTAGCAGACCTTGAGGCGGGGCCCTGCCTCGGTGGATTCTCCAAAGAGCGCACGCTCCAGGAACGGTACGTCTTTGAAGAAGAGCTGCTCCTGGAGGTTCTTGGTTCCGGTGGAGACGATGACGCGCTTGCCGCTCTTGATGATGGGGAGCAGGTAGGCGAGGGTTTTGCCGGTGCCGGTTCCGGCCTCGACGATGAGATGACGCTTTTCTTCGATGGCCTCCTCGACTGCAGAGGCCATGGCAAGCTGTCCGCGTCGGAATTCGTAGGCGGGATGGCGCTGCGAAAGCAGGCCGCCGGGGCCGAAAAACTGGTAGAGCGAGAGACGCGATAGCTCGACCGGGTTGGCAGAAGAAGAGGCGGATTGGGTGGGCTCAGGCACTGACCCCTATAATAGACGTAGCGGCAAGGAAGATCAGGGACAACATCAGTGGCGAAGATTCTGCAAGACGAGCACGAGGGTTTGCTGGCCATCGTGGGACGGCCCAACGTGGGCAAATCAACTCTGTTCAACAAGATGGTGGGACGGCGGCGGGCGATTGTCGGCGACGAGCCGGGGATCACGCGCGACCGCCTCTACGGCACCGTGCGCTGGAATGGACGGCAGTTCCGGGTGGTGGACACGGGCGGAATCGTGCCCGATGACAAGGATCTGATTCCCTCCGAGATCTTCCGGCAGGCGCGGGTGGCGCTGGAGGAGGCATCGGCCATTGTGATGGTGACCGACGTGCGCACGGAGTTGACCGGGCCGGACATGGAGCTGGCGCGACTGCTGCAAAAGCTGGGCAAGCCGCTCTTCTTGGCGGTCAATAAGGTGGACGATCCGAAGCTGGAGGCGGAGGCGGAGAACTTCCGGCGGCTCGGAATCAAGAACCTGTGGCCGATCTCTGCCGAGCACTCGACCGGTGTTGCGGAGCTGATCGAAGAGCTGATGACGGTGATTCCGACGATTGCCGAGAGCGACGACGAGAGGCGGCTGAACAACTTTGCGCGCCGTCAGCTACCCCGCGACGAGGAGCCTGAGTTCGGCGAGGCGGAAGAGCTCGACGAAGGCGAGGAGCCGGAGGGGTTGCACCCAGCCGATGAGGACGCGCTCGAAGACCGGCTGATGGAAACGATGCCGAACGAGATCAAGATCGCCATCATCGGGCGTCCGAACGTGGGCAAGAGCACGCTGCTGAACCAGTTGACGGAGAGCGACCGCGCCATCGTCAGTTCGATTGCGGGCACTACGCGAGATGCCATCGACGAGGTGGTGAAGCACGGCGACAAGAGCTACCGGTTTATCGACACGGCGGGCATCCGGCGCAAGGGCAAGACGCACCTGATGGCCGAAAAGATGAGCGTGGTGATGGCCAGGAAACATCTGGAAGAGGCCGACGTGGCGCTGATGGTGATCGACGCGGTGGACGGGGTCTCGGCGCTGGATGCAAACATCGCGGGATACGCGCATGAGTCCGGCCGCTCGGTGGTGGTGGTGGTGAACAAGTGGGATGCGGTGACCACGGCGCGCGGCGACATGGACAAGCCCCCAGCCGACAGCCGCGTGTACGAAGAACAGGTGCGGCGGGTGCTGAAGTTCCTGGACTATGCGCCGGTGATTTTTGTCAGCGCACTGAACGGCAAGAATGTGAAGCGCGTCTTTGAGACCATTGAGCGGGTGGCCCGGCAGCGCTGGCGTAGGATTACGACCGGCGAGATGAACCGCTTCCTGAAGATGGTGGACTTCGAGCGAGCCTCGGTTCCGGCGCGCAACAAGATCAAGATTTATTACATGACGCAGGCGGCGGTTGCGCCTCCGACGTTCATTCTGTTTACGGATAAAGACGTGAAGCTGCACTTCTCTTACCAGAGATTTCTGGACAACCAGATTCGCGAGGCGTTTGAGTTCGAAGGGACGCCGATCTGGATCAAGAATCATCCGAGGAAGAGACGGGAGTTTGTGGCGGCAGTGAAGAAAGAGCGGTAGGAGGCAAGGCAAGGTCAACAGCCCCACTCAAGCCAAAAGAGGGCTTGAATGGGCCACCCGCCTAGGCTAGCCACAAGGGAAAAGGCGGCGACGCTAGGGCTTGACCGGCCGCAGCAGAATCAGATAGCCGACCGCAATTGCATAGAGGGTGAGCGCGACGGGCGTGGCCGCGCCGAGCAATTGCATGGCAAAACCCATCAGTCCAACCGCCGCACACAGCGCCTGCACAATGAGATTGTTGCGGCTCCAGCGCTTGAGGATCTTCGGATCGCGGGGATTACTTCGCAACTCTGCCAGCGACGGCAGCACCATGGTATTGCGCGCGGTATAGGCGAAGGTAAGCAACGAGGTGGAGAGAATGATGGGGAGAAAGGTGCGTTGGCCGAGCGTTCCCGGCGGCGCATGAAAGATCGTCATGCCGAGCACGGCACAGGCCAGCAGCATGCCCACCAAGCCTCGCTGGGTGCGTTGCAACGAAAGAAAAGCAAATTCGACGGACTGTATCGGTAACGATATAGCGCTTGGCTGCGAGCGGGCTTTTTGAGAGAAACGTGACATGGGCTAGTTAGTCAACTTTGTAACGCGCTCAACGTTATGCACGCCCTGGATGCGGCGAATGCCGGTAATAATGCGGTTGAGATGATTCACGTCGCGGGTTTCAAAAACGATA
>Ga0182030_10023216_pt1 | contig 11490 bp, 10 predicted proteins | sample 812S3MmetaG_FD_121299 | JGI IMG/M metagenome (GOLD analysis project Ga0182030, IMG submission 121299) | Permafrost microbial communities from Stordalen Mire, Sweden - 812S3M metaG (Illumina Assembly) | ecosystem: Environmental > Terrestrial > Soil > Wetlands > Permafrost | place: Sweden...
CTTGGGTATCCTACTGCCTCACGAGGAAGCGGAAGCATTCCAAAAGAAATATAACTCCCCTCCCTTTGTGAGTTATGGCGTGGTGAAGAAGGATTGGGTTACGGTGCCCGAGACTTCTGCTGAAGAATACTAAAGAGTTGAGGAAGTATCTTGATTTGAGCCTGGAACACACGAAGACGCTGAAGCCAAAATAGCGTGTCCAGCACGCCTGCCTCGCGCCGGGCGGTCTACGATAGAAAGCCAGGAGTTGCTTCGATGCCGATTACTACTCTGAGACTCACGCTGCTTGCCCTTGCTTTCTGCGCTGTGACCGCGGGGCTGGCCTCAGCCGAGACGCGCACCCCAACCCAGGACGGCCTGCTCTACGGCGCCGCCGACGGACAGCCGCTGACCATGGACTACTACGCCCCGGCAGGCAAGGGGCCGCATCCTATCGCCATTGTGATTCACGGCGGAGGCTACCATGGCGGCGACAGCAAGAACGGGAGCGAAGCATATGTGGCCGACTTTCTGGCGCCGGCCGGTTACGCGGTCTTCTCGGTCAACTATCGGCTTGCGCCCAAGTACCCCTATCCCTATATGGTTCTGGATGTAGAGCGGGCGGTGCGCTACATTCGCTACCACGCCAAGGAATGGAATGCCGACCCGGACAAGATTGCGCTGGTTGGCGGGTCGGCAGGCGGGTTTCTCAGTAACATGGTGGGCTTGTTGAATGCTCCTGGCGATCGAGTCGCAGCCGATCCCGTAGACCGCGAAAGCGCCCGCGTGCAAGCCGTGGTGAGCCTGTTTGCGCAGAGCAGCTTCGAATTTGTTCCGCTGAATGCGGACGTACACAGGCTGCTCGATCCGCTGATTGCCGAGAAGGGCTTGCAGGCGGCAATCAAAGAAGCATCGCCGATCACCTACGTTTCAAAGGCTGCGCCGCCGTTTCTTGAGATACTTGGCGACCGGGATGAGTACATTCCATTTTCAGAGGCTACCAATTTGCAAACCGCTCTGCGGGCCGTTGGCGTGCGCTGCGACATCATTCGCATTCCCAACGGCAAACACGGCACCGGGGAGTGGCACAAACTGCCCGGTGTCCCTGACTGGGAGCGCGAGATGACCAAATGGCTCAACGCACGGCTGCACCATAAGGGGCCCATCGGGGCGGGAATCCGGGCGCGGGCGCCGCAGCCAACTCCCCAGTAGAATGGACCCGTTACCACGGCAACGGCTTTCCCAGATGGAAATAGCCGCCGCTGGGCCCGTCATCGGGCAGGGTGGCAAGGGCCGCGCTTGTCTTTGCGCCCTCGCTCAGTTCCATGGGCGCTTGTGCCCCGCCCATGTCCGTCTTCACCCAGCCGGGATGCGCCGAGTTGACCTTGATGTTGGTATCCCGCAGCTCCCACGCCAAGTGGATGGTAAAGGCATTCAGCGCGGTTTTCGACGCATCGTAGGCAAACGACTTGGCGTTATAGATGGGCGAATTGGGGTCGGCGTGGAGCGTCAGCGAGCCCAGAATGCTGGACAGATTCACGATGCGGCCGGCTGGGCTTTTTTTGATGAGCGGCAGCAGGGCGGCCGTGAGGGCAACCACGGCAAAGAAGTTGGTCTCGAACACGCGATGCAGCAGATCCGAGGGAACCTCGGACGCGGAGTGTTCAGGGCCGGATCCGGGAAACACGCCGGCGGCTATGCCCGCGTTGTTCACAAGAATGTCGAGGCGGCCGTAGCGCGACGCAAAGTAATCGTAGGCAGCCTGCGCATCGGCCGGCTTGGTGATGTCGAACTGAAGCACGTCGGCATCCACGCCGGCAGCGCGTAGCTTTGCGACGGCCTGTTCTCCCTGCGCAAGGTTGCGTGAGCCGATGACGACCTTTGTGTCTGCATTCTTGAGTTCGAGAGCGGTCTGGAATCCGAGTCCGCGATTGCCGCCGGTAATGAAAGCAATTTTCTGAGTCATGGGGAAACTTCTCCTTATGAGCTTTGGATTCGCAGGCGCCTCGGCTGGGTGCATCGAGTTTTCGTCGGCCCGCAATTTTGAGAGGTTTTTTATCATCCGCGCTTTTTTGTAGCCATTTTCATGGAGTATGGGGTAAGAATGGGAATGTGCCCCAACTCATTCGCCTGATCCTTGTTGCTTTGCTGCTCTCGCCGACGGTGGCGTTTGCGCAGTCGTTCTCGCAGTTGCTTACGGTTAACAGCCCGTTTGATCCGTCCACCTATAAGCCGCTCGACAACGGTCAGCGCGCGCACCGCTGGCTGATGGAAGACGGCGCGGGTCCCTCGCTCCACGTCCAATCCTTGGCCTCAGCCGCCTATCTGCAATTCATCAACGATCCTCCAAAGTGGAAAAGCAACATCGGGGGATATGCGCGGCGAGCCGGGAGCAGTTACGGAAGCAACTTGATTGAAAACAGCGTGCATGAGTCGTTTGCGGCCGTTGAGGGCACCGATCCGCGCTATTTCGCCTGCCGATGCAAGGGGTTCTTTCCGCGTTCCGCCCACGCCATTAAAATGACCTTCCTCACTTACACGCGGTCGGGGCACGAGACGCTGGACATACCGCAGCTTGCCGGCGTTTACGGCGGCTCGATGATCGAGTACACATGGTGGCCGCACCACTACAGCGCGCTGGTGCAGGGAGTGCAGTCGGGTCACATCGTTGTGGGAATCATCGGCGCCGAGCACATAATCCAGGAGTTTTCGCCGGAGCTGAAGCGGATTATTCATATGCGCAGCGAGCCGGCAGCCGTTTCGAAATGAAGATGGGGAAGAAGGTGGCAGATTGTAGTGGCTATTTGAGGATTGTGGAACGCTTGATTACCTGAAAAGAAGTAAAGTAGCAGTTAATTATCTTGGAAAGAAAATTAAAACTGAGCAGTTTTGCACACATTCCGGCAAAAAGGAATACACTCTAGAGTAAGTCTTCCAGTTAATTGATTTGAGCGAATTTAGCATCAGCCTGCGGGGGAGTGAGTCCAGGACCGAACAGAAATGTCCAGGCCAGCCGTGGGAATGATAGATTAGCGGGCATCTTTTCTGAAAGGATGCCCCAGATTACCGCTCACCTTTGGCCGCGATGTTCGCGGCTCTTCCCTGATTTGGCAGTTGCAGCGCCGGCGTGAGAGCCGGTATCTTTCCTTTTAAGGAACAAAGTCATGCGTCCGTCCGATTCCCCTGAGAAGGACGAAGCAGCTATGTCGCAGAACGACCGGGCCGAGCTAACTCAATCCGCGCTGGAGAACCTGTTCGATGTTTCCCCAGACGCGATTTTTGTCACCGACACCCATGGGGTGATTCGTGGCGCGAACCCGCGTGCCGCCGAGTTATTCGGTCACACACAGGCTGAGCTGATCGGCCAGCCGATTGAGAATCTCGTTCCAGAGCGCTTCCGGGCCCGCCATCCCAGTCATCGCGAAAACTACAACGCCCACCCCAGGGCGCGGCAAATGGGCGCGGCCATGAACCTTTTTGGCCTGCGCAAGGATGGAACCGAGTTTCCGGTTGACATCATGCTCAAGCCCATCCAAACCCCCGCCGGGCCTGCGGTTCTGAGTTTTTTGCGGGATGTGACCGAGCAGCGGGCGGCTCAGGAAGCTCTGCGCCTCAACGACCAGCAACTCAGATCCATTGTCGAGAGCGTTCGCGACTACGCCATCTATCTCCTCGACCCGGATGGCTGCGTGATGACCTGGAATCCCGGCGCACAGCGGATCAAGCAGTACGCAGCCGAGGAAATCCTCGGCCTGCATTTTTCGCGTTTTTTTATACAGCAGGACGTGGATCGCGGCAGGCCGGCCGAACTGTTGCGTCTTGCAGCGCTTCGCGGCCGAATCGAGGAAGAGGGCTGGCGTGTGCGCAAAGACGGATCGCGCTTCTGGGCCGATGTGACCCTCGCCGCCATCCGCAGCGATGCCGGCGTGCTGACTGGCTACGCCAAGGTGACGCGCGACTTTACCGACCGCAAACGCGCCGAAGAGGCAGTGATGCTGCAGTTGAGCAACGCTCTGCTGGCCAACCTGGAAATTGGAAAGCTGCTGGGAGCCATTTCGGCGAGCGTACACGAGGTGGTTCCACACGACACCGCAGCCCTGGCGCTCTATGACTCTGCAGTTGGCGACATGGTGGTTCAGTTTCTGGGGCCGCGGGACGAAGGCGTTTTTCCAGCCGACGCGCGTGTTTCTATTGAAGGGACCGTGTCCGGAACTGTTTTTCGCACCGGGGAGCCCGTGCTGCTTGAGCGTTTATCTGACGCATCCTTTGCACCGGAAACCGTCAGCAGCCTCACCCGGCTCGGCATGCAGTCTGGTTGCTGGGTTCCGCTCGTCCATAGCGGCAATGTGATTGGATCCATGGGGGTTCTGAGCCGGATTGAAGGCGGTATAGGCAAACAGGAGATGGGAATGCTGTGCCGGATTGCTGTTCAAGTGGCCATGGCCGTCGACAACGCAGCCGCCTTCCGCCGCATGGCCGAACTGCGTGACCGCCTGCGCCAGGAGAAGCAGTACCTGGAAGCGGAGATCGATGGTGAGAACCGCTTCGAAGATATTGTGGGCGAGAGCACGGGGTTGCGCCGGGTGCTCAAGGAGATTGCAACGGTTGCGCCCACCGATGCCACGGTGCTGATCCAGGGCGAAACAGGAACCGGCAAGGAGTTGCTTGCGCGCGCAGTTCATCGCCTCAGCCCGCGCCATGAGCGCACCTTTATCAAGCTCAACTGCGCTGCCATCCCCGCAGGGCTTATTGAGAGCGAACTCTTCGGCCACGAGAAAGGCGCCTTCACCGGCGCCATTGCCCGCAAGATCGGCCGCCTGGAACTAGCCCATGAGGGCACGCTCTTTCTGGATGAGATTGGTGAACTCCCCCTCGACCTGCAACCCAAACTGCTGCGCGCGTTGCAGGAGCGGGAGATTGAGCGCCTCGGCGGCAACCGACCCATCCCGGTGAACGTCCGCTTGATCGCCGCCACCAATCGCGACCTGGCCAAAATGGTTGCGGAGAAGCAGTTCCGCAGCGACCTTTTCTACCGGCTCAAGGTCTTTCCCGTCTTTGCGCCGCCCCTTCGCGAACGCGCAGGCGACATCCCCATTCTGGTTCGCCACTTTGTAGACACCCACAGCAGACGCATGGGCAAGACTATCGAGAGCATCCCCGACGAGACCATGCAGGCGCTGGTCCGCTGGAGTTGGCCTGGAAACGTGCGTGAGCTGGAAAATTTCCTCGAGCGATCTGTGATTCTCACCCGTGGGCCGGTGCTGTTTGTTCCTCTGGCGGAGCTGGAAACTGAGGAAGACAACGAGGACGCCGAGCCGGAGAATCCCAGTCTCCGGGCTGCGGAGCGGGAGCACATTCTGCGTGTTCTGCGGGAGTCGAAGGGGCAGATCGGCGGATCGGATGGCGCTGCCGCTCGCCTGGGCCTGAAGCGGACCACCTTAAACTCAAAACTAAAGAAGCTCGAGATCGAACGAAGTGACTATATGTAGTCTCGGTGACGCTATTTCGTCATCGTCACTTCGTCACTTCGCCCTCGTCCCATTCCTCCGGCGCCGCCGTCACTTCCGCTAACTCCTTTCTTTTCAAGTTGTGACGCAGGTCACATCCTGCGCCCGATACTTTGGCAAGGGACGTGCCTTAGTCATGGCATGGCGCAGGATGAGCCAGCATACGCTACGAATCACGATTCAAGAAAATGAGATAGCGGTGGAGATCAAGCTGGAAGGGCGAATGGCAGGTCCTTGGGTGGATGAGCTAACTCGCGTCTGGAAGGAAAAAGCTCCGGAATTAGCATCAAGAAAACTTCTCCTCGATTTACGAAACATGACTTATGCGGATGCCGATGGCACGCAAGCGCTGAGAAACATCTATGTCCAGACACACGCTGAGTTACTAGCCGGCACGCCATGGACTCGATTCATTGCCGAACAAATCACGCGCGAAGACGCGCAAAACATTTCAGAGGAGGTCTGACATGGGGAATATGCATTCAGTGAGCGGTTGTGTGAGCCAGGCTCAACTTACCGGCGAGTTCTTCAACAAGTTATCCCCCGCGGCGCTCAGGGATCTGTCTTCCATGGCATATCCGCTGACTTACTCCGCCGGCATCATCCTGTTTTCCGAGAAGGATCCTACTCCGGGAGTGTATGTGGTTATGGAAGGCGAGGTGAAGCTGTCTATCAACTCGAGCGATGGCAAGCGCCTGATTCTCCGCATCGCAAAAAAGGGTGAGATTCTTGGACTAGCTTCCACCCTTTCCGGAACCGCCAGCGAGATGACTGCGGAGACTCTGTACCCCTCTCGTATCGCTCCCATCGAGCGGCGCGAATTCCTAAGTTTCCTTACCCGGCATACTGAGGCATACCAGAACGTGACCGAGGAACTTGGCCGCCACTATGCCAAGGCATGCGAGCAGTTGCGCACCGTGGGACTCGCCTCTTCCGCTCCGGAGAAACTTGCCCGGCTGCTGCTTGAGTGGAGCCAGAACGGCCAGAAGACAGAGAACGGCACGCGATTCGTTTTTCCGCTCACCCATGAAGAGATAGGCGAGTTTATCGGCATCTCGCGTGAGACAGTTACGCGCACGCTGGGTGTATTTAAGACTCGGCACCTGGTGGCCTTTCACGGGGCAACGTTGACAATTCCCAGCCGCGTAGCTCTGGAAAGCTATGCTCGCTGTTAGTGACTGTGTTAGTAACTCGACCGGTGTTGGCTGTGGATTGTTTTTGAAGTACAGCTTTCATAGCTGTAGTCCGCTGAAGGTTACGGGCTTTGGCCCGTCAAGCACGTCCTGAACTGTACGACGCTTCAACCCCCGGGGGAAGAGCTGTTTCACCTTCCCCCAGCGGCTGCAGCCGCAGTTTAAGAAAAGGGCCCGCAACCGATGGGCCAAAGCCCGTACCCTTCACCCGTTTTATCCATTGCGGCGGAGTTCCTCAAGGACGCCGCGGTGGCCTCATCCCTCCCCCAGGGATGCGCATAAAGCCTCCGCGATACAATGGGAGACAAGTTTTCCGTGGAGGCTTTATGCGCAGGTCGCTTCTCGCCTTTCTTGCATTCGTTTTTGCCCTTTCGTTTACCGCCCCCCTCATGGCACAGGGCGCGCCGCCGCAGGGTGGATCGGGCCAGCCCTACACCATTGAGTACTACTACAAGTGCCAATGGGGCCATCAGCAGGAGTTCCTGACGCTCTTCCTGAAGAATCATTATCCGCTGCTGAAAAAGATTCAAGCCACCGGCCGCATTCTCTCCGTAAAGATCGAGTCACCGGCCTACCACACTTCGGAAGAGCTCCGCTGGGACTACCGCGTCACTATCACCTACAAGAACTCGACCGTCGCCACAACCGCCAACCCCGACGAAGCGGCATTTATCAAGGAGTTATGGCCGGACCAGGCGACTTACGAGAAAGAGGAGCAGCGCCGGTTTGAGATTCTGCTTGGGCACATTGACCTGCCAATCACCGATATAACTCCGAAGTGATGAAAGACAGGGACTGAGGGACTAAGGGACTAGGGACTGGAAAGACACGCAGTTGCGATAAGTAAGGTGACTGCAATGCGCGCTGCCGTTCAATGCGCGTTCTTCTAGTCCCTCAGTCCCCAAGTCCCTTAGTCCCTATTTTTCCATTGCCAAACCAGGTCTTGCGCCGCTTCGGGCCATGTGGGGAATTCAAACTCGAATCCCGCATCGAGCAACCGTGTCGGAACTACGCGCCTGCTCTTCAACACCAACTCCGACTCTGTGCGCAGAAAGAATGCGCCTATCTCGATCAGCGGCGCGGGTGCGGGCACGCCGTTGGGCATTCCCCAGGCATCGCGCAGTGCCTCAAAAAACTCGAAGTTATGCAGCGGGTTGGGCGCGGCAACGTTCACCGGCCCGTCAAGCTCTTGGTGCTCGATCAGGAACTCGACGGCGCGGGCAAAATCCGCCTCGTGAATCCACGAGACGTACTGCCGTCCGTTGCCTTGCGCGCCGCCCAGCCCCACCCGGACAAGATTGAGAAACACCTGGAAAGCATTGCCGGGAGCGGGGCTGAAGGTGATGGCGCTGCGCAGCGCCACCTTCCGCGTGCGCGGCGTTTCGGTCTCAAAGAACGCGGCTTCCCAATCTTTCGCCACACCGACTGAGAAATTCCAGGTATCCGGCGCGCGGCGTCGTTTCGAAATCAATTCATTGCCGCCCAATTCGCCGTTCGCCTCACCCATTTCCCAGTCGAGTCCTGGCCGGTCGAGCGTGTGCCGATAGATGGTTGCCGTGGATGCATTCAGCCACACTCGCGGAGGGTCGCTAAGCCCCGCTATCACGCGATTCAGCAGCCGGGTGGTCCCGATGCGCGAGTCGTTGATGGCTTTGCGATTTGCCGCATGATAGCGGCAGTTTACGCTGCGGCCTGCGAGGTTGATGCATACGTCCGCGCCTTCGAGTGTTTCGGTCCAGGGGCCAGCGGTTTCGCCGTCCCAGTGCACCGTCTGCCACTGGGCCGCGTAAGGGCCGCGGGTCAGCACCGTGACATGATGACCGCCCTCTTGAAAATGCCGCGCCAGCATGCGGCCCACCTGTCCGCTGCCCCCGGGCAGCACAATTCGCAGCGGGCGCGTGACGCCGCTGGGCGAGTTCCCGCCAACAATGTCCATGGAATGAGCGTACAGCGTTTATCCCCTGATCGCCGCATGGGTGCGGATGCCGCCTTCCACCCCAGCGACAGAGACCTGTCGCCGGGGACCCCGGCTTGCCCGCGCGAGGGTTGCTTACATTCCGGGCGGATAGGGATACATCCGCCGCCGATTGGACCGGATCACGTGAACAATCAGCCATACGATCAGTACCATCGGGAGTAGTGGCCCAAGGAGAATCCAGCCCGGAAAGGCCACCCGGTCATGGCCCACTGTGACGGACTCGGGCGCGCGAATCATTCCGAACATGGCGACCAGGTCCTTGCCCACCGAGACGTTCTCACCAAGGCGGACCAGGCCAAAAAAGCTGACCATGTCCTGGCCGATTTGCGCGTTGTCCTCGGCGGAAATGGAGCCGAAAAAGTTCACCACGTCGTGGTCGGCGTGTCCGGCGATATGGATATTTCCGAAAAAGACGACCACGTCGCCCTTTGCCTCGCCCAGGATGTTTACATTGCAAAAGAAGCAGACGGCGTCGTGAACCGCGGTGTCAGAGCCCACGTTGATGTTGGAGAAGAACTGGACCGCATCCGGTTCGGCATGGGCGGGTGTGGCTGCGACCGAAAAGGCCGCGGCAAGCAGGCAGACGGCAAGTATTCTCTTCATCATCGCGGGCGCCTCACCAACCACTACGCGGAAAGCATTCAGAAAGTTCCATGCCGAGATGACGAAATCTCATTGTGCCTCCGCGCCATGGGGGAACCGATTGGCAGGAGGACCGGCCGCAACTGAGCATCCGTTCGATAAGAATCGGGTTACCCTTTATTGTCATCAATGCAGACAACGCTCCGCTCATCGCCGAACGTAGACGAGATAATCGCTTCCGTTGAACGGATACGGAACATAATTCTCGTGGATCGCCTGCATCATTCGCGGGGTACAGAGTGGGATTTCCGTATTGCTCCTCAGGATGAACGCGTCGAAAAACTTGTCTGACGTCCTCTTGACCAGAGCGCCTTCGTCGAATACTCCAGTGTCTGTGGTCTGCTTGATGATGGCCGGCTCAAACGGGATAGACTTGCCTGCTCGCAATAACGCCGTCATGTTCTCGCTGACCACGGGACCGGGAAACGAAGAGATCAGTTTGACCAGTTCCGCTTCTTCGCGCCGCTTCTCAAGGAGTTTCATCCGAGTACCTGCTGTGAACCCGACGGCCTTATTGCAATCGAACTCCGCATTAACGCAAAGTGTTATCCCGGTCACCGCCGCCAGGAGCAATACGAGGGGGCGAAGGAACGCCATTCCGCGGTCCTTTGCAGTCCAGCCCCGGGAAAGCAGAACCACAAATACTCCCATCAGCGGGCATAACGCGAGCTGCCAATCGAGGCAGTAGTTGATGGCCGCTCCGTCCTTGCCTATCCCCCAGGAAAAGACAAACCCCAGCACCGCCGCGAGTCCGAAACCGAGTCCAGTTCGCCTCAGCGGGCTGCCCGCAAGCCGAGCGGATGCCGACGCGCGCCAATCTCGCCACTTTTTGCGATTTACGCAGGGGAAGGTCAGCCAGAAAGCCGCAAGTCCTGCCGCAATCAGAGGAGCCAGATTCGTTGAAACGTACATTTCGGCGGAGAGAGCGTGCTTGAGGTGAAACGGGTTTATGTTGTAAATGAACCAGTGTCTGATAACTCCCCCACCAGTGAGCCACGCCAGGATCAAGAGGACACCCACACCGGCCGCCAAAAAGGCGCAAAAAAGCCGTATAGCCCTGCCGGGCCGGATGATGCCGACCAACAAGACCGAAGCGAGGGGGATGGCCAAGAGGGATTGTTTCGTGTACAGGCCCAAAAACAATAAACAGAAACCGGCAATCTGGTTTCGGAGCCTGAACGGCTTTACACAGATCACGATTAGAGCGGTGAACTGGAAGGCGAGTCCCAACATGTCTACCCGTGCCAGCGGTACCCATTGCATTGTAGGTAAGGTCAAGGCGCTGGCGCAGGCAATCGCAGCTCCGAACCATCGCATGCCGGCAGGCGCGTATCCGCGTGTCGCTCTCAGGACGGTCCACGCGAACAATCCCACAATGCAAAACGCAGCCATCAGAGAAATGATTCTGCCGCTGAGAAAAGGATCCCCGAGCAGGCCCGCCAGCATCCTGACCGCAACGTGGTAGACAGGTGTGTAGTGGAACACCAAATAGGGGTATTGTTGCAGCGGGTGGAATGCGCTCTTCAGGTCGAAAATCTGAGATGCCTGCCAGATGACGATTCCTTCTCCATAGTCAAGCTCGCTGGGCTCGCGAACTTTCCAAATCATGCCGAGCGCCTGCAGCAACGCGCCCAGCACGAAGATCGTCAGAATGATAATTGGGACAATTCTTTTCATAGGTCCTTATGGTGCAATCCGGCTTACAATGCGCCACCCGAAGGTCAGCCCGAGGATCATGCGCAGGCCTACCGCCAGCGCTCTCCAGCTATTCACGTTTCCCCCTTTGCTGGTGCCGACTCGCCGATGGAAGGTGATCGGACACTCGACCATGATCATGCGCCGGCGTAGGACTGTATCCATGAAGTGCGCGTTGAATTCGAGGTTCACGCGGCGATCCACATGGGGCAGTAACTCCGCAAGGGCCTTTCTCCGTATCATTTTGTATGTCGTACCCACGTCGGTGAACGTGCCTTTGCCAAGATGCTTTACTTCGAGCAGCTTGCCCACAAAGAAGTTGCCATAGTACATAAACGTCGTCAATTGCGTAGTCTCATCTCGCAACTGCTCGACAATTCGCGTTCCGTTTACAACGTCGGCGTGGGCGATGAATGCAAAGAGTTTGTGAATGTCTCTCGCCCGGAACGTCGGGTCTCCCTCGCAGAGCACAACATAGTCTGTGTCTTCATACTGC
>Ga0182030_10023219_pt1 | contig 11489 bp, 13 predicted proteins | sample 812S3MmetaG_FD_121299 | JGI IMG/M metagenome (GOLD analysis project Ga0182030, IMG submission 121299) | Permafrost microbial communities from Stordalen Mire, Sweden - 812S3M metaG (Illumina Assembly) | ecosystem: Environmental > Terrestrial > Soil > Wetlands > Permafrost | place: Sweden...
CACTTATGGCCGCATTCGATAAATACAAGAACGAACACATAGCCGTCTATGGCCCGGACAATCATCTGCGCCTCACCGGCCTGCATGAAACGCAGTCCATTGACAAGTTCAATTACGGCGTCGCGAATCGCGGTGCATCCGTTCGCGTCCCGCACAGCTTCGTCAACAACGGCTACAAAGGCTATTTGGAAGACCGCCGTCCAAACTCGCAGGGCGACCCCTATAAGATCGCCAGCCGCATTCTGCAGACGGTTGCGACGGTGCCGACCAAAAAAGCAAAGAAATAGTCAGTACCAGCGGAGGAACTGGGGAGCGGCGCGGACGAAAGTTCGCGCCGCTTTTATTTTCAGGAGCCAAACGACTTCAAGGCTGCGCGCGTTTGTTCCGGCGACTCATGCAAAATCGTTCGCCAGCCGCTCTCCACTGCGCCCGCGATATTTTCAGCGCGGTCATCAATATAAATAATTTCGTTGCCGCGTTTGCCGGTCATCTGTTCCAGCGCCTGATAAATGGGCGCATCCGGTTTCATGGCTTGGACTTCGTAGGACAAAATATAGCCGTCGAAGTTTTGGAAGAACGGAAAATTCCGGCGGATATGTTCGATGGCAAGGTCGTTCGTGTTTGAAAAGATATAAGTCTTGAATCCTTGCCGCCGCAGTTTCGCGTGCAGGGCGATCATCGGCGAAATCTCCGTGAAAATGTCCGCGAACATTTTACCAAATTCCTCAATGTCGCCGAGAAAGCCGGCGACGTTCCGCACTTGCTCAAAAAACGCCTGCCGGGTGATCAAGCCGGTTTCAAACTGGATCAGCGCCGGCGAACTGCTGAGAAAAGCGTCCAAGTTTTCCGGCGGTTGCGTGCTGCGCGCCGTAATCCGCCGGGCGGCGATCGAGTAGTCGAAATCCACCAGCACATTGCCAAGGTCGAAAACGATGGCGGTGTTCACAGCATTTCCCGGCGCCCTTCCAGCGCGCGGCTCAAAGTGAGTTCATCGGCAAATTCCAGTCCGCTTCCGGCCGGCAGGCCGAAGCCGATGCGGGAAATTTTCAGGCCGGTTCTTGCCAGCCGTTTCGCGAGATAGCTGCTCGTCGCATCGCCCTCCACGTCCGTGCCGAGCGCAACAATGATTTCCTTGATCGGCTCCAGCGTGAGGCGTTTTTCCAGATCCGCGATGCGCAAATCGTCCGGTTCGACGCCGTCGAGCGGTGAAATTTTTCCGCCCAGCACATGAAATCGGCCGCGAAACGAATTGGATTTCTCGATGCTTAAAATATCCACCGCGCGTTCGACTACACAGATGAGGGAGCCATCACGGCGGATATCCTCGCAAATGGGGCAGGGGGATTTCTCCGTCAACGCGCCACAGGTCGTGCAGAACCGGATTTTTTCGCGCGCCAGCAAAATGATGTCAGCCAGTTGTTTTACGATGGCGGCATCGGTCTGGACGAGATGCAGTGCGATGCGCTCGGCGGAACGCGGGCCCACGCCGGGCAACTTAGCGAGGGCGGCCGTGAGCGCGGTGATGGAATCGGGAAGCATAAAACGAATGAAGAATTATGAATGAGGTATGAAGAAATCAAGACAACGGATCGTGCGTGGAAAATTCTTCATTCTGCCTTCTTCATTCTTCATTTCTGCTCACATTCCCGGCAGGCTCATGCCCGCTGTGATCTTGCCCATCTCCGAATTGGAAATATCCTTGGCCTGGCCGAGTGCTTGATTGGCCGCAGTCAGAATCATGTCTTCGAGCAACTGAGCGTCCGAAGGATTGAGCGCCTGCGGATCAATTTTAATGGAGGCGATTGAGCCGTCGCATTTTGCAACGACCTTGACCGCGCCGCCGCCGCTGGTGGCTTCGACCGTGCGCGCCGCGAGCTGCGTCTGCACCTCTTCCATTTGCTGCTGCATTCGCGCAGCCTGTTTCATCAGTTTTCCGATGCTGGACATGATTTAATTAAAAGTTGAGGGTTGAGGGTTAAAAGTTAAGCTCGCACTTCGACGATCTGGCCTTTGAAAATCTCCAACGCCTTTTGAATCAGCGGATCGTTCTTGAAAGTTTCCTTGTTGAACTCAACGGGCGCGGATTTTTTTTCGGCGGCAGGCGAACTGGTTGTGGTTTGCTTCGGTGCTGTCGCTACAGGCGCAGCTTGTGGAACGGCTGCGGCAACCGGTGTTTGTGCCGCCGGTTTTGCCCGTCCAACCGGCGCTTCGGCCTTGATGAATTTAATCTGACAGTTGGCGTGGCCAAGTTCGGCGAGCTTGGTTTGCAGCAGCGTGTGATTGCGCGCATTGTCCACGAGGCCGAGGTGATCTTCAAATTCCGGGTCAAAGCCGATAACCAGCACGTTCTTCACGAATGAGACCGGATTGGCATCCACAAGATAACTGCGAGTGAACGGACTGACGCGGCCGACGGCTTCGATGAGTTGCGTCCAGAGGGTTGCCAGATCAGATGAAACGGGGGCAACTTCTGTTGCTACGGCCAATTCAACCGGCACGACGATGGTTTCCTGCGGTGCAGCGGGAGCCTTTGGAATCGGGCGCGGCGCGGGTGCCACCGTGGGAGCCGGCGCAGCGGCAATTGCTGATGGCGCACTTGCCGCGCCACCGCGCAATTGATTGAGCTGCTTCAAAACGGCGTCAAGGCTGATGGCATTGCGGGCTTCGATGGCTTTGAGCGCGGTCACTTCGAGCAGAATTTTCTTCGACGCGGTGTCGCGCAGACGCAGTTCGGCATCGGAAAGAACTTCGAGGATGCGCGTGAGCGATTCGGTGCTGGCGAGCGCGGTTTGTTCTTTCAACGCGGCGACTTCGGCCTCGGAAACCTCGAGCAGGTTCAGATCGCCGCGCGAAACCTGGAACAGAAGCAGATTGCGGAAATGATTCAGCAAATCAGTAAGCAGGCGTCCGAGATCCTTGCCGTTCTGTGAAAGTTCGTTCAGCAGCGTTAACGCGGTCTGAATTTCTCCAGCAAGAATGGCTTTGCTCAAGCCGAGAATTTGGCTTTGCGCGGCGAGCCCGAACATCGAGAGGACGTCGGGCTCTTCGATTTTGTCGCCGCAAAAGCTGATGAGCTGGTCCAGCGTGGATTCTGCGTCGCGCATGCCGCCGTCGGCCCCGCGCGCGATGGCGTGCAGCGCAAACTCGTCAATCTTCACCTTCTCCAGCTTTGCGATATGCGCGAGATGCTTGGTGATTAGCGCGGTCGGAATCCGGCGCAGATCAAATCGCTGGCAGCGGGAGAGAATCGTCGGCAGCACTTTTTCTGGATCAGTCGTCGCGAACATGAATTTCACGTGCGCGGGCGGCTCTTCCAATGTTTTCAACAGCGCGTTGAACGCCTGCGTCGAGAGCATGTGAACCTCGTCAATGATATAGATCTTGAATTGCGAATTGGCGGGCGCGTATTTGCAGGTCTCGCGGAGTTCGCGCACCTGTTCGACGCCGTTGTTGCTGGCGCCGTCAATCTCCAGCACGTCGAGCGCACGGCCTTTGGTGATCTCCTGCACGCGCGAATCATCGTCGTCGAAATCAACCTTCGGGCCGCCGGTACAGTTCAGGCATTTCGCGAAGATGCGGGCAATGGTGGTCTTGCCCGTGCCGCGCGGCCCGCAGAACAGATACGCGTGGGCAATGCGCTTCTGCGCGATGGCGTTGGTCAGCGTCTGCGTGACATGCTCCTGCCCGACGACGTCGGCGAAACGCTGCGGGCGATATTTTCTGGCGATGACCTGATAGGACATTGATGATTTACGATTTTAGATTTACGCGTCGTCTATAATTGTCATGGCAATCGTAAATCTTAAATCGCCAATCGTAAATGAAAGAGTGTCAGGGTGACCACGGCAGATACGGAGCAAACTACCGTTGCTGCCTTCCGGCCCTGGCGGGGTTCGTAAGTCCACATTCCATGGGCCCTGACGCCGCCAATTTGCCGCAGCCGGCGCGGATTGTCTAGCCTCGCAGTTATTTTTGTAGCCACGAACCTGTGCTTTGCGGCATTTTGCTCCGAACCCATGAAATTATTATTTATTGCCTGCCAGTTGATTTTATCGGCGGTCGTCTTCAACGCAGCCATTTTCGCTGTGAACGCTGCGCCCGCTTCAAATTATTTCAATGTCCGGGACTTCGGTGCGGCGGGCAACGGCACCAACCTCGACAGCCCGGCGATTAACCGGACGATTGCCACCGCTGCGAAAGCCGGCGGTGGAACGATCTATTTCCCGGCGGGAATTTATTTGAGCGGCTCGGTTCATTTGCAGAGCAACATTCACCTGCTGATTGACGCGGGCGCGATGATTCTCGGCGCGCCACAAGATAGCAACGCCTACGACCCTGCGGAACCGTTTGCCGGCAAAGCCTATCAAGACGCCGGTCATACTTATTTTCACAACAGCCTCATTTGGGGCGAGAATCTGACGAACATTGCCATCACCGGCCAGGGCATGATTAACGGCGGCGGGCTGGAGCATGACTCAAAGGTCGCTCCGCCCACCACAGCCAACAAATCCATTTGCTTGAAACTTTGCCGGAATGTGTTGTTGCGCGACGTCACCATTTGTCACGGCGGCTGGTTTGCGGTGCTCGTCACCGGCTGCGACAACCTGACCGTGGACAACGTAACCATAGACACACAGCGCGACGGCATTGACATTGATTGCTGCCGCAACACGACCGTTTCCAACTGCCATATCAATTCGCCAAACGACGACGGCTTGTGTCCTAAAAGCACCTATGCGCTAGGCGAGGCGCGCATCACGGAAAATCTCACCATCGTCAACTGCCAGGTATCCGGTTTTACGGAAGGCACGCTGCTCGATGGCACGATGAAGCCGAGCAAAAATCACAACGGCCGCATCAAGTTCGGCACCGAATCCAGCGGCGGATTCCGCAATTGCACCGTCGCCAACTGTACCTTCCGCAATTGCCGCGGTCTCGCCCTCGAAGAAGTGGACGGCGGCATTCTGGAAAACATCACCATCAACAATCTCACCATGATGGACGTGCCGGACTACGCCATTTACATCACGACCGGCAAACGCAACCGCACCCCCGGCCTCACGACCAACAGCCGCGCAAAAAATATTTTGATCTCCAATGTCATCGCCGCTGGGGTGGGCAAAATGAGCGGCATTCAGATTTCAGGTTTGCCAGAGCAGCCGGTTGAAGGCGTGCGTTTGGAAAACATCCGGCTCATAAGCAACGGTGGCGGCACGGCGAAAGACGCCGCCATCAATCCCAAGGAGCTTGGCATCGGCTATCCCGAACCGGGTGCGATCGGCACGCTGCCCGCCTACGGCATTTTTGCGCGGCATGTCCGCGATCTGGAACTGGCGAACATTCGGGTGAGTTTTCTGACGAACGATCTGCGGCCGGCGGCGTTCTTTGCGGATGTTCAGGGATTGGAGATTGACAACTTCAAACCGCAGGTAGCTGTAGGCGTTCAGGCCGCCGTGATCGCCGACAATGTGGGTGGCATCAGCATCCGCAATTCACCGGCGCTTCAGAAATAAAATGTAGCAGCGAATGCCTGCCGCGCCGGTTCGGCTGCATACATTCAAAAAAATTCTGTTCCAAAGGAACAACCGACAATAGCCCGGCATTTCAATGCCGGGATCAATTTGGAAAATATAGAGTCTAGAAAGGACGATTGAATTCGATCGTCCTTCCGGGACTTTTCACGATTGGGTCAAAACCCGGCGTTTAAACCCCGGGCTATTTTCAAAATGTCCCTGCGGGACATGATAGTTTTGGTGTAACAATAATCACATTTTGCCAGAACCGGCTAGCGTCGGCTGCTACTTTTCGATTGGCCAGGCCGCCGCTACCAGCGCCTTGTAACCGCCGATGAGCGAGTGGACGCTGCGGTAGCCCATTTTTTGCGCCGCATCGCAGGTGAGGATGGAACGATAGCCGCCGCCGCAATACATGATGATCTCCGTGTTCATATCGGGGAATATTTTTTCCAGGTCGCGTTCCAAAACGCCTTTGCCGAGATGCAAGGCCTCGGCTGCGTGCCCCACGTTCCATTCGGAATCTTCGCGCACATCCAGCAGCACGACCTTGGGGTTTTGCGCCAGCCATGCGCGGGTCTGGTCAAGGGAGATTTCGCGGACGCGCGTTTTGGCGTCCGCCACAATTTTTAGAAAACCGGGTGAATGATCCATGTCGAAACTTAATTGGCAACGCGCATCGGTCAAACATTTTTTTGACACGAATTGCGCCAATTAGCGCGAATTCAGAAATCGGGTTAGCGACAATTTGTGTAATTCGCGTCAAAATGTTTTGTCGTTTGTGTGCCGCACATTGTCCCTGTCTTGGCACAAAATACATTCGCAACTTTCCGGCTTTGGCTTAACTTCGCCGCGTGTCGGAACAAAAAAACGATCTTGCCATCGGCAGCGGGCTGCTGCTCGCCGTCACTTTGTGGGGCGGCAACAATGCCGGAACCAAATGGCTGCTCGGTTCGTGGCCGCCTCTGGCCACGGGCTCCACGCGCTTTCTCGCCGCCGGACTTATCCTGCTCGCGGGTGTCCGGTTCTTTGTGCCGGCCGCGCGGTCTGAATTTCCGGCCGGTGTCTGGCGTTCACTATGGTTGCGCGGCGGTTTGAGCCTGGCCGCCTATATTTTATTCTATGCCCTCGCCCTGCGTCGCATCCCGGTTTCACACGTCGCGCTGTATCTGGGCGCATCGCCCGTCTGGGCGCTGCTTTGGGAAGGCCGCCCGCGCTGGAATTTCACCAGCGGCCAGCGTTATGGTGCGGCACTGCTTGCGCTCGCCGGCGTTTTTATTCTGTTCTGGCCCGCGCTGCAACACGGGCAGTCCAACGTGGCCGGTGAATTTTTGGGGCTGCTCGCCAGTTTCACCTGGGCCAATTACAGCCGCCAGAGCCGCCGGCTTGCCGCGAACGTGAACGGCGTCACAGTCGCCGCGCATTCCATGTGGATGGCTGGCGCGTGGCTGCTGCCATTTGGGATTTATGAGGTCGCCACGCGCGGAATCATTCTGGATGCGCCGCATCTCGGCGTGCAGACGTTCTGCATTTTGTTCGGCAGCGTCGTGCCGTACGCGTTCTGGAATTCCGCGCTGCGGCTCTGGCGCACCAGCCGGGTCATGCTCTTCAATAATTTTATTCCGCTCACGACCACGCTTTGGGCGTATTTTTTATTGCACGAACCCATCACCCCGACTTTTTGCGCGGCGATGGTTTTGATTGTCACCGCCGTCCTGCTTGGCCAGATGGACTGGCAGAAGATTTTCAGACTGCCGGAAGGATTTTAACCTCCAAAATTTATGGACATCAAAAACCTCAACGAAGTCCCGGCCTTCACGACGAAGGACGGCTCGGAAATCCGCGAACTCCTTGCGCACCGCAATTCCGTCATCCGCCACCAGAGCCTCGCCGAGGCGCGGTTGCCGGTCGGCGGTGCGACGCAGGAACATTATCATCCCCAGTGTGAGGAAATTTATTACATCACACATGGCATGGGGAAAATCCGCATCGAAGGTGAATTGCGTGAGGTGAAAGCCGGCGACGCCATCGCGATTCCGCCCGGCCAGAAGCACAAGCTCTGGAACACCAGTGATGAGACGTTGCGGTTGCTTTGCTGTTGCGCGCCCGCCTACGAACATAGCGATACGATCGTCACCGAGGCGTGATCGAACCCGGGCGCGGGCTGGCCGCCTCCTTTTTCATCGGCCCGAAATTCCCTTCCTCACAACATTCCACGAAACCTTCGGCGGCGGATTTCAATACCTCCCAGCGCGCTCGAATCTGCTTGGCCTCGGCGATCGTGATCTGGTTGTCGGCGGCGGCGGCGGCGACAACTTGCAGCAGGTCGGCAAATTCCTGGACGATTTCATTGGTCGCCGGAATCAGAAAATGCGGATGCGGCGTGTTCTTGGGATTTAAGATAAAAAAACCGCCGGCGCGCTGGCAAAGCCATTGGATGAGCCGGTTGTCGCCGGTGCTTTGGTAGAGCGCCTCGACGCGGTCGAGCGGATTTTCGATGCCGCTGCCTTCACCTTCGCGCGGCTGCGTCCATTTGTAGATCATGGAGGTCGAGAGCGAGAGGTCGGCGGAGACTTCCTTGGGTGTTTTCTTGTCGAAGATTTCGCGGAGCAGTTCGTGCGATTCCATGGACTTGACGATGCCAAGCGCCGGGATTTTGGCAAGCCGGAAGCGTAAAAGGAGCGCGGGCTTGAGCCCGCCTCATCGTTTACCATGGCAAACCGCCGGGAGTGGTGCCGCTGCTTTCATTTTGAATGTTGAAGCGGCGTGAATGCCGCGTACCGAAGCGATTCCAAATTTCGCACGAAATTATCAATGCTTTTTTTACGGCAATGAGGTTTGATGGAAGCGTGAAATGGTGCGGTTGGCAACCGTGTCGCCTTCCGGCTTGCATTGGCGGCGGGTTTGGAGTTCTAATGGATTTAGCAAACCAACTTGGAGCAGGCTTATGATGATCTACGCAATCTGTCTGGTGGTCGGTTTGGTGTTCACGCTGTTGAGCGTGGTAGCCGGGCATTTCTTCGGCGGCCATGGCGATCATGTGGCGGGCAGCGGCGGCCATGCGGAAGCGGGGGCGGACAGCAGCGACATGCCGGGCATCTCCATTTTCAGCCCCACGGTCATGGCGTCGTTCATCACGGCGTTCGGCGGTTTCGGGCTCATTTTCACGCAATTTTCCGCGACCAGCCGGACTATCGTCAGCGCGCCGCTTTCGCTGTTTTGCGCGTTCCTGGTCGCGACGGCGCTTTACAAATTTTTGAGCATGGTTTTCACCCACACGCAAAGTTCCAGCGAATCGCACGTCGCCCGTCTGGCCGGCACGGAAGCCAGCGTCGTGTCGCCCATCCCGGAAAACGGCGTCGGCGAAATCGCTTATGTCGTCAGCGGCACACGCTACACGGCCCCCGCGCGCGTGGAAAACGGAACGGCCGTCGCCAACGGCAAACTGGTCAAAATTACGCGTGTCATTGGAACGCAATTTTACGTTGATGCTGCCCAGTGAATTTTAACGTCAACTATAAACTAAAACCATCAACTTAATATGAACTTTGCACCCATGCTGGCCGAACTGAATTTCCTGTCCGGCGGCATCGTCACCATCGCGGCGGTCGTTGTGGTCGTCGTTTTGTTCCTGCTGATGATTCTCGTGTTCAGCCGTTACACCAAGGTCGGCCCGAACCAGGTGCTGATCGTGTCCGGCCGCAAGCATACGCTGGAGGATGGCTCGCAAGTTGGGTTTCGCATTGTGAAGGGTGGCGGCACGTTCGTTCTGCCGATTTTTGAAAAGGTGGATCTGCTCTCGCTCGAACTGCTGACGATTGATGTGCAGACGCCGGAAGTTTATACGAGCAAAGGTGTGCCGGTGAAGGTGGATGGCGTCGCGCAGATCAAGGTCAAGGGCGATGACATTTCCATCCGCACGGCGGCGGAACAATTTCTCGGCAAGGCGCAGGACGAAATCCGCAACATCGCCACGCAGACGCTCGAAGGCCATTTGCGCGCAATTCTCGGCACGATGACCGTCGAGGAAATTTACCAAAACCGCGACGCGTTCGCCTCCAAAGTGCAGGAGGTCGCTGCCGGTGACATGGCAAACATGGGTCTTGGCATCGTCAGTTTCACTATCCGCGACATCCGCGATACGCAGGGTTATCTCGACGCGCTCGGCAAACCGCGCATTGCCCAGGTCAAACGCGACGCGCAGATCGCCCAGGCTGAGGCCGACCGCGATGCGATGATCAAATCGTCGCAGGCCACGCAGGCGGGGCAGGAGGCGAAATTCGCCGCCGATTCAAAAATTGCCGAGGCGCAACGCGAATATCAGACCAACGTCGCCGGTTATCAGGCCGTGGTGAACCAGAAAAAGGCCGAGGCCGACCTCGCGTATGATTTGCAGAAATTCAAGACAGGCCAGCTCGTGAAGGCCGAAGAAGTGCAGGTGCAGATCGTCGAGAAACAGAAACAGATCGAGTTGCAACAGCAGGAAATTCTGCGCAAACAGCGCCAGCTTGAGGCGGACGTGCAGAAGCCCGCCGACGCCGAACGTTACAAAGTCGAGACGCTGGCGAACGCCACCAAGTTCCAGCTCGAAACCGAGGCCGCCGGCGCTGCTTCTGCGACCAAGGCCAAGGGTTTTGCCGCCGCCGACGTGGCCAAGGCGACCGGCCTGGCTGAAGCCGAGGCGAACAAGGCACGCGGCCTGGCCGAGGCGTCCGTCATTGAGGCACAGGGCAAAGCGACCGCCTCGGCGATGCAGGCCAAGGCCGATTCGTTCAAGAATTACAATGAGGCCGCCGTCATCGAAATGATCATGCGCGTGATGCCGGAAATCGCGGGCAAGATCAGCGAGCCGCTGGCCAAATTGGACAAGATGGTCATCATCAATTCCGGCAACGGCCCCGGCGGCGGCGCGAGCAAGCTGACCGGCGACGTGACGCAGATCATCAGCCAGTTGCCGCCGATCATCGAAAGTTTGACCGGTGTGAAGTTTGAAAAATTGCTCGAACAAGTTCCCGCGCTGAAAAAGGCGATGGAGAAAAATGAGGACGATAAAAAATAAACGAAAGGGAAAATTATGATCGGAGGAATCATCGGAATATTCATGTTGATGTTTCTGGCTATCGTCGGGCTGCTGGCGTTTGTGTTTTGGATTTGGATGATCATTGACGCCATCCAGAACAAAGGTTTGACCGACGGCGAAAAAATCGCCTGGGTGCTGGTAGTCGTATTCCTGCATTGCCTTGGCGGCCTGCTTTACTTTTTGATCGGCCATCCGAAGCGGAATACGCCGCTAACAGCGACCTGAATGAATTATTCAGTCGCAGATCATTCGATCAGTTTTTTAGCATAGCCGTTGAAAAGCGGTGGAGGGCCACCGCAATCCAGGACGCTGGCGTGTTTGTTGTTGCTCACATGTGCAGCGAAGCGTCTTGGAATGCGCCAGCCCTCTGGCGCTATCCGTTCGAGTGAAACATTGGCGTGAAATGAAATTACGATTATGAAACTATGCCGCGCACGTGACGACCGCTGGCTTGCCGGGGTTTGCGGCGGACTGGCTAAATATCTCGGATGGGGTTCCACCCGGGTGCGAATCATCTGGGTGCTGGCCACGATTTTCACGGTGTTTGCCGGCGTGCTGGTTTATCTCGTGCTCTGGTTTCTGATGCCGAAGGAACCGCTGCCCGCGCTCACCTTCGAGCCGCCGCCGTTGCAGCCGTGGAAAAAGTCGGTGTGAAAATTTATGGCGGAAAATGAACAAACCAAAATCTGCCCGCTTTGTGCAGAAACCATCAAAGCGGCGGCGAAGGTTTGTCCGGTAAGTTTTCGGATGTCTGGAAGTAATCTCACAGTGTTTGTTTTTGGTGTGGTCACAAACAAAAGCGAGTTTGCTTGGAAAAATGTTGGGTTAGAAGCGCAGTTGTTTGACAAGAGCGGAAGGCTGATTGATGTCATTCAAGCGAGTGACAGCAGTTACAA
>Ga0182030_10023221_pt1 | contig 11489 bp, 8 predicted proteins | sample 812S3MmetaG_FD_121299 | JGI IMG/M metagenome (GOLD analysis project Ga0182030, IMG submission 121299) | Permafrost microbial communities from Stordalen Mire, Sweden - 812S3M metaG (Illumina Assembly) | ecosystem: Environmental > Terrestrial > Soil > Wetlands > Permafrost | place: Sweden...
CAGGCTGCCGGGGCAGACGATCAGGCAGCGCCTGAGGTCACCGCGGGCAATCAGCTCCTTGATCAGCAAGCCCGCCATGATGGTCTTGCCAGCTCCCGGATCATCAGCCAGCAGGAAGCGCAGCGGCTGCCGTGGCAGCATCGTCTCGTAAACGGCCGTGATTTGGTGTGGAAGGGGGTCCACGAGCGATGTGTGAACCGCGAGCACGGGATCAAAAAGGTGAGCAAGGCGGATCCGATGGGCCTCCGAAACAAGGCGAAAAAGCGCGCCGTCGCCGTCGAAGCTCCATGGCCTGCCAGCCTGGACAAGTTCCATGCGCGACTCGTCGTGGCGGTAGAGAATCTCGTCGGCAACCCGTCCATTCGGCCCCCGATACACCAATGTCAAAGCGTCAGAACCATGCCACTCAACGCCCACAACGGTGACTGCGGCATCCGGCAGGATGCCGCGTACACTGGCTTCTGCTTGGAGTTCTTCGAGCTTCACATGATCCCCGCCCAAACGACCGGGGCGCCCTTCACAGGCGAGAAAATCCAATTTTCCAGGGGGGCGCTCCAATCCATGAGCGGTTTTTTAGCAAGCAAGGTGGGGCGAAGCAATGTCGGCGTTCTGGTTCGACTTTGAAGCCTGGCATTCCGTGGCTGATACGCATTTCGTTGTCGGCCGCCACATGATCGCATTCAGCACTGGCGGAACGTCTGGGCATTGGGCAAAATGGCCCCACTACATGGCGAAATGGCTTTTAAAATCCATCGAGATCAACGGCGGCTTTCTGCCGGGGTTTCTGCTGACGCTGCCCCCGGGGCTCACGTGCATAATTGGGCCACGTGGGAGTGGAAAGACGACGTTGGCGGAGACGCTTCGCTACGGGGTTGGCGGGACGAGCGCCACTTCGAACCTACCGCTGTTGCAAGCGACCATGAGCGGCTCGACGGTCACGCTCGTTACGACACCGCAGCACGGGGATCTCGGCTATACGATCCGGCGGGCGTTCAAACAGTTGGCGACACTGGTGGCGAGCGATGGCCGGGCGATTGAGTCCATCGATCTCGACCGCGGCACCTTCCTGCCTTTGGATGCCTACAATAGCAACGAGATCGAGGCCATCGCCGACGAAACGCTCGGACAAAAGCGACGCGCACTGCTCGATGAGCTGCGCTCGGAGGAATTGCGCAATGTCGGCTTGCGCATCGGTGAAGCACGCCGGGCGCTTGAGGCAAATGCGGATCTGATCACTGCACTACGCCGGGTAATTCGCGACATCACAGAGCAGACTGAGGAATTGGGGGATCCGCGGGCGAAGCTCGCTGCACTACCCCCGGCGCCGGGAGGCGATTCTCAGGCGCTTCTTCGCACCACCCAGCAGCAGCAGGCCGCCGAGGCCGATTTACGTGCGCTCGATGAAGCATCGCTGTCGTTGGAGGAATTTCGAAACCGTATGGTTGGGGCTGTCCAGCGGCAGAAGGAACGGATGCCGGAGTTGTTGGACGAACAGTCGCCACACGCGGTCCAGATGCGTGTAGCGCAGGCGACGATCGATAACGCGCTTCGCTTCGCACAGGAGCGCTTTGAAGAAATGATTCGGAAGTTGGAGGAAACGAAAATCCGGCTGGTGGAATCCCGCGCAGAGATTGAGAAGGCGACGGCTGTGCGGGCGCTGGAGCTTTCCAAGCTGCAGGAGAAAAATAAAGCCTCCAGCGAGGCCGTACGCATCCGGACGGCGGCGGAGCAGGCGGTGGCCCGTCTCGTATCGCTCGAGAAACGCCGCGCGGCAGAACAATCGAAGCTCGAAGCGCTATTGGAGGCGCGGCGAGAACTTAAGGCAGCCTACCTTCTGGAGCGCGAGAATCTTTCAACATTGCGGCAGGAGGTTGCCACCGATCTCCAGCAAAAGGTTGGGGAATATGTTCGGGTGCGGGTGATTCGTAATGCCGACAATCTAGCCTACCAGGAGAAGCTGTTGGAGGGTCTCAAGGGAGCGCGTGTGCGCAACCACGATGAGATCCTCACGGATCTGATGCGTTTGCGCCCAGAGCAGCTTGCTCAGATTATCCAAGAAAATGATCTAACAGAGTTTGAAGAATTGGTAGGCCTTGGGCGTGAGCGCTCCTCGAAGGTGCTCGATGCATTTCGAGCAAGTCTCAATCCTCTTGAACTCGAGGTCGTGGAAATCGACGACCGTGTCTGCATCGAACTGAATGTCTCCAACAGCACCGAGCCACATTTTAAAGATGCCGCCGAACTGTCGAAGGGACAGAAATGCACAGCCCTGCTTCCGCTTCTTCTTTCCCGCCGCGACAATCCCCTGCTCATCGATCAGCCTGAGGATAACCTCGACAACCACTTCATCTACGAGACCGTGGTTGAAGCGGTACGTCGCCTCAAAACCCAACGGCAGATGATCTTCATCACTCACAACGCGAACATCCCGGTGCTCGGCGGTGCTGACCTCATAGTGGTGATGAACTCCGACGGCAAGCGCGGCTACGTGGAAAGGGTGGGCACGCTCGATGAGTGCCGTGAGGAGATCATAGACCTCCTTGAAGGTGGCAAAAAAGCATTCGAGGAGCGGAGGCTGCGGTATGGACCCATCTGAACCGACCGTAATCTTTCAGCAACTCCGCCGGCTCGCCGCAACTGACCCCCGAGCCGCACGGTCGCGAATCACGGATCTGCTAAACGGCGATGTTCCACAGCTCGACGAAGTCCTCCGTCTTGCATCGGCGCCTGGCGAAGGGCGGTTGCGCCAGTTCCTCGCGCAGGTGGGACAGTCGCGCCCGGACAAGGCCCGCCTTGTGCCCCATCTACTTCGCTGGCTTGAGCATGAGAGCGATGAATTTGCACGCGCGGCAATTCAACACACCCTTAATGGCGTTGATGCAACTGCGTATCGGGATTCTGGAGGCCGCGAGTCTCGCCACCTTGTCGAAGTCTATCGCTATGCAGCGGACCGTCTTTGTCATAGGCTCCGCAATTCCCTTACGGGCCTCCCTAGGCACTTGCGCAGATTGGACGCACTACTCAGTACTGGCTCGGGCACGTCTCTCAACGCTGAGGCGGGGGCGGTGCTCGATCAGCTAAAGGACGCCCTGCGCGAGGTGTCGCGCGTCGCTGAATTTGACATCGAGGATACCCATTTCGAATGGCGTGTGATTGAACTCGGCTCATGGCTGCGGAAGATGAATGAGGGTTACAGGGCGAAGTATACGCCGATATCCCTATCGCTCGTAGGGCCGCTGAACGCGGGCGAGGTACGCATCCGGGCCAACGACTTGCATCTGGATACGCTGTTCTGGAATATCTGGAAGAATGCACAGCAGGCAGTATCCGGGGCCTGCGAGATCACGATCCGCTCATTGGTGCAAGACGGTCGCGTCGAGATCCTCATCCTCGATAATGGCGGGGGTTTTTCAGCTGATGATGCAGAATTGGCTTTTGTGAACTACTTTCAGGATCACGGCTTGAACTATGGGCGCGGTTTGCTTGAGGCGCATGACGCCGTTGCACGGCTAAATGGGACTGCTCAAGTGGTCCATGTCGGAACTGATGGCTATCGCATCAAGCTCACATTTCCTTTGGCGATCGTATGAGTTACCCGCGCCATCTTCGTGTGCTTGTGGTTGAGGACGAGCAGAAACCCCATGATGAATATGAGGAGATATTCAGCAAACTCCGAACTACTGATGAACTCGGTATTCGCTTCGACATGGCACCACCCGTATTCGCGCGGTGCTATGAAGACGCGAAACGGCACCTGGAAGAACCTGAGATTTACCACCTTGTCATAGCCGATCTGGGACTCCCCCACGGAAGGGACGAGGCGGCGGAGGCCGGCGTGGAGCCGGGAAAAAGCATTGTACTGCAGGCAGCCCGCCGAGAGAAGTATCCCGTACCGGTCCTGCTCGTTATTAGCGGTCGATTACACTACCAGCTAGGCGAGCTACGCAGTATCCTCGAGCAGGAATTCTGGCATGGAGAACTGGTGACCAAGGGATTCGAGCAGGCCGATCGCATCATTAACGGTCTTCAAAAGGCGCTAGAATACGTAAGTATAGGAATTCATCTTCATAATGCCCCGGGGAGGCTTTGCCCGACCATGGCGCCGCGCGAAGAAGACTTACTTCGCCGCTGTGTGCTTCGGCGACCCGAATGCTGCGGGGTAGATGCCGAGTGGTGGGGAAGCTACTATGGCAATTCGGGACGCTCAATCGCGCCAGCGGATAGCGAATTGACCAAGGTACTGATAGGACGATTCATTCTTCGCGATGGTCGCGGCGTTTCTCGCCCGGTTTTTATTAAATTCGAACCGCGAGAGATCGCAGAATTTTCCCATCACTCAATCCAAGTCCTAGCCGACAAGCTCAGCCATGTAAAGGTGGTGGGTGCGGTGCATTCCAAAACGCGCAGCCTTCTGGTCACAGAAAAAGCGGGTGCATCCTCATCCTCCCCGATGTCATTGCAGGAAGTGCTCAATAGCAATGAATTTGAGGCTCCAGGCGTCGCGGCATCGATTGCGATACAAATTGCAGCGCAACTAAATGAACTCGGTCAAGAGCAGAATGATCGCAAATTGCTCTCGCAACTGCTATGGGCTACCCTTGATTTGACCCGGCTTCGTGATGCATGGAAACGTCACGGGGGAGGGAGAGACGGAGAGGAAGAGACACTCAAGGTCCTGGAAGGGCTACGCGCAAGCACCCAATTCGTGTCGGTAACCTTGCAAAGCTGCACCCATGGCGATCTCCACGTGAAGAATGTCGCGTTCGACCGCATAGAAAGTGGCTACCGCGCCTGCCTAATCGATCCAGGTTGGATGACGAGGGATCTAAAGGTGCGCGACTTGGCGAATTTGGAGGTAAGCCTCCTGCTCCATCATGCATCATCAACCGGCGCGAGCCTTGTTGAGAGTTGCCGTTCGCTATACGAATCCGGTGGGGATGTAGCCGATCTGACTGACCCGGATATTGGGGTCTTCGCTCGGCATACTGTACAGTTAATCCACGAAATTAGACGTTGTGCGCTTCAACGTGAATCGCTGCCTGTCTACGCGGTTTCTGTCTTTAACTTCGTCATGATGCAGCTCGAAGGCCTCGAGATTCAGTCTCGCGACAACCAGATCGTGTATCCCCCGGATGCAGTTTTCCTTGCGAGGCTAACTGCCAACTGGGTGCGGAACGTCGCGGCTGCCTTCCTCCAGCCTGGAGTTGCAGCGTCTTCTGCCCACGGCGGTGTGGCTGCGGCAGCCGACCTGCCAACGCCAACTTCTGAGCCACGCTTGTAGGAGGCTTGGCATGACGTCAGATCCCACCGCAGATGTGCAGACTGGGCCACCATTCAAGGCTGAAGTCACTTCGCCCGGCGGTGTGTACAATCTTCACACACTCGGTTGGGCCTATTTTCAAACGCTTTGCGGCACGATTCTACGCGAAGTGCTCGGTCAAACTTTCCAAGTGTTCGCAGAAACCGCCGACGCGGGACGTGACGGCGCCTTCTTCGGGAAATGGACTCCGTCGCGGGCGGAAGAGATGTGTGGTAATTTTGTTGTGCAGTGTAAATTTACCGCAAAGGCTGGAGCTGTTTTGCGGGTTAGTGATGTTTCTGACGAAATCTTGAAAGTTCATCGCCTCGCCAGGAGTGGTTTGGCGACAAACTATCTGTTGCTAACAAACGCGTCTCTACGTGCGCCAGTTGAGGCCAGCCTACGTGAGCGGTTCCTTCGAATCCGCGGCCTTAGACGCTTTTCTGCCTTCGGAGGCGAATGGATTACCCAGCAAATTCGCGAAAACCAGCGTCTCCGGACATTGGTTCCGCGCCTTTACGGGCTGGGTGATTTAACAGAAATTCTCGACGACCGCGTCTATGAACAAGCGAAGGAGATTCTCTCCTGGTTGGGAGATGAATTAGAAAAGTTTGTGGTGACAGATTCTCATCACCGGAGCGTGCAGGCGCTTCGCGAGAAGGGCTTCGTATTTCTCCTCGGTGATCCGGGAAGTGGTAAATCCACTATTGCGGCGGCATTGGCGCTCGCAGCAGCGGATACGTGGAAGTCACGCGTAGTCAAGGTGCGCCATGCGGACGATTTCACGGAACATTCAAATCCACACGAACAAAACCAGTTCTTTTGGGTCGATGATGCATTCGGACAACGGCAATATGAGCGCGAGAGGGCGCTGGAATGGAATCATGCTCTTCCGCATTTGAGTGCCGCATTGAGGCGTGGCGCGCGTGCAATATTCACTTCACGGAGTTACATTTACCGGGCGGCGATCGAAGATTTGAAGGAATCAATCTTTCCTTTGCTAAGGGAATCGCAGGTGGTCATCGAAGTGGAAAAGTTAACGCAACGGGAGCGAGAGCAAATTCTTTATAACCACCTGCGCTTGGGCAACCAGCCACGTGAGTTCCGCAGTGCAGCAAAACCTTTTCTCAGCGAGGTGGCTGCTCACGACAAGTTTCTTCCCGAGACTGCGCGAAGACTGGGTGAACCGATGTTTACAAAAAAAGTGAAGCCAACATCAGATTCCATCCTCCATTTTGTCAGCGAGCCTGATGAATATCTTCGCGATGTTATCGAAGGCCTTGGAGATGCGAACCGGGCTGCGCTTGGGCTCGCATTCATGCGCGGCGGGATCCTGCGTGCCCCACTCGATTTAACGCCTGAGGAAGACAACGCGCTGAAGGTGATGAATTCCACCGTCGGATCTGTACGCAAATCCCTACGGGCACTTGAGGGATCCCTGGTGGTTCGGGAATTGGAAGCCGGCGAAAACGTCTATCGCTTCAAGCATCCGACTATTCGGGATGCGTTCGGCGGCGTAATCAGTGATGATCCTAACCTGATGGATGTTTTTCTTCGCGGCACTCGGGTAGAGATGTTGATCAGTGAAATCACATGTGGTGACGTAGGCATCGAGGGGGTCAAACTCGTAGTGCCACCCGGCCGATTCATGCTCGTTATAGAGCGCTTGCGTGAACTTAACGCTGAACCCGGCGGATCAAAACGTATCGCCTCCTTTTTAGCAGCGCGATGCTCTGCGGAATTCTTGAGCCATTTTGTCGAGGCCGAGCCCCAGTTTGTACCAATGTTGAAGCCACGTCCGTGGCTATTGTGGTCTGAGGAGGCGAAACTCTTTGGCACTTTGCACCGACATAACTTGCTGCCGGAAGAAGAACGGCGACGCTTTGTGACTTTGGCATGCGAATCTGCGATACATACATGCGAATGGCGATTTATGCAGCGTCACGGCTTCCGCTCAATGTTCCGTCCTTCAGAATTGAGGTCACTTCGGGCGACGCTTCGCCGTCATCTTACGGCGACTCGGCTTTCGGCCAAGACTGATTGGTGGAAAGCGGGATGGGAACGATCCGATGAAGAAGATCCGGGCGATTACTTTTGGACCTGGAAACAGGAACTCGATTCGTTTGCTCGCGAATTTCGGCGGAATCGTGGAGTTCATTCTCGCTTTATCGCCGCGCGCCGAAAGCTCGATCGTTTGATCGAACTACTTGGACGCGAGGAGAAAAAAAAGGAAGGCAACCTCGATGCCGCCAGCGAATCTGAGGAAGCTGGGTCCCAAAGATCCCTCTTCGATGATGTTGACGAGTAATGCAGCCGTAATTTTTTCGAGATCGTTTGCATCGAAGTGAAGGTAGTGGGATGGCACCGTGGCGAACAACGGGATCGTCCGGCTGGTGCGCCTCTCAAGTGGAACCGGGGGATCGACAGTCAAATGAATATTCCTCAACCTGGTGCGCAAGAGTTTTCAGGTTTCGATTGTGGCGGGGGGGAGTAAGCGTCCGGCGAGGCGCCTCTTGACGAATGGCGTCAGAGTTTTCGGTGGATTTCGTAAATCTCGTAGCCAATGGGGCTACGAGACCTATGCAGCGGCTTGAAGAGGAGCGGTCCGCCGGTCAGAGCCCCACGCTTTGGGCGTGATCTCTTTGATCTGCCAGTTGGTCATCGACGGCAGGCGGGCGAACACGTCCTTGAGGTAGGCGAACGGATCAATGCCCCGGCGCCGGCAGTTTTCAACGATGGTATAGATGATGGCGCTACGTTCGCCGGCGGTCGCCTCGCCGATGAACAGCCAGTTTTTCTTTCCCACGGCGGTGGGGCGAATGGCGTTTTCGATGAGGTTATTGTCGATCTCCAACCGGCCATCGTTCAGGTACACCAGCAGGGTGGACCATTGGCCCAGGGCATAGTCAATCGCGGCGCCCATCAGGCTTCGGGGCAGGAACCGGCGGCTTGTCTTCAACGCACTCAAGGTATGATGCAGCCGGTTCATTATCATCCGGCTCTGACTGCTACGGATCGCCGCACGCAGATTGGGACCGGCTCTCGTCTCCCGCAGTTCTGATTCAATCGTGTACAGATTCCGCATTTGCCACAGGATCCAGCCCGCCACTTTTGGCGCTTGCTCCTGAGCCTCAAAAAACTTGCGCCGCACATGGGCCATGCAGCCTGCCAGCACGATTGCGTCATCCCGGCTCCGGGCAAAGCTGCGATACGCCTGGTACCCATCGCACTGCGCTACTCCACGGAACTTCACCGGCAGGATGTTCTCCAGGCAGGTGGCGGCACGGCTGGTTTCCCAATGGAACACCACGTCCTCTTTGGGCACTCCATAAGTCCAGAGATAGCCGAGTTTTGTTTTGCCGTGCCCAGGTTCCAGATACCGGATCGGTGTTTCGTCGATCTGTACGTAACCGCCTTCCAGTACCTCCTCGCGGATTTGCCGGTAGATGGGTTTGAGCCAGTCGGCCGCCAGCCCCACCCATTCGGCCATGGTCTGCCGGGGCAGCCAGACTTCGTGCCGGCTCCAGTAGATCGATTCCTGCCGGTAGAGCGGCAGATGATCGCAGTATTTGCTTACAACGATCTGCGCGAGCAACCCGGGAGTCACCACGCTGCGTTCCAGAAGCGAGTTGGGCAATGGGGCGATCACCGGCACAGCGTCGAGTTCACCCCGCCGGACATACTTCGGGCGCACGACCCGGCGGCGCAGGAACCTCGCGGGTTCGTAGTCCAGTCTTTCGCTCACTTCTTCGCCAATGCGCCGCCACTGTTGTGGAGAGGCTTTCACCGGCTCAGGATCGATCACTTCTTCGATCACCGGCAGATGCTCGGGCAAACGCGGCTTACGGTCCCTGGGTTTCCGCGATGAGGCTTTGTTGGGCCGCGGAGGTTCAGCCAGCTCAGCCTCCGGGCCGGATCCTTTTCCCCCCAAAGGTCCATCGGGCTCTTTGGTCATCTGCAAGAGCAGCAATAGTTGGTTCTCGTCCAGCTTCTCGCTCTTTACCCCAAAGACCCGTCGCGCCAGCGCGTCGAGCTTCTGCCGTAAGAGCTTGATTTCCTCGGCCTGCTCTTCAAGACGCCGCTGCTGCGCTTCCAATAACTTCAGTAGCTCGGCTTCTCGCACATCACTCATTGATATTGCGTATAACTTAGCCGAATGACTTACTTTCGGCCAAGCTTTATCTGCTCCGATTTATCACGCTTTTTCACTCCCGCTCGTACCACGGCCTCATCCGGGCTCCACGCAGGTCAATCCCATCGGTCAACATCGCAAATGCTTCCGGCGCCAGTCGCAGCTTCACTCCGTCTATCTGGCCCGGTTTCGGCCATGCAAAGGTCCCTTTCTCCAGGCGCTTGATCAACACCCACAGCCCGGTGCCATCCCAGTAAAGGACCTTCAGTCGCGTACGCCGCCGATTGGTGAATACGAAAAGCCCACCCTGCCGCAGGTCCTCTTCCAATCGCTCGCTCACCAGTGCCTGCAACCCGTTGAAGCTCTTGCGCAGATCGCACGGCTCCAACGCCACGAAGACTTTCAGTCCACCGGTAAAACTCAGCATCGACGGGGTGCGTTTTGGTTCATCCCCTGCGCTATCATCGTCAAGAGTTCCGCGGCCAGGCGCAGTTGCAGCGGCGATTCCACTCGCAGCCGGCCGCCTCCGGGCAACTCGATCAGCAGTCCAGCCGGTTCTGGCAATGAAGCGCTGTCAGTCCTTCGGTCTTCCACGGTCGCCTCGATCAATCGTACCGTGCCATTCTCCGGCATTGGCACCGCCGCTCGCTCCTTCCTCCGTCGCTGTGCCCAGGTGGCAAAGGTTCCATAAGAAATGCCGGCCAACCGTGCGAACTTCGCTCCACTCAGCCCGCTCTTCTCAAAATCATCCAACAATGCCTCTCGCCGTTCCACCGGCACTCGGATGTGCCCACGCGCGTCTGTTTTGAATATCTCCAACCTGCCATTCGTAGATGTCATAGACCCCCATCCTCTGAGATCTACGAACCTCAGCGCCAGTGGTGCTCCACCGGACGCTTACGGGGGGGATGTGATCGAGCTTAATATTCCTGGCCATGTGTGGCCGATACCGACTGAAAGATCCCCAAGCTGCCTTCGACTCGCTGGAGGTGGTCCCGGGGTCCGATTTCCACCTCCTGTTCAACGTCGCCCCTCCCAACGAGGGCCGGTGGTCACCGGCGAGGACCGGGTCGAGGAGATGATCTGGTGGATCGTCCCGGTTGTGGGCTGAGGCAACATCGAAGGCTTTGATCAACGCCAAGTCTGAATCGATCCGCGAGAAGCGGTCGTTCAAGTCGTCATTCCAGCAGCCAGTTTAGCTCTGCCGGCAGGAGCTTATCGACCCTCTTTCTCGGCAGTTTGGCAGCAGGAACAGATTGCGCAACCGATACCCCTTCGAAGAAATCGGAGCTTTTGGCCTAGTCACAACGAAACCAAGATCAGAGGATCACGATTTCAAAAAATGCTCCCAGTCCGGCACGCGATGCGCGTTTCGAATCAGCACCGTGGCTGGCAATTCGCGCGGGGCGCTCGGCTGGCGCAGCAGGTGCAGCCCGGCTTCCGCCGGCAGGCGGTCGGCCTTGCGGGAATTGATTTCCCTATGCGCGAGGACGCAGTTCTCCCATGCCGTCCTGCCCCCGCGCGATCGGGGCACCACGTGGTCGATGTTCCCCTCGTGCGGAGCCAGCTTGCGGCCGGTGTACTGGCAGGTGGCACCGTCGCGCTGCCAGATGTTCTTCGTGGAGAACGTCGGGCGGCGCTTCGGCACGCGGGCGTAGTTCGCCAGCACGATGACCGTCGGCGCGCGCACCGGTCCGTGAACGGTCTGGACGCAGTTATCCCCTTCCCGCACGGGCAGTGTGAGCCACTCCGCCCATTTCACGGGGCGCATGCCGCCGTTGCCTTCGATGTCGAGCGCGGTCGCCGCATCGGTGGCCATCATACAGAACGCCTGGGCGGGCGTCTTCACGTGAATGGCCTGCCAGTTGCGGTTCAGCACCAGCACCGTTGTCTTATTGAGTATGTCATTCATGGCTAATCCTCCGGGCGTTCGCCGCTCGGGCACATCTTCACCAGGCGCGGATCGAACCGGCCCAGCACTTCGACCAAATCGGTCTGCGCGGCCATCACTTGCGCGATGTCCTTGTAAACTCCCGGCACTTCATCCAGGCCGGCCGA
>Ga0182030_10023222_pt1 | contig 11489 bp, 10 predicted proteins | sample 812S3MmetaG_FD_121299 | JGI IMG/M metagenome (GOLD analysis project Ga0182030, IMG submission 121299) | Permafrost microbial communities from Stordalen Mire, Sweden - 812S3M metaG (Illumina Assembly) | ecosystem: Environmental > Terrestrial > Soil > Wetlands > Permafrost | place: Sweden...
CCGCACCATCCGCAAATCTCCTCCAATACATCCCTGCGCCGAACAATCCGGACGGCACGTTCTCCACGTCCGCCTTCAACCAGACCCTGCAGGACGACAAAGGCGCCCTGCGTCTCGACGGCGAAACACGCTTCGGCATGCTGTCGGCCTACTATTTTCTCGACGGCTGGTCGCAGAACAATCCGTATCCTGTCGCCCAGGGAGGAGCCAGCGTCCCCGGCTTCAATGCCCTCAATTCCGGACGCGCCCAGCTGCTCTCTCTCGGCGACACCAAAACCTTCGGCTCCACCGCCGTCAACGAATTTCACTTCAGCGTTCTGCGCGACTCTACCGATCTGGGCAAACCCGTCGGCGGTGTCGGCGTCAGTCTCGCCTCCCAGGGATTTGTCACCGGCGCGAACACGCCCGGCATCGTGGCGCTGTCGCCGAAGACCGAAGGCGTAGAAAATGTCGACTTCAACAATTTCTCCATCGGCACGAACACCAACGAACTGCACCAGGTCAACAACACCTTCCAATGGCGCGATAACTTCTCGAAGGTCATCGGAACTCACACCATTCAGGCCGGCGGCGAGTTCCACTACGATCAGGTCAACACCAATCCCATCGCGCAGCTCAACGGCAGTTTCACTTTCTTCGGCAGCGAGACCGGCGTCGACTTCGCCGACTTCCTGCTCGGCATCCCGAGCCAGTACAACCAGAGCCAGCTGCAGCCCTTCTACGCGCGCAACAAATTCGCCGGCCTGTTCGCGCAGGACAGCTGGCGCATCCGGAAGAATCTGACTCTCAACTACGGTCTGCGCTGGGACCGCATCGAGCCCTGGTACGAAAAATACAATCAGCTCGCCACCTTCGAGCCCGGCCAGCAGTCTGTCGTTTTCCCCGGCGCGCCCGCGGGCATTCTGTTCCCTGGCGATCCCGGCGTTTCGCGCACCATCGCGCCGCCCGGTAATCTCGACTTCGCCCCGCGCCTCGGTCTCGTCTGGTCGCCGGACAGCAAGACCAGCGTGCGCGCCAGCTTCGGCATGTTCTATACCGCGATCGAAGCTCTCACTATAGGCATCAGCAGCGCGAATGCGCCTTACGGAACCACTTACACCAGCCCCGCTCCGCCGCTCTTCGCGACGCCGTTCATCACGGCCGCCACCGGTCAGAATCAAGGTCAGTATTTTCCCGTCCAACTCGCGCCCCTCGGCACCACCGCCGCTCACCCGGATACGACTCTCGACTGGTCGCAGTTCCTGCCCATCAGCGGCATGCCGAACTAACTGCCCGACAACAAGATTCCCTACACGCTCGAATACATGCTCTCCATTCAGCGGGAACTGGGAAAAAATACCCTCGTCGACATGAGCTATATCGGCAACCAGGCGCATCACCTTCTCGTCCTGCGCGAGCTCAATCCCGGCAACCCGGCGCTTTGCCTTGCGCTCAGCACGTCATGCGGCCCGTTCAACGAGAGCAGCACGCGCGGGCCGCTGGGACCGGCCTTCGGCAGCGACACCGGCGAAACCACGATCGGCAATTCGAATTTCAACTCTCTGCAGATCACGCTGCGACATACCAGCGGGCCGCTGCAACTGCTCGCCGGATACACCTGGAGCAAATCGCTCGACCAGTCTTCCAACCTGGGCGAAGAAGTCAACCCGCTCAATCCTTCGCTGAGCCGGGCTCTCTCCGCCTTCGATATCGAACAGAACTTCGTCGTCAGCTACAGCTACCAGCTTTCGTTCGCCCGCCTGTTCCGCACCCGCAACCGGTTCACCGACGGCTGGGAGTTCTCCGGCATCACGCATCTCACCACGGGCTTTCCGGTCACCCTGATCAACTATGGCGACAACTCACTTCTTGGCGCCGAGCCGAACGGCATTAACAACTTTGGAATCGACGAACCGGACGTGGTGCCCGGCACTCTCGCCATCAACGGCAACCCGCGCCACGGGCAGGCTTATTTCAACACGGCGCTCTTCAGCGACAACGCTCTCGGCACGCCCGGTAACGCCTCCCGCCGTTACTTCCACGGACCGGGCATGGAAAACTTCGACATGTCGCTCGTCAAGAACCTGCGTGTGACGGAATCGAAATCGCTCCAGCTTCGTCTGGAAGCTTTCAACGTATTCAACCACGCCCAGTTCTTCGGACCTTCCGCAGTCGACGGCAACATCAGCAGCTCAACCTTCGGCCGCGTCGTCAGCGCCGCCGCCCCGCGCCTGGTGCAGGCCGGAATCAAGTTCACCTTTTAATTCGTAGTCAGGAATCCGCTTGAAGGTCGACGAGATTCCGGGATGATTCCGAACGCTGCCCCGGGGAGTGAACGGCTGCTTCCACTTCAACCAAATGCCGACCTACCGTGTCAAAGTGAATCGGCGGACCTGAGCGCGTTTCCCATTCCTGATCGTGTTAAACACGGCCGATGCCGGTCGTATCACCGGTTTGGGCAATACGCGCCCACTTGAACACGATCGCGAATTTCCGAGTGGCCCGTATCCCGGAAGTAAACCGGACGACAGAACTTTCGACACACAGCGACTCCTGGCCGATTTGATCTGAATGCTAGTCATGAGGGGCTGACGTGGGCGACGATGCCATTCGCCGGGGCGACAAGCGATCCACCGACGTGAACCGTGAAGACGGCTAGCGTGCTGCGTCAATGCGGCGGTGGATGAGTGACGCGAGGGAGAGGAGATCTTCAGCATCGTCTTTGCTAATAGCCCAGAGCAGGCGGGCCTCGTGCGCTGTCGGATTCCTAAACATGCCGAACGTGCCCTTGAGCAGGTTGGCAAACCCCTTCTGTTCGCTTTTTTGGCTCTCCGTCAGGAGGTCGTTGATCGCAAGGCGTGGTGCCGATCCGCTGAAGGCCATGTCGACGAGTTGGGCGCCGTCTTCCGTGAATCCCGTCTTGGCGCGGAGTTTGTCCGCGATGCTCTTGGTGGCTTCGAGGACGGCATGGAAGTAATTGTCTGCCACGAGTTCCGCGCGACAAAACCGCAAGACATCTGGGTGAACGCCGCGACGAGTGAGGTCCGCTTTGAGTTCTTCGGCGCGCCGGGTAGCCTCCGTAAGCGTTTCTGCCTTGTCCACTGCGGAGAGTACTCCTGATGCGCTCACCATAAGACCTGAGAATGCCAATGCGCGATTGAGGTTGGCTCTCAGAGGCTCGAAGCGCTCGGGTTGTCGCGCGAACCGTTCCGGCCTCATCGCTTGACGAATGAACTCGACGATGGCGCGGCGGTTCTGGCTGTGGTTCTGTCGTTCGACGAACGCGTTGTGGAGGCGCTTCCACTTCGTCATGGTTGGTGATGGATCGCTCATGTGGCACGTGGTTAGCAGATGCGCGATCTCCGATCCCGTGAGCCCATCTGCGGTGTCGCCGAGTGCCGCGGCGATGGCCTCAAGCTCGCTCTGTGCAAATGTCTTTTCCATGCCTGTTCCGTGCCCTTCAGCGCCTTTGGGTGTTGCGTTCGTTGTGGGTCTCGACCAGGAACACGGCCAGCGTCGATGCTGCTCCCGCTGCGAGCTTCGCGTGCCGCGCCGTCAACCCTTTCGCGCCTGCTGGTTTACCGTGTCCGGTGCCATATTGGTTGCGTAACTCCGCAAGTCCCTGCGTGATCGAGCCGAGATTACTCAGCAGGCGTTTAATCGTTTCTGCAGCTTTGGCTTTATCGGGAATGTCGTCGGGGGTGAGTTCGAGGCTTTTCGCGGTGAGCTTCACGAGTTCCGGGATCTCAACGCTCTTGGTGAAGGCGACTTGGCGTTCGGTGAGGATGGTCTTGCAGCACGTCTCCACGAGTTCTTTCGCCGTCCCTATAGCGAGCGACGGGTCGTGCGTGACAGCGGCTTCAATCCTGGTGATTTGCTGAGCGACGTAGGACGCGTCGGTACCGCTGAGGAGTTCTCTTGCGGCGTTGAGGCCGGGGACGGTGTGGACGCCGATGTATTTGCCAACATAGACGGGCTTTCCGGAGAGTCTCGTCGCTTCGACGAGCTGAAACCCGTCATTCTCCAAGTGCTGGTTGAGTTGCTGAACGAGTTGGGTCGATTCCAAGATATTAGGGCGGACTACCGGGTGGACGATCTCGGCGAGAAAGCGCAAAAGGATCTCGTCGTCACCGTCACGGAGATTGAAGCGCCAGTCGTCAAAGACCCAGCCGTCCTGCCAATCGTAGTTGTTAACCCGGTGCTGCCAGATATCTCCTGCAGCGTCCTTGAACCGCGAGTCGGATGACGGGAGCTTCTCAAGATCGTAGAGCCGAGACAGGAACTCCGTCTCCTCAAGCCGTCCGTAGATGTCCACGCCACGGAGCGAGTCGAAGATGTCTCGCCGCGTCAGCTCAGAGATTTTCATGCACCATCACTTCACGATTATTTAGAACGCCGGGCAAAAAGGATCACATTGAACCGTACCGGCTTTGCGAAAGGCTAATACTTACTAGCCCTCCTCAACAACAGTGTTCCGTCATCCGCCTGAGTTGAGGAACGTCATCGGCCCAGCGGAGCGCGTACATTCTCCGTCGAAGAGCAGCTATCCGCCTCGACCGCTCGAGCGGAGCAGGAGCCGAATCATCGCGAACATCCGATGAAAGAGATAGTCCACCTGAGCGGACTCAGCGACCGGTGCCTTCCCGACTTCCGTGTGCCGGATCATAAGATTATTGCCGATGAAGGTCAATTCCTTCGCGTCGACCTCCAGACGTTCCCGCAGGACCGGCTCAGTGGCGGCCTTGTCCAGGATCGCCTTTGCCATCACTTTCTTGTCAGAGCCCGGCTCGATCGTTTTCAGACGCTCCCACGCGTCCCAGAGCTTCTCAAGCCCCTCCTTGCGGACGTCGAGCGAGCGATTCAGAAACTTCTCTCGCGCGGTCTCCAGCAGCCGATCCAGATCGGCGTCCCCCGTCTTGAACACGGTTTCGGCGAGCACCTCTTGCAGGCCGGTCGGAGCCGTCCGGGTGATCTCCCCGCCAACCAGTTCATAGGCGATGCCGTGCCGCTCGAACACCCGGTTAATCTCCAAGGCAAACTGAGCGCGCCCCTTCTCCTGGTCGTAGTTGAAGTGATCGTGATGGTGATACGAGTGGTACATGTACGCCTCGGGCAGCGCGATGTGCTCGTAAGAAAACTCGATAAGGTCGAAGATTTGCCCATCGGTCGGAATCTGTCCGGCTCGGGTCCAGTCCTCCGGCCAGATCAGGTTATATGCTGCTGCCGCGCCCTTTAGGTTCTGAATGGTGCATCCGCCATTCAGGCCGCCGTCCTGGCACTCGAACGGAAACGAGTCGCCGAACCAGTTTTCCGAGATTCGGGCTTGAATGATTGATAGCAACCCCGTTGCGGACACCTCGTCGAGTTGTTCTTTGATCCGGGGCGCAAGCCCCCCGAAGCGCTCCGTAAACAGCTTCTTCATGCGTCGAAAGCCCATTCTAACGCCAGCTGAGGATCGAAGCGAACGGGCCGACCTTGCGATACCGACTACTCCCGCTAAGTCGGCATCGCGTCTGAAATGATGAACGGCGGGGCCAGTACCACGTGGCTTCGCCGTAATGAGACATCGATCCTGGTCGGCGGGTCTCCGGCAATCCGCGTTGGCACCGCGCAACCTACTCCGGCTGTCCCGCCGCGCTGAGAAACAACTCGACTCGATCCGTCGTCCACGTTGCAACACCCGCGCCGAAAAAATCATTTCTTCGGTCCAGATCGGGGAGCCAAGTGCGAGCGCCGTTGCCAAAACCGGCCAATCGTCGGGATCCCGGCTTGCGAGGCGCGTTCGGGCCGCCGGCTCAAATGATCCCTGGGTTTCGAAATCCACCGGTTGAATGATTTCCTCAAGCGAGTTCAGCAGCGACATCCCGGCCTCAACCGGAACGCCACGCTTCCTGAGGATTACCGGAAGATGTTCCCGCGCTTCGGCCCAGGCCGTGTCGGGGGCGAAGAGATCGACTACGGCGCCATACCTCACAATCAGACTTCGCACCCGAACAAAACTGCGCGAATCAGGATATTCGCGTCGACGACGAGCACTTCAGCGTTTGCCTGTTCGCGCTCCGCGACGCGCCTTCTTAAAATCGTCGATCAACTCGTCCTCGCTGACTCCGGCGGCGGCGATCAATGCGTCTAACTGCTCGCCCGCCTTGCGCAAAGCATCCAGATCCGCCTGCTGCCGTTTCCGCCGCGCGGGAACGTAGAATCCCACGGTTTCACCGTGACGCGTGATTGCTACAGGAGTCGACGACTCGATGTGAGAAGCCAGGTTCTCGCGAAATTCCCGAATGCCGACTCTTGCGCTCTGCATACTTGTGTACACAAGGATAACACACATGTTTCCCGCGCCTGACTCTTTGCTCGTCCGGACTGGTACCCGCAAGTCGGCATCGCAACGCCGACCCGGTCACATGTCCCTAAGACGCGCCAACCCTCGCGGAAGTGCTGTGCAAATTCCGTCCGATTATCAGCCGCCCGAGCAACTTCACCCCGTTAGGCCTTGCCTTCGGAATCAGCGCAAGCCTTCGCCCGAATCCAGCATCTTCTTTGCCCCGGCGTAATCGCCCGTCGCCTCGATCGTGAGCAGGTCGTGCGTCAGATCGCGGACGCCGGCCCGCAGCTTCGACTCGTCCGCTTCCCACGCATCGCCCCTGTGCACGAAGGCACCTTTATTGACGATCCCTCGGCGCGTGACTCGCCCGGAGCGCGGTCCCAAAAATTCCTGGAACGGGATCTGCGACCGCTCTACGCTGGCTCCGCCTTCCGTGTGAAACCCGCAGTCACTGTCGCTGAAGTTTTCGCCCGTTCGAGCCACATCCGTTCCGCCGGTCCCGGGCCGAGTGCAAGTGCGGCCTCATAGGCCGCTATCGCCTCCGGCATTCGCTGAAGCCTGCGCAAGAGGTCGGCCCTGACTGCGTGATGTGGCAGAAAGCTCTGCATCTCCTTGGAATCCAGGGCGTCCACCTCGCTCATCGCGGCTTCGAGCCCCATCACTTCTGCCAGCGCGACCGCGCGATTCAGCCGCACCACGGCATCGTCACGGTACTGCAGCAGCGCATCATAGAGAGCCAGCACCTGCCCCCACGGCGGTGGCTCAGCGAAGCTCTTCCGCCAGCACCAGGTGCCGTGAATTGCGGCCTGAATGGTGCGCGGACCGGACCCATGGCGGCCCCAGGAGCGCTTTAGATACGCGTCCGCTTCATCGATCAGCGGGCGCAGCCAAAGAGCCGGGTCTTGCTCTGACAAAGGCACCATGCAGCCTTGCGTGTCCACCCGTGCCGGCCGCCGGGCCTCTGTGTATCGAACCAATGCCGCCAGGGCGTGCGCGGCAGGCTCATCCGGTACCATTTCCGCCAGCAGGCGCGTCAACTGGAGCACCTCCTTCGCGTAGGCCGTGTGATCGCCGCTCCCGGCCGCGTCTTCGTGGGCCCTGGAGTAGGCGATCTCGAGTGTCGACAGCACTGCTTCAAGCCGATCGTTCCACGCTTCCGGCCCAGGTACCTCGAACGGCACGCCCGCCTCGGCGATTTTGCGCTTGGCACGGACCAGGCGCTGCGCCAGGGTTGACTCCGAAACCAGAAACGCGCGCGCGATTTCACCAACGCTCAAACCGCAAACGAGCCGAAGCGTGAGCGCCGCACGCGAATCGGGTGCGACCGCCGGATGGCAACACACAAATACCAGTCGCAGCCGCTCGTCCGGTATAATTCCGGCATCGTCGAGCATCGCTTCCTCAGGTGTTGGTGGCGATGGCGGCGATGCCGGCAGCAGCCGTTCGCGTGTCCTGCGGCGCCGGAATGCATCGAACGCTTTACGCTCGGCGGTTCGGTAGAGCCACGCCGCGGGGTCGAACGGCACACCCTGTTTCGGCCAGGCCTCGGCTGCCTTGAGGCAAGCATCCCCAAACGCATCTTCCGCCACATCGAGATCGCGAAAACGGGCTGCGAGCGCGCCGACAATGCGCCCGCTGGCCTCTCTTGCCACCTGGTCCAGAACGGCGAGACTCACCGACTGTTTTACGCGCCTCCCATCAGCGGGCGTATTTCGATGGAACCGTCCTGCAAAACGGGTAGCTTCTTCGCAATTGCGATGGCGGCGTCCAAATCCGGAACGTCGATAAGGTAGTATCCGCCCAACTGCTCCTTGGTTTCAGCAAATGGTCCGTCGTGCACCGTCTTGGCGCCCTTATTGGTCCGCACGGTTGTGGCGGCTGACGTGGCCTTGAGACCCGCTCCGCCTACTCGTGCGGATCCCAGCTCTTTGCTGAAAGCCATGTGCCTGGCAACAATTTCCTGAATCGCAGGACCGTCCTTATCTGTCCCGTAGACCTGCTCGTCCTCGTATATCAACAGCATGTACTGCATCTTCATTCTCCTTTTTGTGTCGGGCCCTCGTTGCATTACCTTCTCAACATGGAGACGCCCGAAGCCCGCGAGGATCGACAAGTCGCCAGAAAATATTTCACAGAAGGCATAAGCCGGCGGCGAGCGTCCTTAGAGACAATAACTCCTGCAAAGCGAACGTTGCCTTATCGTCGCCACGGGCCCGAAACACGAATCGCGGACTTACTTCTCCGGCGCGATCTTCTCCGCCGTCTCGAAGATCGGCCTTATATCCGTAGGAACATCCTTCACGCGAGCCAGCGTGGCACTCATCTCCGGCCGCAGCACGCCAAGCGAATCCAGCATCTTCTTCGCCCCGGCGTAATCTCCCGTCGCCTCGATCGTGAGCAGATCGCGCGCCAGATCGCGGACCCCGCCGCGCACCTTCGACGCGTCCACCTCCCACGCGTCGCCCCTGTGCACGAAGGCGCCTTTGTCCACAAGATAGTTGAACTGCAGCGCCATCCCCTTGCCGTGCGCCTCCGTCAGCCCGAAGCGCAGCGTGCGGAATGAAGACGCGAGGAACGTGGTATAAAGCGCATTCTCGTCGTGCTTCATATAGCCCCGGTCGAAGAAATGCTGCAGCATGAACAGCCCGAGCACGTCCGCCTTCGCCTCTTCGATCGCGCTGTAGAGTTCCTTCAGTTCCGCGCGCACCGTCGTCGCCCGTCCGTTCACGGTGATCTGGTGCGGCCCGATGCCATGGCTCATCTCATGCGCCACGATGTGCGTGAAGAAGGAATCGAAACTCAGCATCGGCCGCGCCGCCGGCGTCAGCACCGTCTTCGTGATCGGCTCCAGCGTGGAATGGAACTTCGCCTCCTGCACGTTTTTCAGCATCACGCGCTTGCTGCCTTTTTCATGCACCACGCGTTCGTCGTTCGGCAGATTATAAGCCGCCGTCTGCACGCCGTGGTCGCCGTCTCCCGCCGCGAAGACTTCGTTGACCACGCGAATCGGCGACAGGCCGCCGATCTTCTTGTTCCGGTATTTCGGATCGATCGGCAGGTTGTCTTCCACTTCCTGCATGTGATCGCCGAAGAACTTCAGCTTTGCCGTCTCTGCGTCGTCGCGTACATTAATATAGGCTTCAAACGAGGCTTTATATCCGAACAGCTCGTCGTTATAGGTTTCGTACGGTCCGATCGTGATATCGAGCGGCGCATCCACATCCATCCACGCCACATCGCTCTCGTAGTAATCGTTCGACAGAAACGCCGCTGCCCGCGCTTCGAGGAAGCGCTTCAGGGTGGCATTGTCTGTTGCCCTGGCGGCGTCGCGCAAATCCTGTGCGCAGACGGCCAGATCCTGCTTGTATTCAACGGAATACGGTACGGTTGAGAATTTGCCAAACGAACCCGGGCGAATCACCGTGAAGAACCCCTCCGCCTGCTTTCGCTCCTCCGGTGCCAGCGTCTTCGCCCAGCTTTCGAACTGCTCCCGCGTCATGTTCGCCGGATAGAAGTTCGCCCCCAGTGGCTTCCGTTCCGGCACGTCCGGCAGAAACGCCTTGTGCTCGTCCAGATCCGACCACGGCCCTTTATTCAGCCGGAAATATTCGAGTCGCGCCTTGCCGACCGGCGACTGGTCCTGCTTCAGCCGCTCATACAGCGCCGCATTCCCGCTCCACACCTGTTGGATGAAAAGCCGGTTCACCACCCGGCTGGCGTCGATCAGTTTCACCAGCGCCTGCCGGTCGCCGGGCGACAATTTTGATGTATCGACGCGCAGCACCGCCGGAGCGAAACGCGCGGTCATCTGCTGCAACTGCGGAAGCGTGGCCGCGGCGGTCACAAGCGCGGCAAGTATCTTTGGTGTCATGAATGAATAACCTGCGGGGAATTGGTCTTTGCAGCCGGCTTTGGGCGGTTAACCTCCGGGCATGAACAGCTCACGGCTGGAAAAACTCGGCTCGGCCGCGGCCGGAATCGCGCACGATATTAACAACCAACTCCATCTTATTCTCAATTATCTCGCTGTCGCCGATATCGAAGGCGCCCACCGGGCCGCCGAGCGCTGCGCCGCGTTGACCGGAAGCCTGCTCGCATTCTGCAAGGGCGATCCTGTCGAACTGGTTGCCGTCGACGCCGGCGATTTCCTGTTCGATCTTGTGGAGCAGCTCGAACTGCCCGAAGGCATCGACCTGCGGCTGAATCTCGCGCCTGGACTGCAACCGATCCTGGCCGAGCCGCTTTCTCTCACTCGCGCCCTTACGAATCTGGTCTCGAATGCCTGCGATGCGCTGCAGGGACAGGGGCCGATACGAATCACCGCCGCGCCGCGCGCCATAGCGGTGTCCGACTCCGGCCCGGGCATTCCCGAAGAGGTGATCCTGCGCATCTTCGAACCCTTCTTCAGCACCAAGGGTGATCACGGCACGGGTCTGGGACTGCCGATTGTCCGCGACCTCATGTACCGTCAGGGTGGTTCCGTCAGCGTGCATTCCGCCCCGGGTGCGGGCGCGTGTTTCACCCTGCATTTCCGCGCGGCTTAAGGACTATGGCGAAGCGGTTTTCAGCGCGCCTGCCGTCTGCACGCGCTTCAGCTGCCCGTTGTCGCTCATTTCGCCGCTTCCCTGATAGGTGTCCGCGCCCGACTTCATCACCAGCGTCGGCAGCCTGAGCTTCGGGCTGCGGCCGTCCCATGCCCATTCAAAGGTGCCGGTCACGGACTCGTAGTCATCCAGATTGCGCCCGTCGAACGAGCCCTGCGCGCGCATGTTGCCCAGCAGTTCCGTCCCCGTTCCCGAGGTCGTCAGCTTTCCATCCGCGCCGATTGTGCCGCCATGCCACGCAAAACCAGCTGCTTTTCCGCTCACCTCATATCGTGGCTGTCGGCCCGCCAGATGAATCTTCGCCGCGCCCTTGAACGCCGCATCCCCGAACTGGGTTTCCAGACCCGACAACTGCACATCGGTTCCGTCCCAGAGCACGCGCGCGCGCAGTTTCGTGAATTTCCCGCCCTCGATATCGAACTCGGCAGCCTGAATCGTGCCGTCGGCTTTCATGTTGTGCAGCCAGTCGGGTTCCGGAGCACGCCCGAAATTAAAGGCGTACGTCAGCAGATTTCCGCGGCGCAGTGTCGGCATCAGCAGTTTCTCCAGCTCCGCACCGCTCGCCTGCGGCACGGTGA